>PVMO01019544.1_pt1 | contig 60513 bp, 54 predicted proteins | sample 1853421 | NCBI WGS metagenome assembly PVMO01 (sample SAMN08533511, study PRJNA380276) | Human gut metagenome, whole genome shotgun sequencing project.
TGAAACTGCATGGAATAGCGGCAAAGCCATATATGCTAATCTGCACAGTTATGTTTCCTAGACTTGCTAAGAATAAAAACATCCGGCAATTGAAACTTATTATGCTTATTAGCTTTTTCCTAACCCTAGCCATTATTGTAGTTGCTAATGTATTTCTTGAAAAGATAGTTATCTTTTTCTTACATGAAGAATGTGATTTGTTTCCGTTAAGATTATTTTTGGTTGGACCTCTTGTTCTGTCTGTTAGCTATGTTATTTCTAATAATTTGTTTGTAGCTTTTGGGTATAACAAATATATGTTTATTAGTATATTAGTTACAACATTTGTATATGTTTTATGTCTCATTACTGTTTTCATTACAGGACATATGAATACAGTAATGTCATTTATAAGCATAGCCCTAATATCATATTCTGCTGAACTTGTATATAGATTACTTATGGCAAAAAAAATTATTTCTAAAGAAAAATCAAAAAAAATACATGAAGACGTTATTACTTATAGCTAGTAGTTTGGGACGCGATGGAACCAGTCGCTTTATTACATATTTTGTTAATAATTATGCTAAACGGGATGACATAAGAATCAATGTTTTATTTTTTCGTTCAGTACCTGAAGATTTATTGGAGGAACTGGATAAAAATGTTGATGTAAATAGTCTGCATATTGAGAGTAAGCTATGGAGATCAACATTCAAGGTAATTAATGAGATAGTTAAGATTAAGCCCGATTATTGTCTTTTGGGCTTTCACCAGTTGTTGTGGCTGAGTTTTCTAAGTCCGTTATTTCATGTATATGGTATAAAAATTCTGATGCGTGACACTATAATACCAACTCTATTTCATGCAAATGAAGGAAAGTTGAAAAAACTTTTAAACAAGTTAGCCTATCGTAGATTCGATAAAATAATAACTCAATCTATTGATATGCATGACGATCTTGTAACCAACTGGGGATGTGATATAAACAAAATGATACTTATAAACAACCCAGTTGATATTGATGCGGTAAAAGCAAGGGTTAGTGAATGTCCAGAGGAGTTGAGAAATAAGAATACTTTTACTTTTGTAGCTGCAGGAAGATTGACATATCAAAAAGGTTATGATATCATAATTAACCGCATGGCAGAACTTACTACAAGTTCCAAATTTCAGCTTTTGATCCTAGGTTCAGGGGAGTTGGATCATCAGTTGAAAGATTTAGTTATAGAAAAAGGGGTATCCGAATATGTACATTTTTTAGGGTATCGTAACAATGTTGCTTCATATCTGTATTATGCAGATGCACTTTTACTGACTTCACGATACGAAGGCTTCCCTAATATTGTACTTGAAGCAAATGCTTTAGGAAAGCCTGTATTTACAAATGCTTGCAAAGGAGGTGTGAATGAAATAATATTACAAGGTGTAAATGGCGTTTCTTGTAATTTTGAATCATCTGCTGCTTTCGAAAAAGGTTTAGTTTCCTTTTTTGAAACTAAATTCAATTCGCATGATGTAATTAGAACAGCACAGAATCGTTATGATATTTCTATCATAATGGAAAAATATTCCAAGGTTTTTATTCATTAATATGAGTATAATCAGTATCCTTATAGTTTCGATATTATTTGTAACTGGTATAAAGGCAGATAAGACATTTTTCAGTCCTTTAGTATCATTTACATTTCTATATCTTGTTGTATTCATATTGAGCGCTTTCGGTTGGTTTGGCATTTATTTAGCCTCAGATAAGGCATATATGCTGATCACTTTGGGCATAATAATGTTTGCAATTGGTACTAAAGCAAGAAAAAGATATTCTTTAAAGAATGCGTTCTTTCGTACAGGTAAAATTTTAGATGCTTCAGATACTTTAAATATTAAGCATTACAAATTAATGCTTATGCTATGTTTGAGCGTTTTGTCATTTAGTGCATCTATGATATTTCTATTTCTTCTGAAAGGAGGAACGATAGGGGATATATATATTCTAGCAGCACATGCTACTGATGGTGAAGATAACGAACTAACTAAGGGTGGATTTCAGATTTTATTGGAAAGTTATATTGCGTATCCTCTATTGTATTTGTTGGTCCCTGTATCATTGGTAGAATTCTTTAATTCTTATAAAAAGCGTTATCTGTTTGTAGCAATATTTCTTGCATTGTTGAGGGTGGGGATTGATGCAAGACGTACATATCTTGCTGCTTTCATCATGATGATTGTTATTTGTATTGTAATGCATCGTAAAGACATACTTTATTTTTCGAAAGAGTTGTGTGATAAGGCGAAGAAGTTCCAAAAGCAGAGTATTATTTGGATTTTAATTTTCGGTTGGATATTTATCTTTGTATCGCAACAGAGAAGTATTGCAGGAAACGGGCAAGATGATTCAAGCATTCTCAGAACGCTAACTTATTATTATGGAGGCAGTGTACAATTTTTTGGAGACTGCATAGAAACAACCAAGATAAATTATACTTTAGGTATTAGTTCGTTGAGAGGTTTTTTTGCTCCAATATTTGGAGTTTTAAATCTATTTGGCATCCCAAGTCCTGATTTGTTAGATGATGCGAATACTTATCTTACGTTTCTTCATGCTCATAATATGATGATAAGTCCAACAAAAGAATACAATTCATTTGCAACTGCCTTTTTCCAGTTTTATTGTGATGGGGGGATTTTGGGTATTATTATATTATCGTTCCTTGTTGGTTTTTACGCTCAGTCAATATTCGAGAAAATGGTAGTATTCGGATCAAAAAGAGCAGAAACGACTTATGTCTTTTTCTATTCAAATGTTATGATGTTATCATTTGTGAACATACAGACTGTATTAGCACTAAATTTTTGGCCTTTGATTCTTGTAGGGTTCTTATATCATAAACAGAGTGTTAATGAATAATGAAAAACCGTCCAAACTATTGTGTAAGGGTATTGAATAATGGATAAAAAATTACTTATTGTATTACCACATATTAATTTCCTACTTTCTATTTTGATTGTATTTCATCATAGCTTTACTAGTCCAATAACTTGTATAGGTAGTTTTTACCCCTCAATATATGGATTTACAATCACTATAGAAAGGTACATGTATAATCTCTCTGAATGTGCGGTACCTGTTTTCTTCTTTTTATCTGCATATTTATTTTATAGAACTTACGATGGTTCATGGGGACATTATATGTATAAGATGAAACGTAGATTTTGGTCACTTCTTGTTCCCTATATCATATTTAGTACGATGGGTTATTTGAAGGTTTTGGTGATTAATAGTTCGAAAATTAATGGAGGTGTTGGGGGGTGGCTCGAATCACTTTGGCTTTCAAACACAATGCCGCTATGGTTTATTCGTGAATTAATTGTAATGTCGTTACTTGCCCCTATAATCTATCGGGTTAAGAAAAACTCTTTTGCTGCAATATTATTAAGCCTTATATTGATTGTTTTGTCTATTATGAATTTCATTAGTTATCGTAGCTTTCTATATTGGTTACCAATATATTTAATGGGTGCTTTTTTGGACGCAAATATTATACATCGAACATTTACATGGTTATCAGATGCTCATAATAGATTAATAGCAATGGTCTTTTTTTTAGGCTATTTAGTATGGGTTTGGTTCCTACCTAATGGGTTAGAGAAAGGAGACAGTCTTTATAGTTTTGAGTTTATTGTGTTTCGTCTATTTACTCCGATAGTATTTAGTGTTGTTATATATGTAATATACGAGTTACATATTAAAGATCGAAAATGGATGCATTATTCATTCTTTGTTTATTGCATGCATGCTCCAGTTATAGCGCTTTTAGGTTTGCTTTATGATAGGGTATTTATAGAATTCCTTGATGTCGAATTGGTTAAATATATATTCATTGTAATTTTTGCTAATACTTTTTGTGTGCTTGTGGCTATGTTTTTGGAACGTTATATACCTTGGGGGTGGATTATACTAAATGGGAAGCGTTAAATACCTATTTGCTGATTGATATTATACTTATGTTTATCTTTCATTATACTTCTTCTATGATTATCATTCAACACTTCTTTGATTACGATATTTTAATGACGAAATTAACAATAAAAGCTAATTGATAAATATGATAAAGCGTATAATCAACAAATTATGCCATGAATCCTATCTTGTAGTACATCCCTATCTTTGGTTTCATAAGGTTCAAATCAACGGTATCCCTAATATCGGCAATCCTAGTAACTTGATAATAGGAGAACATGTGTCCTTCAATGGAAATTGTTATATCCAGTGTGTGTGAGGGGTGAAAATTGGTAGTTATGTAACAATTAGTTATGGTGTCACTGTTTTGACATCAGGTCTTCAAACTGAAGATTATCCAAATCTCTGCATGTGTTCGGAGCGAAAACACATAACTGCTCCAGTCTATATTGGCGATGGGGTATGGTTGTGCGCTAATACTATGGTTATGCCAGGAGTTGCTATTGCTCCTCGTATAATAGTTGGAGCTGGTTCGGTAGTTACAAAAGATTTAGATAGAGAGGGATGGCTATATGCTGGCATACCAGCTAAGCCTATAAAAGCATTAAACAAGTAAAATGATTACAATTAAATTATGGGGAGGTATGTGTAACCAAATGTTTCAATATGCATTTGGTTATGTTCTTGCCAAGAAATATGGTGATATGTTAGTGTTTGATGTTGATTTCTACGCTAATCAGCCAGGTCATGTGGGTAAAAGAGGAGTGATAGGCAAAAACTATTATCCCAATTTATCAATGCTTGAATTGTGTACACGACCTACGTTAGTAAAAATCTTCGAAAACAAGTACATCAGTCACTTGATTCGATATCACAGTGGGGGTATGTTTCTACTACCAGGGGTACACTTCATGATGGAAAGACTGCATAAATATTATAAATGCATACCTTATAAAGTTGGTACTAACAACTATTATGATGGGTATTGGCAGACTGCGCGTTATTTTGCAGATTATTCGGATGAGATACGCCGTGAGTTTTCTCCGAATGATGAAGTACAACAAAAGGTAACTTGTTGGAGAAAGAGTATTCTTGCTAAGAATTGTATTGCAGTACATATTCGTAGAGGTGACTATATGAACAAGATTAATCAAGCGACACTCCATGAAGGAAATGTGATAGGAGATGTGGAATATTATCTGCGTGCCATACATTACATGAAGCAACATGTCGAATATCCTGTTTTTTGTTTTTTCAGTGATGATATTGAATGGTGTAAAGAAACCTTTTCAAAAAAACTACCATATGCTGTATTTGTTGAAAATAGTGGTAAGCAAGCGGCAATGTTGGATTTATTCTCAATTGCGGAATGCGAGCATGGTATCATGTCACCAAGTACTTTCAGTTGGTGGGGAAATTGGTTACGTGATCACAGGAGGGATAGTATTGTAATTGGACCAAAGGGAGAATATTCAAATGAGTATTTTATGAATGAAAATTGGATTAAGATGTAACTAATTTGTAGATGGAGTGTCCATGGGTGGCTGAGATAAAATAAAAAAACATTGTGAAGGAACGCTGTTTGAATGACAGATTAAGGTAATTAATAAATTGGAGCAGTTGATAAACTTGAAATCTGCATGACTGAAAGAAAGTATTATTGGAATATATAATTTGTATGGAAAAGATCGCGGTAATTTTACCAGTATATAAGAATGACAAGGTTCCTTATGTCCACTTGTCTATTGATAGTATTTTGAATCAGACTTATAAGGGCAAAGTGACTTTGTATGTGGGGGTGGATGGATCTGTGGATAGAGATTTGTGTGCTTGCTTGAATGAGTATGAATCAAAAGGTGTAAAGGTGCGATGGTTCAATGAGAATCGTGGTCTTGCTATTGTGCTGAATGATTTGTTGGATATCGTGCGTAAAGATGGATATGAGTATATCGCCCGTATGGACGCGGATGACATTTCTATGCTTGATCGTCTGGAGAAGCAAATGACGTATTTGCTGGCTCACCCGGAGATTGATGTGGTAGGAGGGGCTATCACGGAGATTGACGAAGAAGGTAAGAGCCGTAACAAGACCATAATTTACCCTAAAGGACCGAAAGAATGTTATGATTTTTTTGCCATAAGAAATCCGCATGCACATTCTGCTGTGTTGTTTCGCTGGAAGTTCTTTGAAAAGGCTGCTTGTAAATATCGTCCTGAATATCGTCAGAATCAGGACACTATGTTGTGGGTGGACGGTATGAGGAAGGGGACAAAGCACGCTAATATTCCCGATGTAGTGCTGCGTTTTCGCTTTACTAATTCGCTTTTCAAGAAGCGTAGAAATGGTTGGGATTTCGCTAAGAAACAGTTGGCCGACCGCAATATGATTAACAAGATCCTCGGATATGGTTTTGGTGCGACTGCCTTAGGATATATGATGTTCATAATGTTGGTGAGTCCTGCATGGGTAAAGAAGATAGCGTATAAGGTGTTAAGATAGAAGGATTCAAATGGATATTATTTGGTAAATATTTCTTTTTAAGAAAACTAGTATTTGGTGAGGTGGATTATATAGCACTTTTGCCAATGAATATAACAAAATGAATTAATTATTAGTCAAAAAAATAACTCAAAGTAGGTTATATTACTGTTTAAGGTGCTATAGCCATACGGTGATTATAGTATTCCTTATGTTTTATCTCTTTTAGGGACAATAACAAGAGAATGAAAAATATGTTTTTAAAATTTCTTTTTGACCGAATAGTTGCATTTCTAGGTCTATTTTTTTTGTGGCCTTTACTGCTAATAGTGACTATCTTGATTAAACTCCAAATGCCTGGTCCTGTCCTGTTCGTGCAGAAGCGTGTGGGTAAGAAAGGAAAAGTATTCAATTGTCACAAGTTTCGTTCGATGCATATCGTTCATGGTGGCTCTACTGTAAGCGTAGCAGGTGAAAGTCGTATTACGGCACTTGGTTCAATGCTTCGTAAATATAAAGTGGATGAATTACCAGGGTTGTGGGATGTCCTTATAGGAAATATGAGTTTTGTGGGACCTCGTCCTGATGTGCCGGGCTATGCAGATCAATTGAAAGGTGCTGATAGAGACATATTAAATCTCCGACCAGGAATAACAGGGCCAGCATCTCTTAAATATAGAGATGAAGAAGAAATGATAGCGGAATTTATAGAGAAAATAAAAAGAAAGGATTTGTCTACATTCAGTCTATATAAAAATGTAGACTTTGTACAAATGACAGATGAACAAATCGCAATTTGGTATAACGACAATATTATTTATCCGGATAAAGTTCGTATAAACTGTTATTATTATCGCAATTATAGCTTTATAAAAGATATTCAGATGATTTCTGCTACTATTATTGGTAAACGGATTCAGTATGCTGGTGAAACAATTTAATAATAGATAATTCAATATATTTATGTCTGAAAAAAAAACAATATATCTCTGTTTGGCTCACATGTCAGAAGAAGGTATTGAGAAGGAATATGTGAAAGAAGCATTTGATACAAACTGGGTCGTTCCTTTGGGACCAAATGTTGACGCCTTTGAAGAAGATTTGAAAAACTTTGTAGGAGGAAAGAGTGAAGTGGTAGCACTTTCTGCTGGAACAGCAGCAGTTCATCTGGCATTGTTAGCTTGTGGGGTGGATTCAGGTGATGAAGTATTGGTACAAAGCTTAACGTTCTGCGCTTCTTCACATCCAATAACATATCTCGGTGCAATACCGATATTTGTGGATTCAGAACTTGATACTTGGAATATGGATCCGAATTTGTTGGAAGAAGCCATCAAAGATCGTATTGATAAAACAGGCAAGAAGCCGAAGGCGATTATTCCTGTTGCTCTATATGGTATGCCTTACGACTGTAAACGTATTATGGAAATTGCACATCGCTATGATATACCAGTGATAGAGGATGTCGCTGAAGGATTGGGGTCTAAGTTTGGTGGTCGTATTTTGGGTACTTTCGGTAAGTTTGGTGTATTGAGTTTTAATGGTAATAAGATGATCACGACCTCTGGAGGTGGTGCGTTGATATGTGAAAATGCAGAGTTGAAGAATAAGATCATGTGGTATGCGACACAGGCTCGTGAGGCTTATCCTTATTACCAGCATGAGGAGGTTGGCTATAATTACCGCATGTCGAATATTTGCGCGGGTATCGGTCGTGGTCAAATGACGGTGGTGGATGCTCACATCGTTCATCACAAGCATGTGCAGGCTCTTTATGAGGAATTGCTGGGAGATATTTCGGGAATAACTGTTCATAAACAACCGATGACAGGAAAGTATGATTCGAATTTCTGGCTTTGTACAATTATGCTTGACCCTTTGCTTCGCATTGTTGGTCAAGAGAATGCTTACAAGGAAATAGTTAAGACCGCTGTTGGGGGGGCTGCTGGTGTAATTCATGTAGTGGATTGTCCAACGACTGATTGTCAACCGAACGAAAATGTAGAGGCATTGCGCGTATTTATGCTCTCAAAGCATATTGAGGTTCGTCCAGTGTGGAAACCTATGCATAAGCAGCCGGTATATAAATATGCTCCGGCCTATGTGAATGGGATTTCAGAAGCTGTCTTCAAGGTAGGGATGTGTCTACCCGCAGGTCCGTATGTAACGGACGAAGATGTATGTTATATTGTAGATTGCATAAAAGAGGCTATTGTAAGATAATACTTGATGTGATATCGTTTATGGGTATTTAACCATCAATGGTCGTTGTTGCTATTGTTTAATTATTATTATCCATTTTGAAACACTTGGTGAAATAAACGTAAGCACTAAATAGTTTTGTTGTGAATATTTCTTGATTAATAAATAAAATGAAAAAGGTAGCTTTAATATCAGGAATCACCGGTCAGGATGGTTCATTTCTAGCTGAGTTTTTAATAGAGAAAGGATATGAAGTACATGGTATCCTCCGTCGTTCTTCTTCTTTTAACACTGCCCGTATCGAACATCTTTACTTGGATGAGTGGGTACGTGACATGAAAAAGGATCGTCTGATCAATCTTCATTATGGAGATATGACGGATTCCAGTTCTTTGATCCGTATTATCCAGCAAGTGCAACCTGATGAAATTTATAACTTGGCAGCACAAAGCCATGTGAAAGTTTCTTTTGATGTACCGGAATATACAGCTGAAGCGGATGCCATTGGTACACTTCGCATGCTGGAAGCTGTCCGTATCCTTGGAATGGAGAAGAAAACAAGGATATATCAGGCTTCCACTTCCGAACTGTTTGGTTTGGTACAGGAAGTTCCACAGAAGGAAACTACTCCATTCTATCCCCGTTCCCCGTATGGAGTAGCCAAACAATACGGTTTCTGGATTACCAAGAACTATCGTGAAAGCTATGGAATGTATGCTGTAAACGGAATCCTGTTTAATCATGAAAGTGAGCGGAGAGGAGAGACTTTTGTAACCCGTAAGATTACGTTAGCCGCTGCCCGTATTGCACAAGGGCTTCAGGACAAACTTTATTTGGGAAACCTGAATTCACTTCGTGACTGGGGATACGCCAAGGACTATGTTGAGTGTATGTGGCTGATCCTTCAGCATGATACTCCTGAAGATTTTGTAATTGCCACAGGCGAATACCATACTGTACGTGAATTTACGACACTGGCTTTCAAAGAAGTCGGTATTGAACTTCGTTGGGACGGTGAAGGCGTGGATGAGAAAGGCATTGATGTATCGACCGGAAAAGTCTTGGTTGAAGTCGATCCTAAATATTTCCGTCCTGCCGAAGTCGAGCAGTTACTGGGTGATCCTACTAAGGCCCGTACGTTACTTGGCTGGAATCCCACCAAGACTTCTTTCCCTGAATTGGTGAAAATTATGGTATCGCATGATATGAAGTTTGTGAAGAAGCTTCACATGAAAGAACTGATGAATAGAGAAGAATAAGAATGGATAAAGATACGAAAATCTATGTAGCGGGACACCATGGTTTGGTGGGTTCTGCTATCTGGAGTAATTTGCAGAGTCGTGGTTACACGAATCTTGTAGGACGCTCCCATAAAGAGCTGGACCTTCTTGATGGTGCAGCCGTAAAACAATTCTTTGATGAAGAACAGCCTGATGCTGTTGTCCTTGCCGCTGCGCATGTCGGTGGTATTCTTGCAAACTTGCAGTATCGTGCCGATTTTATCTATCAGAATCTCCAGATTCAGCAGAATGTAATCGGTGAGAGTTTTCGTCATAACGTAAAGAAACTACTTTTTCTGGGTAGTACCTGTATCTATCCCCGTGATGCCGCACAACCGATGAAGGAGGACGCTTTGCTGACTTCTCCTTTGGAATATACGAACGAACCTTATGCCATTGCCAAGATTGCGGGTTTAAAGATGTGTGAAAGCTTCAATCTTCAGTATGGCACGAATTATATTGCCGTGATGCCTACCAACCTTTATGGTCCGAATGATAATTTCCATTTGGAGAACAGTCATGTTCTACCTGCCATGATTCGCAAGATTCATCTGGCTAAATGTCTGAATGAGGCTGATTGGGAGTCAGTTCGTAAAGATATTGACTTGCGTCCTGTGGAAGGTGTGACCGGCAGTAACTCTGATGCTGAAATATTGGATAAATTGGCAAAATTTGGCATTACTCCTGAATCGGTTACACTTTGGGGTACCGGTACACCCATGCGTGAATTCTTGTGGAGTGAGGAGATGGCTGATGCGAGCGTTCATGTATTATTGAACGTTGATTTCAAGGATACCTATACGGAAGGTAGTAGAGACATTCGTAACTGCCATATCAATGTTGGTACAGGTAAAGAAGTCAGCATCCGTGAAGTTGCCGAAATAATTATGAAGGAAATTGGCTTTAAAGGTATCCTTCTTTGGGATAGTTTTAAGCCTGATGGTACAATGCGTAAATTAACAGATGTATCGAAGTTACACAGTTTAGGCTGGCATCATAAGGTTGAGATTGATGAAGGAATCAAGCGTCTTTATGAATGGTATTTGAAAGGTGTCTAAATTTTATAATTTATATATTATGGAAAAATTGAATGGAAAGAATATCTTAATATTGTTGTTGACTTTGCTTTTTACAGCTTGCCAGTCTTATAAAAAAGTACCTTACCTGCAGGATGCGGAAGTGGTACTGTATAGTACTCAAGATGCACAATTGTATGATGCAAAGATCATGCCCAAAGATTTGTTGACTATTGTAGTGTCATGTACCAGTCCTGAACTGGCTGCGCCTTTTAATCTGACAGTGGCTACACAGAGTAATGCTGCTTTGAATTATACAACTACCCAACCTGTTCTGCAGCAATATTTGGTGGATAATGAAGGCAATATTAACTTTCCGGTATTGGGTGAACTTCATGTGGGTGGATTGACGAAGAAGGCGACCGAACAAATGATTGTGGAAAAGTTGAAACCTTATATTACGGAAACTCCTATTGTAACGGTACGTATGGTAAATTATAAGATTTCCGTGATTGGAGAAGTAGCCCGTCCCGGTACATTCACGATTTCCAATGAAAAGGTGAACATCTTGGAAGCTTTGGCTATGGCAGGTGATATGACTGTATATGGTTTGCGTGATGATGTTAAGCTGATACGGGAGAATGCCAATGGTAAGCAGGAAATTATTCCTTTGGATCTGAATAAGGCAGAGACTATTCTTTCTCCTTATTATTATTTGCAACAGAATGATATTATTTACGTAACTCCGAATAAGGCAAAAGCTCGAAATTCGGATATCGGAACTAGTACAAGTTTGTGGTTCTCTGCTACTTCGATCCTTGTTTCTATTGCCAGTTTGTTGTTTAACATTTTGAAATAAAAAGAAAGAGTTATGAAGGAAGAAAATCAAAACGTGAAGGAACGTGAAATGGCTGAGGATCAGATCGATTTCCGAGCGTTGCTTTTTAAATATATTATTCATTGGCCTTGGTTTGTAGGGGCAGTGTTACTATGCCTTGTTGGTGCGTGGTTTTATCTGCATTGGGCTACACCCATTTATAATATTTCAGCCACTGTTCTTATGAAAGATGAGAAGAAGGGTGGAGGTGCAGGACTTTCTTCGGAATTGGAGGATATGGGATTAAGTGGTCTGATGACTTCTTCTAAGAATATTGATAATGAGTTGGAAGTTTTGCGTTCGAAAACGCTCGTTAAAGAGGTGGTTAATCAATTGGGACTGTATATAACTTATGCAGATGAGGATGAATTTCCCGCTAAAGGTTTATATAAGACATCTCCTGTCCAAGTGAGTTTGACTCCTCAAGAAGCTGAGAAACTAAGTTCTTCGATGGTAGTCGAGATGACCTTACAGCCTGAAGGTAGTATGGATGTGAATGTGACTGTGGGTGAGAAGGGTTATCAGAAGCATTTTGAGAAGTTGCCTGCTATCTTCCCGACTGATGAAGGCACGCTGGCCTTCTTTCAGGCTGTTGATTCAGTTACTTTGCAGGATGGAACTAAAGTTCCTCGGATAGAGCAGAGTGTACGCCATATAACTGCGACAATAAACAAACCGATGAGAGTGGCAAGAGACTATTGTAACAGTCTGTCTATTGCTCCTACTTCTAAAACGACTTCTGTTGCTGTGATTTCATTGAAGAACTCCAGTTTGCAGCGTGGACAGGACTTTATCAACCAGTTGCTTGAAATGTATAATCGCAATACGAACAATGATAAAAACGAGATTGCTCAGAAGACGGCGGAATTTATCGATGAACGTATTGGCATTATCTCAAAAGAATTGGGTAGTACGGAAGCTAATCTGGAATCTTTCAAGCGTGATGCCGGTATCACGGACTTGACGAGTGAAGCTCAGATCGCCTTGGCCGGTAATGCTGAATATGAAAAGAAAAGTGTGGAGAACCGTACTCAAATCAGCTTGGTAAATGACTTGCGTAAATATTTGAGAGGTAATGAATATGAAGTCTTACCGAGTAATGTAGGTTTGCAGGATGCTGCCTTGATCGGTGCGATTGAACGTTATAACGAGATGCTCGTTGAGCGTAAACGCCTGTTGCGTACATCAACAGAGAATAATCCTACGATTGTGAATTTGGATACGAGTATCCGTGCTATGAAAGCCAATGTACAGGCTACTCTTGAAGGAACTTTACAGGGGTTAATGATTACCAAAGAGAGCCTTGACCGTGAAGCGAGTCGCTATTCCCGTCGTATCAGCAACGCTCCGGGGCAGGAACGGGCTTATGTGAGTATTGCCCGTCAGCAGGAGATTAAAGCTGGATTGTATCTGATGTTGTTACAGAAACGTGAAGAGAATGCGATTGCTCTTGCTGCTACTGCGAATAATGCGAAGATCATTGATGAAGCGATAGCTGACGATATTCCGGTATCTCCCAAACGTCCTATGATCTATTTGATCGCATTGGTACTTGGTGTTGGAATTCCGGTTGGTATCATCTACTTGGTTGAACTGACGAAATTCAAGATCGAAGGTCGTGCCGATGTAGAGAAACTGACAAGTGTGCCTGTTGTCGGTGATATTCCATTGACTGATGAGAAGAATGATAAGAATGGTTCTATCGCCGTCTTCGAGAACAAGAATAATCTGATGAGTGAAACCTTCCGTAATATTCGAACCAATCTTCAGTTTATGCTCGATAATGATCAGAAGGTGATCCTTGTGACTTCGACTGTCAGTGGTGAAGGAAAATCATTCGTATCGTCGAATTTGGCAATCAGTCTTTCTCTTTTGGGAAAGAAAGTGGTGATTGTCGGGCTCGATATTCGTAAGCCGGGGTTGAATAAAGTATTCCAGCTCTCTAATAAGGAGAGAGGTATTACTCAGTATCTTTCCAATCCTGAGACGGATTTGATGGAACTTGTTCAACCTTCTGATGTGAATAAGAATCTGTATATCCTTCCGGGTGGCACCGTTCCTCCCAATCCTACCGAACTATTGGCACGTGATGGATTGGACAAGGCTATTGAGATTCTGAAGAAGAATTTTGATTATGTCATTCTTGATACTGCTCCTATTGGTATGGTAACCGATACCTTATTAATTGGGCGTGTGGCTGATTTATCAGTTTATGTATGTCGAGCTGACTATACGCATAAGGCAGAATACACCTTGATCAATGAGCTGTATCATGAAAAGAAATTGCCTAATCTTTGTACTATCATTAATGGTGTAGACCTAAAGAAGAGAAAATATGGCTACTACTATGGCTATGGCAAGTATGGTAAGCATTACGGTTATGGTAAACGTTATGGGTACGGCTATGGGTATGGTCAAGAAAAGAAGAGGTAGATATTTGGCAATCTATACTATCAAGGACTATGACAAGGAGTTTCAACTTTATCGTCTGGCTTTCCCAAATGATGAGGTTCGTTATGGTTTCCTTAAAGGAATATAGACCGATGGTTAAGGAATGTTATGTCTGACTAGCTATGTGTCGTTATCGTAAATATAAACCTGAGTCCGATAGAAAGAAGTTTGGTTGATTGCGTCAACAGTTCTTCTATCGGTCTCAGGTTGTTTTATTTAAACCCGTTTTTCAATGTAAATATCTCAAACATTTTTAATGGTATGAGCAGGTGTTTTTCCGAAATGCTTCTTATAATTATCGCGGAAGTGATCCATATCCTTCATTCCGATATTCTCTGGTATTTCGTTTACGCGATATTTCCCACTCTCTAACATTTCATGTGCTTTTTCCATGCGGATTTTGAGAATGAATTTGTTAAGTGCTTCACCTGTTAATTGCGTCCACTTGTTGTAAAGACTGGTCCTGCTAATTCCAAGCTCTTTGGCAATGGAGCCTATGGTTAGTTTTTCATTATCCAGATTCTCCAGAATGATTTTAGTAACTTTACTTATCAAAGGGTGTTCACCATCCTGCAATATTTCTGACGCTTTTATCTCCAAAAACTCTTCTCCAAACAATCGTTGTAGAAATGATTTTCGAAGAAAACGATTGTTCTTGATATGGATTGACATTTCAATCTTTAAATCTGCTATACTAAAGGGCTGTTGCAAGAATGTATCAGCTAAAGAAGTCTTTCTTCTATTGTATTGGTCAATATCTATATGCGAACTATAAAGAATGATAGGTATGATTGATGTTTCGCAGGATGTTTTCAATCTTGACGAGAGTTCGACACCATCCATGTTATGAAGTTCTGTATCACAAATCACTAAATCAGGATATTCATTTTTTATGCAGGTCATAGCTTCGACGCCATCTCTGAAACTTTTAATAGTAAATTCTTCCGTTAAACAACTTGTCAGATAGGATCGGAAATCATCATTACTGTCGGCAAGTACGACTGTCGGTTTGTGGGAATTTCTTTTGCAGGGAGCCTTTACGAGCAAACGGTCTATCTTTTCAATTTCAGTATGATTGGTGAAACACAGCGGCGAATGATTTGATTGGTCTTCACAAGAGCATTTCACAGGAAATCTTAATGTGACTGTATGATTTATATTGCTTACTAAGATCTTGCCATTACACAAATCTGCTAGTTTCTTCAATAATATGCTTTTGGAAAAATGGCATTCAAATTCTGCTTTCTGTCTTATCATCCGGTGTTTATTCTGATTATAAAGCTTTGTTAGTTTACCATTTCCTGAATCGGGTACACTTATTTCCCAATGTTCCTGACTGATAGAAATTAGCAATGTTATGTTTGACTCCGGCTCAGAACAGTCGATCGCGTTCGTTATGAATTTATCGATAATAGGTGAGATTTTGTTTTTGTCAAACCATACACTGGCATAAGTGAATTCTGTCTTGATTATTAATTTTATGTGTTTGTTCGTTGCATAACCTTGTAGGGAGCAAATTCTGTTTCTTAAATAGTTTCCTAATTCATGTTCGGTAATGTTTAGGACTTCGGGATGATTATGCAAATATTTTAATCCGGACAATTTGTCCAGATTCTCATTTAAACATTCTATATTTCGAATAGCCAGTGACAAATCATTCTTTATGTTCTCGGGACAGTTATCATTACAGATCGTTCGTAAAGGAACATGAACTAATGTAATTGGATTTCGAATACTTTGGAAAGAATCTATAAAATACTGGTTCTCTTCTTTGAGGAAATTTCTTTCTTTTTGTATGGAAAGATAATGAAATAAATGCCAGTAGAGAAAGAAACCTGCTATTATCAGCAATAAAACTAAATATGATTGATTTTCAAATATTGTTGCTATTAAGAAAGATGCAGCAATAGATATTGTCTTTAAATACATCATGTTATTATATTTTAAATGACGTCACTCGATGGAGTTTGCTTTTTCTTTCTGATTCAAGAGACATAAAAGATTATGTGCCAACTATGATTCCATAATTGTGCACATCCATAAACTCAAATAATATGATCTCTAATTTGTTTGTTTTGGGGGAGGTCAATATTTGGTTATGAGTTATGCTTATTGAGAATTCAGATTCTAAATGTCTTGAACTATCAATAAAAAAGCAATGTCCCCCAAGTAACAATAATTATTTTCATTTATTTGTATTAGGCGTAGCAAACTAGCCTCAGGTGAATAATCAGGGGAGGAGGTGGTCTAATATTAAGTATGCTATCGGACCATGATGTCTCAATAGCTGTTTGTTTGTGCTCAATCATGAATTAATATCAAATAAAATACATTTGTCCCCTTCTGATAAAGTAGGAAATTGTATTTACGATGTAAATGTAACTTGTAATAACATAAAAACAATAGTTTTGTTTGTGTGATTTGACGAATTGTTGTAGAACTATTTATTTAATTGATTAATCGAAGCAGAAAGTTGTATAATAGATTTAGATTAATACTAAATGTATTGTATATGAAATGTTGGAAATTCTATATGTAAGATGGAATGACTGATTTTTGTTTTAAAATATGAATATAAATATTTGATATTATATTGTACTTATATGTATTAAAAGGTGATAAATATGCACCTTCGTTCGGTAAATATCGAAGGATTGGGGTGTTTTTTCCTGTCTGCCCAAAGTAAAGGTGAAACCCCGAATCCGGGTGGTGGATCGGGTGACGATGATGAAGCATCGGACTCGACAGTATAATGGGAAAGTAAGGTAGCTCATTACAACAGAGTGATTATAAGGATGGGGCTTCGGCCTCATTCTTTCTTATAAGCTTTTCGAAAGCTAATTAAAGTTTCAACTTATTTACAAGTAAATAAGAGTATGCAAATAACAACAATCCTTGCTTTTATTACTGCTATGGGCGGTCTGGAAGCGGTGAATGGATAGTACGATATATCTTCTGTCGTAAGACGGATGTCAGAAAAGAGGAAGCTTCGGTCTGTAATCTGGAAGAAGAAAACCGACGTAAGAAGGTGGACTGGCTGGAAGATCGCTTGACTTAGCGGGATGAAAAAATAGATGGCCTCTATATCGAACTTCGTAAGGAACAGGAGGAGAAAATAAACTGGATACATAAGTGTCATGAAGTGGAGCTGATTAAAAAGGAATCTGAAGTGAAAAAGTGTGAGATTAGAGGATGCACCCAAAGAATGCCACCTTCGGATTATTAAATAATGACTAATATAAATGAAATATCATGATAAAAGTCTTGTTTGTATGGTTGATGGCTTTAATGATTTCTTTTTTATGTTCGGGATGCAGAGGTAAGAAAGAGATTGTCTGCAGGAGTCGGGAGATTAAAGTTGATTCGAGTTCTACGGTCGGGCGCAGGAACAGTTTGCTTCAGCAGGTGGTTGCCGGTAGCGGATATAGGTGGATGAAGAGATATATAATAAGCATTGATTAATGAACGATATTAAAAATCGAAAGTTATAGTAATGGAATATAGAAATAATGATTATCTTTGAATCACAAAAAATGAAGAATAATGATGGATGGCATAATGCGTAAACTTCCAATTGGGATACAGACTTTTGAGAAACTCCGCGAAGGGGGATATCTTTATGTAGATAAAACGGCTTTTGTATGGAAAATAGCTTCTACAGAGACTCCTTATTTCCTAAGTCGCCCCCGTCGTTTTGGAAAAAGTCTTCTTCTTTCCACTTTCGAAGCATACTTTGAAGGCAGGAAGGAATTGTTTGAAGGACTTGCTGTTGCCGAACTTGAGAAGGAATGGAAGAAGTATCCGGTGTTTCATTTGGATTTGAATGCAGAAAAATATGATTCATCCCAAGCTTTGGTTGAGATTCTTAGCCGGCATTTGACGCAATGGGAGTTGAAATATGGAAAAGGAGAGGATGAGGAAACTCTTTCCGGACGTTTTGCAGGAGTGATCCGTCGCGCCAGTGAACAGGCAGGCTGTGGAGTAGTGGTATTGGTAGATGAATACGATAAACCTCTGTTGCAGGCTTTGGGTAATGGTTCTCTATTGGATGATTACCGTAGGACTCTGAAGGCTTTTTATGGAGTATTGAAGAGTTCTGACCGTTATCTCCGTTTTGTATTTCTGACAGGTGTGACCAAGTTTGCACAAGTCAGTGTGTTCAGTGATTTGAATCAGTTGAATGATATTAGCCTGGATTTTGCTTATGCTACATTGTGTGGGATTACAAAGGAAGAACTTGGCTCAACTTTTGTTCCTGAACTGGAGCGACAGGCGGCAGTCAATGATATGACTTCAGAAGCGGTTATGGAAATGATGACACGACGATATGATGGTTATCATTTTCATCCGAAAGGTGCGGGTGTGTTTAATCCGTTCAGTGTGCTCAACTCATTTTCAAAACAGGAGTTTGGTAGTTACTGGTTTCAGACCGGAACACCTACTTTCCTTGTCGAGTTGCTCAAAGAGAGTGATTATGACCTGCGCACTTTAATTGATGGGATAGAAGCCAGTGCATCTTCATTTATGGAATATCGGGTGGATGCCAACAATCCGATTCCGTTGATTTATCAGAGTGGTTATCTGACTATCAAGGACTATGACAAAGAGTTTCAACTTTATCGTCTGGCTTTCCCCAATGATGAAGTGCGTTATGGCTTTCTCAATTTTCTGGTTCCTTATTATACACCGGTCAATGAAGATGAACAGAATTTCTATATAGGCAAATTCGTTCAGGAATTACGTGCCGGAGAGGTAGATGCCTTCCTTACCCGTCTTCAGGCTTTCTTCGCAGATTTTCCTTATGAGTTGAGCGATTCGACCGAACGTCATTATCAGGTCGTGTTTTATTTAGTGTTCAAGTTAATGGGGCAATTCACCGAAGTTGAGGTCCGTAGTGCTCGTGGACGTGCCGATGCAGTGGTGAAAACGCCTAAATATATTTATGTGTTCGAATTTAAACTGAATGGAACCGCTGAACAAGCTTTGCAGCAGATTGATGAGAAAGGTTATTTAATTCCCTATCAGGCAGACGACCGTGAAGTGGTGAAAGTGGGAGTGGAGTTCAGTGCGGAGAAAAGGAATATAGATCGATGGCTGTTGTAGTGCGGAGATATGCCAGGCATGTTTTCGCAAATTTTTTATATATATGGAGAAAAAACTTGTCCAAGGTTGATTATTTTAGCTTCCCGTTTCCTCTTCCTGTCCCTTTTTTCGTCTTAACTAGCTTTTCTTTCTTATAAATCTCTTCCCAGTACTCTTTAATCATGATTTAATCTTGTCCTTTCATTCCCAATGAAGATGCCGCATCTTTGCATCGTTAACGTTAGCGAAGTAATAATCATTAGTATTTATCTTAAAAAGAAAGGACCAAAATTATGGCAATTAGATTTAGAAGAGTGTCTCGTTTGTGTGACCCTACCAACAAAGAATTAGGAAAGAAAGTGTATCCGGTAATCTCTTATCAATACGATACGAGTGCAACTTTGAAAGAAATTGCAAAAGAGATTTCCTCCAATTCGGGAGTAAGTGAGGGTGAAACAATTAGTGTTTTAAAGGACTTTCGTACTTTATTGAGAAAAACATTACTGGCGGGGCGTTCAGTAAATATCGAAGGACTGGGTTACTTTTTCTTGTCTGCCCAAAGCAAAGGGACAGAGAAAGCGGAAGACTTTACCTCAGCTGATATTCAAGGATTACGCATCTGTTTTCGTGCCAACTCGGATATTCGTCTGTCTACCGGAACATCAACTCGTTCGGATGGATTGAAATTCAAGGATCTGGATCATATTAATAAATCGGATGCCACTGGAGGAAATCCGGATGATGGGAATGATGGAGAAAACCCGAATCCGGGTGGTGGATCGGGTGACGATGATGAAGCACCGGACCCGACAGTATAATGTGAAAAGTAAGGTAGCTCATTACAACAGAGTGATTATAAGAATGGGGCTTCGGCCTCATTCTTTCTTATAAGCTTTTCGAAAGCTAATTATAAAGTCTCAACTTATCTACAAGTAAATAAGAGTATGCAAATAACAACAATACTTGCTTTTATTACTGCTATGGGCGGTCTGGAAGCAGTGAAATGGATAGTACGATACATCTCCTGTCGCAAGACGGATGCCAGAAAAGAGGAAGCCTCGGTCTGTAATCTGGAAGAAGAAAACCGACGTAAGAAGGTGGACTGGCTGGAAGATCGCCTGACTCAGCGGGATGAAAAAATAGATGGCCTCTATATCGAACTGCGTAAGGAACAGGAGGAGAAAATAAATTGGATACATAAGTGTCATGAAGTGGAGCTGATTCAAAAGGAATCTGAAGTGAAAAAGTGTGAGATCAGAGGATGTACCCAAAGAATGCCACCTTCGGATTATTAAATAATGACTAATATATGAATATCATGAGAAAAATAGATTCTATTATTATACATTGTTCGGCTACAAAAGTCGGGCAGGATTTTACAGCAGCAGATATTGACCGTTGGCATCGTGAACGTGGATTTAATGGTATAGGGTATCACTATGTTGTCTGTCTGGACGGAAGATTGGAGAGAGGGCGGGATATTTCTTTGGCGGGGGCTCATTGCAAAGGCTGGAATGAGCATAGTATCGGGATATGCTATATTGGTGGGCTGGATGTAAACGGGCATCCTGCGGATACTCGGACGAAGGCTCAGAAAAGGGTGCTTTATCAATTGATCATGGATTTGCAGAAAGAGTATGGTATCCTTCAGGTTTTGGGACATCGGGACACTTCGCCGGATTTGAATGAAGATGGGGTAATTGAAGCTAATGAATACGTAAAGGTTTGTCCTTGTTTTGATGTGAAGGAGTTTCTGAGAAGTGGGAGGGAAGCCTTGTTTGTATGGTTGGTGGCTTTAATGATTCCTTTTTTGTGCTTGGGGTGCAGAGGTAAGAAGGAGATTGTCTGTAAGAGCCGGGAGATTAAAGTTGATTCGAGTTTTACGGTCGGGCGCAGGAACAGTTTGCTTCAGCAGGCTTTCATTTCGAGAAGTGATTCGGAAGTAGTGGAAGAGCATTTGGAACAGATCGTTTTCATATATCCTGTGGATACGGCTTCGCAGGTTTCTGTGAAGATAGTGAAGAATTCTCTTGACCGAAGGACAGGGAAGCTGCAGCAGGTGGTTGCCGGTAGTATGTCAGCGGAAGAAGATTCTCTGTCTTTGGAGTCCGGGGTAGAGTTCAGAACGAGTGAAGAGGTGAAGAAAACTGTTTCTGTGAAACGTGTCAATAGGTGGAAAAGAGGGATATTTATATTGGGGGGAATAGCTCTGATTTATGGTGGATGTAGATGGATGAGAAGATTTAAAGTATAAACCGACCTGTGAATTTCAACTTCCATCTTTTTTTAGTAATTTTGCCCAATCAACTCAATAACAAATAAATAATGGATGAATTAAACAATGGGGAACAAGGGCAATATGTTGAACCCGGGAAAAATGAGAAGAAAAATAATACACGAAAAATTGTAAAAAGGACTTTGCTTACGGCAGGACTAGCTTTGGCTGTATACATGGTATACTCCATCGTTTATCTGTTTATTTCGCCCGACCGTAATATTCAGCAGATCTATCTGGTGCCGGAGGATGCGGCATTTATTATTCAGTCATCTGCTCCGATTGAAGATTGGGAAAAGTTTAGTGGAAGCGAAACTTGGCAATGTCTGAGAAAAGCGAAATCATTTGAAGAAGTTGCGAAGAGTGTAGAAAAGCTTGACTCGGTTGTCAAAAGCAATAAAGTGCTGTTATCACTGGTCGGTCAGCGGGATCTGCTTATCTCACTTCATAAGACCCGCGCTACCGATTGGGATTTTCTGCTTATAGTAGATATGCAGAAAGCTTCTAAAATGGATTTATTGAAAGATCAGGTCGAAACAGTGCTGGCAATGTCCGGCTTTACCGTCACTAATCGAATGCATAATGGAATTAACATTCTTGAAATGCGTGATCCGGATACCCGTGATGTCTTTTATACAGCTTTTGTAGATAATCACCTGGTAGGTTCTTATACTTCCGGACTCGTTGAATCTGCCATCAACTCCCGTAATAAGCCTAAGATCGGACTTGACCAGTCTTTTATTGAAACGGAAAAATTAGTTTCCGGTAAAGGGCTTGTCAGGGTATTTATCAACTATGCCCGTATTCCTCAGTTTATGTCTATTTATTTGGGAGCGAGAAATGAATATGTCGATCTGTTCAGTAATTCTATGAATTTTGCGGGCCTTTACCTGAATATGGATAAAGACCGGATGGAGGTGAAAGGTTATACGTTGAAGAAAGATTCGGTGGATCCTTATATCACTGCCTTGCTGAATTCGGGAAAGCATAAAATGAAAGCTCACGAGATTTTGTCCGGGCGAACGGCTCTTTATACAAATATCGGCTTTGATAGTCCGGTAACTTTCGTGAAGGAACTGGAGAACGCTCTGTCTGTTCATGATAAACTGTTGTATGACTCTTATCAGAGTTCACGGAAAAAGATAGAAAGCCTGTTTGGTATTTCTTTGGAAGAGAACTTCCTGAGCTGGATGTCCGGAGAGTTTGCCATAACGCAATCCGAACCGGGGTTATTAGGACATGATCCTGAAGTGATTCTGGCTATTCGGGCAAAAAGCATCAAAGACGCCCGTAAGAATATGGAGTTTATTGAAAAGAAGATCAAACGCCGGTCTCCGGTTAAGATAAAGTCTGTTAATTATAAGGACTTTGAAATCAATTATGTTGAAATGAAAGGTTTCTTCCGTCTGTTCTTCGGAAAGCTGTTTGATAAATTTGAGAAGCCATATTATACTTATGTGGATGATTACGTCGTTTTCAGTAATAAAGCTGCTTCCTTGCTTTCTTTTGTAGAAGACTATGAGCAGAAGAATTTACTGAAGAATAATGCAGGATTTAAGGATGCTTATTCGTATATGAAATCAAGTTCCACAATCTTCTTGTATACAGATATGCACAAGTTCTACTCACAATTGAAACCTATGATGAATCCTGCTACATGGAATGAAATACAATCGAATAAAGATGTCTTGTATTCATTCCCTTACTGGACGATGCAGGTGATCGGAGATAACAATCTGGCTTCTCTGCAGTATGTGATGGATTACCGTCCATACGAGCCGGAAGAGGTAGTTGCCGTTGTCAGCGATGAGGAAGATCAGGATATGGACGAAGAGGCTGTGACCGAAAAGGAGCAGATGAGCGAGTTAAAGCGTTTCTATATTGAGAAGTTTGAAGGAAATGTTCTGCGTGAGTTCTATCTGGAAGGAGCATTGAAAAGCGAAGCGGAAGTGAAAGAAGGAAAACGTCACGGACGTTATCGTGAATATCACGAAAATGGAAAGCTCAAGCTTCGTGGGAAATATTCAAATAATCAGCCTAAAGGCACATGGAAGTATTACACCGAGGAAGGTGAATTTGAACGTAAGGAGAAGTTTTAAATGAACTTCTCCTGATAGGTATATATCTTATTTAATATTTTCTTCTGTGCTGGGACAAGAAGTTATCTATAAAGCGGACGATATAAACGACAGCAACTCCGGCTATGACCAATACGATAATACGACTCAACATAGTTTTTGATTTTATATTTAACGGTGTACAAAGATAAATAAGATATATGATATATGGGATATCGGGATAAGAAAAAATAATTCAACCCTAGAACAGGGTTCTGAATAGTACTTTTATAAATTACTGATTTCTAGCTATAAAGAAAAATATGAATAAAAAAGTGTCGAAAAGTTTTTGAGTTCTCGCAAAAAGCACTACCTTTGCATCCGCAAATAAGGATGGTTCCGTAGCTCAGCTGGATAGAGCAACGCCCTTCTAAGGCGTGGGTCAAGCGTTCGAATCGCTTCGGAATCACTGATGTAAACGTTGATTATTTAATAATAGTCAACGTTTTTCTTTTGTTTGGGGGTACATCAATTTTATTGAATTCTGAGTGGTTTCATATTGCGATTATCCCCTATAAAGCAGTAAATGTCCCCCTATGTCCCCCTTTACTGTATATTATATTGATTTGATAAACAGGCAAATATTTGATTTAATTAAGAATATATTTATACCCCCTATTTTATAAAGCAACTCTCATTATTATTCCTACATTTGCATTCAGAGATTCGTCTCTTTAGTTGGGAAACATAAACCTTTTGTTCATGAAGCATTTACGACAAACTTTACTTTTTATATTATTAGGGTTCTTATTGAGTGCTTGTCGTCATACAGCCGACCGATTGTTATCTATCGAACAATTAATCAGGCTGAAACCGGACAGCGCCCTTTCTTTGCTTCGCCAAATTCAGTATCCGGAGAGGCTGTCGGATTCAAATGGCGCTTTATATGCGCTGCTAATGACGCAAGTGATTAATCAGTCATCTGATGAGGGGCATAAAAGTGATTCACTTATATCTGTTGCAATCGATTATTATAAAGGTACGAAGGACTCTGCTCATGCGGCACTGGCTTATTATAATGCCGGTCTGGTAGCAATGGATAATGAAGATTCGGAAGCTTCCCTGCATAATTTCCTAAAGACAATCGATTGGTTGGGAGAGAGTGATAACGATGAACTTCAGTTCATGGTCAGGTATAAAATGAGTCGTCTTTTCAACTTGCGACTGATTCCTGACGAGGAACTACGGTTGGGGAAGGCAGCGTTACCTTATGCCGAACGGATTGGTAATCCTTTGTATATCTGTGCACTGTTGCCATATATCACTCACGGATTTATGCAGACAAATCAACTGGATAGCGCCTATAAATATTCTGTGCAAGCGATACAGCTGGCTGAGAAAGAGAATCTGGTCCGGACATTATCACATATTTATTCACAGCATGCCCATCTTTGCATGGCAATGAAGGACTATAAACAGGCGTTGATGTATCGCGATAAAGATTTGGCTATTCTATTTGAACTTTTCGGAGAGGAAAATGAATATATCTATGATCATTATATAAATAAGGCAAACACACTGACTGAACTGCATCAGTATGATTCTGCTTTCTACTACATTAATAAAGCGGTGGAAGATACAACAGATATACAATATACAACTCGAAAGTCTTTGGCTAAGGCTGAAATTTATGCTGCTACCGGGCAGATGGATTCGGCATATTATTATATGAACCGACATGCTGACTTGCGGGATAGGCTCATAGAGGAGAGAGATAAGGAAGGTTTACTGACTTTGCACCGGAATTATCACAATGATGAATTGAAAAAAGCCAATACCCGTCTTTGGCAACAGGCGGTAGAAAGGAAGCTGCAACTGTACGTTGTGACTATTGTTTGTTGCCTGGCGATTTTGTTAGGGGTATGCATCTACTTCTTTTTATATAAAAGGAAACAACAGGAAGTATTGCGTCAGAAAGGACAGATTGCCCATCAGCAGGAGTTGTTGAAGTACCGTGAAATAGAAAAACTACAGGCAGAAAAAGACTTGTCGGAAGCTAAGGAAAGGGAAGCGCAGATTCGGGAGAAAGAGGCTTTACTAAAGGTTGAGTTCTTTAAGCGCCTGAATGAAACTTGTATTCCTGTGATTGAAAATCCAAAGACCCAGCAGAATATAATGCTCAAGAATGAGGACTGGAAAGTTATATTCAAGAATGCCAACAGTATCTTCCTGAATTTTACAGAACGTCTGAAGAATCAGTATCCTGCACTGAATGAGGAGGATTTGCGGTATTGCTGTATGGTGAAAATGCAGTTTTCGCAGACTGATATTGCTAAGATCATGCATCTGGAGAAAGATTCGGTGAAGAAAAGACTGAAAAGAATTCGTACCGAAAAGATGGGGATAGCGCAGGAAACGACATTGGAGGCTGTGCTTCGGGACTTTTAAATGGTTAAGAATGAGAATGAAATAATTTGTTAAACCAAACATTAGAATTATGAAACAAACACTGAGTTTTCATAGTCCGATCATTGCTTCTACACAGAGCAAGGTGGATGTAGAAGCTTTTGAGAAGAGTACAGATGCCTTTGAAAAGGGAGAGCGCTTACAGTCTTTTTATCTGTTGCTGGATTATATTGATCCGGAGTTACGCAGCAAATTTGGTAATGCCGAAGGAACGGAGTTTGCCGTGCCTCATGGTTCCATTATGGTCTATCTGAGGCTGGAGGGTGACCAGTTGAATATTACAGCTCCATTTCTGTTGTTGCCGGAAAAGGGGAGGATTCCTTTGCTGCGCCAGGTGGCAGCTTTGAATCTGACAGAACTGACATTAGCATGTATCTCTTTGCAGAATGATAAGTTGTTCTTTGACTTTCATTGTCCGGTGGCTTTATGCAATCCTTACAAGATATACTATGTGCTTGAGGAAATCTGTCGGATAGGTGATAAATATGATGATGAATTTGTGACTAAGTTCAAGGCCGAGCGTATTTATGAGCCCAAAATTACTCCATACGATGATGAAACGGTAGATAACGTATACGAAGCTCTTCAGCAGACCTGCCAGGAATGTATGGACGCTGTAAAATACTTTGAGACAGAACGAAAGTATGGTTATGCCTGGAATATATTATCCAGTACGCTTCTTAAAATATGCTATTTTGTCTGTCCGCAGGGTCAACTGCTGAATGATCTTGATAAAGCGATTACAGATCATGGGCGGGAGGATATGCCGTTGCCGGAGATCGTATCCCGTACCAAATCTGTTGTCACACGCCTTCAGGAAATGACGAAGGAGCAACTGGCTGCCGATCTTTACTTTGTTGAAACTTTCATTTCGGACAGACGCCGTTCCGTACTGAAAAATATTCAGGATAACTTTGAAGATGCATACGAGAAAGCCGGCTCGGCATTGGAATCAGGTGACTTCATCGTTTGCTGCCTGCTTATTATTAATAAATTCTATGAATTGTACTATTATAATAATGTGCAGAATGATGTGAATGCGGTAGTTGTGAAAGCAATGAAGGCTACCTCTGCCATGTCATGGGAAGAAGCTGCTCCGATATTATATGAAGCGATGGATAATATCATGGAAGGAGAACTGGATGTAGATGATGACGAAGAAGGTGGTGACGAAGACGGAGAAACAATGGGCTTCGATACGTCACAGCTTCAACAGATGCAACAGGAAATGATGCAGCAGGCGATGCAGAATATCGATATGGAGCAAATACAGAAGATGCAGCAACTTGCTATGGAGAATATGCAAAAGATGATGGCCGGTATGTATGGCAACAATAACAATACGGAAGAGGACACTAACAAATAAAGAACAAGACTATGGAACAGAATATATACAATGCCATTTATAAAGTGAATCATGCCGGTGGCTGCGGCAGTTGTTTTTATCTGAAACAATATGATCTGTTTGTTACCAATTATCATGTAGTAGAGGGATTCCGTCAGGTAGCGATCCAGGATAATGATAAGAATTCGTTTCTGGCCAGGGTCGTTATGGTAAATTCCGTATTGGATATTGCTTTGCTGTCGGTGGAAGGGGATTTTTCTGCTCTTCCGGATATCCGGTTATCGGAGTTGAAAGAAGTCGCGATCGGACAGAAGATAAACGTGGCCGGCTATCCGTTTGGTATGCCGTTCACCGTGACTGAAGGTACGGTTTCTTCTCCCAGACAGCTGATTAACAACAGTTATTATATTCAGACAGATGCTGCGGTCAATCCGGGAAATAGCGGAGGTCCCATGTTCAATGAACGTGGTGAATTGATCGCCATTACCGCCAGTAAGATCACCGATGCGGATAATATGGGATTTGGTATCCCTGTGGATACACTGAAAAAGGTACTGGAGAATATAGAAAGTCTGGATCGCTCTGTTTTCAATGTGCAGTGTAATAGTTGCGATGAATTCATTTCCGAAGAAGATGAATATTGCCCTTGTTGCGGTGACAAGTTGCCGGAAGAAATCTTTAAAGAGAGGGGACTGACCGATCTGGCTGTATTCTGCGAAGAAGCCATTGAAGCGATGGGAATCAATCCGGTATTGGCACGTGTGGGATATGAAGGCTGGAAATTCTATAAGGGAAGTTCGGAGATACGTATGTTTGTGTACGACCGTTCTTATTTGTTTGCCACCTCTCCGCTGAATATTCTGCCAAAAAAGAATCTGGAACCTGTGCTGACCTATTTACTTCAGACAGAGATTGCTCCTTATCGTTTCGGACTGGATGGAAATCAGATTTATCTTTCTTATCGTGTGCATATATCTGATATATTCTCCGATTATTCGGAAAATGTCAAGACGAATCTGACCCATCTGGCTTTCAAGGCAGATGATCTGGATAATTATCTGGTGGATACTTTTGGCTGTGAGTTTTCCGAATATGCTAATAAAAACGCTATCTGACCAATAACTAAACTATTTGAATATCACTCCTTTCGCTGAATTATTGAGGCGGAAGGAGTGTCTTTTTTCCTCCCTGCCGGACACTCGCAAATCTATTTTTACGAAGAATAACGAACGTTATATAGGTTTCAAAAAGCTCAAAAAAGGTAAAATGATGTTGCGATTCTCTGTTATTACTTATACTTTTGGACGATTAACAACTAAAAAACACAATAAAGTTATGAAGAAATTGATTTTTTTATTTGCATTTTGCCTTACTGTGACTAACATTTTCGCTCAAACTGACCCTAGCCAATTGAAAAAAGAAGGAAGCGACGCTTTTAATGCCAAGAACTATCCCGTAGCTTATGCTAAATTCAGCGAGTATCTGAAACAAACGAATAACCAGGATTCTGCAATCGCTTATTACTGTGGTATGGCTGCAGATGAAGTGAAAAAGTATGCAGAAGCTGTGACTTTCTTTGATATTGCTATTCAAAAGAAATTCAATATAGGTAATGCTTATGCCCGTAAAGCGCTGGCACTGGATGCTATGAAGAAGACTGACGAGTATGTTGCTACCTTGGAAGAAGGTCTGAAAGTAGACCCGGACAATAAAACAATGATTAAGAACTATGGTCTCCACTACCTGAAAGCAGGTATCGCTGCGCAGAAAGCCGGAAAAGCGGAAGAAGCAGAAGAATGCTTTAAGAAAGTGATTCCTTTGGATCATAAAACATATAAAACCAATGCTTTGTATAGCCTGGGCGTTTTATGCTATAACGACGGTGCGAATATCCTGAAAAAGGCTGCTCCTCTGGCAAACTCTGATGCAGACAAATATGCTGCAGAAAAGGAAAAGGCAGATGGCAGATTTAAAGAAGCTATAGGTTACTTGGAAGAAGCTACCAAAGTTTCTCCGGAAGATACAAAGTCTAAAACTATGCTTTCTCAAGTGCAAGCAGCTATGAAGTAAACTACCAATTCCAGATAGAAAGGGTTGCCGGGGAACATTTTGGCAACCCTTTTTTATTGCTTCTTTTTTTGAATGATCTACTTTTTGCGTACTTTTGCTTTCCCAAAAAGAAAGACTTTATGCAATTATATACAAGAGAAGAAACGATTCGGAAAATAAACCATTTAGGGCAATCCTGTCGGCCTTTTATTTTTATTATTAATTATTTGCAGGATGCATCTTATATAGAAGAAGTTGCCTCTGTTGACCCTTCTGAAGTAGTATATAACCTGAATGGGTTTACCAACCAATCTTCATCGAAGGATGTGCTTTCTTGTTTTGAAGAACCTGTCCACTGGAATTCTTATCCCGAATCTTTCGATAGTTACCGTCGGTCATTTGATATCGTTCAACGGAATATATTTGCCGGAAACAGCTTTCTGACCAATCTGACATGCCGCACGCCGATAGAGACGAACCTTAGTCTGAAAGATATTTTCTTCCGTTCAAAAGCAATGTATAAATTGTGGGTCAAGGATCAGTTCACTGTTTTCTCTCCCGAGATATTTGTCAGAATCCAACAGGGAAAAATCAGTTCTTATCCGATGAAAGGTACTCTTGATGCATCATTGCCTTCGGCTGTCCGGCAGCTGATGGATGATCCGAAAGAGGCTGCCGAACATGCTACTATCGTAGATTTGATCCGCAATGATTTAAGCATAGTGGCCGATCGGGTATCTGTGTCCCGATACAGGTATATTGATAAGTTGCAGACGAATCGCGGAACTATTCTTCAGACGAGTTCTGAAATACAGGGAACCTTGCCGGATAATTATCGGGAAAATCTAGGACACATTCTTTTCAAACTCTTGCCTGCCGGTTCTATCACCGGTGCTCCCAAGAAAAAGACGATGCAGATTATCAGTGAAGCCGAGACGTATGAGAGAGGATTCTATACGGGTGTGATGGGGTATTTCGACGGAAGTAGCCTTGATAGTGCCGTTATGATACGTTTTGTGGAGCAGGAAGGCGACAGAATGTATTTTAAGAGCGGAGGCGGAATAACCTGCCGTAGTGAAGTGGAAAGTGAATATCATGAAATGAAACAAAAAGTATATGTGCCAATTTATTGAAACGATTCGCATAGAAGACGGACAGGTTTATAATCTGTCGTATCACACAGCGCGCATAAACCGGACTCGTGCCGCCTTTTGGAAAGAAGCGGCTCCCATTGATTTGTCCGGCTTTATATCTCCTCCGTCTCTGTCCGGTATCTGGAAGTGCCGGATTGTGTACGATAAGGAAATCGAAGAGGTCGGATACACTCCTTATCAAATGAGAATGGTTTCTTCCTTGCGTCTGGTTGCTTCGGACACTATTGATTATAGTTACAAGAGTACCAATCGGGAAGAATTGAATGATCTGTTTGCCCGGAGAGGGAAGGCAGACGATATTCTGATAGTGAAAGACGGATATCTGACTGATACCTCCATTGCCAACATAGCGCTGTATGACGGACATACATGGTATACTCCGGCTCATCCCTTGCTTCAGGGGACGAAGCGTGCGGAACTGTTGGATAATCGGTTCATAGTGGAGAAAGATATCCAGCAGGCGCAATTGGGCGATTACTCCCATATCATGTTGTTCAATGCGATGATAGACTGGAAACGGCTCATCATACCTGTCAATGAAAAATATTTTATTCTATAACTAAAATTAACGGAAATATATACAGAACCGTTGAACAAAGCCTCTTTTTAATCTGTTATATTTATGTGTTTTTCATAGTATTAGATAAAGATTAATTAAAAGAGATTGTACTTCACTTGTGAAAGCTTAGAGTACATCAGAAGCAGAAGAGTCTGTTTTTTTGATAAATGTGTTAGAGCATCGGTTTTACCAGGCCGATGCTTTTTTTATGTCCTTTTGTTGCGTTTTGTAGTTTATATGAAATAAAATTTGTACGTTTGTAGGGTAATAATAGAAAATGATGAAGATGAACATACCCGTTATCTTTCAGTTTTTAAAAGATCTTTCTGCGAATAATAATCGTGAGTGGTTTAATGAGCACCGGTCAGAATATGAAGTAGCCCGTGCCGAGTTTGATAACTTTCTGGCAACAGTAATCGCCCGCATTTCTTTGTTCGATGAAACAATCCGGGGAATCCAGCCCAAAGATTGTACCTATCGTATTTATCGGGATACCCGCTTCTCTGCGGATAAGACACCCTATAAGATACATTTTGGCGGTTATATCAATGCCAAAGGCAAGAAGTCCGATCATTGCGGATACTATGTGCATCTGCAGCCTGACGGAAGTATGCTTGCCGGAGGAAGCTTGTGTTTGCCTCCTAATGTACTGAAAGCTGTCCGCCAAGCCATTTATGACAATGTGGAAGAGTATATCTCCATTGTAGAAGACCCCGAATTCAAAAAATATTTTCCTGTAGTGGGAGAGGACTTCATGAAAACAGCTCCCAAGGGATTCCCGAAAGATTTTAAATATATTGATTATCTGAAGTGCAGACAGTTTGTCTGTTCTTATCTTGTTCCCGATGATTTTTTCACTCGGGCAGACATGATGGAGCAGATAGAGAAAGCATTCCGACAGTTCAAGAGATTTGCCGATTTCATCAATTACACAATTGATGATTTTGAATAAAATAATACCTAAAAATATAAACTTAAAAATTAAACTCATATGGTAGTAGATACTTTAGAAAATCTGGAAAAATACGCGTCTTTGAATCCTTTGTTTGCACAAGCTATTGAGTTCTTGAAATCTCATGACCTCCAAGCCATGGAAATAGGCAAGACTGAACTGAAAGGAAAAGATCTGCTAGTGAATATCGCACAGACAAAGCCTAAGACTAAGGAAGAGGCGAAATTGGAAACGCATAATGAATTTATTGATATTCAGATCCCATTGTCGGGAACAGAAGTGATGGGGTATACTGCTGCCAAAGATTGTGTGCCTGCCGACGCTCCTTATAATGTCGAAAAAGATATTACTTTCTTCGAAGGACTGGCAGAGACATATGTAGCTGTGAAACCGGGAATGTTTGCCATCTTCTTCCCGCAAGACGGACATGCTCCCGGCATTACTCCTGATGGAGTGAAGAAAGTGATCGTAAAAGTAAAAGCATAAACCTAATTCAATTCTGATATGAAGGAGACACTCAACATTATCAAAAACGATCCCTGGCTGGAACCTTTCGCAGATGCCATTACCGGTCGTCACCAGTATGCACTGAACAAGGAAGCCGAGTTGACCAATAAAGGAAAACAAACTCTTTCGGACTTTGCATCAGGCTATCTTTATTTTGGTCTGCACCGTACTCCCAAAGGATGGACGTTCCGCGAATGGGCACCGAATGCTACTCATATTTATATGGTAGGTACATTCAACAACTGGGAAGAGAAAGCTGCTTATAAGCTGAAAAAACTGAAAAACGGTAATTGGGAAATCAATCTTCCGGCAGATGCCATTCAGCACGGAGACTTATATAAGTTGAATGTGTATTGGGATGGCGGACAAGGTGAACGCATTCCTGCATGGGCTACACGTGTGGTGCAGGACGAGCAGACCAAGATATTCAGCGCACAAGTCTGGGCACCGGAAAAGCCATATAAATTCAAGAAAAAGACATTTAAGCCTGCTACGAATCCTTTGTTGATCTATGAATGTCATATTGGAATGGCACAACAAGAGGAAAAAGTAGGCACATACAATGAATTCCGCGAAAAAACACTTCCACGCATAGCACAGGAAGGCTATAACTGTATTCAGATTATGGCCATTCAGGAGCATCCTTATTATGGTAGTTTTGGCTATCATGTATCCAGTTTCTTTGCTGCTTCCTCCCGCTTTGGTACGCCTGACGAACTGAAAGCGCTGATTGATGCTGCTCATGAGATGGGGATTGCCGTTATTATGGATATTGTCCATTCTCATGCGGTGAAAAACGAAGTGGAAGGTTTGGGTAACTTTGCCGGTGATCCGAACCAGTATTTCTATCCGGCTCCTCGTCGTGAGCATCCGGCATGGGATTCACTATGCTTTGATTATGGCAAAAATGAAGTGATCCATTTCTTATTGTCCAACTGTAAATACTGGCTGGAAGAATATAAGTTTGACGGATTCCGTTTTGACGGTGTGACGTCTATGTTGTATTATAGCCACGGGTTGGGAGAAGCATTCTGTAATTATGGAGATTACTTCAATGGTCATCAGGACGGCAATGCCATTTGCTACCTGACATTGGCGAATGAGTTGATTCATCAGGTCAATCCGAAGGCTATCTCTATTGCTGAAGAAGTTTCCGGTATGCCGGGACTTGCGGCCAAAGTAGAAGATGGCGGTTACGGATTTGATTACCGTATGGCTATGAATATCCCTGATTACTGGATCAAGACTATCAAGGAAAAGATTGATGAGGACTGGAAACCTTCCAGTATGTTCTGGGAAGTAACCAACCGTCGCCAGGATGAAAAGACGATCTCTTATGCGGAAAGTCATGATCAGGCATTGGTAGGAGACAAGACTATTATTTTCCGTCTGATTGATGCAGATATGTATTGGCATATGCAGAAAGGCGATGAGAATTATGTAGTCAATCGCGGAATCGCTTTACATAAGATGATCCGCTTGCTGACATCTTCGACGATCAATGGCGGTTATCTGAACTTTATGGGTAATGAGTTCGGGCATCCCGAATGGATCGATTTTCCGCGTGAAGGTAATGGATGGTCTTGTAAGTATGCCCGTCGTCAGTGGGATCTGGTAGATAACAAGAATCTGGCTTATCACTACATGGGGGACTTTGATGCTGAGATGCTGAAAGTGATCAAGAGTGTGAAAGATTTCCAGGCGACTCCGGTTCAGGAGATCTGGCATAATGATGGTGATCAGGTATTGGCTTATGGACGTAAGGATCTGATATTTGTATTTAACTTCAATCCGAAACAGTCTTTTGTAGATTATGGTTTCCTCGTTAGTCCGGGAGCTTATGAAGTAATCTTGAATACGGATAATGTTGCATTTGGCGGAAATGGTCTTGCAGATGATTCAGTAGTTCATTTCACGATTGCCGATCCGTTGTATAAGAAGGAAAAGAAAGAGTGGCTGAAACTCTATATTCCTGCACGTACAGCTGTTGTTTTGAGAAAGAAGAAATAACTCAAGGAATAAAAAATAAGAAAGCCCTTGCCGAGCATTTAATGTTTGGCAAGGGCTTTTTTCTATAAGAATGTTCCCGGACCGAGAATGTCGTACATATAACTGACATTGCGGGTTTTTAGCAACATTCCTTGCGGGGAATAAAAGAGCTGGTATTTGATATCTACATTATCTTGTCCTACCTTAATGACGATGATTGCCTGCCATTTAGGAAATTCCACCATGGTTACATCATTTACTACCCAACTGGCATAAGGACCGGATACAAAGGCGTTGTATACGGTAGGTGTCACCCGGTCGAGACTGACAAGGTCCGTCTGTGTCATTTGCCATTGAGCCTGCGTATTGAACCAGATGTTTTTAGTGAATCCATTCATGATAAAGTTAGCGCAATAATAGCCATCATCCTGCGACCATGCTACACCGTTGGCTTTGGGGTACATCTTTTTGAAGGCAGCCTGTACATTGCCGGGAGGTAAGATTGCGAAGGCAGATAGAGACAATAACAATATGACTGCCAAAAAACTAATTTTCTTCATAAGGTTCTGGTTTAGGAAATTATTTATCTAACTAAACAGCCTTTGAGAATTTTTGTTTTCAGTTGGGGGGAATAAATCAGTAGTATCTCCATTGGGGCTGCCTAAAAAGTCAATAGTATCATCAATTCCCCTCCCTTCGGGAAGGAGGAGAGTTAAGATACTATTGATTTATCATTTGCCTTCAATCGGAGCAGATCAGAATGTAATCTTCAGAATCTTCCCATTATAGGCCCCAACGGAAACCTCAGTGGCTTTATAAGGCAATAAACAGATTTCCTCTTTGGCACCGGTCAATAAGTCTGTAGCCTGATATTTTTCCATTTGTGGTATCTGTAAGAAATCAAACGCGTGAGAAGGTACGTTGATTGCTACATCAACCAGTTGGCTATCGAAATTGACGATGATGAACAGCAATTCATTCTTATACTTTCGCATAAAAGTATATTGCTTATGTTCGTCGAAACGCCATCCGTTTTTATTGGCGTACATCAGGTCGAAGAATACTCCTTTGGCGATGGATGTCTCTTCATTACATAGCGTAAGTACTCTTTGGTAAATGCTGTACAGGCGTTTATGCTCTTCGGTCAGCATTTTGCCGTCAAACTTGCCGCCATTGCGCCAGCGACGAATAGTATCCACGCTCCAGTAATCGAATATCGTAGTCCGTCCGTCTCTTCCGCTGAAACCTTCGCTGTCCATTCCCAGTTCTCCAAACTCCTGACCAAAATAAATCATCATAGGATTGGTGTTCATACAAGCAGAAACGATCAGAGCAGGGATTCCTTTACGTGGATCTCCTGCAAAGAAATCGGAAGCGATGCGCTGTTCGTCATGGTTTTCCAGGAAGTTCAGCATTTGTTTTTCTATTCCGTTCAGACTTTGCCAGCAGTGGGTGATGGATGCCGCGGATTCGTAGCCGCAAGCTACATTGCGGAGTGTATCGTATAAACCGACCTTATCATATAGATAGTCAAATTTCCCACGGAAGAGATAATTGCGGTATTCGTTGGGATTATAGACCTCGGCAATGAAAAGGATTTCCGGATGTGCTTCCTTTACTTGTGGAATAGCCCATTCCCAAAATTCTACAGGAACCATTTCCGCCATATCGCAGCGGAAACCGTCGATACCTTTTGAGGCCCAGAATAAAAGAATGTCCAGCATCTTTATCCAGGTATCCGGAGTCGGGGAGAAATGGCAAGTGCCGCCATTCAGATAATCCACTCCATAGTTCAGCTTGATGGTTTCGTACCAGTCGTTGATGTTCGGTGTAGCGTCAAAACGGTTGTTACCTGTCGCTTTGGCCGGATATTCATGGTAAGGCTCTGCTGCACCTTCTTTCATATCGAACTGGGCACGCAACTCGGACTGCGGTATATAGTAGAAATTATTGTACGGGCTGAAAGCGTAGTTCGGGTCATCGTTTGCTCCCAGTTCGGTAGTGCCGTCCGGTTGTGCATCCGAGTGATACTGGCGTGCTACATGGTTGGGGACAAAATCTATAATAACTTTCAGTCCGGAACGGTGAGTGCGATGTACCAGATTCTCGAACTCCTTCATTCGTTCCGGCACATCGGTTGCCAAGTCCGGATCTACATCATAATAATCCTTGATGGCGTAGGGAGAGCCCGCTTTGCCTTTCACGATGGCGGGGTGGTCGGGACGTATGTTGAAGCGACGGTAATCCGTCTCCGTTGCATGCTCGATAATGCCTGTATACCAGATATGGGTAGCACCCAGTTTCCTGATTTCTCCAAGTGCCTTGAGGGTGAAGTCGGCCATTTTACCACATCCGTTGGCGGTAATGTCTCCATTATAGACACAATGGTTGTTATTGTTTCCGAACAGGCGTGTAAACACCTGATAGATAATCATTTTATTTTCGTTGTTCATATAGAGTAGATTTTATTTCATATTATAAATATTTTCGGGAAAAGTAAGGAGTTACTTCCATATTTTCCCTTTTTCCGCCAGTGTCTGGTCAAGTAAGTCATTGGCTATCTTATAACCTTGCTCGAAGATTTCTTCTGCTTTTTCCAGTTCGGTGTTGCTGTATCCATAGAGGTTGTATGGCTCGATCAGCAAGTCACATTTTTCTCTTTCGGGGAAAGTATTGGCACGGAACATAAAGTGGAAGGAGCGCATGGCAATGCTTACGATATTCATTTTATAGTCTTGCGCCATGATGGGACTTACGTTGACGGCTACCACCTTGTCGCATATTCTGCGAAGGGTGGAGACCGGAAGGTTCATCATTAATCCGCCATCTACGTAATTGGTTCCGTCGATATTGACCGGAGCAAACATGACAGGCATACAGCAGGAAGCAGCCACACGTTCGGCTATGGAGCCACGGTGGAAATGAACCATACGTCCGTGGTCCAGATCGGTAGCCGTGATGATTAAGGGGATTTGCAACTCTTCCAGATTCTTGGCCTTCAGATTGGTATGGAGAAAGTCAATAAATTCGCAGAGATCAAATAGTCCTTTCTTGGGGATGACTAACTTTGTCAGGTCTTGAAACTTATGGCCGGAGAAGTATTCAATCACTTGGTGAGGTTCATTTCCGTCGGCATAAAAAACTCCGGCAAGCGCACCGGCACTTACTCCGGAGATAATGTCCGGTTTGATATCATGCTCCAGCAGAGCCTGCATCACCCCCAAATGCGCAAATCCTTTAATAAATCCTCCGCTTAAAGCATAGCCTATCTGATATTTACGGCTATTCCAGTTATTTGTGAATACCTCCATGAGTTACTTTCTTTTTTTAGTTCGCCACGAATTTAGTGAATTTATTGAAAGTAGGAGGAATATAATGGATAGTTTTTTTGAATTGTATACAATCCTCTGAAAGCTATCCATATTTAGGCTGATGCGGCTAGAATCCGAAATCGTCTATCTCAACTTTATGTTCTTCTGATTCTTTGAAAGGTTTCGCTTCTTTCTGCACAGGGTTTCCTTCGATATATACGGCACGGAACGGGCGGGCAGGGCAGACGTATTCGCAGCCGCCACATCCGACGCAGATCTCTGTATTGACGTGGGGAAGAGTCAGTCCGTCTTTGTAGGGTACCATAGCAATGGCTTGCGTAGGACAATGCTCTGAACAGGCTCCGCAACTGGTTCCGTCAGTGAGGACAATGCAATTTTCTTCTATAAAGACGACATAGCCCATCTGAGTGAGATGTTTCTGTTCTACCGTCAACGGAGGGATGGCACCGTTGGGACAGACATCGCTGCATACGGTACAGTCGAAATTACAGAATCCTTTTTCGAAACTGACCGTTGGCTGCATCACACCTCCCAGACCGTATTCCATGAAAGCGGGTTTCAGTACATGCGACGGGCATTTGCTGACACAAAGATGGCATGATGTACAATGTTGCTGGAAACGCTTCTGGCTGACAGATCCCGGAGGAGTAATCGGATTTTCTTTTTTGTATGCCTTTTTGCCTTCCATCGTCGCAATGGATTCTTGCGCCTTTGTAAGAAGCGTGGGAGCTGCTCCGGCAGTAGCCAGTCCGGCAAGCAGAAAACGACGTTTGGAAGAATCTGCAGCAACGGAAGATGATTCTGTTGCCACCGGTTGTTTTTCTGTAGCGGAAGAACGTTGTTGTCCCTTTGAAGCAGGGGCGTAAACCAGCGCTTTCTGTTTGCAGGCACCGAGACAGTCGAAACAGTCTACACAGCGGCTATAGTCAATAGCGTGTTCTTTGCTGTGGATGCAGGCAGCTTTGCATTTGGTAGCGCAAAGTCCGCAACCATTACATTTTGCGGTATCGATACGGACTTTGAACAAAGAGTAACGGCTCAAAAATCCTAATACCGTACCTACCGGACAAATGGTATTACACCACGTGCGTCCATGTTTCCATGCTAATATAAGAATGGCGGCAAAGGTCAGTATCGCTATAAGAAGGGAAGAAAGGCTTAATACCGAGGTGTCTACCTGATAAAACGTGTAGTTGTCGAATCTGGAAAATACGGATTCCAGCAGGTTGTTTCCCAGCATATACACCGGTTTGAAGATATGTACTACAATGCGTCCGTATGCGCTATACGGGTCCAGCAATCCCAATACCACTGAGAAGCCGCATACGGAGGCAATTACAGTCACTCCGAGCACGGTCCATCTCAGCATATTCTTTGCAGGACTGTACCGATATCTTTTTTTCTTCTTTCCCACAGACTTTGAAATGCGTGCTATAACATCCTGCCATATTCCCATCGGACAGATGGTAGAGCAATAGATACGTCCGAACAACAGGGTTAACGCAATCAGCACAATCAGTATGCCTATGCTGAGAGATAGCACGGCAGGGACAAACTGTATATGTGCCAACCGATGAAAACTGTTCGGCAGAATATTAGCAAAATCGAGAAAATAAAAAGTAATCAGTGCAAAAAGGACAACTGATATTCCGATACGTATCTTTCTTAGCATGGTGGTTTACATCTTAATTCGCTTGACATTCAGTTTGTCGATGTCCATCGTTCCTACTTTCAGTGCTTCTCCTTTGGCAAGGTGACCTACAGTGTCCAGCGGCATTTCGCGTACTTGATTGAAGAATTTGGCTGCGGCTGTATCTACGGCTACGATATCCGGTGAGATAAAGAGACCTTTCGCCAGCACCACGTCCGAAGCGGAACGACCTCGCGGTCCGTTGGTCTTCATGATACGGTAGGCGTCTACGACGTTAAGCACTGCTTTCTTTTCCAGTGTGCAGATGTCCGCAATGCATTGCTGCAAGTCATTCTGGTGGAAAAAGCCGCGGTCCCAGACGATACCCATATGGTTTTTCATGGAGATAGTCAGGTTGGCGCCTCCGTGATTCTTCAGGATAGGGACGTTAATCCATACATCACAATTCAGGATGGCTTCATGTATTTTCGCCTTCTTCATCTTTTGTCCTTTTGGCAGGTCAACGGGTTTGTAGTAAGACTCCAGGTGGGCCGGCATAACTTTGGCTCCGGCTTCTTTTGCTGCCGCTTCGATACCGCTGTTTTTGTAGCACTTCTGCCAATCGTCGCAGGTATGGTCGAATACGGTGACCTCTTTGGCTCCGGCGGCAAAACATTGTTTGATGATTTCCGTGATCAGTTTCGGATTCGTGTTTCCTGCCAGTTCGGGCACTTTATCCCATCCGATATTGGGCTTTACCACTACTTTCTGTCCGGGCTTGACGAATTGCTTCATACCGCCCAGCTCGCTGATAGCACGACGGAACATGGCTTCCGGTTCGCCGCCCATGACGGCTACCAGGTCCGGTTTATCACCATTTGCCTTATTGATTGTCTGAGTCAGTATCTCCATCGCCTCTGAACGCTGTATAGTCATGGCGGCACCAGTAATAGCTACTGTCTTTAAAAAATCCCTTCTGTCCATCTTTCTTTTTTAGTTTAGAGTTTTGCAATTGCCTTTAGCAGGGCGTATCCGCCAAACCATTGAATGAGCATCCCCGGAATGCCGATACGGAAATCTTGTACTGCGATATAGAAATCTCCCTCGATCATCCATTCAAAAGCGGTTCCTATGAGTTGATAGGAGAGAATTACTCCAAGGACGGCTAACAAAGAAACGGTTTTCACGGTACGCGCAGCAAGGGCCGAAGCACCGGCAAGCAAGGTTGATTTTATCAGTATAATCGGGAGAACGGCTTCGGATGGCATGGCAAACAAGACATGATTGATGACAGGAGAAAGAACAGCTGTCAGCAATCCTACCCGAAAGCCGTATTTATAAGCGGCAATTAAGGTAAAAAAGTAAATTGGTAATAAAGTCGGTCCACCGTAAGGAACGAGGTGGCACAGTTGTGGAAGTGCGATGTTGCCTGCTACGAATAACAGGGCGAACAGGTAAGTTTTCACATTGCTGTAATTCAGCGAATAGAGTTTGGCGGATGTTTCCATTTTCATTGATGACTTTAATGTTTAGATTGATGATATCTTAAAGATTAGACTATTCTCGTTTGAAAAAGTTTAATCGGTCTCATAATTTCTTGGCCGGTCAAATCATGATTGGGCTTTGATGTTTACAAAAGTAGTACAAATTTTCAATGAAACGTATTATTTTATCGCTTTTTGTTTATTCATTGAAGTGCGTGAACCGGAACAGTGGATTTCTCCTTCCGGTGACAATGAAAAAAATGTATGATTTATGAATCATCGGTGTTTGTGTTTATAATAAACTTTGTGATAGTTTTAGTAAAACGGTATCTGAGTTTATTATAAACGATGTAATCCCGTTTATGGCTTTCTGTGCTGAAATTTGGCAACAAAAAAGGCTGCGATTTCCATTGGAAGTCGCAGCCTTCAGCTTGTATACCGATGACTCATATCTTATTCGTTATAGGGAAATAGATATGTCTTGTTGTAATATTGTACTTTCCTTACGGACTGATCAATCTTGACTGTATGTTGCCGTTCATGTGATACATTACAGCAGGTGTGTTGAAAGACAGACTTCTTTTCATTGGTTACGGTTTTATAGGTTTATTATTGTTCTGCTTACAAATATACAACATTAAAAAGGCTTTGTCAAGTCCTGACAGTAATAACCCGTTAAACTCTGAAAAAGTATCCTGTTTAGAAATTAATATCGGATACGTTCTTCTTGCATTCTTCAAGTCTTTCCAGCGCCTCCTTGGATAACTGCGGATAATGTAAGTCCAGTTTTTCCATGCGTTCACAGATAATTTGCCCGACGGCATATCGCATGAACCACTTGTTGTCTGCCGGAATCACATACCACGGGGCAATCTCTGTTGAAGTTTCTGTCAGTACATCCGAGTAGGCTTTCATGTAGTCGTCCCAGTATTGGCGTTCCTTGACGTCGGCAGAAGAGAATTTCCAGTTCTTTGATTCATCGTTCAGTCTCTCCATGAATCGTTTCTTTTGTTCGGCTTTCGAAACGTTCAGAAAGAATTTGATGATGACCGTCCCGTTTTCAGTCAGATAACGTTCGAAATCATTAATCTGCCGGTAGCGGCGTTTCCAGAAGCCGTTGTCTATATCTTCCGTTTTTAGTATTCCGGGTAGCTTGCTGGATAACAGGATTTCGGGATGCACTTTGGCTATCAGTACATCTTCATATTGGGAACGGTTGAAGATTCCGATTCGTCCCCGTTCGGGGAGCGAACGATTGATTCTCCATAAGTAGTCATGATCCAGTTCTTCGGCAGAAGGTTGCTTAAAGGAGTACACCTGACACCCTTGCGGATTGATACCGGACATTACGTGCTTGATCGTTCCGTCTTTTCCGGCAGCGTCCATCGCCTGAAAAATAACCAGAACCGAGTAGCGGTCTTGTGCATAAAGCATACTTTGCAGTTCTGATAGCTTTTCTATATTTTGGACTAATTGTTCTTTGGCATCCTGTTTGGACATATCAGCAGTAAATGAGGGATTGAAATCGGATACATGATGTTCTTTGCCCGGTTTGGCTGTAAGCTCTTTTAAGACTTCTTTTTTCATTGTTGTATAATTAGGTTGTTATAGGTATATAACAGTTGAATAAAGAAATCAGTTCTTGCCAAATTAAGAGTGTTGAATAGTAATTCCCCAATTATGTATCAACAGATTCTACATAATTCCACACTAATTCCACAGTTATATTTATATCGCCTGCTATTTATATGTTTGATTATCAGTTGTATATATCAGAGTGAGACGTTTGGCATCTGCTTTGCCATATATTAAGTACAAGAAACAATAAAAACAATAGTTCTATTATTTACACTTAAAAAATTACGATTATGAAAAAGTTATTAGTAGCAGTAGCATTGGTATTGGGATTAGGTAGTTCTGTAGCATTCGCACAGGAAGTAAGTAACACTCCGGCAGTGGAAACTCAGACACAAGCTCCACAGGATGAGTATACAAAGATTGAAGTGAAAGATTTGCCGGAAGCAGTGACACAGGCAATAGCGAAAAGCTATGAAGATGCTACCATCAAGGAAGCGTATGTTGCCGAAAAAGAAACCGGTAAGGTTTATAAAGTAATTCTTACTACAAAAGACGCTCAGGAAGTAACCGTACTTCTGAATGAAAAAGGAGAAGAAGTTAAAGAGATAAAGTAAAACTTCGAAAGTAATAACTCATAGAGAGGTTCCGGTTCGTGATGAATCGGGACCTTTCGTTCGATGTATTAGGTTCTGTATAAATATAGTCGGTAGTAATATATATGGTAACAAAGCAAGGAGGCTTACGACTTATTTTTAAGTAATTCATAATAATGTGCATCAATGAACTGGCTATTCTTGAAGCAAGCTTTATGATGTATTCCTGTTTTCTGAAATCCTGCTTTCTCCAGCACACGCATTGATGCGGCATTGTGTTCATAGACCGTAGCATATAGGCGTATTACGTCTGTATGCTGAAAATAATGTTCTATGGCTCTTTTCAAAGCAGCTGTTGCAAGGCCCTTGTTCCAGTATGTTTCCGAAATCCAGTAACCGACTTCTGCATTGAAGCGTTCGACATCCGTTCCGCGGACGAATCCGATATTGCCGATTGCCTCATGATTCGCCTCGATGCAATATTCATTCTGTTCCACTTGTTCCGAAGCGTATTTAATGAAGGTATCAGCATCTGTTTCTGTATATGGAAAAGGCAGCCCGTCACGGCAGTTATCCCATATCTTCTTATTATTCAGATGCCTTGCTAAGGTTTTGGCATCCGATTCTTTCCATGGACGAAGTATAAAATCCATATTCTTATTCTTTGTAGCTATTATGGTTTCTTTCCCGAATCTTTCCCCATGCGTGTGTGTCAAACAGGCAACTGCTGCGCATAGTCTCATACATCACCTTAAATCTCGACATCGGAATGGTATAACTCAGTATATCAGCCTCAAAATAAGGGCGTACAGAAGGATCAAAGAATCCGATGAATGTTCTGTATCCGCCTTTACGATTCTCCAGAATCGTCTGTGTGACCACAGAACTGCATCCCGACCCGAAAGTGGAAATCACTGTATCCTCCTTATTATTATCGAAGAAAGCCCAGGTAGTCAATCCGGACAATATATCGGGATTGACCAGAAAAAGGATTCCTTCCAAATGATCGAACGTTTCCACTTTATCTATACGGGCAAAATGCAGATATTTCTTTTCTGCCCTTGGTACTCCCAGTTGCTCAATAAAGCTTTTTACCATCTCCGGCGTCTGCTTATATCGTTCCTTTAGAGATACGAACGTCGGCACGTGCTCGGGCATATCGGTGAATCCGGTATAAAACTTACCGCCGCCGCAACCAATTGTTTCCGCATTCAGGCTGATGGTATTACCTTCTCTGACTTTACTCATGCTTTTAAAGAAGCATCCGTTCACTTTCGCCGTTTCATTTTCAAGAATGTCCGAGTACCAGAATACGATAGGCAATTCAGCATATTCGCCAAAAGCTTCCCGATAGTTTTCGATGAATTTTTTTATTTCCATAATTGGTTATTTTATCTACGTACAAAGTTAAACTAAAAAAGCAAGGAGCAAAGAATAAAGTCCGAAAATATACGTTTGGTATACGGAGCAATGGAGTTGGTCTATTATTTCTTATTCTCATGGTATAAAGGCATAATTTTGCGTCATTCAAATTAAAAAATAAGAAAGAATGAAGTATGTTATAGTGTCTATGTTTGTTTTGCTCGTGTGGGTGCCAAAGATTGTGAGGGCACAAGTGATAGTCAAACCGGATATATCTCATCTTCCTCCTACAAAGGTGAGAACGGACGGCAGACAGGAGGGAAGGGGGATCTGAAATTTGTAGAAGGAAGCGTGAATATTCCCGTGTCACAGAAACTGAATGAACGAAAATAGCCTACTATTTGGGTAGTCTCGGCAGGGGGAGGCTATACTTCCATGAATAATCAGAACCTGCAGTCTTGTATAGACACAGATTTTATCCGGCAGTTCAAACCGAACCTGTCTCTTGGAGCTGGACTGGCAATAAATAAAAGTAGTCACTTTATCGCCTTATGTCAGTGAAACGAACATTATATTCAGCATTAAAAGTCATAGGGGTATTTCTGATCATATCCTTGATATTCAGGTGCCCGGTATCACCGGGATAGAGTTTGTGCAAAGCATTCAATATGGTTTCTGACTTTATTACAGACTTTTACTGGAACGCTCATACGTTAAGTTTTGGTCTTATTTCATAAAAAAGGGTATTTTGCAAAAGAAAAAGGAGGGAAGATAGTGTATTATTCCCGCAAAATGCCGTTATTTGCATCATTAAACAATAAAAGGTTTATTTCGATTTGATTATTTCACATGAATCTTCTCATTTATTGAGCATATCCATCTCTGATTAAGAACTTCCAAAGAACTTTGTTATTGAAATTATTAATTTTTTATATTTGTATTTTATGAATTTGTACATTGGAAATCTTAACTATAACGTTAAGGAATCAGACTTGAGAAACGTAATGGAAGAGTATGGAGCAGTTGCTTCAGTTAAATTAATCACAGATCGTGAAACAAGAAGATCAAAAGGCTTTGCTTTTATTGAAATGCCGGATGATACAGAAGCAGCTAACGCTATCAAAGAATTGAACGGTGCTGAATATGTAGGCCGTCCGATGGTAGTTAAAGAGGCTTTGCCGAAGAACTAATTGACTGAATAACAATCAGTATATAAAAAGAAGGTGTGTTGGTGATCCCAACACACCTTCTTTCGTTTCTGAAAATCCTGCCGGACTATTTCTTAAAGCCCGAAGAATTTATCTCTCTTTTTATTGTCTGCGGTTATTTTTTTCTTACCTTTGGTTCACTATCTGTATGTGTGGATGGTGTAATTGAAAAACTAAAGGTATGAAAGACAATTTGAGAATTGCCCTCACATTTTCCGGTGGGGGCTATCGTGCTGCTACTTTCCATTTGGGTGCACTATCCTATCTTCATTCTGTAAAAGTGGGTGAGTTCACATTGCTAGATCATGTGGTTGCTTTATCTACCATATCCGGTGGTACTATTACCGGCCTGCGATATATGCTGGGTTTAAGTCGCGGTGAATCAGTAACCGATATTTTTAAAGAGCTATATACTTTTCTTACAGATGTGGAACTGGCGACAGTTGCCATGAATAATCTGGCATCCTATGATAAAGGACAGTGTGCTTCTCTGATTCGTACGATGGCGGATATCTATAATAAAGAATTATTTAAGGGAGCCGTATTAGGTGATTTGATGGACCAGTTGGATGATATTCATATTTGCCATTTTGCGGCTAATGCAACGGATTTCACCAACGGGCTGGCTTTTCGTTTTCAAGTGACGGAAAAGACAGGAGCCAGACAGGAGCAGGCTACCGGTTACGGATTGATCGGAAATAATAAAATAAGAATTCCACGTGAGGTGGCACGTCATATCCGTCTGTCGGAAGTGCTGGCTTGTTCTTCTTGCTTTCCCAGCGGATTCGAACCGTTGGTCTTTCCTAAAGATTTTGTTTTGGGAGATTCGGAGGAAGTGAAGAAATTTATCGCGAAGACAGAACCTTTTGGTATTATGGACGGCGGGATTGTCGATAATCAAGGTATCGAGCCGATTCTTTTAGCGGAACAACGGATGGAGACCAGCTTAGGCTGTAAAGACGGCAAATGTCTGGATCTGATTATTGTTTCGGATGTGGCAAGCCCGTATATGAGTGCTTATCAACCTTCCGATGTACATTTGCCGAAAGGATTGAACCGGATGACACTGAAAAAACTAACAGCATCTATCTGGGGAGTCGGGATCGGACTGACTGTTGCGACAGCACTTTCCTTGGTATTTACCTCCACTTCTTTCTTGTCCGGTGTATTGGTGGCTGTATGGGTCCTGGTTGTGGGTATTCTGATTATATATACAGTCATGAAGAAAAAGCTGATTTCTGTGGCTGCAAAGTCAGTCATTCAGGACAGTATTCCGGCAGTAATGAATCTTCGCTTTGGGGATATTGCCACATTGCTGGCAAATCGGGTGAGTTCCGTATTGCTTTTGGTGTCTTCTGTCTTTATGAAGCATTTGCGCCGGATGGATTATAGAAGTATATACAGGGATGATGACTGGAAAAACAGATGTATGATGAACGGTGTATATGAGTTGAGGCCGGATGAGGCGTGGGCAAGTAAATTAAAATCAGGACAACTACCCGAATATCTGAAACCGAGTAATAAGATTCAGCAGCATTCTACGATAGCTACTGCTATGGGTACGACTCTTTGGTTTACCCAGGAAGAGAAAGAAGCAGGAGTACACGATTCTCTGATTGCTGCCGGACAATATACGATATGCTGGAACTTATTGGGATATATTGAGACGATCAAGAAAGACCCTTCCAATACGAATGAACATCATCAGCTTATTCTGGCTTGTGAGGAACAGTTGAGACAGGATTGGGAGAAGTTCCAGAAAAACCCTCTTTGCGGATTAGCTGAGTGGAAAAACGAATAGAAACAAAAAAGACATCTTAAATTTACCATATTAACAACAAACCGATAGAAGATGAATCAAGAACTTTTAATGAATCCTAACTGTCTGGTGGCTGCTTTGGAAAAGCCTGCCGCCGAGTTTACTAAGGCAGATATTATTTCTTTTATTCAGAAGAATAATATCCGTATGGTCAATTTCATGTATCCTGCCGCTGACGGGCGACTGAAAACATTGAATTTTGTAATTAATAATGCGGCTTATCTGGATGCGATCCTTACTTGTGGAGAGCGGGTGGACGGTTCCAGCCTGTTTCCTTTTATAGAGGCGGGGAGTAGCGACCTGTATGTAGTGCCTCGTTTCCGTACCGCTTTTGTTGATCCGTTTGCAGAAATACCGACACTTTCGATGCTTTGTTCTTTCTTCAATAAAGACGGAGAGCCATTGGAAAGTTCTCCGGAACATACTTTGCATAAAGCGTGTAAAGCATTTACTGATGTCACAGGTATGGAGTTTCAGGCGATGGGTGAGCTGGAATACTATGTTATTTCGCCGGATACAGGAATGTTTCAGGCTACAGATCAACGTGGTTATCATGAATCTGCTCCGTATGCTAAGTTTAACGATTTCCGTACACAGTGTATGTCGTATATAGCTCAGACGGGTGGACAGATAAAATATGGTCATTCCGAGGTTGGGAATTTTACATTGGATGGCATGATTTATGAACAGAACGAAATAGAGTTCCTGCCTGTTCGTGCTGAAGATGCGGCAGATCAATTGATGATTGCCAAATGGGTGATTCGTAACTTGGGATACAGATATGGGTATAATGTGACATTCGCGCCTAAGATTACGGCTGGAAAAGCCGGGTCAGGTCTACATGTTCACATGCGTATTGTAAAGGACGGACAAAATCAGATGCTGAAAGACGGTGTATTGTCGGAAACAGCCCGTAAGGCAATCGCCGGAATGATGGAACTTGCTCCTTCTATTACAGCCTTCGGAAATACCAATCCTACTTCTTACTTCCGTTTGGTTCCTCATCAGGAAGCACCGACCAATGTTTGCTGGGGAGATCGCAACCGTTCTGTATTAGTGCGTGTGCCGTTGGGCTGGGCTGCCAAGACCGATATGTGTACTTTGGCAAATCCATTGGAAAGCGAAAGTCATTTTGATACCAGCCAGAAACAAACGGTAGAAATGCGTTCTCCGGATGGTTCGGCAGATTTGTATCAGCTGCTTGCGGGACTGGCTGTTGCCTGCCGTCATGGTTTTGAGATAGAACAGGCATTGGACATTGCAAAGAGAACGTATGTAAATGTAAACATCCATCAGAAAGAGAATGAGGATAAGCTGAAAGCATTGGCTCAATTGCCGGATAGTTGTGCGGCATCTGCCGAATGTTTGCAAAAACAACGTGCTGTCTTCGAGCAATATAATGTATTTAGTCCGGCTATGATTGACGGTATTATACGCAAGCTCCGTAGTTATGAGGACAAAACATTACGTGCCGACCTGGAAGGCAAACCGGAAGAAATGCTGGAACTGGTACATAAGTATTTTCACTGTGGATAAGCAATAAAAGCATTCTGCTTATAAAAATACTACAAATAAAAGAGGGTGCACTTCACACGGTGGCACCCTCTTTTATTTAATCTTCATTGTTATCTTCTTCATCATCTACCAGGTTATTGAGTTCAAGTTCCAAGTCTACCAAGTCTTGTTCCCATAACTTTATGATATCTTTCGGTGTATCTTTGGCTGCCTTCTTGATTCTTTCCTGAGCAACAGATACTTCATGCTCTAATTGACTACGTCTGCTCATACAATTCAATATTTAATTAATAAAATTGTAAACAAACAGCCAGGAGAATAGTTCGATAGGATAAATTTAAAAATGGACGGGATGAACTATTTATAAATAAGGTCTGTTGTAGTCTAAAATCTTTTTAAATATACAATTATGCTCAATTTATTAGCCGTGTTTTTAGTCTGTTCAGGTATCGGAATTGCAGTTCACATAGCAATCGATCTGACACATCGTCCACAATCAATGAAGATAATGAATGTAGTATGGATATTAACTGCATTGTGGGGAAGTTACTTAGCTTTATGGGCTTATAATAAGTTCGGACAAGGTGCTCCCATGAAGATGGGAGGTGGTGAAATGAAAATGGATATGTCCGGTATGAAAGACATGAATATGGATATGTCGATGGGAGATATGTCTATGAAACGTCCTCATTGGCAGTCTGTGGCTTTATCGGCTTTACATTGTGGAGCAGGCTGCACATTGGCCGATATAATAGGAGAGTGGTTCACTAATTATATCCCGGTAACCGTTGCAGGAAGTCAGCTTATAGGAAACTGGGTACTTGATTTTATTTTGGCGTTGATCATCGGAGTTTATTTTCAATTCTATGCTATACGGGAGATGGAAAGGATATCGGCGGGAAAGGCACTGTCCCGTGCTTTTAAAGCAGATTTCTTTTCTCTGTTGTCTTGGCAAATCGGAATGTATGGCTGGATGGCAATCGTTTATTTTGTTTTATTTGTCAATGAGCCTTTGCCTAAAGACACATGGATATTCTGGTTTATGATGCAGCTGGCTATGCTTTTTGGATTTTTCTGTGCTTATTCGATGAATGCTTTGTTAATAAAGTTAGGTGTGAAAAAGGGAATGTAAATTTCAGATATTACTTTATCATCGCGGGGATATATTGGTATATAAAATAGAACCACACGGAGAAATAGAGTTTTAGGCTTTTATTTCTCCGTGTGGTTCTGTTTATCTTTTCAGTAACTTAGGAATATCCGAAGGTTCTTGTGCAACTCGTATACCGGCAGCTTCTAAAGCCTCTATTTTGTCTTTTGCCGAGCCGGAACCTCCCGAAACAATGGCTCCTGCGTGGCCCATCTGTTTTCCCGGAGGAGCAGACTGTCCGGCAATAAATGCTACTACAGGCTTATTTACATGACTGCGAATATATTCTGCGGCCTGTTCTTCCGCGTTCCCTCCGATTTCTCCGATTAACACAATTGCTTTTGTTTCGGGATCATTTTGGAACATTTCCAGTAGCTTAAGGAAATGCAGACCTACCACAGGATCTCCTCCGATGCCGATTGCAGTAGACTGTCCCATACCATTGGCCGTTAAGTGATACACTATTTCATAAGTGAGTGTTCCGCTACGGCTGATGACACCGACATTTCCTTTCTGAAAGACTTGTCCCGGAAGGATTCCTACCATACTTTCTCCGGGAGAAATAAGTCCCGGACAGTTGGGGCCAACCAACATTGCTCCTCTTTGTTCGGCAAACCGATATGCTTTGATGACATCCAGAGTCGGAATACCTTCTGCGATACAGACTATTAGCCGGATGCCTGCATCCGCAGCCTCCATAATGGCATCTGCTGCAAAACGGGCCGGCACAAAGATGATGGAAGTATTAGCCTGTGTCTGTTCTACAGCTTCATACATCGTATTGAAAACCGGAATGCCGTCTACTTCCGTACCTCCTTTGCCCGGAGAAGTGCCGCCAACGACATTCGTTCCATATTCATTCATCTTCTTGGCATGAAAAAGCCCGTCTCTACCGGTGATACCTTGTACAATCAAACGGGTGGATTTATCTATTAATATACTCATCGTTCCTTCAATTTTTATGTGATTTCATCTTAAGATTTGATAGCCATTAAAGCGGCTTCCTGCATAGTTGTAGCTATTTGAAAACGGCTATGGTTGCGTAAAAGATCACGTCCGATATGCTCATTGGTTCCTGTGAGCCGGACAATGACAGGTATATCACTCTTAATCTGATCGAATGCCTGAATAAGACCGATGGCTACATCGTCACAACGGGTGATTCCTCCGAAAATGTTTATCAGGACGACCTTTACTTTCTCGTCCTGTAATAGAAGTTTCATAGCTTCAACCACCTTGACGGGGTTCGAACTACCGCCAATATCAAGGAAGTTGGCAGGGTTTCCCCCATGAAGTTTTATCATATCCATTGTTGCCATAGCGAGTCCGGCGCCATTTACCATACAGCCTATATTTCCATCCATGTGAACGTAGCTGAATCCTTTGTTTTTAGCATCCGCTTCTACTTTTTCTTCTTCTGTAGGATCAAACAAACTCAGTACATCCGGATGGCGGTAAAGAGCATTATCGTCAAAAACAATTTTGGCGTCAATAGCCATCAATATGCCTTTGGCGGTAAGAGCCAATGGGTTTACTTCAACCAGTGATGCGTCATTCTCCATGAAAATATTGTAGAGTGCTTGCAGAATAGCGGCCATTCTGCCGGCTTGTTCCATGTGAGGGAAGAGCGAGAATGCGAAACGGCGTGCCAGATAATCCGGCAAACCGATGAATGGGTCAATAGCATAGCGAATGATTTTTTCCGGTGATTGCCGGGCCACTTCTTCGATATCCATACCACCGGACGCACTCATCATAAGGATGACCGAGCGTGTGTTTCTGTCAATGGTAAAGCTGACATAGTACTCTGCGGCAATATCAACCGCCTCGCTGACCAGTATCTGATTGACAGGAAGCCCTTTAATACTCATACCCAGAATGTTTCTAGCTTCCTGATAGGTATCTTCTGTATTATCTACCAGTTTAACACCTCCGGCTTTTCCCCGTCCGCCGGTCAGCACTTGTGCTTTAATAACCACTTTGTCCGAGCCCATTCTCCTGTATGCGGCAACTGCACCGGCAGCCGTTCGACATAGGGTATGCCTTTCAACAGGGATCCCATACTTGGAGAAAATTTCTTTTGCTTGATATTCATGTATTTTCATGGTCCGCGAATTTGAATAAATGATTCCTATAATGAAAACAAATGATAGATTCGGAATGTTTGCTCGTAGAGAATACTAATGGTGTGTTTTACAGCATATTAATTGTCTCATGTTTTACTAATAAGCATAAAAAAACGTGTCGGCAAATTAGCCGACACGCTCTATCGTTGAGAAAAGGTAAAGTATATCTACGGATGTTTATGCAATGCCGTGAGCGTTTACTGTACCATCTATTTTCTTGATCAAACCCTGCAATACTGCACCTGGTCCACATTCTGTAAAATCAGTAGCACCATCGGCAACCATATTCTTAACAGACTGAGTCCAACGTACGGAAGCAGTCAGCTGGGCAACCAGATTCTTTTTGATTTCTGCGGGATCAGTATGAGGAAGTGCATCCACATTCTGATATACCGGACATTTGGGAGTATGGATTTCTGTTGCGTTGATAGCAGCTTCCAGCTCAACTTTAGCCGGGTCCATCAACGGAGAGTGGAAAGCACCACCTACTTTTAATGGGAGAGCACGTTTTGCGCCGGCAGCTTTCATCAGTTCACAGGCTTTTTCGATGCCTGGTACAGAACCGGAGATTACGATTTGTCCCGGGCAGTTATAGTTGGCAGGTACGCAAACTTCACCTTCTGCATTAACAGATGCACAGATTTCTTCTACTTTTTCATCCGGTAATGCAATGATAGCGGCCATCGTAGAAGGAGTTGCTTCGCAAGCTTTCTGCATAGCCATCGCACGGGCATAAACCAGTTTCAATCCGTCTTCAAAGCTCAGGGCACCGGCAGCCACCAATGCAGAGAACTCACCGAGTGAGTGTCCGGCTGTCATTTCCGGTTTGAAATCATCGCCCATACAAAGAGCAGAGATAACAGAGTGAAGGAATACGGCAGGTTGAGTAACCTTTGTCTGACGAAGATCTTCGTCTGTACCATTGAACATGATATCTGTAATGCGATATCCGAGGATATCATTTGCTTTTTCAAACAATTCTTTTGCTAAAGCTGAGTTTTCATACAGGTCTTTACCCATTCCTACGAACTGAGCACCTTGACCGGGAAATACAAATGCTTTCATATCTTTATTATTTAATTGATTTTTAAATGCGGGTGCAAAGTTACAGATTTTTATGATACGACCGCACAAAATGTACACATTTGTGCAATGGAGTCGGGAAAATGCCACAGAGGTCCGTTGCCATGACCTATATTCAGGTTTTTGCCTGCAATGATGGCATGAGTAATGTATTCTTTAGCGTGACAGATGGAGTCTTTCATCGAGTATCCCTTTGCCAGATAGCTTGCAATAGCGGAGGAGAGGGTACACCCGGTCCCATGCAGGTTTTTACTTTCTATCTTTTTCTCTTCATATATATAATAGGTGTGATCCGGAGAATATAAGAGGTCGCACATTTGATCGCCTTCCAGATGTCCGCCTTTGATCAGGATATGGGTCTGATAACTGTGGGAGAGTTGCTTGGCAGCTTCCAGCATATCCTGTGTATTTTGGATGCTCTTGCCTGTCAGCACCTTTGCTTCATCGATATTGGGGGTGACTAATGTGACAAGCGGCAAAAGTTTTTTCTTAATCTCTTCGATGGCTTCATCTGTCATCAGCTTCCGGCCGCTGGTAGATACCATCACCGGGTCGTAAATGATGTGCTCCGGTGAATATTTCTGTATACAGTCGGCGATGACATGAACGATCTGAATATCGTTAACCATACCTATTTTTACAGCGACAGGCTGCAAGTCCTCCATGACCGCTTCGATTTGTCCGCAAACAATTTCGGGTGGTATTGCATGGACGGCGCGTACCCCTAGAGTGTTTTGCACAGTGACCGCGGTGATAGCAGATGCCGCATAGCCTCCTAATGCCGAGATTGTTTTGATATCTGCCTGAATGCCCGCTCCTCCCGAACAATCGGAACCGGCAATGGATAAAATGACGGGATGACGTTCCATTTTAGATTTTTTAATATTTGTCCGGCAAAGATAGAATAAAAACGGCAAGATACAAAATGGGATATCGTTTGAAATACAATAAGTCCGTTGCCGGAGAAGACAAAGAGTGAATATGAAAAGTGCTGATAATAAAGAGTCATTCCGCTTTTTGTACTTTATACAATTACTCGTTGCCGGAACGGATAAAATACATATTGTAATTCAGAAGATAACACTAAGTATTCATATTGTAGATTGTATGATATGTATATATATGAAAAACAATGTTTTATAGCATGTTGTTTGTTCTTGTTTGGATCATAAAGCGCCCCTATATTTGCACCGTATTAAAGAAATAGATATGCAAAGTATACAGAAAAAAGCACCCTTGGCAAACAATCACATATCAGTAGACTGTGTAGTGATTGGTTTTGACGGAGAACAACTCAAAGTGTTACTTGTAAAACGTGCGGGCGAAGATAATGGTGAAGTGTATCACGATATGAAACTTCCCGGTAGCCTTATCTATATGGATGAAGATTTGGATGAAGCAGCACAACGTGTACTGTATGAATTGACGGGGCTCAGAAATGTAAACCTGATGCAATTCAAGGCATTCGGCTCTAAAAACAGAACCAGTAATCCGAAGGATGTACGTTGGCTGGAACGGGCTATGCAGTCAAAAGTTGAACGTATCGTGACAATTGCTTATCTGTCGATGGTGAAAATAGATCGGGCACTGGACAAGAATCTGGATGATCATCAGGCCTGTTGGATTGCCTTGAAAGATGTGATGACGTTGGCTTTCGACCATAATCTGATTATTAAAGAGGCAATGACCTATATCCGTCAGTTTGTGGAGTTCAATCCTTCCATGCTGTTTGAGTTGCTTCCACGTAAATTTACCGCTGCTCAGTTGAGGACTCTTTTTGAGTTGGTATATGACAAGCCTGTGGATGTACGCAATTTCCATAAGAAAATAGCGATGATGGAATATGTAGTTCCTTTGGAAGAAAAACAGCAGGGGGTAGCTCATCGTGCAGCACGTTATTATAAATTTGATAAGAAGATATATAATAAGGTGAGACGGTAGTAGGTAATAAGTAATAAGTGAACAGGCTGTCTGTTCAAATATATAATTCAAAATTTTAAAAATCATCATGTTTCTATTAGGTTATGATATAGGTAGCTCGTCCGTTAAAGCAAGTCTGGTCAATGCTGAAACAGGTAAATGTGTATCGTCAGCGTTTTTTCCGAAAACAGAAGCGAAAATAATCGCAGTTAATCCCGGATGGGCAGAACAAGATCCTGAGAGTTGGTGGGAAAATCTGAAGTTGTCCACGCAAGTTATTATGGCGGAGTCAGGAGTGAGTGCTGCTGAGATTAAAGCTATCGGTATTTCCTATCAAATGCACGGACTGGTATGTGTAGATAAGAATCAGCAAGTATTACGTCCTGCTATTATCTGGTGTGATTCTCGTGCGGTACCTTTTGGGCAGCAAGCATTTGAAACAATCGGAGAGGAGAGATGCCTTTCTCATTTGCTGAACTCGCCCGGTAACTTTACAGCGTCTAAACTGGCTTGGATCAAACAAAATGAACCGGCTGCCTATGAGCAGATATATAAGATCATGCTTCCAGGGGATTATATTGCCATGAAGTTAAGCGGAGATATCTGCACAACTGTTTCCGGTCTTTCGGAAGGAATGTTCTGGGACTTCAAAAATAATCGTATAGCCGATTTCCTGATGGATTACTATGGTTTCGACTCTTCACTTATTGCGGATATCAAACCGACTTTTGCAGAACAAGGGCATGTGAATGCAGTTGCTGCGAAAGAACTGGGATTGAAGGAAGGAACACCGATTACTTACCGTGCCGGTGACCAGCCAAACAATGCGCTTTCTTTGAATGTGTTTAATCCGGGGGAGATCGCTTCTACGGCAGGAACATCGGGAGTTGTCTATGGTGTGAATGGTGAAGTGAATTATGATCCTCAATCCCGTGTCAACACCTTTGCGCACGTGAATCATACGGCGGAACAGACGCGTCTGGGAGTGTTACTTTGCATCAACGGAACAGGGATTCTCAATTCATGGGTAAAAAGAAATATAGCTCCCGAAGGTATCTCGTACAATGAAATGAATGTGTTGGCTTCCAAGGCGCCGATCGGGAGCGCAGGTATCAGCATCCTGCCTTTTGGTAATGGTGCGGAACGTATGCTGAATAATAAGGAGATAGGTTGCAGCATTCGGGGGATAGACTTCAATGCACATGGCAAACATCATATTATTCGTGCTGCACAGGAAGGAATTGTATTTTCTTTTAAATACGGTATCGACATCATGGAACAAATGGGAATTCCGGTCAAAAAGATTCATGCCGGACATGCAAATATGTTCCTTAGCTCCATCTTCCGTGATACATTGGCAGGAGTGACCGGAGCTACTATCGAACTTTATGATACGGACGGTTCTGTAGGAGCAGCGAAGGGCGCGGGTATCGGTGCAGGCATTTATAAAGATCATAATGAGGCATTTGCAACTCTTGATAAACTGGATGTTATCGAACCGAATATAGCTAAACGTCAGGAATATGCCGACGCATACGCCAGATGGAAATATAATATAAATAACGATATAATAACTTTTTAAATAATAAGAATTATGGCAACAAAAGAATTTTTTCCGGGAATTGAAAAGATTAAATTTGAAGGTAAAGATAGTAAGAACCCGATGGCATTCCGTTATTACGATGCAGAGAAGGTGATTAATGGTAAAAAGATGAAGGATTGGCTGAGATTCGCAATGGCATGGTGGCACACATTGTGCGCTGAAGGTGGTGACCAGTTCGGTGGCGGAACAAAGCAATTCCCATGGAATAGTAATGCAGATGCTATACAGGCGGCAAAAGATAAGATGGATGCAGGATTTGAATTCATGCAGAAGATGGGTATCGAATACTATTGCTTCCATGATGTAGACTTGGTTTCGGAAGGTGCCAGCGTAGAAGAGTACGAAGCTAACCTGAAAGAAATCGTAGCTTATGCAAAACAGAAACAGGCAGAAACCGGTATCAAACTACTGTGGGGTACTGCTAATGTATTCGGTCATGCCCGTTATATGAATGGTGCAGCTACCAATCCTGACTTCGATGTAGTAGCTCGTGCTGCTGTTCAGATTAAGAATGCGATTGATGCAACGATTGAGCTTGGCGGAGAGAATTATGTATTCTGGGGTGGTCGTGAAGGCTATATGTCTCTTCTGAACACAGATCAGAAACGTGAAAAAGAACACCTTGCACAGATGTTGACGATTGCTCGTGACTATGCCCGTGCCCGTGGTTTCAAAGGTACTTTCCTGATCGAACCGAAACCGATGGAACCGACTAAACATCAATATGACGTAGATACGGAAACTGTAATCGGCTTCCTCAAAGCTCATGGTCTGGATAAGGATTTCAAAGTAAATATCGAAGTGAATCATGCAACTTTGGCGGGTCACACTTTCGAACACGAATTGGCTGTTGCTGTGGACAATGGTATGTTGGGCTCAATTGACGCCAATCGTGGTGACTATCAGAATGGCTGGGATACAGACCAATTCCCGATCGACAATTATGAACTGACTCAGGCTATGATGCAGATTATCCGTAATGGTGGTCTCGGTACCGGTGGTACGAACTTTGATGCTAAAACCCGTCGTAATTCTACTGATCTGGAAGATATCTTTATCGCTCACATTGCAGGTATGGACGCTATGGCCCGTGCACTCGAAAGTGCAGCGGCTCTGCTTAACGAATCTCCCTATAAGAAGATGCTGGCTGACCGTTATGCTTCATTCGATGGCGGCAAAGGTAAAGAATTTGAAGACGGCAAGCTGACTCTAGAGGATGTGGTTGCTTATGCAAAAACAAAAGGCGAACCGAAACAGACTAGCGGCAAGCAAGAACTTTATGAGGCAATTCTGAATATGTATTGCTAATTAATATTTAAAACAGGCGGTAAAGCAGCGGTAGTGCTGCTGCTTTATCGCCTGACTTTTTCTAATCCAACTACTACACTACTTTATCCACTTTTTAAAACTATGAATAATACAACGAACGAAGGAAGTAAACTCTACTTGTATTCGATTACTTCTGTTGCTATTTTGGGCGGTTTGCTCTTCGGTTATGATACGGCGGTTATATCCGGCGCGGAAAAAGGGCTCGAAGCCTTCTTTCTGTCCGCTTCCGATTTTCAGTATAATAAAGTAATGCATGGCATTACTTCTTCCAGTGCATTAATTGGCTGTGTACTTGGCGGTGCTCTGTCCGGTATCTTTGCTTCGCGTTTGGGACGTCGTAACTCATTGCGGCTTGCTGCTGTGTTATTTTTCCTCTCGGCACTCGGCTCTTATTATCCGGAAGTTCTTTTCTTCGAATACGGAAAACCGAATATGGATTTGTTGATAGCATTCAATCTGTATCGTGTTCTGGGAGGTATCGGAGTAGGACTGGCTTCAGCGGTATGTCCGATGTATATTGCTGAAATTGCTCCTTCCAATATTCGTGGAACCCTTGTTTCGTGCAACCAGTTTGCCATTATCTTTGGTATGTTGGTTGTGTACTTTGTGAATTATCTGATTATGGGTGACCATCAGAATCCGATTATTCTGAAAGATGCCGCTGGTGTACTGTCAGTAAGTGCTGAGTCCGATATGTGGACAGTTCAGGAAGGGTGGCGTTATATGTTTGGTTCGGAAGCTTTTCCGGCTGCTTTGTTTGGTATGCTTTTGTTCTTTGTACCTAAGACTCCCCGTTATCTAGTTCTTGTACAGCAGGAAGAAAAGGCTTATTCTATTTTAGAGAAAATCAATGGTAAGAATAAAGCTAAGGAAATTCTTAATGATATTAAGGCTACTGCACAGGAAAAAACAGAAAAACTCTTTACTTATGGAGTAACAGTGATTGTGATCGGTATCCTACTGTCCGTATTCCAGCAGGCGATCGGTATTAATGCAGTACTTTACTATGCTCCGCGTATTTTCGAAAATGCAGGTGCCGAAGGTGGTGGTATGATGCAGACAGTGATTATGGGTATTGTAAACATTATCTTTACGCTGGTTGCTATCTTTACGGTAGACCGCTTTGGTCGTAAACCATTGCTGATTATCGGATCTATTGGTATGGCTGTAGGAGCATTTGCAGTGGCAATGTGTGATAGCATGGCAATCAAAGGTGTTCTTCCGGTACTTTCCATCATCGTATACGCTGCTTTCTTCATGATGTCATGGGGACCGATTTGCTGGGTATTGATTTCAGAAATCTTTCCGAATACTATTCGTGGTAAAGCAGTTGCTATTGCAGTGGCTTTCCAATGGATATTCAACTACATCGTATCTTCTACTTTCCCGGCATTGTATGACTTCAGTCCGATGTTTGCGTATAGCTTATACGGAATAATCTGTGTCGCTGCCGCTATCTTTGTCTGGCGTTGGGTACCCGAGACTAAAGGGAAGACGCTGGAGGACATGAGTAAGCTCTGGAAGAAAAACAAATAAGATATATTAGGTTAGTGATTGTTTGATTAAGGAAGGTGCCCCTTTGAGATCAGTTTCTCAGAAAGGTCACCTTTTTTATGTGGAAAAAATAGTGTCACTATCCTATGCATATAGTGTCACTATGTGTATGATATAGTGACACCATCCTCACCGGATAGTGACACTATTTTAAAAGTGCCTTTTTCTTGCGATGAAAGTACAATGTACGAGGATTAGCTGTACCTTTGCACTGTCTTTTTATAAAACATGTATTGTTATGGAACAACATCCAATTAAAATTAATAAAGTACAGATACGTAATCTTCAAATTGAAGACTATGCACAGTTATCCCAATCGTTTACCCGTGTTTATTCTGATGGTAGCGATGTATTTTGGACTCATGCCCAGATAAAGAAATTAATAAGTATTTTTCCGGAGGGGCAGATTGTTACAGTTGTTGACGACAAGATCGTAGGTTGTGCTCTTTCTATTATCGTTGACTATGACAAGGTAAAGAACGACCATACGTATGCACAAGTTACGGGTAAGGAAACATTCAATACTCATAATCCGGAAGGAAACATC
>PVMO01020031.1_pt1 | contig 59870 bp, 50 predicted proteins | sample 1853421 | NCBI WGS metagenome assembly PVMO01 (sample SAMN08533511, study PRJNA380276) | Human gut metagenome, whole genome shotgun sequencing project.
TCATGGTCTTCACCAATGTCTTTTACCAGTTTCTTGCTGTTTCCAAGTGGTGAAATGAGATTTTTGTATGCTTTCTGGATGCCTCTTTCGTGGACGATTTCTTGTTCCTTGAACTGCTCGTGCAGTGCGTTTCTGAAAGTCTTGATGGGACACTTCCGCATGAAGCGGTATTCCACCAGTGCGATAAACAGCCGTGCTATATCTGTTTCCGTAGCATGGGTTTTCAATCGTGTGCCAATTCTTTCAATCAGTATGTCATGCCTTTCTATCAGAAGTTCTGGCAACGTGCGTGTGTCGGCTTTGCGTCCTGCGGTCTTTGGCTGTTCTTTCTGCAACATATCTGTTTCTTCCTCGTCCATGTCTTCATCTTCTTCTATTGCCCATTCCACAAGAGAGTTTTCCTCAATGGCTTTCTGTTGCTTCCTGAATACTTGCCAGTCCTCTTTGGTTCTCATGCCATTGGCGATGCTTTTTCTGATAATGAATTTGACCATGCCGGAAACAAGCCATTTGTATAAGGTGGGAATATCCTTTCTTTTGGTCAGTTCCTCACCCTGTTCCACCATGCACTCATAGCTTCGTCCGTAATAGAGCCATGCAAGCATGGCAGGAACAATGCTTCTCTTGTTCGGGGTATGAAACTCATTCACTATTTTCTCGGCAAGGTCTGATTGTAAAAGAACATTTTCCAGTTCCTCGAAATCAGGGTTTCTATCATCGCCTATTCTCTTGCGTGCTGCTTCTTTATATTTCGGAACAAGCCTTACAGCCGTATTGAAAATATTGAAGAACCCTTTGAACTTCTTGTCGTTCATTTCTTCTACGAAATCGGCATATTCATCCGGATGGCTGTCGAGCCATTCCTTTATCAGTCTTTTGAAATTGTCATATTCCTGTTGTCCCATACAAGTATCAGTCTAATAGTTTTACAAGGTCTTTCTTCATTTCTTCGTCAATATCCCTGTATCGTCTGAAAGCCTTGCTTCCCTCCTTGTGTCCCGACAGTGCGGAAACAAGGTTCGGGTCTTTCACTTTTTTATAGATATTGCCGATAAAAGTACGTCTTGCCAAGTGGCTGCTTGCTACTTCATAAATTGGTCGTTTGATTTCGTTGTGCGTCAACGGATCTAAGATTGTTACGATGCGGTCAACTCCAGCCAACTTGAATATCTTTTTTATGGCGTCATTGTACTTTTGTTCGGATATGAACGGCAATAGTTTCCCCTCATATTCTTTGTAGCGTTCAAGGATTTCTTTCGCTTTGTCGTTAAGTGGAACACGTACCGTAACCGGATTCCCCTCTTTGGTTTTCTTGGGAATATACTCTATGGCTTCATTGACCACATTTAGTTTGGTCATTCGGTACAAGTCACTCACTCTGCATCCTATCAGTGTCTGAAATATGAATATATCTCTCTGTATTGCCAGTTGTGGGGTAGCTGAAAGGTCGGCATTGAAAATTCTATCTCTCTCTTCAAGTGTTATATAATAAGGTGTACCGTATGTACATTCTTCTATTGGGAATTTGTCGAAAGGTCTGTTTGTGGTACGCTTGTTATCGAAGCACCACAGGAAGAATGTACGTATTCTTGAAAAACAGTCTATCAGCGTGTTCTTGCTTCTGGGCTGTGGTGTCCTCTTTTCGGGAATGGCTTCATAAATGCTCGGGTAAAGTTCATAATACTGGTATTCGTTCTGAAAGAAATCCCACATATCCCGAAGCGTGTCAGGTGTTACCAAATCCACGTCAAAGATAAAGCCCTTTTGTCCTCTCTTTGTAGCCCTTACATATAGTTCATAACGCAGTAAGGCTCTTTTGACAACCCGGAAATTTTTCTTTCGTACCTCCGACAAAGGGTGCTTGTTTAGAAATTCATCGAATAGTTCTCCAATGGTAGGCTTGATAACCACTTCCTCCGGCAAAAAATATTTTTCAGGATGGTAAAATTTATCAAGTGTTGTTTTTAGCCATTCTTTGTCTATTGCTTCCTTTTCTTGTTGATATACCTTCTCGATATAGGTTTTCAACTGGCGTATCTCTTCATTTATATGGGTACGCATTTCTTCATTGCAGACAGCTTTCGTTTTTACACATTCGTCTTTATCATCCCATAGATTGGGATTGATGGCTAACTGAGTAGGAGCAACGGAGTCTAACTGCCTTCCGTTTCTAAAACGGACATAGATTGTAGCCATGGATTCTGTATCATATCGTTTGGCTGCTTTTTTAATGATAAAGGTTACTTTCATAGACTTTCAGGTTGAATTTTACTCTGCTGCAAATATAGATATTTTCCCCACATTTTCCCCACATCTGCTAAATATTTTGCAATTCGATTAACTTGGATTGAAATTTAATAGGATTGTAACATATTGAAATACAGTGTAATTACGGTGTTTTTTCGCATTTTTCTTTTTACTCACATTTTCCCCACTTTAATTATTTCAAATGCGGGTCTGGGTACTGAAGCGGAGAAAGTTGAAAAACTCTCTCCGTTTTTCTTTTCTACTCCTCGTAACTCGTTGGTTTGCTGATAGATTAAATCAAGCACTTTGTTATAAGAATTGGTTCGATATGTTTTTCCGTCAAATTCGATTTTTTGGGGAAACATCGAACTTATCAGCTTAATTTTCACCCCTACAGACGCATTTCTTATATAGCTATCTATATTGTTTATCAGATTGATAGAGTAGTTTAGTTTTGGTTCGATATTACTACGGTTAGGGTTCTCACGCATTTCAATCTGTTGTTGCATGGCTGAGGCTTCTTTGTTGTATCTCTCCAACATTCTGTTATATTGTTCTTTGGTTAAATCTCCGTCCAGATACTTATCTTCAATGCTGTTGATACGTTTTGGGATAGTAGAAAGTTCATTTTGTAGTGCTGCTACTTCTTTTTTACTTTCTCCTTTGTGTTCACTTTGCAAATCCTTTAGAATTTCGTTATATAAGTCCAATACCGTTTTATTGGGCTTCAATTGGGCTGTGTATCGAGCGAACTCTTCGTTTACGTTCTCTGCTCTCATTCTTATATGTTTTTGATTGTTACAACAAAAGTAGTAGGTGTATTTGCCGCCATTGCCCGAACTTGTCGCACCAGTTAGGGCACAACCACATACGGGACAGATTAAAAACTTCCGCAAAAATAAGTCAGGATTTATGGCTTTGGATAGTTTAGGTGTTTTCTTTCTTTTGCCGTCTAATATTTCTTGAACTTTATAGAATGTTTCTTTATCTATAATTGCTTCATGTTCACCGTTTACATAATATTCGGGTTCTCCTTTGTATGCTGGCACACGAATTTTACCGATATAAAATTTGTTGCGTAGCATTTCAAGAAATGAACTCTCGGGTATATTATATCCTTTTCTTGCAAACTTCCTGCGGATATAACAAGGTGTTTCAATGCCTTTAGCCACTTCTTTAAACATGGCTTGTATAAATGGTGCTGTATTGGTATCTATTTCTACATGGGTTTCATGTTTGCTAATACGTACATTCTTATATCCTCTTGGTGCTTTATTAGCGCATTTCCCTTTTGCTAATGTTCCATGAATGCCGTCCATTGTGGCTTTTGACCTCTTGATGTTGTCGCATTGTGCCGAACCTATGTGTACTCCCAATAATAGGGGCCAAGTGTCAGAATTGAAGTCTAAAGGTGCTTCGATTGCATTTGGTTCAACTCCCAATTTGAGTAATTCTTTTAAGTTCTCACTGGCACTGATAATGTCTCGTGAATATCTATCCCACCGTAAGAATAGTAACTTGTTTACTCTACCTTTGTTTTTACGTATATAATTCATTATTCCTTGTATGACAGGACGTTTCTCAAATGTTTTAGCACTCTCGTCCTCTCTGTATGGGATATTGTCAATGATGTTATATCCCATTTGGTTACAATACTTCCGTAAGCGTTCTTCTTGTACGTCTAAGCTGGCTCCTAATGTTTGTTCATCTGAACTTACTCTACAATATATTATCACATTTGCATTCATAATTCTTGTTTTTTAGTTAATGCTATTTTTTTCATTCTCTATCTGCAATTCTGCTAATAGGTATAGATATTGTCTCACTATTTTTACTTGTTCATTATCGTATTTTTCTTTACCTTTATTGAGTATCGCTGCGCATTGTTCCAATGGTATCATTAGATACTGGTATTATTGTGTTGCAATGTATGATGCAACTTATTCTTACACATTCAATCAATTCACAAGACAAGGAAGTGCCTAGGCATGAATGTGCTTCTTGCCCCATATATCATTATTTGAAGTAAAAGATATTTTTTTAAGTGAATTGATGTACCAACATTGCAAATATACGACCTATAGATACAATTACCACTTTCGATGTGTAAATTATGTTAATTTGGTTAATTTTCGCAAGGTGTTGATACTTGTTCCCGTCAGTTTTGAGGTATTTCGAAGTGAATACCCTCTTTTCAGTAGTCTTAATTCCTCTGCATATTCTTCCCTCATAGCCTCATCACTTTTCGTATATCCGATTCTTCGTCCTACCTTACCGCCATTGTTACGGAAGTTCTGGTAACCACTTGCAACACGTTCTCTAATAGTCTTGCGTTCCATTCGTGCTACTTCGGCAAGTATAGTGATAAGAAACTGGCTCATAGGGTTGATTTCTCCCTCTGGAGTAAGCGTTTCAATATTATAGTTTTGGATGAATACTGATACTTTATTCTGATTTAATATTTCTATGGCTTGTAATACTTGTAGGGTATCACGTCCAAGTCTGGATAATTCGGTTACTATTACTTTGTCTATATTGTGGGAGTTGATGTAGTCAATCATATTCATCAGCTCTGTACGTTCTGTGTTCTTTTTCGCTCCAGATACTTTTTCTGCAAATACAGCCTCAACCGTCCAGTTGTTTGCTGAGGCTAATGCTTGCAAATCATTTATTTGACGTTCATAGTCTTGTGCCCCGTTCGTACTTGATACTCTTGCAAATATTACTACTTTTTTCATGGTGTTACTTGTTTATGATGCAAAGGTAGTGAGATATATTTAATATAAATCATTTATGGCGTTAAATAAGGCTAGAAATATGGTAAATATTAAATATTTATCATTTCTTTGTATGCTAAAACTATATGTGTATGGTAGAAATTAAACAAGAAAGAACGGTTGTGCACGTTGAAGTGGCTGGAGAACACTATTATTTCGGTTCTTTGACTGCTGTTTATACTATGTTCACTCCAGAACAACTGGGTGTTGCTCTGGGTACTTTGAGAAATTATAGGGTAACAAGTGATAAGCCATACACTAATAATAAATGTATCATAAGAAAAGGAACATTGACAACAATGCCCAAGAAGTAATTATAGGTATTACTCAACATCTACCAGCTCTTTTAACTTTACCCCTAGTGCAATACTTATTTTGTAGACATTTTTTATTGTTAAGTTGGTGCGTCCTGCTTCAATTCGAGACATATTAGCCTTTTCAAAGTTGCATTTTGCTGCTAAATCCTGCTGGCTCATATTCTGTGATAATCTTATTTCCTTGATTTTATCACCAATTTTGATAAAAAGTTGCTGCTCATTCATTTTTTTTAGTTATCATTTGTGATAACAAAGAAAAGGGCATATCTTTGCGACTTGGTTATCATATATGACAACCGTTAAGTTATAACTAATATTTTTATTAAAATGAAGAAACTAATTGTGTTAGTGGGCTTTATTGCTCTTGCAATGGGAACTGCTTTTGCTCAAAAAGGAGATAAGGCAGTAGGTGTTAATCTCGGTTATGGGACTGAGATAAGTAATTTGGGTATCGGTGCTAAATTCCAATATGGTATAACCGATGCGATTCGTGCTGAGGCTTCTTTTGACTACTTCTTGAAAAAGGATTTTGTGAGTATGTGGGACATTAATGTGAATGCTCACTACCTTTTTCCTGTGGCTGAGAAGTTTAAAGTTTATCCACTGGTGGGACTGACATATACCAACTGGAAAATGGATGGCTTTGACATTAGCTATGGTTTTGACGATGAGGAATTAGGTGAATATGGAGATGAAGTTTCGGTTGGTAGCGCAAACACTGGTAAATTTGGTGTAAATTTAGGCGCTGGTGCGGAGTACTCCATTAACTCCAAGCTATCAATTAATTTTGAAGTAAAGTATCAGTTGATAAGTAACTTTAATCAAGCGGTGTTTGGTGTAGGAGTTGCATATAAATTTTGATTAAGATGAAAAATAACTTTTTTTTATTATTCGCTATTTTGTTAACCGCTACTATTTTGATGGGCTGCTCCAAAGATGAAGATGAGCAAAATACACCTTCATCTTTGACACTAAACGGGGTAGCCATTAAGATTAATGATTTGGAAGGAGAATATGACCCAGAAGGTTCTTGGGATAGATTTACATTCTGGGTAAACAATGCTCTTGATAAGACATATATTCAAGCTACGGTCTCGTATGATGCTAAATTTATTGCAAATGAAGATATTACAGACAAATGTGATATTCTGATTAATACTGGTGATGACTGGGCGAATGTTGTACCAGATATGCCTAATACCAGCTATCGCTCAGGGAAGTTAATCATAGAAAACTTTGATTTTGATAATCGAAAGATAACATTAAGGTTTGACAACTACAAATATATATCAGACCATAAAAATGCAATGGAGTTAAATGGAACTTTAAACATGCCATTTACAATAGTTCAATATGGGACAGGTGAGTAGTTTAATCTTTTAGATTAAACTGACACAAAAAGAAGTGTATCAATAGGTCTTTTGATAGATTATATTGATACACTTTTTGTTTTGATACACAAACCTCATCAAAGTAACAGATTTCGTATCTTTTCAATAGGGCTTTCGCTGGTTGAGGCTGATGTCATTGCATGATAAACTGTTTCAAACTTTTTCATTCGTTTACTTGCTCCACTGCGTGAGTTGAATTTGCTCCTAACATCTTGCTCCAGTAGTTTTAAGTCACCATTGTACCTTTCGAGAATGATTTTCATTGCCCAATTTTCGTAATCATCAAAAGTTGTGTTTGGCATATTGGCTGTAGAATTACCGAAAACCTTGTCAAATTGAGTAAGGATAGGGTTTATATCGGAATTTAATACACTGAATATTTTGGTATCGGTCAAATTCAAATAGTTCCTTATCTTTTTAACTGTGTTTAATGTGATTTCAAATCTGGTTTTCCCTTTGAAATAGTCTATTACTGATTGTGGTTGTGATAGGCTATTCAAAAAGTCTTTATTGTGGCTGGTACATATTTCTTTTTCCTTATTATATAAGGTGATTGTTTCTGTACAGTCTTTGGATTTCACATCTTTAGTAAAAGTGATGCCCTCTTTATCGTAATGTGCCCACTTGAAGCGTCTATAGTTGTTTACTTGCGAATTAAGAACGTTCAGAAAATTATCACTTAGAATAAGGTTTGCATCATAAGTTACATCTGCTGATGTAATTGCCCCATTTGATAAAATACCGTCTATATCAATTTTGCAGATATTTAACAGGTTAATATTGGTTAGACATTCTTTGATAGTATCTCTTGAAATTAAGTCTGGATATTTTTCTTTCAAAATCTTACTGGAAAATTCAAGAGTTAAGGTTTGTTTTATATAGCTGACAGCTATATAGAGGTTATAAGGTATATTTATATCATCTTTAGAACTATAAAATATACCTATTTTCTTTCCACTACGTGAATGAAACATTTCATTAAACTTCACTTTAGTGTTGAGAAGATATTTATAATTGGATTTAATTTTAATTCTATCGAAAGTGATTAATCGTTTCTTTTCATATTGCGATTTCATTAAAAAATTAAAGTTATTCTTTTATTCTTGTGGGAAATGTACTCTGTAGGCTACAATTTCCCCCTTTGATAATGAAGTAATCAAAGGATTATGAAAAGAGAGGGGTTATTGCCCCTCTTTTTCTGTTTTATCACTTAGGTTATCATCTGGTTTGACTGGTATAGTCTTCCAGTAATTAGTCATGCCTTGTGATATTGCTTGGATATGCGAAGCTGACTTACTTCTACCTCTTAATGATTGACTGATTTTTGCTTTGGTATCATCTCCAAGATTGCGATACATTCTCTTTCCTATATTATCCATATTAATTGATTTTATACTAGATAAATAGTCAAATGGAGTAAGAATGTAAAGAATAGTAGGTTGATTTCACAGAAAAAAATATCTGGACCAGAAAATTTTATTCACAGAACCGTTTGTTTTAATCAATCATACCTACTAAAAAGGGGTATTCTGAGAGCCGAGTTACGGTGTTATCTTCTATTTATTAACTAGATAAGAAGTAAATACAAGCTCATTTTGAATCTAATATATTATTTACTGTACTTGCCTATTTTCATTAAATATTCTACCTCCAATATTGAGGCTTGGTTTTTATAACGGTATGAACTCTCGTAGTTCCCAAATTAAGTCCAAATCATGTAAGAATTGGTTCGAGAAAAGAACGCTTAGGGGTACCACGAAAAGCTAAGAATTGAGCAATCAATTACTTAGCTTTTTTGTTATAGGGTATTTCTTTCTAATGTGCACTACCAGAAGGTTTTCGATATTTTCTATAGACTGTGTTATTTGCAGCAAAAATACTAAAAAGGTGCAATTCACTTTTACGATGAATTGCACCTTTTCTTATCTCTCAGTATCATTTATCCCTTGCCTACCTTTATCCAGGTTGCTTTCTTCCATAGCCATTCTAATGGACCCTGGCGATGTGAACGAAGCCACCAGTTACAAAAAAAGTATTGTAAAAAGAATACGCTTACACCAATAAGGATACACGCTGTAATGCCTGTATGCAGATAAAGTCCTAATCCCCAGTTGTAAAACAAGAATCCTCCGATTAAAGATTGTGACAGGTAGTTGGTCAAGCTCATGCGTCCATAAGGTGCAAATTTATGAAGAACATTCTTAAGGGTTGTCAGGTAATAAACCAGTATGATACCTGCAAACATGATTCCTGTAAATGCAATATTTGACAGTGACTTGCATAGAAGGACAGAAGGTACAAGTAGTGCTTCGCGACTTATAAAGTCGGGGAGTATATTTATCAAACCATAAATGGGGAAAAAGGCGGTAACGGCTATGATGAATACTTTAATCCAGATTTTTATATTCTTTTCTGAATAGAGAAACGCGTTGCTACGCCCAATTATCATACCTACCATAAACAGACCGGCGGTTTGAGTAACTCTTCCGTGTAATAGCATCCAACCCATGTTGGCAACATTACCCGTCCATATGGCAGTTTTGCACATTTCGAGGAAAGAACCTTCTTTCTGAGCTGTATTGACTAACTCCCAGTATGGAGCATCAAGATCAGCATTAATAACATAGTCGGGGTTGATAAGTGCATAAATTATTTGTCCCAATTCAATAGGTTGAAGTAGAAGAATGACTGCTATGATCGTGACTGTTCGGGTAGAGAGTCGGCAGACTGCGATCAGTACATAACCAAGCAAGGCGTAGAGTACCAATATTTCACCCGGAAATAAAGCCGAATTAATACAAGCTATAAAAAGAAGTAATACTAACCGCCAGGCAAACCGCCCACGAAAATCTTTCCCTTTAAGTTTTTGTGAATTGTCTTGAATAAAAAAACTAAATCCAAAAAGCAATGCAAAGATGCAGTATGCCTTACCGGAAAAGGTGAAAAATACACTATCCCAAATTACCCTATCCGTAAATATCAGAAAGTTACAGGTCTCTTCCGGAAAGCAATTGAGGCTAAACCGTTCGATAAAATGGATAAGTGTAATTCCCATTACAGCGAACCCACGTAGCACATCAGCTATTTCTATACGATTATTATGGGGCAATGTGTTAGATAAATGCATGCTTTTTAGAGTTTAAAATGTTAACGTACTTTTTCAGATGCAAATTTAACGCAGCCCTTTTATAGTTTTGGAAAAATACTGTTCAATAAAGAACAAAATATGACTTTTATGTGCTTTGTATGATTGATGATGCTGTTTGTCTTTTATAGTTAGCTTGTTGATAACTTCCTGAATATTAATGTAAATAATGAAATAAAATGCTATGTTGGTCTTATTAAATAGAAACAACTTGTACTGAATACATTTCTAATGAAAGGTATACATGCTATTGTTTTGTTTAATTTGTGAGGGGTTAGTCCAAATTTAATTTTGTAGTGTGGGTTAATAAAGTATAACTGTTCATTGACGATTTGATAATCAGTCTGTTTTACTACTCTTCGAAACATTTCTATTGTACATCGGGTGTATTTGATAGTTAATAACTCTTTGACTGTACTTTCTTGTTCGCTGAATAATTCCAATATCCATTTATACAAAATACGAGGTAGTAAATGTATAAATGGCATATGAGAGATAATCTTACTTCTTGCAATCTGCTGATGTCCGCCGAATGGCATTTGCCAGGCAGGAAAAGCAATGAAGATCATTCCGTTAGGCGATAGATATTTTTTTAAGTTGCGCAGAAATTGCTCCTTGTTGTCGATATGTTCTATTACATCATGTATGAGAATAAGCGGGAAATGTTTCTGTAAATCTTTTAATAAGAAGATATCAGAAGCGATGAAAGTTCCTTTTTGCCTTTTAGTGATGAAGAAGTTTTGTGCCTGTTCAATTCGGGATGCGGCAATATCAATTCCAATGACATCACAACCTAGCTCGGCAAAGGGAAGCAGATTCCCTCCTTCGCCACACCCTACTTCCAATACTTTGTTTGGCAGATTTCCAGTATATTCTTTAATATAAGGAATATAATAATTTCTCGTAGTCTGAGCTTGTTCCTCAAAATAACGTTCACGGTTTGTATGTCGTTTCTGCATCTGATTTGTCTATTGTTTCTAACTGTTCTATAGTTATGATAAACTATCAGCCGGAAGACTGCATGGCAGAATGTTTTTTTACCAAGAGAAACGAATGCCTACAGGAACAGAGAACGTAACCGGATGTTCTTTTCGGATTGTGCGCAATGAACTTCCATCGGGAATATAGTAATTAATGGTTGGCTCTATATAGATGCTGGTGTGAGGTGTAAAGTGGTATTGTACACCTGTACTCGCATTGATTGACCATTGCAAAGGTACATCTAATGACTGGTAACCCAAATTAATGGGGACACTATCTGTGACATGAGAAGTATGCAGAGTTCCTTTTATCGGGATTTCCATTTGTAAACCGGCTGTTGAGTAAAATGAGAATTGTTTATAATTCCCAAAACGGTAGGAAATACGGAGAGGAATACCTATGTAATGGAGCTTCTGGGTTTCCTGAATCCGATATTCCTTTCCTGTGGTGAACTCTGATTTTAAATAAATATATTGTAATCCGGTTTCTATACTCCAGTGGTTATTCAACTTTTTGTTCAATGCTAGTCCGATAGTGATGGGGCTATTATGGTGTTGATGTTCTATAATTCTTCCACTGTTGTTCTTGGCAATTGTCATTAGCGTAAGCGAGTCTCCTAAGGTTCCTTCCTGATTGCGGGTGTTTAAATAGTCATAATATTCTTCCCAAGTATTGACTTGCTGGGGGAGACCGCTTTCCAAACCGTCAGAGTGTGGTGTTGTCATCAACTTGTATAGGTTTTGTGCCAGTTGTGGTCCGACTGACCCTGCCAACATCATTTTCCATTTCCCTATTTTCTTTTTGGGGAGTGAAGTGAATTCTTGGCTTGAATATGAGAATGTAATAATTTTCTCTGCATGCTCCCATGTAAAAGATGGTTTGGCAACAGGCTGTTTCTCTACTGAGTCTTTTATTTCAGAAGTGGTAGATAATCCTGTTGCACTTGTGTCTAATGCTAACCGGGGGAGGTTTGCTAAAGTAGTATTAAAAGGGGGTTCTTCTTTGTAGTGAGAGATATGTCCGGAAGAGGTAATGCTCTCATTTTCTTCTTTCTTATCTAATTTCACTTTCCGAATGACATTGTTAGACCAATGATTATCTTTAGTCTCTTTTCTTTTCCAGTATAGATAGTCGTGTATCGTTGGGAAAAAAAATAAAATCACTAGTATAAGAATCAGCCTGTAATCAGAAATCATCTTTTTAAGTAAGACTTTTGCCCTGAATAATTGAGAAGAGGAGGAGTGGGGAGCTATATTCAACAGTTTACCTATTTCCTTGTGAGATAATCCCTCCAATACAGCTAACTTGAAGATTTTGCTGTATCCTTCTGGCAATTTCTCTACCATTTCTGTTATTTTATCATAAGGAATAGAATCAGATGATAGCGAATTGTCAATAGGCTCCTCGTTTTCAGGGATATCAGATAAGGGAATTGCAGAGTTTGTACTCTTTTGGTTGAGATACCTTAATGAAATATTCTTCATAATTATTCCCATCCAGCTTTCCAGTTTTTCGGGAGTACGTAATGTCTTAATCGAAGTGAAAATGACAATGAATCCGTCGTGTAGGAGATCTTGTGCGATTTGTTTATCAGGTATATAATGAAGGCATATTCTCATCATCTTTTTCGAATAGGTTTTATAAAGTAGACTTAATGCCTGCTCATTCCCTTTTTTACATAAATCTACAAGTTCTTTTATATCCATGTGCGTGTATTATTTTAATATGATGAATAGAAAACGAAAAGACTGCATGCTTTTTCGGTTTTTAACATCTTGTTTTTTGCGGATATGAAGAAACTTTTTGTTGATAAATTGAACTTGAATCCATAAAACTTTGACGAACTTTCAATTATTATGCAATCTTTGTGCTCTATACATTTTTTATTTCCCGACAAACTGCTAACTTTATCATCATTATTATAATGACATGTGAATAGTCGGTTGTACCATTATTTAAATCTCGTTTATGGGTAAATACAAATTTATAGAAGAAAGAGTGGAAACAATGTCTTCGTCGGAGCTTAAGATATTCTTGAATATACTGAAGAGCAGATCTAAGGAATTGATGTCAACTCTGGAGTCAGTAAGGGGAATAAAAGATTTGGAGGCTGTTTGTAAATCAACTCAGAAACTAAACAATCGTGTTTCTGAGTTTGACGGAGGATCTTTTCTTATATTAGTGGTTGGACCCGTGAAATCGGGAAAATCTACTTTAGTAAATCTCATAGCACATGCTCACGTCAGCCCCACTCATTTCTTGGAGTGTACGGTGCGTCCGTCCATTATTTCAAAAGGACAGGAGGAATCCATTACCCGTATTTTTTCTGTTGCTGATAAAGCCAGAAAGGTAGAACAGTTTGATTCGGTCATTGATAGCCTGCGCGGATTTGAAAAACTGGAAAACATTTCCGAGATAAGCATTGAAAAGAAAGAATTGAATGATGCTAATCTGGAGGAGTGTGTTTCGTTAGCTTTGGAAGAAAGCGTGATAAATACAGATCATACGCTGGTGACATCCATAACAACTTCCGGTGGGGAGCTTTTGAAAGATAATATATTTCTGGTGGATATGCCCGGGCTGGATGGCGGGTATGCGAATTTGGATAATCCTATTTATGAAACGATCTCTCAAAGGGCAGATTTCGTGATATTTGTGCAAAGTTCAAATTCTGCTATATCGAAGGTTTCCAATCGTTTTCTGAAGTTGCTGCAGGAGAATAATCCGAAAGTTCCGGTTTGTCTTCTACATAATGTGTTTGAAGCGGCTTACTGGCATTCGGAAGAGGAGAAGCAGGCTGTAATTAAGGCACAGGTAGAATTTGCCGAGAATGAAATGGGCAGACGTAACTTCCAGTTGAAGGAGAATATATATAGTTTGAACTTGGGAAAAGTGGCGGATGCTGCCAGCTATGAGGGAATGGAGGATCTTCAGGAAGAAGCTGCGAAATTTCAGAGATTTGAGAAGGATTTGTATGGCAAGGTGATCTCCAATAGTACTGATATACGTCTGAGAAGCGTAATCGGAAGAACGCTGAATCAGTTGGAAAAACTGGATAATTTAGTTGGAGAATCAATTGGTCAACAGGAAGCAATCGATATAGAATATCAGGCTGCGGGAACTTCGTTTGACGAGTTACTCCGTCAGGCGAGTGAACTTAGTTACGATGGGAGCGATTTTAGAAAAATGGTGCAAGTCTATATGGATGATGATTTGAAAGAGTTTACTGAAATCGTTAGGGAGTATTATGATTCCGGATGCAATTCCGCATTTGCCGGTGGAGCGAAGGGGAAAGATGCGACACGCAGCCTTGTTACAAAGTTTATGACTGATTCGTCAGCGGCGATAAAAAGTAAATTCCTTGATTCCCATGAACATAGTCTAGCCCGGCAGTATTTGCGGAAACTCTCTAACTTGAAAGATGATGTGGCTTTTATAGAGAAGATGAATACTTTTCTGAAGCAGAAAGGTTGTGCACCTTTTGACTCAGTGCCGCAAGTGACGGATTTTCCGGCGGTCGATTTTGATTTGCAGGGAGCTTTTGATGTGAAGAATATTAATAATCCGACTGTTCCGCATATCGGAATACCCAATCCGTTCGGAACTTATTCGACAATGGAAATTCAGAGTTTTCTGAGGAAAGCGATGGAATGTATCACCGGAATCGATCATACGCATACCGGGAAAACGATTAAAGGATATCTTCAGCTGACTGTCGGGAAGAGTATATATAAGGCGGCTAATGACCTTTACGATCAGTATGTGCCTGTACGCAAACAAAGTATCATTGATTTTTTGGAACAACAAAAAACAATGTATCTGAATGCGCTGGTGTCTGATAAAGAAGAATTTGACAGGAAGGATGCGTTGCTTCGGTCAATAAATGCACAAGTTCAGAGTTTTAAGGATTCAATAAGATAAGAATAAGCCAATGAAACGAAATTTATTAATTATCACACTCCTGTTTTTGGGCTCTTTTGTGATATTATTGTTGGGTAACATCATTATTATTGGTGAGAAAATAGCCTCCTTATCGCATGTCGCGTGGGCAGAGTATGCTTTTTACGCCTTGATTCTGGTTGTATTTTATGTCGTCGTTATCCGTCCGGTCGTTCGGGTGCATCGTGCCCCACAGATTCCGGCTTTGTCTATTGATGGGGAGTGGAATACTGCACAACTTGTTGCGTTTGGACATAAACTGGCGGATAACTGCAATTATATACCTAAGGATAAGTCCTGTCCTGAGTTAAGAAAACTGCATCAGCAGAGGTTGCGTGAAGATTTGGAACGTTATGCAACGAGCAGGGAAGAACTGGTGCAAATCATAAGCAAAGAGTTGAAATTGCGCATTGAAGGGGGAGAACTGAAAGAAACTTCAGGTCCGCGTATAGAGGATATGTATTCGGTTCGTATCATCGGTATCAATCGTCGTATTATAGAATGGGCAAAATCTGTCTTTATGATTACGGCTATTTCGCAGAATGGAAAGCTGGACACTGTATCCGTGCTTTATATGAATTATAAAATGATAGAGGATGTGATTGTAGCTTCCGGTTTCCGGCCTACGAGGCAACAGTTGTTCCGGCAGTATGTCAATATTCTGGTTACTTCATTAATGACTTTCGTCGCATCGGAGGTCTTTAGAGATATGGGTTCGGTTGCCCCCTTCGGTTCGTTGGCAGACCAGTCTTCGGATGCAGCTTCCGATATCGATATTTCCGATGCTTCTGTTGACGCTGCCGATGTTGATTTGGATGACATTGGTGATACCGTTTCGGGAGATACCGGCTTTTTGAGCATTCTGTCTAATGTGAAAATACCGGGTGTAGTCATCGGCTCGATATGCGATGGAATCGTGAATTCGTTGATGACTTTGCGTATCGGTTATGTGACGCGTAACTATCTGATTGATGGAATGAATTCATTAAATGGAATCAAAGCCAAAAGAAAAGCAAAGCGTGTAGCCGTGAAAGAGGCGTTGAAGTCTTTGCCCAAAGTTGTCGTGGTAGGTACTTCTTTCGTGGGAAAGGGGGCTATGAACATTATTCTGAATATTATTGGCGGGAAGAAAGTGAAGGAAACTAATGAAAATTGATTTTCCTCTTTCAACCTGTCACCACCTCCTGAAACTCTTTATTCATCAGTAATGTATGCTGGTGATAGGTCGCAGACCATCTGCCACTGATCTATCACCTATCACCGTCTGCACACACATATATTTATTCTCTTTTTGCTTTAATCCGTACCACCCGATACACATTACCTCGTTTGGTATGCACAGAAGGCACCCGATTCTTTTGTAATATTCTTCCGAACTGAATAATATTGCAATCGGATACGCGAATCTTGCTATCATGTTGCACCTGCTCCAGAATTTCGATGGCAAGGAATTGTTCGCATTCTTCTCCTTCTGTAGCTGCCCGGAAATACTCATGGAATAATTGTTCTGCAATTGGCATCACTTGGAACTCCTGGTTACTTTCATTCATCACCTTCTCATCTTCCGGATCAAACCAATACCGTTCCCCCTTGTATAGATCATGCATCGCCTGTGCATAGAGCTGTTCGTAATCAATTGGGGAACAATCGATTGGTCCGGTCACATCGACAACAATATAACGGCGGCTACCGGAAGTGTCCGTCAGCAGGTCTTTGTGATTGCTCGTCCCAATGAAGGAGGCGTAACGACGCATCTCTTGCGTAGCCGTACCGTGTGGACGGCGGACATTGACAATCGGTTTCTGAAGAATATGTTTCAAAAAAGCCTGTTGATTCACTCTGTTCTGGTCAAATTCGTCCATATTGATCAGTGCGAACCGATTGAGGGATATCTCGGCATCCCGTTTGTTACTGAAATCAATGCGGTCCGTGTAATATGCCTGTAATTCGGGAGGAAGTAAACTCCGGCAAAAAGTAGACTTTCGGTAAGCCTGCGGACCTACGAGCAATGGTACAGTGCAATTCGCATATTTCCGGTCTGTCTGCCGCCAATGTGCCACCATATTCAGGAACCAGCGATAGAACAAGTCCGCCCAATGTCGGTTGTTGCAGGGAACCCGGGCTGCTAGTTCGCGAATCCGGTCGTGCCCGTCCCAACGTACATCCAGTCCGAAGAGAAAATCTTCGATCGGATTGAAAATCGGAATCCGGTCGGAGTCCAGATAACGGACCACATCCCTGTCCCAAAGACTGAGTCCTTCCAGCCTTGCGTTCATGGCGATACTGTTTCGAACACGGCTGCTCAGGGGACGGAAGTAGAAACAAAACGTATTCCGTTCCCGATATTCCGTTACTGTCGTCATTGTATTGTAACGGAATTCGTATCTGCGTTGCATAAATTCTTCCGTTCGCAGCTCCAGTTCCTGTTCTGCCGATAGGGGAGATTTTTTGCCGAAGCCTTTGGCAATGGTGTATACACTCTGTACTGTCTGGCGGATCAGAAACTCTTTTTTCTGCCTATATAAATGAGCGATTGCCCAACGGGCGGTTTCTTCTTCCGGTATGCCTGCCTGGAAGCAATTTTCGGCTAACTGAACCAATAAAGGCTTCAAGTCTTCATCGGATCGGGGATATATCCCCGGCTGAAGTTCGCTTAAAGATTGGCATGCCTTGTTTAAAGCCACTTCGAAGAGCGCAGACAATGTTTCAAGACTGTCATATCCGGGGATCAATCGCTTGAATGGCGATGTTTCCGCCTGTACGGCTTCTTGGTAGGTCGTTTCCGAGGGCATTTCCATTGGCTGGCGCATATACATAATGGTGGAGTCGGGATTGTAATAAAGTTCCGGGTCGTATGTTTGCCGGCAAAATTGCTCTAATGCCGGATTTTTCAATTCAATGGAATAGGAGAGTATCGGCTGGTATAAGCTGACAGCTTTTCTATAGGCATGCGCTTGAAAGATTTCCGCTTCTTCCCGGTTTTTGGGAAGTGATTTGTCTGGTCGTGTGAACCGTACCCATATTTTTACGGAATGTCCGCTGGAACCCATGAAAGCAAGATAAGTCTGCGAAAGCTCTTCCGCTTCCTGCTTCACCCGGTTCACTTCCATCAAGTTTGCCAGATGATTGACTTCTATTTGTATGATTCCGTTGTATGCGGTCATCTGTATGCCGTTGGCCGTTTTGCGAAAAGCTGCAGCCGGGATGACTTTTGCCAATTTCTTGGCGTCGTCCAGCTTGGCGTCCGGTGATGCGTAACGTATGCTTGTCCGTAGATTGCTGATCGGTTGGGCTTTCGTCTCATGCTTCATCGCTTCTATTTGTAGGTTTATGTCCAACGTTCGCATGGTTGGTGTCCCTCCGTTGTCCCGCATCAAAGTAAGTTTCATAATGAATGTGTCTGTAAAATGATCTAATTATTGAATTTGTTATTGTTAATGTCTTTCTTCCGGAAGGCATGTAAAGGTACGCTTTATTATTCGGCTTCACAAATGTTTGTGTTGTACTTTTCTTAAAGTTTTTTGTATACCGGTTGGTTCGTTGTCTATTATAGATTTGTGTGTAGTCTATTAATAGAAAAGTTCCTTTCTTCCTATTGCAAAGTTCCTTTCCTCTAATAGTAAAGTTGCTTTTGTCCGCTTACAAACTATAAACGCAAGTTTCAATTATATAAATGAAACCTTTGTTTTTATAAATGAAGCTTGTGTTTATAAAAACAGAGCTTACGTTTGTAGTTTGCAATAGGCAGAAAGGAAGTTATCTATTAGAGTAAAGTAAGTTTAGTTCTAATAGAGTGGAACTTATCTACCAATACTCTAGGTGATAAGTATTAATGTTTTGGATGATACAAGTGGTGATAGGTGATAGATGTGGTGATAGGTTCGGATAACCTGTCATCTTGTCTGCAAGTGCGATGAATAACTGTATGTGGAGTGACGGGTGATAGGTGATAGAGAAAAATGAGAAAATAATCTATCTATTGAAGTTAGTGGTTATAGCCCGAAACTTACTCTGGTGCTTTTTTTGACGTGTATTTCCTGTGTCGGATGACTCTCCATCATTCCGGACTCTATTTGTTGAATTGCCCTTTTGGCTTTATAAGCGAACTTTCCTTTGGGATATTGTCGCAGATATTTCTCATAATCGGTTATGGTCTGACAATTGAGGAACATGCGTTCTTCATCTTCTCTTTTGACTTTTTTTGTGTCAGGAGCGGGGGAAACTATTTCTACTTTAGGCTTTGGACGTGACCAAGAAGGATGCTTTACTACTATTTCTTCCTTTTTAGGTTGTTCCGGTTCTATAGTATCTACACTTACTGGTGCGATTATTCTATTCTTTTTTATTTCTTTTTTAATGCTGTCTTCTACCAGCATACAAATTTTCTGTTTTACAAACTCTGCATGAGATGAGGCAGGATAACGATTCAGGAAATGTCGGAAATCCTCTGTTGTCCGGCAGGCGTTATATCTGCGCTCTTCCTCAATACTTCCGAAGAATGCGGAAACTCCTTTGATCAGCATGAATAGGAATAATATGCCGAGAATAATCCATCCTGCCATGCGTTTGTTTATAGTGGAGAGACGAATTCTTTTTTGTAAACGTGATGGCGCTGGTGGGAGTGGAGGTGTTGAAGCATGTACCGCTGATGGTGAGTGCGGATGATTTACTTCTTGCCTTAGCATAGAGTTAGCATAGTTATAAGCTTGCTGAGCAGTGGGACGATCCCATGTGTTAAGCGAGAGGCATGCATGAAGAAACTGGTCCAGTTGGGGAGAATAGCCGTTATCTAAGGCTGGGATACGTGCACCATTCAGTTGGACACAACCACCCATACCTTCCCATAAAATGTGACCGGTCAGCAATTCGTAAATACTCATGCCTAAAGACCATATGTCGCTGGTACCTGCAATAAATGGTTTCTCAGAAAAGTGTTCCGGTCCCATATAAGCAAGTGTTCCGGAACTTTTTACTTTGTTAGTGCCTTTACGGAATGTATGCTCTAATTTGCGGCTAATGCCGAAGTCGGAAATGATAAATTTACCATCATCACCGATTAGAATATTATCGGGCTTTATATCTTGATGGATGATTGGCGGGTTTTGACTGTGCAAGAACATGAGTCCACATGATACGTCGCGTATGAAATGCCAGATTTGCTTTTCGGACATTTTGCCGATCAAGGTAGCGGAGGAACCATTAGAACAGTAAGGCATTATCAGGAACGGACATCTTTCAAATACATCAAAATGATTAAGATGTAATAAGTTGGGATGATGTAATTTATAGGCAAGTTTGAACTCTTCCCGAAAGTCTTTTATGCCGTTATCATCCAACAGGCCATAAAACTTTATGGCAACTTCTACATCTGCCAATGTGTTTCGGGCTAACCAGACCTCTCCGAAGCTTCCTGTGCCTAATTTTTTCTCCAGCTGATAGTGTTCAGCAAATATGTCACCACTGTTGAACTGCATGTATTTTGTTTGTCAATCTGGTTGAGGAGAGATTGTTGAGGTATCTGTTTCTGTAACAATGACTGTATCCGTCGGAAAAATCTTAGCTTTCCACTTTGCGGATAGCTGTGGGTTTTTATAAAGATAACCTCCCAGTAACAGGGCTAAGACAAAAAGTAATAGAACTATTTTCCGGAATTTATGGTTATTCGGTTTGCTGAATACAGTGTTGTTCAGATTAGCTTTGGGCTCGTCCGTCTCTTTCTGGATAATATGACAAAGTACTATCGTTACATTGTCATATCCGCCGACAGCAAGAGCGGCTTCTATCAGTTGGTCTTTACAGACCACCAAATCATTTTGATTTTCCTCGATGATTTGCATAATCTCTTCGTCGTGGCACAAACCGCATAGACCATCGCTGCAAAGCAGAAAGATGTCATCGTCCTTTAGATTGTAAGAGCGGAAATCGGGATTGGAACGATTGGTCGGATCACCTAAACAACGAGTTATGACATTGTTGTAAGGGTGGTCAAAAGCATTCTCCGGATCCAGTTTTCCTTGATCGACCAAGTCTTGTACGTAGGAGTGGTCCTTGGATAGACGGCAGAATCCCGAATTGGCATTGAACACATAGCAGCGGCTGTCACCGCACCAACAAATATAGGCTTTTTCATTTAATATCCAGGCAATGACAATAGTAGTACCCATGCCTTGGGTACTACTATCTTCTTTACTTGCATTGACAATATTTAAATCAGCGGCTTTGACTGTCTTGGTCAAGAATTCTTCAATAGCTTCTTCTGTGGCCATCTCATCTTCGAGTGTTACGATCTTGTCCAGCTTTTCTGGCGTAAATGCGTTTTGCACCGTCTCAATGGCAATGGCGGATGCAACCTCTCCGGCGTTAGTACCACCCATTCCGTCGGCTACTACCAGTAAAGTGCCATACTTACCTAAAAGAATGGTTTCGGAAGATTGAGGAATGATCCATTCCGATTGGCTTAAATCCCGGTTTACTACAAAGTTGTCTTCGTTGTTTTTCCTGACTAAACCAACATCAGTGCCTGCCGCTAATTTAATTTTTATCTCAGACATAATTTTTATTTTATATTTCCTATTGGAACTAAACGCTCTTTGCCCTCTATACTACCTACCATGAAGCCGATTACCTGATATGTTCCATTTTCCAGAAGGAATGCTGGAGAACCATAATATCCAGGTTCCGCCACGCGGTTTTGTAATACGATAGTTCGGTATTTTGTATCAGAAATATTAGTGTGGTCGTTGAAGTGTGCCGGAGTTAGATTATGAATGTCAGCATAACCTGCATAGCCTACCATCTGTATTTCAGTTCCTCCATTCATGTTGTTTGCTGCTGTTGTATCAAAAGGAAGACCTTCGCCGAAAGTACCTTTACCTCTAATATATGCCCAGCTATACGCAGCAGGAGTCACTATACTGACTTGTACATAGTTTCTACGTTTATAAGCTAGCTTTATACCATGCTCTCTTAGTTGTACCCTGATTGACTTTTCCACCTCTATTTCAGTAAATGTGGTGTCATATAATTGGTTTCTGCTAAAGTCTGCATTTGTGAATGTTAAAGGTTTTCCTGTTCCCTTGGTGCTATAAGCACGATAATGTAATATTATGTTACATCCGGCTCCTCTGTATATGGCCAGTAGTCTACGCCATGAATCTTTCCATTCGGTATTAGAGAAAATCCATGGTTCAACGTTTTGTCTGTCTGTAACAAATGTTCCGTCAGATAGCATAAAACCGGTTCCGCAAATAATATCTGATACTTGTATGCCCGGATCGAATTTTGTGCCATTATATTCGATTTCAATATGGTCAACTTTGATTGTATAGATATGATCGTAATAATCTTTCAGATCTCCCGAAGCATTATGATCTTGTTCTTCTACCACATCGGACTCTACATTATCTTGATGAGTCCTCGCCTGTTGAGTTGTCTGTGGCTTATAACTGGCTTCTTCTACTTCTTCTGTCGCATTTTCGGCAGCTATGGTACTTGAAAGATTGTCCAAATCAGATTTTACTTTATAGAAACTGGCATTTACATTGCCTAATTGATTATTTACATTAGCTAGCTGTGACTTTAATGCTTCTGTATTTCCATCGCTAGTTCGTAATTTAGCTTCTAGTTCCCGTTGTTGTGTTTCTAAAGCCGCACGTTCAGTTCCTAGTGAATCCAACTGATTCTGATACCCTCTTAGTTGAACTTCTTGTTGTTCTGTTTTCTGAGCCAGTAAGTCATTTTTTACCCCCAAACTATAATTCCATGCAGCCAGACCGGCAACAGCCAATACGAAAACAATCCCCATAATAGTTAATGCCGTTTTGTAGGGGCGTAAGGCTTGCTTACGGAAAAGACTCATTCTTTCTGTCAAACCGATACTGGAAGTTAACGCTTGGCGCCCTTGTGGAACTATAAATCCCAAGCGTGGTCCTCCTACAGATAATTGTATCTCATCCCCGGTTTGTAGATAGTAAGAACCATTAATCGGATGTCCGTTTACTAATGTCGGATTGGAGTGTGAAAGATGAATTAGTTTCCAATTTTCACCATCACGTACAATTGCAGCGTGTTTGCGGCTCACTGTTTCGAAACTTTCATCAAAGCGTACTTGGCAGGAGGCATCTCTACCCAGCTCTACTTGATCGACAATGATTTTTTGAGATTCGCCTGCCTGATGATACTTTGATGGAGTCTTATGCTCCAGAATGAAGTAAGTTCTGCCTGAGGCACCCATCAATGCTCCCATACCGGCACCTACTGAGCCGGCTAGGGTACGTTTGTAATTTTGTGTATCCATACTACTTAATATATAGTTAATAGTTTTCAAATCTCATTTTTACGTCTCCAATAGATATGATATCGCCAACCTTTAGCCTGTAACCTTGTTGGGTGACTTGTGCGGAATTGACATAAGTGCCGTTGCTGGACTCCTGCCATACTTTTTGCTCTTTTTGCCATTGTCCGTCCCGAATAATCCAATGGTCACCGGAAGGTGTCGTTTCCAGTGTACAATGATGGCGTGATACATAAGTACTTTGCCGCTCTGTTACAGGCAGCAGATTATCAGGCTCTCTGCCGATAGTAAGTATTCTGCAACCATGTGTGGCAAATTCGCTTAGTTGATAAAGCTTTCCATACTCTTCGCCCTGCATGATACGCATGCAAAAACCTTGGACAGTTTGTGGTGGGCAATATCCCCTTTCCATAGGGACCTGTTGGGTCTCCGGCAGATATTTCAAAACTTCCTTGACGGATTGAAAGCGGTTTTTAAAATCGGGATTCAGACACCCTGAAAAAAGTCGATCCCATTCTTTCCCGTTTTTTATCTGTACTAACTTCCGGCGGTTCCAGTCTCCATCTTTTCCTCGTTTTTGGTATAGAGCCAATTCATTATGACTGGTTAATTCACCAAAGGGCAGGCTACCGGTCAAAAGTTGGAAGGCCAATACTCCAAAAGAAAAAATATCTGTAGTAGGTAGAACTGTGGCTTCACCTCGCATACGGTTCACTTGTTCGGGGGGCATATAGGCATAAGTTCCGAATATTTGATTGGGTTTGCCGAGAATGTTACGTTCCGTCATACGTTTATTTCTATCGCCCGCTATACCGAAGTCTGTCAGCGCAGCTATTCCGTTGCTCTTAAAAAGAACATTCTCTGGTTTTAAGTCGCGGTGGACTTTTCCTCTGATGTGTAAAGAATGTAGGCCAAGAAGGATTTGTTGACAAATCAAAGGGATTTTACTGTTTTGAGAGCCTAAATAGGGTGTCAGATCTCCTCCCGGGCAATACTCCATGACGATATAGGGATTGCCTCCAACCGTACCATAGTCTATAGAACTCACCAAGTATTCACAGTCTATTTGCCCTGTTTTGAATTCCATTTCGAAACGATCTGTCAATGGTTTCCGTATTTCGGGTGGAACCTCCCAAAGTCTTAATAGTTTCAGCGCATAGTCCTTACCTGCGTTGTCCGTAACTCGGTATACTTTACCGAAAGAACCTTCGCCTAATGTTTTGGAAACTCGATAACGGTTATCGATGTATTCTCCTACATTATAATCACATCTATCGACAGATTGGTTGGTCACAATGAATCACTTTCAAATTTAAATCTTCGGTCACCTAATACGATAATATCATCAGGTATGATCTCTATTTTTCTGTTTGCCTGAATAAAGGTTGTCCTTAGTTCACTCCGGTCGAGCAGATACCAATGTCCGTCTTCGAAAACTATTTCTGCTTGCTCCTTTGAGGTGATAGTCCGGTTGGATACTTCTGTGTTTTCCCGGTTCAAAATGATCGATTTTCCTTCATATTCCATTTTTTCTGAAGGAATGTTTTCATTCTCTTCCGGAATGATGGTTAAAGAACAATGAGGTGTAATATCTTCCGGTTTTGTTTCTGCTATATTTTTTATCTGTCGTCGGATAGTGGGACGATGTACACGGATACCACAGTGCGGACAGAATGAGCAGGTAATATCTATCTCTTTTCCGCATTCCTGACAAGCCATTTTATCTTCCGGCAAGAAAGATGTTTTTTCTTCTATTTTTTTATGTTCGTCGTCTGCGGAATTATCGGCTCTTTCCAGAGGTGTCCCACAGCAAGGGCAGCTTGTAAATTCACCTACTATCGGATAACTGCAGTTCGGGCATTCTGTAGCAGGCTGTGTGATAGCAGAATGGGTATCGGGCTCATTCAAAGTGGGGAATACAACTGTTTTTCTGCACTTTTCTCTATTAGGATTTGCATTTAGCACTGTGGGTTTGGGGATGGCTTCTCCATAACCTTCTCTTGACACAAAATCATTTTGATTGTTGGCGTAACCAGTCGAAATACTCAATAGTTGTCCACATTTTAGACAGACCGTTGTATCAGATAGATTGTCCCAACCACAATTCATACATCTCATAAGAACTTATTTTAATTGTTGAACCACTTAAAGTATAAATAAGTCGACGCCTAAGATGACGATTCATGTATAGTCATCTCTAATCATCTTAAAATATACCTCCTTTTTTCTGTGAGAGGATGGCGGAAGAAATTTCTCCTCCTTTCGTCTTTAGTATCAAAGTTCCTTCTTTGGCTTTTTTGGTTTTACCAACTTTTAGAATCAGTTTGTCACTGTCCTTTGCTATGACTTCGCACCAACTTGGAATATTTATTACTTCCCATTCTGTATTCGTCTTTATTGGTAATTCTTTAATTTCGCCTTTGGAACCGAACTCTAATTTGTCCAATGCTATATTGATGAATTCTTTTTGACCGCTTTGAACGACCTTGACTGTTTCTTCCATTTTCCCGTTGCTAATGGTAACAGTGGCTTTACGTTCAGAAGTCAGCTGGTTTATTTCACAACTTACAGATAAGTTTTTTCCATGAGGAATCACTTTACACCAGTTTGAATCTGAAGTTGCCGTCCATTCTTCCGGAGCACTATCTACTTTGATGTATTCGGCCTTTGTCGTCTCGTAGCCAAATCTTACAGAATCCGGGGTAATGGCAAGTCTGGTAACTTCGATGGCAGGGGCAGGAGTGGACTTGGGAGCCGGCTTGAGTTTCTCCTCGCATTCCTTAATCTTACTTTTGCAATCCTGCTCCAGTTTGCTGTCGCATTTCATTGCTGCTTGAAAGGCTTTGATAGCTTCCCTGTATCTTCCTTTTTTCATGCTTGTCTCCCCTTTTTTGTAAATGGCGGCACACTGCCCCCATGTACTTATTGGCATAGCAAGAGCGAAGACTAGAATTAGTAACTTAATGCATTTCTTCATTGTTATTGTTGTCTATGTTTATATATGGTTCTATTTTCTTTGCACGATTTTCGAAAGCCTCAGCTGCTTCTATTTGCTCAAACATTCTCATGGTATCTGCCTTTCCTGTGAACATATGGTATGCAGAATCTAATATAATTTCCACTTGCTTTATTTGATTTTCTGCAAGATCCATGTATCCTTCCTTAGAAATAAAAACTGAATCTTTATAAAGATTTACCTCACGATACTTCTTGATAGCATTTATATAGAAATCTTCAAAAACGGAGTCGTTATTTTGTCTTAAAGTATCAATAGTATATCGGAAAATGTTACCTAGACTTTTGTAATTATCGCCTTCTAGAATGATTGCCGAGCATATGCTATCGTTAGCATTGGTTTTTGAAGCTATTTCTTGTTTTGGCTTTGGTGTAGGCTCTTTCCCACTTGTTGCCAGATAGATGGTAACAATGGTTGCACATATAATTATAATAGCCGCAATAATAATGAGTTTGCGATGCTCTCTTTTAAACAGCGTAGAAACTCTCTTTTTTATATCGGATGATTGCATAACAGGAAATTCTGCATCAGAATGAATGGATGAGGGCTCATGATTATCCTTTAATTCAAATGAAAGATTTTCTTGCCCTTCTGGAGTTTGAATTTCATTTATCTCATCTTTTGATGAAAGATCAGAGGTCGTTTGTTGTGAACTTTGTATATTGAGAGGCACCGAGTTACCATTGATATGCTGGAAGGCATAATCAGCGATTTGTCTGGCAGTAGGTCTGTCCCATGTGTTTAGAGCAAGACATTTATAAACGATCTCCTTAAGCTCTTGTGAATACTCCTCATTATTGATAAGTGGAATATCGGCACCGTTTTTCTGCAACAGACCTCCATGATCACCATAAGGAGGTAACCCCGTTAGCAGTTCGTACATTGTCGCCCCTAATGACCAGATGTCACTTGCCATAATAGGGGTAGGGGATGGACCGAAACGTTCGGGTCCCATGTAAGCTAATGTGCCTCCACTAAGTTCTTGCCCTTGATTTCTACGTAATGTGCTTCTAATTCGTGTACTGATCCCGAAATCGGTTATCATATACCCGTTTTCATCATTAATTAAAATATTATCCGGTTTTATATCTTGATGAATAACAGGAGGAAGCTTTGCATGAAGATAGGCTAGTCCTTCGGCAACATCATGAAGTAGATGCCAACTTTCGGTTTCTGTGATTCGATTATTGTCAGTGAGGTATTTGAATATAGACCCGTTTTTGCAGAAGGGCAGAATCAGATATGGCATTCGCTCCCAACAATCATAGTAAGTAGGATGTAATAAATTGGTATGATTAATATCAAATACTAAAGAAAATTCTTGTGTAAAGAGAGAAATCCCGGCATCGTCAAGCCCCATACCCGGCGCATATATTTTAATGGCTACTTTAACATCTGTGAGTTTATCCAGTGCTAACCAAACTTCTGAAAAACCACCTCTTCCTAATTGTTTGAGTAGTTCGTATCTATCTGCTATAACTTGTCCTGTGTCTAACATAAAGCTTATAGATTAAATGGAAAGATATCTTTTCTTACAGAGGTAGTCTCTCCATGCATAATTTATTAGTTTGTCTTAATTAGTGCTTTTTATTAAGTATGTGAGATTGTCGGTATTAGATAATCACATAACAATATATGCAAAGTAATAAATAAAAAAGTGAATAAAAAAATGGTGAAAAATAGGCGTTGAACTAAAATGCGATAATACGATCTATACTGCAAAATATAATGCTATGCTGTGTATTTTTGTTTTATGTTTTGCTGACTGAAATCTAAAGCGCTGCTTATATTGTGTTCTAAAACTGTATTAAGTTTGAAATATATAAGTGATTTCTACCAATATCTAGATGTGAAAGTGGTAATCTGTCCGAGAGTATCTGAAATCATATCTTATGTTAGATATTAATATAATTTATTGCCCGTTTAAGCACGAATTTCATTCAATTAGTCGTTCGAAACGACCGGATAATCATATTTCGCGGTTATTGTGTTTTTTTTATTTTGTCCGGTTTCTTATCTTTGCTAATAGTAATTAATCTATATACACATTCAAAACATGAAAAAATATCGTATTTTTCTATGTCTGTTTATCATACTGTGTAGTTGTAACGAACAATATAATGAAGGCTACATCTCATTTGGAAGCTACTCTTCAATTATGTTCTAAGATATTTATAATAAAATTAACTCATAACAATATTTGTATATGAAACAGCAAATACTAATATCTATTACTCTCATAAAAGATGAAATTGCTCTTTATGAATGGATATTTAGTATAGTCCCTATGCGTTTTCTTATATAAATCGAATACAATTACATTAAAACGGTATGATTGGGGACTACATACACAAACAATGAACATATGAAACGAAATTATTTGCTAACATTCATTCTTGCGCTTGTTATAGCAAGTTGCGGAGGTAGTGATGACGATGAAGCGGAAACATTATTGACTGTGTCTCCTAATACGTTTACACTTTCTTCGGACGGAGATTCACAAGTACTGAAAATCCAAAGTAATACCTCATGGCTTATAACCGGAGCTTCAGGATGGTTGTCTCTATCCAGTTCATCGGGCAAAGGAAATGCTTCTGTGGTATTAACAGCACAAGAGAGTAAAGATATAGATGAACGTAAATGTACACTTATAGTGCAAAGCGAAGGAGGCGAAATTTCTGAACCTGTATCCGTAGTGCAGCAAGGAGTTTCTGTATCTCTATCTGTTGATGTGAAAGAAATTAATCTTGCAGAAGCAGGAAAAGAACAAACATTCAATATCACATGTAATACTTCTTGGAGTATTAGCGGAGTGCCTGAATGGCTGACTGTATCTTCAACAAATGGTGTAGGAAATGCTGCTATTAAAGTATCAGCAAACAGTTTTAATAACTCACCTGCTGATCGGGATGTTACACTTAATATATCCTCGTCAGGTGGCTCTTCTCAATCAGTGAAAATTATTCAGAAAGCCGGCTTGGCAGCAGGAAGTAATGTGACAGCCCAAACGGTTGTTGTGTTGAGCGATTGTTTTGCTACAGACTTTGAGTATGGTAGCAATGTAACATATTTCTATGCTGTGGTGTTTGAAGCTTCATTCATTGAAAGATATACAGATGAAGAAATAATAGATGTTATGAAGACAGATGAAAACCGCTGTACACCTAATGATAATTATGTAATTTCGTTCTATGGTCTGGAGCCTCAAACCAAACACGTTTTGTTCCTCTTAGGATTTAATAAGGACGGTGAACGAGGGGAACTTATAAGGAAAGAAATCACGACGAAGTCTGGAACTAACCAGCCAGAGGCGTATGTAAGCAATGTTACATATACAACTAGTGAATGGTCTTGGTATACAACTATCGGTGCGTATGCCACTAAATATTATCAATGGATTTTAGAATACTCTTCAAATTACTATAACTCTTCAGACGGTTTAGTTGCTTGGTATTTCTCTAAAAATATAAAAGAAAGACCTAATGCTGACTTTGATCCAATTTTACAATCGGGGGGATGGACTCGTGCTAGAACATCTAGTATAACAAAACTTCAAACTGTTACATGGGGAGTTGGACAGAGCGGAGAATTAGGTGGTACTATTAATAACTATCATTGGGAACCTAAGGCCAATGGCGTAATGAGAATAAACGAAAGTAATAGGAATACAGCAAAAGGCATTGCTCATATCGGTATGATTGTAAATGAAAACACCTTGTTTAAAGGAGCAACTATTACTCGTATTCGTTAATTAATAAATAATGTTTTCAGGAACAAGCCTTATAAGATTAAGGCTTGTTCTTCTTTATTTTAGATCTAATAATTATGAAAACGGTTATATACTTACAAACTCTGATTGTTATTCTATCGTTTTTATTCCATTCGTGTAGTAGTGAAGAAGTTGATAAATGCGATAAAGAAATAATAACCTTTCTTCCTGCTGTCAGTGTATCCACACGTTCGACTATGGAACGAGGATTTGAAGAAGGAGATAAAATTGGTATTTTCCTATTTGATCAAAACAAAGCTGCAAAGTGGAAATATGGTAGCGAATGTTGGGTAAGTAATATTCCCGTTGAATATAAAGGAAGTGTTGGCTGGGATTCTGAGATACAGCTGTATTGGCAAAAAGTCCCCTATACACTTATGGGGATAGGATATTATCCCTATGCTAGCAGTACGTTAGATAAAGACTTCACAAACGTTTACTTTCAGCTTCCGAATGATCAAAGTAATCGGAAATTATTACGACAAAGTGATTTCTTATGGGCTTCTACTACAGATATTATTTATGAGAAGTACAATGGAGGGATTCCTTTATTATTCAATCACTTGTTCAGTAAATTAACTGTTTCATTCATAAATACTACTTCTATTGCAAACAGTGATATGAAGAATGGGGTACAAGTGACCAATGTCTATAATAGAGCTATCGTTAATCTAGTTACCGGAGAAGTGAGCTATGAGTCAAGTATATCACCACAGGTTATTCAAATGTATTATGACGAAAATAGGCAAACAGCTGAGGCTATAATCATTCCGCAAAGCGTTCCGGTCGGACAGTGGATTAATTTCAAATATAAAGGTCGTTTTTACCATTATCAATTGCAAGAGCCTCTTATATTAGAAAGTGGAAAGGAGTATAAGATAACAATAGATTTATCAACTGTCCAATAAAATGAATGATATATGAAACGCATTGATTTATCTGGCTTACGTACCTTAGTAATGCTGCTTGTTCTGGCAGCTTGTTCTACAGAACACGAAGAAGAAAGAATATACTTTGAAATCAGTCAATCTATATCTAATGGATTTCAGTCAACTGATGGAAAACCACAAGATTCAAGTATTTCTTTTAATACAGGAGATATTATCGGAGTATTTTTAACAGAACAAGGTAGTCAGCTCTCTACTGACAGCTATTTATATAATCAAGTTTGTATTTTTGACGGCAATCAATGGTCACTCGGTAAGCGGTTTTCATTCCCTGCTGAGAATAAAGGTCAGAAAATGAGGATGGTAGCTTATTATCCATTTATGCAGCCATTAGAAAACGCTGTTCTGCCATTTGAAGTTGCAACTCTGCAAAATAATGCGAATAAACAGAAAGAAAGCGATTTGTTATTTGCCGAACAGGAATACATTATATCTGAAGCAGCGGTTGATATTCATTTTTCTCACTTGATGTCACAAGTTACATTTCAAGTGGATTATGCCAATGGGATATCAGATGTTTGTTCCAATATATATCTGAAAGCGTGCAACCAATGTTCATTAAATTTGGAAAATGGTGCGGTAAGTACTCATGGAACCGTAACGAGTATTGAAGCTATGAAATTAAAAGAGGAAACCTCTGATAACAGTTCAAGGCGATTTTCACTTTTAATTCCGCCTCAGCATCTTTCTGATGAACAAGCCATAGAATTGAAGATTAATGAGAGTCCTTTTTTTATAAAACTAGACCAAACTTTTGATTCCGGAGTACATTATATTATGCATCTTACTGTTTTGGGAGACAGGCAGGTTACATTGAATGGCGTTAGTGTAGCTAGCTGGGAAAGCGTCAATGTGACGCAAGGCAGCCTTTATTCTCCTGAAACCTATTCGACAGGAGATGTTATTGTATATCAAAAAATGAGGGAAAACCATCCGGTAACTCTGGTTGTAACAGGTGATGGATTTACCACCAATGAATTAGCGCCTAATGGCTTGTTTGAAAGTAGTGCACGTGAAGCTTTAAACTGTTTATTCTCTGTAGAGCCATATAAATCATATCGTGAATATTTCAATGTTTATATCCTTCCTACTGTTTCAGAAGAAACTGGTGCGGGAAATACGGATACGGGAAAAATGAGAAACACCTATTTTAAAACAAGTTGGGGAAACAATTACTCGGACATGCAAGTAAAAGATTATAATGAGATTTTCGATTTCGTGAGTTCTACCTGTCCGGATATCATAGAGAATAAAACGTCTATTGATAAAGTTCCTGTTTTTCTTTTAGTTAATGATTCACGCTATGGAGGTATATGTTGGATATGGAATAACGGATTAAGTTACGCTATTATTCCGCTGACAGAAGGGAATCTTCAATGGTCTGGAAATTCTAGTATTGGTATAAGTACTGGTGACTGGAAAAATGTTTTTGTACATGAAGGCGGAGGACATGGCTTTGGTAAACTATTAGATGAATATCATTATAACGATAGCCCAAACTATACAGCTGAGTCAATAGAAAGCCAGGCATGGGAGGTTCCCCTTGGTCTGAACCTTACGACAGATTTTAATAATACTAAGGGTAGCGTCTATTGGAAGCACTTGCTGAATGATTCCCGGTATCCCCGCACAGGCTTTTTCGAAGGAGGGATGGGCTATAAGAGTGGTATCTGGCACTCTGAAATTATAAGTTGTATGGATGATAACCGTCTATATTTCAATACAATATCGCGTCAGCTGATTGTAGAGAGAATTAAAACAATAGCTGGTGAGCCATTTGTAATAGAAGAGTTCTTTGCAAAGGATATAAATTATGATCCGTTGCGAGATTTTAATTCGTTTAAAACTTCGGATCAATATGGTATAAGAGAAAAAGCCAGGCAGGTGCCTCGTACACCGCATCCTCACTTGATGAAATAGTAACTGGATATAATATTATGGGAGTATCCACCAGAAGAAAACACAGAAGATATGAATAAGTATAAAGTAGTTATAGTTGATGACGATGAAGTGGCTATTGGGAAGTTGAGTGATGCATTGAAAAAGAATCCACGCTTCTCTATAGAAGGAACTGCGCGAAATGATAAGCAGGGAAAGAAACTTATAGTTAAGATACAACCGGATTTGTTGTTTTTGGATGTGGAAATGTCGGATACAGCAGGTTTGGATTTGTTGCATGGTCTGCGCGACAGTATTTCATGGAATATACGGGTGGTTTTCTATACGGCTTATGAAAAGTATATGATACATGCTATTAGAGAATCGGTGTTCGATTATTTGTTGAAACCATTCAAGGAACAGGAACTGGAGTACATTCTTACACGCTTTATAACACAAGTAGAAGCGGAACAAAAAAGGTCATTGCCAATAGGAGCATCTTTGTATATGGGGCAAACATTCATAGTGTTTACACCGACTAATGATATGCGTGCCTTGCATCCGGCTGAGGTTGTGTTTTTTCGTTATTGTGCCGAACGCAAGCAATGGGAGGTGATACTTAGCACTCAATTGCCAGTGGTGTTACGGCGTGGAATGACTGCTGAACAGATAATCAAATATTCGCCTTGTTTTGTTCAGATACATCAATCATATATTATTAATATCGATTATTTGATGATTATAAAGGATAATAAATGTATGCTTTATCCGCCTTTTGATAACGTGACAGAGTTATTTGTTTCCAGGAAATATAAAAAAGAGTTGCAAGACAGATTCTGCTTGTGAAAGTAGAATGGCGGAATTGAATGCTAATTCATAAATTTTATCCAAAAGAAGGAAAAAGAATAAAATAAACAAGAACTAAAGTTACATCCTATCCATAAAAATGCTATATTTATTGCAGCTAGAGAGCACTTTAAGTAATGCTTAAGACAGAAAACGAAAAGTAGTGTATATACTATATATTTTCTATTATTAATTACTTAAACACATTTTTTATGGAAGCCAAGAAATCAAAAAAGGCTGCAATTGAGAATCAAAGAGGTTCTTGGTTGTTGATGGGTTTGGTTGTTGCGCTTGCTTTCATGTTCGTATCGTTCGAATGGACACAGCATGATGTAAGAGTTGCGGCAGTATCATCTGATGATGAATCCATCTTTGTAACGGAGCTTATTCCAATCACATTCCCGGAAGAAAAACTGGAACCGCCTCCTCCACCGGAAATCAAGCAATCCGAATGGATCGAAATAGTAGATGATACCGAAGAGGTGACGGATAACGTTTCAGTAGTACCAGACAATGTGAATGAACCTTACAAGGTTGTTTGGATACCGCCGGTTGTGGAAACAGAAGAAGTGGTGGAAGACGTTATTCACGTAAGTGTTGAAGTCATGCCCGAATTTCCCGGTGGTTCAGCTGAATTGCTGAAATATTTGAGTACTCATATCAAATATCCGACAATGTCTCAGGAGATGGGCTCACAAGGACGCGTAATTGTTCAGTTTGTTGTAGACAAAGACGGATCGATTACTAATCCGACAGTTGTACGAGGGGTAGATGCTTACCTGGATAAAGAAGCTATCCGTGTGATAAGTGGAATGCCTAAGTGGAAGCCCGGAGTGCAGAACGGTAAGAAAGTTCGAGTAAAATATACTGTACCTGTAGTATTCAGACTGCAGTAGTTACTTGAAATAAATGATTAAAAGGGTCGGTCCACCGCGGGAGCCGGCCCTTTTTTCAATAAAATAATATATCTTTGCGTCACGAACAAAAAAAATGAAAGACTGGTTTATGAATCTTCTGTATTACCTAAAAAGACCTTTAATCTGGCTCTCCCGTTTCCGCTACCGTTGCGGATATGGTGTGCACTCTCCTTTTGCTTTCAGTCTGATCACAGACGTGATTTATGAGAAGATGCCTTATTATGCATACGACCTGCTGAAGGCGGAACAGAAAAAGCGGATCACAACACAGGGATGGGAGAAAGGAATACCAAGGATCAACCGTCTGTTGTTCCGCCTGGTGAATAAAGTGCAACCGGCCACTATCATAGAAGTAGGCCAGCCCTCGGCAGCCTCTTTATATTTACAGTCAGCCAAACCTTCTGCCGGGTATCTTTTTGCTTCTGACTTATCAGAGCTCTTTCTGGATGCCGATACTCCGGTAGACTTTCTGTATCTGAATGACTATCGGAATCCGGCTTTGCTGGAAGAAGTTTTTAACATCTGTTCCCGTCGGACTACTCCGAATAGTTTGTTTGTCGTTCATGGGATCTGCTATTCAAAGGCAATGAAAAATCTTTGGAAACAGTTACAGAATGATGAGCGGGTGGGAATCACTTTTGACTTGTATGATGCAGGCTTGCTTTTTTTTGATACAACAAAGATTAAACAGCATTATATCGTCAACTTCTGATCACCTTTATACGTTAATCTTATATATAGTAATGATGAAAAATAGACGTTTATGAAAAAAAGCCTTGTATATACAAAGACCGGTGACAAAGGAACTACCAGTCTTGTTGGCGGAAGCCGCGTTCCGAAGACCCATATTCGTTTGGAAGCATACGGAACAATTGACGAACTTAATTCCCATCTGGGATGGCTGAATACGTATTTGCTGGATGAGGCAGACCGGGATTTTATCCTGAGTATACAGCATAAGCTATTCTCTATCGGTTCACATCTGGCAACTGACCAGGAAAAAACACAACTGAAAGCCGCCAGTATCCTTACTTCGGAGGATGTGGAACGCATCGAGCGCGAGATTGATAAACTGGATGAACAACTGCCCGAACTTTGTGCCTTTATCATACCCGGAGGTAGCCGTGGAGCGGCTATTTGCCATGTGTGCCGTACGATTTGTCGAAGAGCCGAACGTCGCATTCTGACTCTGTCCGAAACTTGTACAATTTCTCCCGAAGTGTTAGCTTTTGTCAACAGATTATCAGATTATTTGTTTGTTTTATCCCGAAAAATTAATTTTGATGAACAAAATAGTGAAATATTCTGGGATAATAGTTGGAAATGATAGATTTTATTATACTTTTGCCGAAAAATAGAAAATAAGTATTCACTTTTTAATACTCAAGATTATGTATTGGACATTGGAATTAGCATCGAAACTGGAAGATGCTCCCTGGCCGGCGACCAAGGACGAATTGATTGATTACGCTATGCGTTCGGGTGCTCCTCTTGAAGTGATAGAGAATCTGCAAGAGATGGAAGATGAAGGCGAAATCTATGAGAGTATCGAAGATATTTGGCCGGATTATCCTAGTAAAGAAGATTTCTTTTTTAACGAGGAAGAGTATTGATTTAGAAAAAGAAACCGAACATATAAAAATACCCGATAGCTGTGTGAAAGCTATCGGGTATTTTTTATTCTCATACAATATTAAAAGACCGGCATCTGCCAGATGAATCCTACCGAAATCCGGTTGGTACTGTAATTCTCTTGTCCCAGCACTTTGGCACGGGAGGTGAAGTCATAAGAACGTCCTACATAGGTCACGAAGAAATGCAGGTTGGTTTCCATCGGATAAAATTCGATACCTGCCAGATACCCCCAGGAGGTACGGTAGTTACCTTTTTCTATCCCTTCGGAGGCTTTGGTTACGGAAGCCGTTTCATACATTCCTTTCACGAAGGCATTCCATTTCGGGAGGAAACGGTAGTTACACTTGGCTACTACGGATAAATAACCTGTATCAAACGCATTGTGTCCGCCCGGGCGACCGACGATGCCGGTGATAATCCCTTTACGGTCAATCTCTTCTTTTGAGTACATGAAGTCGACAAAGGCGTTCCACTTTCCGAGATTCAGTTCATTTCCTACAGCATAGTAATACATATTATGATCTTTGGCTTCGTTCATCACAGAGGCCGACCAGCGGGTTTTAAATACATTATTAAAATTGCCAATCCAGTTTAAGGTATAGACCAGCGGCATTTTTCCGGATTTCAGATCGGGGAGATTACCCTCCGCATCCTCTGTGATTCCGTAAGTGTTGTCGAAAGAGCTATTGCGGCTGTTCAATATCTGCAGATTAAGTTGCTGATCGGGAGTAATGTTATAACTTGCATTCAGACCGGTCAGGAAGTTACTCATGTAATCGATCATATCACAATATTGATAGACATCGATCGGGTTGAGGTCAAACTCGAAGCCGCCATAGTTGGCACTTTGTTTACCGGCAAACAGGTTGAACTTATCGTTGAGCTTGATACCGATGCCTGCCCAGTCGATGGAGGTCGGGAGGTTGTCTATCATATTGTTTCCGTCGTTCGAGCGGTTGAGACGCTGGCGGTAACGGTAAGAAAGCCAGTTGTTGATATTTCCTTTCGCTTCGATGCGGAGTTGGTGCATATTGAAGTCACCTTCCTGAAATCCATTCTGGAAATGAGCGTCAAAACTTCCTTGCATATTCAGATATAAGTTGAACTTATCCGTTTTCTTTTTTACGTCTGTCAGTTCCTCGAAAAGAGGAGTGTTTGGGGAGAACTTTTGGGCATACATTGCCTGTATGCTACCTGCAAGGAGTAGCATAAACATTAATTTTTTCATAAGTAGGTCCGGTTTTTAGTATTCGTTAAAGTATTCCTGAATTTGTTTCCAGTCCGTGGTTTTGGTCAGCGCAAGCATCAATAGTACACGTGACTTTTGTGGATTCAATTCTTGAGAGGCTACAAACTGATACTTGGCGTCATCCACTTCCGCATCAAGAGTGGTAGGACCAGTCGGTACGCGGGAAGAACGAACGACTACAATGCCTTTTCTGCGGGCGTCTATCAATGACGGAAATATGTTTTTATGGATATTACCGTTTCCGACTCCTGCATGAATGATTCCTTTATATCCGTTGTTGAGCAACGGAGTCATCATATCGGCTTCAATATTGGAATAGCTGTATACGATGCCGACTTTGGGCAATGAAGTCAGTTTGGTGACATCAAATACGGATTGGGTGGTATGTTTCTTCAGTGTGATCTGATTATAACATACTTTACCGTTCAGTACATATCCCAATGCGCCGGAGTTGGGAGCCTGGAAAGTCTGTACATCGACCGTGTTCATTTTAACTACGCTTTCTGCACCTAGAATCAGACCGTTCATGGCAACCAGTACACCTTTGTCTTTTGATTCTTTAGCTGCAGCGGTAACTACTGCATTATAAAGATTCAGCGGACCGTCGGCACTTAATGCTGTAGAGGGGCGCATGGCACCTACCAATACAACAGGCTTGTCACTTTTGACAGTCAGATTCAGAAAGTAAGCAGTCTCTTCCATCGTATCCGTTCCATGAGTGATCACGATTCCGTCGATATCCGGTCGTTTCAATAACTCGTTGATTTTCTTGGCAAGTGTCAGCCAGACTTCGTCATTCATGTCCTGTGAACCGATTCTCACAATCTGTTCGCCGGTTACATTGGCGATATCTTTGATTTCGGGGACTGCATCCAGCAATGCACCGATAGCAACTTGTCCTGCCGTATAGCTGGTGCCCGTAGCCGAGCTTCCTGTTCCGGCAATGGTTCCTCCGGTAGCAAGGATGTGGATATTCGGTTTTGCGGCAAATGCCATTGTTGCGGATAATAGTAGTGTTACTACTACCAGGCCTAATTTCTTAATTTGTTTCATAACTGAAATGAGTTTAGGTTAATAATATATTAGAATATTTGAATAAAGAGCAGTCCTAAAACAATAGCGACTACGGTAGATACCAGTCCGGGCATCATAAACGAATGATTCAACACATATTTACCGATTTTTGTTGTCCCGGTGCGGTCGAAATTAATGGCGGCTACGACAGTCGGGTAATTCGGGATAAAGAAATATCCGTTCACTGCGGGGAATAAGGCAATCAGCATATACGGAGAAATACCTAACGCGATGCCCAGCGGCATCAATGCCCGCACCGTGGCCGCCTGGCTATACAACAGGATAGACATGACGAACAGCGCAATACCGAACAGCCATGGCATCTGCCGCACGATTCCTTCGATGGAAAGAGTGAGCTGTGCCATATTGCCCTGAAGGAAAGTATCACCCATCCACGCAATACCGAAGATGGCGATAACAGCCTGCATCCCGGCAGGGAATACAGAACCCTGCGTTGCTTTGATTCCATCCGTCTTGGTTACTATAAGGATGATAGCGGCTGCCGACAACATTACGATCTCGATAATGGAGGACATACCGAGCGTGACGATTTCTCCATCGATGAGGAAACTGGGACGCATACCTTCAAAAGATCCGAAAAGGACGATAAAAGCAGTTGCCAATATAAAGATGAGTACGGAAAGCATGGCGGAACGTTTGTTCTTGACATCTTTAATCTCTATCTTCTTGTCATTGAAAAGACCTTCTTTCAAGCGTTTCTGATATTCGGGATCCTCTATCAGTTCCTTGCCGACTTTCATGGAGAATAAAGCGCCGACCAATACTCCGATGATAGTGGCGGGAATCGTAATTTTAAGAATATCGAATAATGTAATGTCGAAACCTGCCAGTAACCCGAGCAAAGCTACCGTTGCAGCAGAGATGGGACTGGCTGTAATAGCCTGTTGCGAAGCAATCACAGCAATACCCAGCGGACGTTCCGGACGAATCTTTGTTTCGGTAGCTACCTCAGCAATCACGGGCAATACGGAATAAGCTACATGCCCGGTTCCGGCAATAAAGGTGAACAGATAAGTCACCAATGGGCTGAGCAACGTGACGTGCGAAGGATTTTTGCGTAGCAAATGTTCTGCCAGTTTCACCATATAGTCCAGTCCGCCGGCTGCTTGCATACAGGAGGCAGCGGAAATAACGGCGGCAATCATCAACATAACGTCGATAGGTGGTGCGGTGGGTTGTAAACCAAAAACAAACGTGAGTATTCCCAATCCTACTCCTCCCATGACACCGAGTCCGATGCCTCCCAAACGTGCGCCAATAATAATGGCTGTCAGAACAAATGCTAATTGTAATATCATTGGTTGTTGTTTTATAAGTTCCTAACAAAGATAAAGGATTTATCTTCGTTTTTTTTCTGTTTCTAAGATAAACAACAAAAAAGTTATTGAATAGTTTTTGCATATTTATTAAAACAATAACATCTCTGACTGGTTATTATATCAACTAACGAATGTGTTATTGTTATAAAACAACCGATATGGAACAGAAATTATCAAAAAAAACTCGTACAGAGAGCGACTTGATAGGTAGTCGTGAAGTGCCGGAAAGTGCATTGTATGGAGTACAGACACTCCGTGGTATTGAAAACTTTCGCATCAGCAAGTTTCATTTGAATGAGTATCCCCTGTTTATTCAGGCATTGGCCATCACTAAAATGGGAGCTGCCGTTGCCAACCGTGAACTGGATTTACTGACTGAGGAACAGACGGATGCCATACTGAAGGCTTGTAAAGAAATACTGGAAGGAAAACATCATGACCAGTTCCCTGTAGATATGATTCAGGGAGGGGCCGGAACCACTACCAACATGAATGCCAATGAAGTGATTGCCAACCGTGCACTGGAACTGATGGGACACGCACGCGGAGAGTACCAATACTGCTCGCCCAACGATCACGTCAATCGTTCGCAATCTACCAATGACGCGTATCCTACAGCCATTCACATTGGTCTGTATTATACCCATCTTAAATTGGTGAAACACTTTGCAACACTGATCGAGGCTTTCCGAAAGAAAGGAGCGGAGTTTGCACACATTATTAAGATGGGACGTACCCAACTGGAAGATGCCGTACCAATGACACTTGGACAAACCTTTAATGGATTCGCCAGCATTCTGGAACACGAACTGAAGAATCTCGATTTTGCCGCACAGGATTTTCTGACGGTCAACATGGGGGCGACAGCCATCGGAACCGGAATTACCGCCGAACCGGAATATGCGGAAAAGTGCATTGCTGCCCTGCGCAAGATTACCGGACTGGATATCAAACTGGCAGATGACCTGATAGGCGCTACTTCGGATACTTCCTGTATGGTAGGATATTCTTCGGCCATGCGGCGTGTAGCTGTCAAGATGAACAAGATCTGTAATGATCTGAGGCTAATGGCTTCCGGTCCTCGTTGCGGACTGGGAGAAATCAATCTGCCTGCCATGCAGCCGGGCTCTTCCATTATGCCGGGAAAGGTGAATCCTGTCATTCCGGAAGTCATGAATCAGGTTTCTTATAAAGTGATAGGAAACGACCTTTGTGTGGCTATGAGTGGAGAGGCTGCGCAGATGGAACTGAATGCGATGGAACCTGTCATGGCACAATGCTGTTTTGAATCTGCGGACTTGTTGATGAACGGTTTTGATACATTGCGTACCTTATGTATTGATGGTATCACAGCCAATGAAGAAAAATGCCGTCGGGATGTACACAACAGTATCGGAGTAGTGACCGCACTGAATCCCGTAATTGGCTATAAACATTCTACAAAGATAGCAAAGGAAGCTCTGGAAACGGGCAAAGGAGTGTATGAACTGGTGCTGGAACATAACATTCTTTCCAAAGAAGACCTGGATACGATCTTGAAACCGGAAAATATGATTAAACCGGTGAAACTGGATATTCATCCGAATCATTGATTCATAGGGGTAAAAAGAGAGGCCAGCCTGTTAATATAGGCTGGTCTCTGTGTTTTGTATCATTAGTGTATTTTATATATTTAATCTTGGATTCTTTTTCATTTACTCGTAAAAAAAACGAAATAAATAAAGGAAATAAATTGATAATGTCTGTTTTTTAGTATATTCGTAAAAAGTAGTGTACATACAAAGCAAAACTAAAAGAATACAAATTAAAAACAGCGATTATGAAAAACAGACCTTTTGAGAATTTTGACTTTACAGACTTCTGGGATGATGATGAATATGCTATGAATGAATATATTGGCGCGCCTCCTACAGAAGAGATGATAGAAGAAACAGAACGTGAACTGGGATACAAACTCCCCGAATCTTATATTTGGCTGATGAAGCAGCATAACGGTGGAATACCTTTCAATGTTTGTTTTCCTTGCGACGAGCCTACCAGTTGGGCGGACGATCATGTGGCTATCACCGGCATTATGGGAGTTGATAAGGATAAGATATATTCTCTTTGCGGACAGCTCGGCAGCCGTTTCATGATTGAAGAATGGGGGTATCCGGATATCGGAGTGGCCATCTGCGACTGTCCTTCTGCGGGACATGATATGATTTTTCTTGATTATCGGGAGTGTGGTCCGCAGGGTGAACCGAAAGTCGTTCATGTCGATCAGGAAGATGATTATTATGTTACTTTCCTTGCCGATAACTTTGAAAAATTTATTCGGGGACTTGTTAACGAAGATGTCTTTGATACATCGGAAGAAGATGAAAGAATGGAGCTGGAAAAAGTTCGGAACGCAGCTTTCTCACCGCTCTTGTCCGATTTGTGCGCAAAGTGTGATCATCCCGTGGATACGGAACGGTGGATTCGGAAGATATCGGAAGAAATAGTAATCGATAAGGGATTCTTTGCGCTTCATGCCGACGAACGTTCTTATCTGCTTTACGACATCCAGTTGTGGCTTTACACCAATGCTTATCCCGATACGACGGAAGAAGATTACCTGTCTGCCTATAAAAAGATAATAGCGCTGGACGGTGAGTTCAGTACGGGAGGATATGCTTCGGACTTTGTTACCGATTGGCTGACACGACGCAAGGAGAGCGGTATGGTTACGTGTAATGACGGTATTCTTTCGATGGCAGTGGGAACTAAGGAAGCCTTGCTGGCAAATCGGGATAAGAGGTGATTCGCATATTATTTTTCCGGTAATCCATTATTTTTTGTAACTTCATAAAATATTTCTTCGTCTTGATTGTCTGCTAGAGTAGAGAGCTCTTTCAGATAACAAGAATAATTAATTAAAAATCGGAATATAATGGTTACAAAAGATTGTGATAAAGGATGTAGGGGAAAACATAGTCGTAAGTTTCCTTTTTTCAGGAATCCATTTGTTTTTGTAGTTCTTTGGTTGGTTTTGGCAGTAGCCATAGGAGCCATCATCATGTTATTGTGGAATTGGCTGATGCCGGTTATCTTTGGTTTGCCTGTGCTCAGCTTATGGCAGGCATTGGGATTGTTTGTCCTGACTCGTATTCTTTTTGGGAGCTTCGGCTTTGGTCGTAGAGGAATGCCAGGACGGGGTGGGAATCCAGTTCATGAAAAATGGATGCATATGACTCCTGAACAGCGCAGAGAATTTATAAAGAAAAGGAAACATATGGGCTTCGGTCCGTGGGACAGAGAACGTTTCTTTGACAGGGAGGATTTTGGCAGGAATACGGATGCAGACTTTGGTAAGAGTGCCGATGTAACTCAAGGAAAGGATGTCCATATAGCCCCCTCAGTAAAAAATGAATAGGCAAAAGGGGCACGAAGGCGATGTGGAGCGGCTGATAGTAGAACATCAGCCGCAATTGAAAGCCTTTATCCATCGAAGGGTTTCCAGTAAGGAAGATGCGGAGGATATATTACAAGACGTATTTTATCAGTTGGTGAAGGCTGTCAATAACACAATGAATCCAATTGAGCAGGTGACGGCATGGCTTTATAGAGTGACGAGAAATACGATTATCAACAAAGGAAAAAAGAAAAGTGAGGAAGAGTGGCCTGTTTCTCAGTATGAAGAGGAAGAGAGTGTTTTGAGTGACTTTTCAACGGTACTTTTTGCCGATGATGAACTGGCACCTTCGCCCGAAACGGAATATATGCGTTCGTTAGTGTGGCAGGAACTGAAAGTGGCACTTGCCGAATTGCCTTCTGAACAGCGGGAAGTTTTTGAACTGATGGAACTGGAAGGATTTTCGGTGAAAGAAGTGTCGGAATTGATCAGTGTCCCTGCCAATACGGTGCTTTCCCGTAAACATTATGCTGTTAAATTCCTGCGTAAACGTTTGGAAGGTTTGTATAATGATATTCTTACTTACTGACCATTCTTATTTAACTAACTATTCTCTTCCTTTTGTCTGCCGTCCGGCAGATGCTCAGACAGATGTGTGTATGGAAATATCTGTATCGGTGTCTCTTCGGAGATGTCGGCAGGAGAAGGTCTGTGCCTGTTCGGACGGCAGCTGTTTATAGAATAACTTTAAAATGAAAAGAAAAATGAAATATAGTATTTTATTGGTTTTGTTGTTGATCGTCTCTTTGAATGCTTCGGCTCAGATGTTCAGTGGGCGAGTGCTGGATGATCAGAAAATTCCTGTGCAATATGCTACAGTTGCGTTGTTGTCTGTAGCGGATTCTTCGCTGATTAGCGGAACTGTCACGGACGAGCAGGGGATTTTTAAAATAGAGGTTTCTGAGAGTAAGCCTTATCTGTTGGCTGTGTCTTATGTGGGATATAAAAGGAGTATTCAGAGGCTTATGCCCTCTATCATCGGTGATATCGTGATAATTCCTGACGACAGGATGTTGGATGAAGTGGTCGTCACACAGCATCTTCCTTTGTATCGGTTGGACAACGGTGGGTTAACGACAAAAGTTGAAAATACCATTCTGAGTAAAGCAGGTACTGCGATGAATGTAGCCGAACTCCTGCCGGGAGTTTTGAAAAGGCCGGATGGTACGTTGGAAGTTTTGGGAAAGGGAACTCCGCTGATTTATATCAATAACAGGGAAGTTCGTCATTTGGATGAGCTTGACCGGCTGAGTGCTGAGAATATAAAGCAGGTAGAGCTGATCACGAATCCTAGCGCGGAATATGGAGCAGCGGTAGGAGCTGTGTTAAAACTGAAAACGGTCGGAAAGAAAATCGATGGCTTCGGCATAGGATTGCGCTCAGTAGCGGATTATTCATATAAGATAGGTAATAACGACCAACTGAATGTGGAATATCGGCAGAATGGGCTGGACTTATTCGGAACTTTCCAGTATCGTCTGCAACATTTGAAGGAAACAGGGGAGACAGTACAAATGACGGATGTAGATACTTTGTGGAAACAAAGGACTCATTCTACAGATTTGGGAAAGAATATCAGTTACTTCGGGCAGTTTGGATTCAACTATGAGATTAATAAAAATCACTCCTTTGGCGCGACTTATGAGTTGACATCTGCTCCGCGCGATAAAATGAGTAATGATAACCGGACAGAAGTATATGCCGATCATGAACTATATGATGTGTGGAATACCAATGCGTTTTCAATTGAGAAAACATATCCGACGCATCATTCTAATTTCTACTATCATGGTGATATAAATAGTCTGGAGATTGACTTGAATGCTGATGTATTGGTGGGGAAAAATAAGGAAGAAGAGAACATCAAAGAACTGAGTCTGAACTATGACGATCTCTCTATGACGACCTTTAGCGAAACCAGCAATAAACTATATGCGGGTAAACTGGTTTTGGCATATCCGTTGTTCAAAGGAAGGATTTCGGGAGGAAGTGAATATAGCTATATACACCGTATAAGTGATTTCTCGGGTTTTGGAAATCAGATACTCGGAACCAGTGATAAAATCAGGGAGAGGAATCTTGCTTTCTTTTTGAATTGTACTTGGAGTTTGGGTGGAATTGATGCTTCTGCCGGCCTTCGGTATGAAGATGTAAAGTCCGATTTTTATGAAAACAGTATTTATCAGTCCGACGAGAGCAAACATTATCGTAATCTGTTTCCTTCGTTATCTTTAAAAGGCTCGGTGGGAAAAGTGCATTGGGGATTGGGTTATCACATTCAAGTGGCCCGTCCTTACTATGAGCAGCTGAAAAATGAAATCCATTATGGGAATCGGTTTACTTATCTGGGCGGAACTCCCAATTTGCAACCGACCTATATACATACCGCTGAAATGCGGGCGGCTTACAGGGATTTGCAGCTTTCCGTAGGATACAATCGTTATAATGATGATATTCTGTTTTCCATCGAACAAGCGACTTCCGATCCGAAGATTACTCTTATTAAGTTCCGCAATGTTGAACACAGGGATGAAATGACAGCTTCTTTGGTGTATTCTCCCGGCATTGGTTGCTGGCGACCGGAATGGGTTGCTTCTGTTCAGTCTCAATGGTTCAACATCGGATATCTGGATGGGACGAAGAATATGAATGGGATAACAGTAGGGATTCGCTGGAATAACTCATTTCAGTTGCCAATGGGATATATTTTTCGGTTAAATGGAACTTATACAGGCAAAGGAGTATATCAGAACAGTTTTACACGGCCTGTAAGTTGCTTCGGGGTAAGTATCTATAAGTCATTCTTTAACGGGCGGCTGGATTGTACAGTAGAGGGCAATGATTTGTTTCATACGGTAAGAGATGCGACTACCCAGTATGACAACAAGGTTAAGATATACCGTGAAACTCAACGGAACACACAGGAGGTTAAGCTGACGGTACATTATAAGTTTAATCTTCAGAAAAGTAAATATAAAGGTACAGGAGCCGGACTGGATGAACAACAACGACTCTGAAACGAACAAAGAGCAATAATTTGTGTTTATTTATTATAAATATATATCTTTGTCCCCGAATTATAAACACGTAGATTTATGAAAAAGATTTTTGGTGCTTTAATGATTGCCGTATGTATCGGTATGGCGATGCCTGCCCAGGCACAATTACATTTTGGTGTAAAGGGTGGTTTAAACTTGTCTAAAGCAAGCTTTTCTGATGTGAAAGAAAACTTTAAAAAGGATAATTTCACAGGTTTCTTTATCGGTCCGATGGCGGAATTCAATATTCCGGTTGTGGGATTAGGAGTCGATGCGTCTTTGCTTTTTGCTCAAAGAGGTATAAAAATCTCTGATGGAGGTGAAGAAGCTACTGTCAAGCAGAATGGCTTGGATATTCCGGTCAATTTGAAATATAACATCGGCCTGGGAAGTCTGGTAGGTCTTTATGTGGCTGCCGGTCCTGATTTTTACTTTGATTTTGCCGGTAATAAGACAATAGACGGAGTAAGAACCGATAAAAAGAAAGCTGAAGTCGGTATCAATGTCGGCGCAGGTGTGAAGTTGCTGAATCATCTGCAAGTAGGAGCTAATTATAATATTCCGTTGGGCAAGACTGCCAGCTTTGAAGACATTGAAGGCTCATACAAAACCAAGACTTGGCAAGTATCCGTTGCTTATATATTCTAAGCTATCCGTTACTTTTTATCATAAAAAGAAAGAGCTTCCGATAGAGGAGGCTCTTTTTTTATTCTAAGGTATTTTGTTTAAGATACTGGTCTGTAAACTTGAATCTATTTTATTAAATTCCGGTGTACAGACTATTTTTCTTATCAGTGTTCCCTTCCCTCTTTTAAATCCCCATTTTTTTATTGTACTTTTGTGCTTGCAATGAAAAAGTATGTAGATGTCATATTACCATTACCGCTTCCGAAGTACTTTACCTATTCCCTGCCGGATGAATGTGCGGAAGAAGTTGAAATCGGATGCCGTGTGATAGTTCCTTTCGGACGGAAGAAGTTTTATACAGCTATCGTTCGTAATGTTCATTATTGTGCTCCGACGGAGTATGAGGTGAAGGATATATCTGCATTGCTGGATGCTTCTCCTATTTTATTGTCCACTCAATTTAAGTTTTGGGAGTGGCTGGCAGATTACTATCTCTGTACACAAGGAGACGTTTATAAAGCGGCACTTCCTTCCGGTTTGAAGTTGGAGAGTGAAACGATTGTAGAATATAATCCCGATTTTGAGGCAGATGCACCGTTGTCGGAAAGAGAGCAGCGTATTCTTGATTTGCTTTCAGTAGATTCTCAGCAATGTGTCACGAAACTGGAGAAGGAGAGTGGCATGAAAAATATCCTCACAGTCATCAAATCTCTGCTGGATAGAGAGGCCATCTTTGTGAAAGAGGAATTGCGCCGTACTTACAAGCCGAAAACAGAGGCGAGAGTACGATTAGCCGGTTCTGCTGATGAAAAGCGGCTTCATATCTTATTTGATATCCTGTCCCGTGCTCCGAAGCAGTTGGCGTTGCTGATGAAATATGTCGAGTGTTCGGGAATCCTTGGAAGAGAAACGCCGAAAGAAGTTTCGAAAAAAGAGCTGTTGCAACGTGCAGGGGTGTCTCCTTCTATTCTGAATGGCTTGGTGGAGAAAAAGATATTTGAGATTTACTTTCATGAAGTCGGCCGGCTGAATCAGGAGGTGAAGGAGGTCGTAAAGTTAAATGCCTTGAACGAGTTTCAGCAGCGGGCGCACGATGAGATCGTGCAATCCTTTCAGGAGAAAAATGTCTGCCTGCTTCATGGAGTCACATCCAGTGGAAAGACGGAAGTATACATTCATCTGATAGAAGAAACGATTCGTCAGGGGAAACAAGTATTGTATCTCTTGCCTGAAATAGCATTGACTACTCAAATCACAGAACGCCTGCAACGGGTATTCGGTTCTCGTTTGGGGATTTATCATTCCAAGTTTCCGGATGCCGAACGGGTAGAGATATGGCGGAAGCAACTGGGAGAAAAAGGATTTGATATCATCCTTGGAGTCCGTTCTTCCGTATTTCTTCCTTTCCGTGATCTGGGGCTGGTGATTGTAGACGAAGAGCATGAGAACACCTATAAGCAACAAGACCCTGCTCCCCGCTATCATGCACGGAATGCGGCTATCGTACTGGCTGCCATGTATGGAGCAAAAACGCTTCTCGGTACTGCTACCCCCTCCATAGAAACATGGCAGAACGCAAGGAATGGAAAATATGGATTTGTACAACTGAAAGAACGTTATAAAGAAATTCAGCTGCCGGAGATTATTCCGGTGGATATCAAAGAACTGCATCGCAAGAGGCGGATGGTCGGACAGTTCTCGCCGTTGCTGATACAATATATGAAAGAAGCACTGGAACAGAAAGAACAAGTCATTCTTTTCCAGAACCGTCGCGGATTTGCACCGATGATAGAATGCCGTACTTGCGGCTGGGTGCCGAAATGTAAGAACTGCGATGTGAGTCTGACTTATCATAAAGGTATCAACCAACTGACCTGCCACTATTGCGGATATACCTATCAACTGCCGAAGTCCTGTCCCGCCTGTGAAGGAACAGAACTGGTCAACCGCGGTTTTGGTACGGAAAAGATTGAAGATGACATCAAAGTCCTTTTTCCGGAAGCGGCTGTCGCCCGAATGGATTTGGACACTACCCGTACCCGAGCTGCCTACGAGAAGATTATTGCCGACTTTGAACAGGGAAAGACGGATATACTTATCGGTACGCAAATGGTATCGAAAGGTCTGGACTTTGATCACGTAAGTATAGTGGGTATCTTAAATGCGGACACCATGCTTAATTATCCGGATTTCCGTTCTTACGAACGTGCTTTCCAACTGATGGCACAAGTAGCGGGACGAGCCGGGCGTAAGAATAAACGCGGGCGGGTGGTACTGCAAACGAAAAGCATTGATCACCCCATTATCCATCAGGTTATTGGTAATAACTATGAAGAAATGGTAGACGGTCAGCTCGCCGAACGGCAAATGTTTCATTATCCCCCTTACTATCGGTTGGTGTATGTATATCTGAAAAACCATAATGAAGCTTTGCTGGACCAGATGGCTGCGGTCATGGCAGATAAACTAAGAACCGTGTTCGGAAACCGGGTATTGGGACCGGACAAACCTCCCGTTGCCCGTATCCAGACATTATTCATCAAAAAGATAGTGTTGAAGATCGAACAGAATGCCCCGATGGGACGTGCGCGGGAATTGCTACAACGTATCCAGAAAGAGATGCTGGAAGATGAGCGCTATAAATCCTTGATTGTCTATTATGATGTAGACCCGATGTAGCACTTGATACAGACCTAATATTTTCCTTATAATAACCTTTATAAATTAACTAACCATGAAACGACTTACGATTTATTGCTTAACATGTCTTATTGGTGTGAGTCCTCTTTTTGCCCAGCAAGGAGTGACGCAGTGTGGAACCCCTACGGGGCAACCGAAATTTCCAATTGAAACTTATCAGGAACTGCCCGATCCTTCTTCCCCCTCTGATAAAGACTGGGCAGCAGTTACCATCCCTCAGATTTCCTGGGGAACTATTGACACCCGCTATGCGAAGCATCGGCTTCCCCAGCTGAAAAAGCAGCAGCTTACCACTTTAAAAGGCTGGCGTGGCGAACGTGTAAACGCGCAGGCTGTTGTCTGGACTGGCACTGAGGTGAAAGATCTGAACTTCAGCTTTACCGATTTTAAAGATAAAAAAGGAAATAGTCTTTCGGATGAGGCGTTTAAAGCCGGTTTCATCCGTTATGTAATGACCGATGAACTGAATAAAGATGGCAGAGGCGCGTGCGGTCACCGTCAAGCAGTGGATTACGATTCGTTGTTGGTAGCCGACCCGATTGATACGAACTTGAAATCAATGTCTGTTCCGGCACGTACCGTTCAGCCTATCTGGGTGCAATGCTGGATTCCTCAATCGGCTACTCCCGGAACCTACAAGGGTGCTTTGCTGGTAAAAGACGGTTCCCGTCTGTTGCAGCAGCTTAATCTCGAAATCCTCGTTTCTTCCCGTGAACTTCCTGCACCGTCCGAATGGGCTTATCATCTGGATTTGTGGCAGAGCCCGTTTGCCGTAGCCCGTTATTATCAGGTTCCCTTGTGGAGCCAGGAGCATCTGGACGCTATGCGCCCGCTGATGAAAATGCTGGCAGATGCCGGTCAAAAGATTATCACAGCCACTTTGACACATAAACCCTGGAACGGTCAGACTGAAGATTATTTCGAGACGATGGTTACATGGATGAAACGTGCCGACGGTACTTGGGCTTTCGACTATACGGTTTTTGATCGCTGGGTAGAGTTTATGATGAGTGTCGGTATCGATCAGCAGATTAACTGTTACTCTATGGTTCCCTGGGAATTATCTTTCCAGTATTTTGATCAGGCAACAAATTCATTGAAGTTTGTAAAGACAGCACCGGGAGAACCTGCTTATGAAGAAATGTGGGTTGCGATGCTTACTTCTTTTTCCAAGCATCTGAGAGAAAAAGGATGGTTTGATATTTGTGCGATTGCGATGGATGAGCGTCCGATGGATGTAATGCAGAAAACGTTGAAAGTAATCCGTAAGGCAGATCCGGAGTTTAAAGTTTCACTGGCCGGTAATTATCATGCTGAGATAGAGCCGGACTTGTACGATTATTGCATTGTTATCGGACAGAACTTCCCGGAAGAAGTGCGTCTCCGCCGTGCGGGCGAGAATAAACGTACCACCTATTATACTTGTTGTACGGAAGCACATCCCAATACATTCACTTTTTCCGACCCTGCTGAGGCTGCATGGGTGAGTTTCTATTCTTCGAAGAAGCATCTGGACGGCTATCTGCGTTGGGCATACAATAGCTGGCCTTTGGAGCCGTTGCTCGATTCACGTTTCCGCACGTGGGCGGCAGGAGATACTTATCTCGTGTATCCGGGAGCCCGTAGCTGTATCCGTTTCGAACGTCTGATCGAAGGTATTCAGGCACATGAGAAAATAACGATTCTTCGTCAGGAATTTGAGAAGAAGGGAAATAAAGCCGGATTAAAGAAGATAGAGAAAATGCTGGCGCCGTTTAATTTGGGTGATATGCCGGAAATACCGGCAGCCGTTACCGTGAACCGGGCCAATCAGATACTTAATTCGTTTTGATAATAGAAACGAATGAAGCCTGTCAATTATTAAACGTAAATTATGAAAAAAATATTATTTGTCTGTTTGGGAAATATCTGCCGTAGCTCTACGGCGGAAGGAGTAATGCTTCACCTGATCAAAGAAGCCGGACTGGAAGAAGAATTTGTGATTGATTCCGCCGGAATCCTGTCTTATCATCAAGGCGAATTGCCGGATAGCCGGATGCGTGCACACGCTGCCCGTCGTGGTTATCAACTGGTTCATCGCTCCCGTCCGGTGCGGACAGAGGACTTTTATAATTTTGATCTGATTATTGGCATGGACGACCGTAACATAGATGATCTGAAAGAAAAAGCTCCTTCTACGGAAGAGTGGAAAAAGATTCATCGCATGACGGAGTACTGTACCCGCATTCCCGCCGACCATGTCCCCGACCCCTACTATGGAGGGGCCGAAGGATTTGAATATGTGCTGGATGTACTCGAAGACGCTTGTGCCGGTCTGCTTACTTCTTTAACTCAGGATAACTGATCCGTGTGTGATAAGCGATTTTCAGCTTTTCTTTGAATACCGTCTTGATGGTCGCAATGTCCTTGAAAGTGATAGGGCACTCTTTGAAATAACCTTCAGCAACTTGGGAGTCAATGATCTTGTCGACCAAGTTGCTGATAGTTTCTTCCGTATATTCCGGCAAACTGCGTGACGCCGCTTCGACAGCATCCGCCATCATCAGAATAGCTGTCTCCTTTGAGAAAGGATTAGGACCCGGATAGGTGAACAGTTCTTCATTCGGTTCCTCGTCGGGGTGCTCGTTCTTCCATGAGATATAGAAGAACTTCGTTTTCCCCCGTCCATGATGGGTGCTGATAAAGTCTTTGATAACTTTCGGCAGATTATGCTTGTCCGCCAGTTTCAATCCGTCTGTCACATGACTGATCACGACCTGGGCACTTTGCTCATAATTCAGATTCTTATGAGGATTGACGCCTCCCGACTGATTCTCCGTAAAGAAAGCGGGATTCTCCATCTTGCCGATATCATGATATAAAGCTCCGGTACGTACTAATTGACTTTTCGCTCCAATACGGATCGCTGCTTCTGCCGCCAGATTGGCTACCTGCATAGAGTGCTGGAAAGTTCCGGGCACTGTTTCGGACATCTGTCGGAGAAGATCACTGTTGATATTGGAAAGTTCGACCAAAGTCACATTAGAGGTAAAGCCGAACGTCTTTTCCAGCAGAAACAGCAACGGATATGTAAACAGCAGCAGAATACCATTAATAAAGAAATAGGTATACATCCGTGCATTCAACTTAGAGAAGTCATTGGCAAGTCCGTTCTCGGTCATTAGCTCGAATGCGAAGTAAATAGCCGCATAAGTCAGTATCACCAATAAGGCCGTGCGGAAGAGCTGTGACCTCTGCGAAAGTTCCCTTAAACTGAAAATGGCAACTAATCCGGCAGCCAACTGCGTCAGAATGAACTCATGCGGAAAACGCAGGGATATAGAGCAGATTAATATCGTAATGACATGCGTCAGGAAGGCAGTTCGTGAATCGAGGAAAACCCGTATGATGATGGGCAGCATCGCATACGGAATCATATATACATTAAATATATTATGTGATACCATGAAAGCTGTTACCACACTATAAAATACAATCAGTGTAAACAGTAACGACAGGCTGCCTTTGCGCTCATAATAATCTTTTCGGAACAGGTCGAGATAGAGCATAAAGCAAAGCATCAGCATACCGACAAACAAAATCTGCCCGCCAAGAATCAAGCGGCTCTGATCAATGGATTCACTGCGCTTGATAGACTCTTTGCGTAATGATTCCAGAATATTGTACGTTTCCGGACTGATGATTTCTCCACGGTCTATAATTTTCTGCCCGCTGACGACTAATCCGTTGGCCCAGGAATAGTTGTTCAGCATTTCCTCTTTGGCGGTCTGCGTCCGTTGCTGGTCGAATGTGAGATTGGGAGTGATGTATTCGTTTAAAGAACATTGTCTCAGAATCTCACGGTTGAAGTGGGTCGTATCTGCGGATAGCAAGTACTCATAAGCTTTTTTGACCGTATATATATGATCGGTAGGCTTGGAGTTTGCGAGCTTGTCGTCGATAATCATGATCGCCGAAGTGCTGTCCTTGTGGAGTTCTTGTATGTTTTCTGTCGAAACGATGCCCTCTCCGTATATTTCTTTTAATGTCCGTTCGATGTATCGCAGATAATCTACGGAAGGAAGTATACCTTTCAGGTGAGTATGGTAATTCTCTTTCAGCTTGGCGATTGCGTCTTTCTCTACTTGTTTGTTAAGCAGATAATAAGTTTGGAAGGAAGCCAGCAGAATATCCTGTTCCCGGTTCACCACTGCGTCGTCTTTATAGATCGGAAAGTAAAAAGTGGCTATCAACTGCCCGTACTTCCAGGGCTTGTTTATGTCAAACTGATAGTTGAATTTTCCGTCACGTGGCAGGAAATAGACAATCAGTGTCACTGTCGCTACAAACAGCAATGATTTATATAATATATCTCTTCTTGAGAACCTCTTTTTCTTCTTCATATGTTCCATACGCATTGAAATTTTTGCGAAAAGTACAAAAAAAAACAATAGTGTGGAAAAAAAGGTTTAATTTTGCCACGATTTACCTATACTAACCCAAATTATGGCAGAAAGAAAAGTAAGAGTTCGTTTTGCTCCGAGTCCTACGGGAGCATTGCACATCGGTGGTGTGCGTACAGCTTTGTATAATTATCTATTTGCGCGTCAACACGGCGGAGACCTCATTTTCCGTATTGAAGATACTGACTCCAACCGGTTCGTGCCGGGAGCGGAAGAGTATATACTTGAGTCATTCAAGTGGTTGGGTATCCACTTTGACGAAGGAGTGAGCTTCGGTGGAGAACACGGCCCGTACCGTCAGTCCGAACGTCGCGAAATCTATAAGAAATACGTGCAGATTTTGTTGGATAATGACAAGGCATACATCGCTTTTGATACTCCCGAGGAACTGGACGCTAAGCGTGCGGAAATTGCTAACTTCCAATATGATGCATCGACCCGCGGGATGATGCGCAATTCTCTGACAATGTCGAAAGAAGAAGTGGACGCATTGATTGCTGAAGGAAAGCAATATGTGGTTCGCTTTAAGATCGAGCCGAACGAGGATGTTCACGTGAATGACTTGATTCGTGGCGAAGTTGTTATTAATTCATCTATTCTGGATGACAAGGTGCTTTATAAGTCGGCTGACGAACTGCCTACTTATCATCTCGCAAACATTGTGGATGACCATTTGATGGAAGTGTCTCATGTAATCCGTGGCGAAGAATGGTTGCCTTCGGCACCGCTGCATGTACTTTTGTACCGTGCATTCGGCTGGGAAGACACGATGCCGGAATTTGCCCACTTGCCTTTGCTGCTGAAGCCGGAAGGAAACGGTAAACTAAGCAAGCGTGACGGCGACCGTTTGGGATTCCCTGTATTCCCGTTGGAATGGCGTCCGGAATCGGGAGAAGTGTCTTCCGGATATCGTGAATCGGGTTATTTGCCCGAAGCGGTGATTAACTTCCTGGCTTTGTTGGGATGGAATCCGGGCAACGATCAGGAAGTGATGTCTATGGACGAGATGATAAAACTGTTCGACATTCATCGTTGCAGCAAGTCCGGAGCTAAATTCGACTATAAAAAAGGTATTTGGTTCAATCATCAGTATATCCAGCTTAAACCGAATGAAGAAATTGCCGAACTGTTTTTGCCTGTGCTGAAAGAGCATGGGGTAGAGGCTCCTTTCGAGAAGGTCGTTACGGTAGTCGGCATGATGAAAGACCGTGTAAGTTTTATCAAGGAACTGTGGGATGTATGTAGTTTCTTCTTTGTGGCTCCTGCTGAATATGACGAAAAGACAGTGAAGAAACGCTGGAAAGAAGACTCGGCAAAATGTATGACTGAGTTGGCGGAAGTAATTGCTGGCATCGAGGATTTCAGTATTGAAGGCCAGGAGAAAGTAGTGATGGACTGGATTGCTGAAAAAGGTTACCATACAGGTAATATAATGAATGCTTTCCGTCTGACACTGGTAGGCGAAGGTAAAGGTCCGCATATGTTCGATATTTCCTGGGTGTTGGGCAAGGAAGAGACATTGGCTCGTATGAAGCGCGCCGTAGAGGTACTTAAATAATTAGGATTTGTAAATTATGCTTTACAATCTGGCAATAGTTATTTATGACCTTTTGGTTCATTTTGCTGCTCCGTTCAGCCGTAAGCCCCGAAAAATGATGAAAGGGCATTGGGTAGTGTATGAACTTCTACGACAGCAAGTGGAGAAAGGGGAGCAGTATATTTGGTTTCACGCTGCTTCGCTTGGCGAGTTTGAACAAGGGCGTCCATTAATAGAAATGATCAGGGAAAAATATCCCGATTATAAGATATTGCTTACATTTTTCTCTCCGTCCGGTTACGAAGTGCGCAAGCATTACCGGGGAGCGGACATTGTCTGCTATCTGCCGTTTGACAAACCGCGGAATGTGAAGAAGTTCCTGGATATCGCAAACCCGTGCATGGCATTCTTTATCAAGTACGAATTTTGGAAGAACTACCTGGATGAGCTTCATAAGCGTCGCATCCCGGTGTATAGTGTTTCTTCCATTTTCCGTCGCGATCAGATATTCTTTAAATGGTATGGTGGAACTTATCGCAATGTGCTGAAGGATTTCGATCATTTGTTTGTGCAAAATGAGGCTTCCAAACGCTATTTGTCGAAGATTGGCATTAGTCGTGTGACAGTGGTGGGAGATACCCGTTTCGACCGTGTGTTGCAGATTCGGGAAGAGGCCAAAGACCTTCCGTTGGTGAAAATGTTTAAAGGAGACAATGCCTTTACGTTTGTAGCCGGCAGTTCTTGGGGACCGGATGAAGATTTATTCCTGGAGTACTTCAATACCCATCCGGAAATGAAGTTGATCATCGCTCCGCATGTGATTGATGAAAATCATCTGGTGGAGATTATCAGTAAACTGAAACGTCCTTATGTACGCTATACTCGTGCTGACGAAAAGAATGTACTGAAAGTTGATTGCTTGATTATCGATTGCTTCGGACTGTTATCTTCTATTTACCGCTATGGAGAAGTGGCTTATATCGGAGGTGGTTTTGGCGTCGGTATTCATAATACGCTGGAAGCTGCTGTATATGGTATTCCTGTTATTTTCGGACCGAAATATCAGAAGTTTATGGAAGCAATCCGGTTGCTCGAAGCTAAAGGCGCATACTCTATTAAAGACTATAACGAGTTGAAAACCTTGCTGGACCGTTTCCGGACAGATGACGTTTTCATGCGTGAGACCGGCGCGAATGCCGGTTATTATGTGACCAGTAATGCCGGAGCTACGGAGAAGATTATGCACATGATTAACTTTTAGAGATGGATAAAGTTGCTTCAAGTCTTCAGAATAAATAATTTGAAATAGATAAATGGAGCGGCTTCATTAATGAACTGAAGTTTGATATAAGGAATATAGATCCCCTTATTTTAGAACTCCTGTTGTGGACGAAGCTAAAATAGGGGGATCTTTTTATGCATCTATTTTTTCTTTATTTATACCATTGGGAATACATCAGGTAATTGTGAGCGATTTTTTGGTTTAGTTCCTTTGCCTGTTCCGGGTCTACCTTCTTGATAAATTTAGCCGGTACCCCTCCCCAGATACTTCCGGGTTCGATCACTGTATTGCTCAAGACCAAAGAACCGGCGGCAACGATGGCCCCTTCGCCTATTACGGCATGATCCAGTATAGTAGATCCCATCCCGATAAGTGCATAATCTTTGACGGTTGCTCCGTGAATCGTCACATTATGTCCTACGGAAACATGATCACCAATTTCGATGGTTGACTTCTCGTATAAAGTATGTAGCACGCTTCCATCCTGAATATTGACTCCATTACCTATCCGTATGGAATTAACGTCACCGCGCAATACTGTACAAAACCAGATGCTACAGTCATTTCCTATTTTTACATCTCCTATGATGGTTGCATTATCTGCGAGAAAACAGTTCTCTCCAATTTCGGGGGTAAAGCCCCGCACTGATTTGATTAAAGCCATAAATTATATTGTTTCTAATGATGTTTTTTATTGAATATGATTGGGGATTGTTCGACACCCGGGTCTCGTGATGTCTGACACCCGGATCTCAGACTGCCTGACACCCGGGTGTTAAGCAGCCTGACACCCGGGTGTCAGACAAAAGCTGTTTTAAATAGCTTTTGTTGCTTCTAGCAGCCATTTCTTTTCTTCTTCGTTCAGACTTGGAGAAAGTTTTTTGTAAACGGTTTGATGGTAGTCATTGAACCACTTGACTTCTTCTGCTGTCAGCATTTCTTTGATGATGCCTTTTTTGCAAATCGGGCATAGGGTGATCGTCTCAAATTTGAAATATTCTCCGAACATGCCTTCCTTATCTTTGCAGACCAATGTCAGATTCTCGGTGCGTATCCCGTGGCTGCCTGCCTTATAAACACCAGGTTCATTGGATGTAACCATACCGGGTTGCAGCACAATGGGATTTTCGTTCATACGGATACTTTGCGGACCTTCGTGTACGCTCAGAAAATGTCCTACGCCATGTCCGGTACCATGAAGGAAGTTCATGCCATGACTCCAGATAGGCATACGAGCCAATACATCGAGTTGGGCGCCGCGGGTTCCGGCTGGGAATTTAGCCATTGCCAATGCAATATGGCCTTTTAATATTAAGGTATAGTCTGTTTTTTCTTCCTCCGTCAGTTCGCCTAATGCAATGGTACGGGTGATGTCAGTTGTTCCATCCAGATACTGCGCTCCCGAATCTAACAGCAAGAAACCTTTAGACTGAAGCGTGACATCACTCTCCTCCGTTGCGGAATAGTGTACGATTGCTCCATGCTCTTTATATCCGGCGATTGTGTCAAAACTTTCTCCCATATACAAAGGTTGGGCTGCTCTGAACTCATGCAGCTTCCGGTCTACGCTCAGTTCGGTCTCTTTGCCCGAAAGCACTGATGCTTCCAGCCATTTGAGAAACTTGACAAGCGCCACGCCATCCCGCTGCATTGCGTGATGGATGCCGGCAATCTCCTGCTCATTGCGAATGGCTTTCAGTAATGTCACAGGAGATTCTCCACGAACGACCTTGCATGCAGGATTGATAGCCGAATAAATCGCATAGTTCGTTTTCTTTGGGTCGATAAGTATGTTTTCTCCTGTAAAAGAATTCAGGAAAGATTCAGCTTCGTCATATTTTCTCAGGCTGACTTGCTGCTCTTGCAAGTATTCATTTACCTCTTGGGTAATCTTTTCCGGCGAAATGAAGTAGACTACTTCATCTTGAGTAACCAATAGATAACTTACTATAACCGGATTGCAATGCACATCACTTCCTCTCAGATTGAGAGTCCATGCTATTTCGTCCAGACTGGATAAAAATAAAGCAAAGATGCCTTTCTTTTTCAGCTCGGTACGAATGGCGGCAACTTTTTCTCCACAACTTTTTCCTGCATATTTAACATCGTAGATAAAAGCCGGAGCATCAGGCATGGATGGACGGTCCTTCCAAATGTTTTTCAGTGGATCGCCAAACAGATTGACCTGTAACTGATAGGGGGCAAGATCTTCTTTCATTTGTTCCACCTGTTGCACGGAAAACATTTTCCCATCAATACTCACAGATTCTCCCGGCTTTAGATTCTGACAGAGGAACTTTGTGATACTAGGAGTTTCCGGCAGCATCTCTTTATATAATGTAATGCCGCTGCCTTCCAGTTCCTTTTCCGCTTGCAGGAAATAACGGGAATCTGTCCATAGTCCGGCTTTATCCATTAAGATGACGGCTGTTCCGGCGGAACCCGTGAAACCGGAAATCCATTCACGGGACATCCAATAAGGAGCTACATACTCACTCAGGTGAGGATCGGTGCTGGGAATGATGAACGCTTTGATGTTGTTAGGGCGGAATGTCATCCGTAGTGCGTGTATACGCTCTTTTATGCTCTGCTTCATACCTTATTATGTTATTTATAGACATATTTATGAGTCTCAAAGGTACTAACTTTTCGCGGTTAATGATTTGTTTATGAATAGTTTTTGAGAAATATTTGCCGAAAGTTTTGTGAATAAAGAAAGTATGTGTAATTTTGCGGCGCAATTTGACTGCGGAAATTTTTAACCAATAACATATTAATAATAACAAAATGATTGTAGTACCTGTAAAAGAAGGCGAAAACATTGAAAAAGCGCTGAAGAAGTTTAAAAGAAAATTTGAGAAAACTGGCATCGTGAAAGAATTAAGAAGCAGACAGCAATTTGATAAACCGTCTGTAACTAAAAGACTTAAGAAAGAGCGTGCAGTTTATGTACAACAACTTCAGCAAGTAGAAGATTAATAATTCGTAATTTCCTTTGAATTATTGAATTCTTTTCATACATTCGTTGCACGATTTTAGATGTAGCG
>PVMO01019933.1_pt1 | contig 55389 bp, 50 predicted proteins | sample 1853421 | NCBI WGS metagenome assembly PVMO01 (sample SAMN08533511, study PRJNA380276) | Human gut metagenome, whole genome shotgun sequencing project.
CATCGGTGCTTACAACGTACAGTTGGAAGACGGACGCCGTATTACGTTCCTGGATACTCCCGGGCACGCATAGCAGTAAACGCCTCGTGCCCCGGAGTATCCAGGAACGTAATACGGCGTCCGTCTTCCAACTGTACGTTGTAAGCACCGATGTGCTGTGTAATACCTCCGGCTTCACCGGCAATTACATTCGCCTTACGGATGTAGTCAAGCAAGGATGTCTTACCGTGGTCAACGTGTCCCATCACCGTTACGATCGGAGCACGTGGCTGCAAATCTTCCGGAGCATCTTCTTCTTCCACGATAGCCTGTGCCACTTCCGCACTTACATATTCGGTCTTGAAACCAAACTCTTCGGCTACCAGATTGATTGTTTCCGCATCCAGACGCTGGTTGATGGAAACCATCATACCGATACTCATACAAGTTGCAATAACCTGATTGACTGATACGTCCATCATTGTAGCCAACTCGTTAGCCGTTACGAACTCAGTCAGCTTCAGTACCTTGCTTTCTGCCATTTCCTGATCTTCCAGTTCCTGCATACGGTTGGAAGCCATTTCACGTTTTTCCTTGCGGTACTTAGAAGTCTTGTTCTTACCCTTGGTTGTCAGACGTGCCAAAGTTTCTTTTACCTGCTTTGCTACATCTTCTTCGCTAACCTCCTGCTTGATAACCGGCTTCTTGAAGCGATCCTTATTATTATTCTTCTTGTTATTATTATTGCCCTGTCCCTGGCCTTGACCCTGAGGACGGGGATGGTTACCACCACCTTTACCGGTCTGAGTATTGGGTCTCGGAGCAGCAAAGTTGGAAGTTGCCACATTGTTGACATCCACCTTTTCTTTGTTGATACGATTCCGTTTCTTTCTGGCAGCATCGGCATTATTATCTTTTACGCCCGGTTTTGCCTGTTTACTGTCCTCTTTACGGATTTCCTTGATGATAGCTTCCTTCATCAGTTTCTTCTGGTCCTGACGAACTTTTTCTTTTTCTTCGCGTTCACGGCGTTTTTCTTCCTTCGATTTCTTCTTAGGACGGGTAGACTGGTTCAATGCAGCCAGGTCAATCTGACCGATGACATTGATCTTCGCTCCCAGTTCCGGTTGACGGATTTTAAACACCTCATTTTCTTTCGACGCATTTTCTTCAGTCGGAGTTGTCACTGTTGCAGTTACTTCTGCCGTTCTTTCTACTTTACGTTCTTCTGCCTTCACAGGTGCAGTTTCTACCACCTTCGGCTCTTCTTTCTTTACTTCTTCCACTACTACTTTCTCAACTTCTACCGGTTTTGTCTCCACTGCAGGTTTCGGCGCTACTACTGGCTGTTCTACCGGAGCAGATGCCGGTGCAGGTTTCGGTGCAATTACTTCCACCTTTTCCACTTTCGGCTCTTCCTTTTTCACTTCGGGTTCAACCACTGGTTTCTCAACGACTGTTTTTTCAGCAACGGGTTGCTTTACCACAGGTTGTTCTACTACAGGTTCTACTTTCTTTTCCGGCGCTTTTTCTACTTTATCTGTTCTCCGACCGCTGAATTTATCCAAATCTATTTTTCCGACAGGTTTAAACTTAGGACGTGCATCCTCCGGTACGACTGTCTTAATCACATCTTCCGACTTCGGTTTCTCCTGCTGCTTCTCGAAGCCCTCGATAGATACCGATGCCTTATTACGTTCCTTATTCTGACGTTCCTGGATGAAACGCTCCGATTCAAGTCTAAGGTTCTTGTCTGTACTAAACTCTTTAACGAGCACAGCGTACTGCTCCTCACTAATTTTGGTATTAGGATTAGCCTCAACGGTATACCCTTTCTTTTGCAGGAACTCAACTACCGTCGCGATTCCTACATTCAAATCTCTTGTAACTTTGTTTAACCTTATCGTCATATTTAAAATTTAATGAATAAATGGAGCGAAGAAAATTCAATCGTAATGCATATTACTCTTGTGTTGGTTCAGCTTCAGGTTCCGCCTCTGTCTCAGGCTCCATCTCTGCTGCCGGTTCTTCTTCAAACTCCGATTTCAAAATACGTATTACCTCGTCCACTGTCTCTTCTTCCAGATCCGTCTTTTCAATCAACATCTCGCGAGGCGCATTCAACACAGCCTTCGCTGTATCGATACCGATAGCCTTGATTGCATCAATCACCCATCCGTCGATTTCATCTCTGAACTCGTCGAGATAGATATCCTCGTCAGCCACATTCTCATCCAATTCACGGAACACGTCGATAGTGTACTCAGTCAACATACTGGCCAGCTTGATATTCAAACCGCCTTTACCAATAGCAAGCGATACCTCTTCCGGTTTAAGGAATACCTCAGCCTTTTTCTCTTCCTCATTCAGACGGATAGAAGAAATCTTAGCCGGGCTCAAAGCACGCTGGATAAACAATGAAATGTTCGATGTATAATTAATCACGTCGATATTTTCATTGCGTAATTCACGAACAATCCCATGAATACGGCTTCCTTTTACACCTACGCAGGCGCCTACAGGATCGATTCTGTCATCATAAGATTCCACTGCGATCTTGGCACGTTCGCCAGGGATACGGGCAATCTTTTTAATGGTAATCAAACCATCATTGATTTCAGGTACTTCCATTTCGAACAGACGTTGCAGGAAAACGGGAGAAGTACGTGACAAAATAATCTTCGGATTATTGTTCTTGTTGTCTACGCGGGCAACCACTGCACGGGCTGTTTCACCTTTGCGATAAAAGTCGCTCGGGATCTGTTCAGTCTTAGGCAACAGCAGTTCGTTTCCTTCATCGTCCAGAAGCAACATTTCCTTTTTCCAGATCTGGTATACTTCCGCGTTGATGATTGTACCTACTTTATCAATATATTTATTATAAATACTGTCTTTTTCAAGTTCCAGAATCTTTGAAGCCAGTGTCTGGCGAAGATTCAGGATAGCACGACGTCCGAACTTGGCAAAGATCACCTCATCAGTCACTTCTTCGCCTTCTTCGTATGAAGCATCGATTTTCTGTGCTTCCGTCAGCGAAATCTGCATATTGGGGTTTGTCAAATCTTCATCGGCCACAACTTCACGGTTACGCCATATCTCGAAGTCACCCTTGTCCGGGTTCACGATCACGTCGTAATTCTCATCGGTGCCAAACATTTTCGCGATTACGCTACGGAACGACTCTTCAAGTACGCTAACCATCGTCGTTCTATCGATATTCTTCAGTTCCTTAAATTCCGAAAATGTATCAATCAAGCTGATTGTTTCTTCTTTTTTGGCCATAACTATTTAAAGCTAATTAAGTATTTAGTATATTTTATTTGCTCATAAGTGAAGGTTTCGTCCTCTTCAATCAGCTTCGGACGCTTGGAACCTTCGAGTTTTACCTTCTTCTCTACGCCTACCGTAAACTTCTCTTCATCGGCATCTTTCAGGATACCTGCCAGTTTACGTCCGTCTCTGGTCACTACTTCCACCTCTTGTCCGATGTGGATGTAATACTGTTGCAGCACTTTAAAGGGTTGTCCGATACCGGCAGAGCCCACTTCCAGTTCATAATCTTCCTCTTCACGGTTCAGTTTCGACTCGATAAAGCGGCTAAGCTCTACGCAGTCTTCAATCCAAACTCCTTCTGCGTGGTCTATTTCGACCACGATCTTGTCATCCGGGCTCACGGTCACCTCTACCAGAAAGTAGTCTTTTCCTTCCAGCCACTCTTCAACAATCTGACAAACAGTTTTCTTTTCTATCATTTATTAACTATATAAGAACAAAAAAAGGAGCTTAATCGCCCCTCCACCTTTCATCCATTTCGGTTGCAAAGATATAAATAATCTATTCGACTACAAAACATTAAAGAAAAAAAGTATGAATTAACAGTCGTATATCAGGCACAAACACCAATATCTAATCATCAACCCAGGAATTCAGATAGTTTTGAGAATCCTTACAGCCTTGAGCTGCGGCTTTTTGGAACCACTTTTTAGCCTTGGCTTTATCTACTGCCACTCCCTGACCGTAAAACAGCATGGTAGCAACCGTAAACTGAGCGGATTCCACCCCTCTCTCTGCCGCACGACAAAAATATGGGAACGATTTCGCAATGTCTTTTCTCACTCCATGTCCGTTATAATAAATTGAGCCCAAATTATTCAGCGCCAACGGATAGTCACTCTTTACCGCCTCTTCATAATATTCACGCGCGACATCGTAATCTATTTCCACCCCTTTGCCAAAATGGTACATCATTCCTAAATTATAAGCAGCGGCAGCTTCTCCCATACTTGCAGCTTTCAGGAAACACTCCTGGGCATCTTCAAATTTTCCTTCATCCAGGAAGATAATTCCCAAATCATTGATCTGCCCGGAAGTTATATTTTTAGCTTTCATCAGATATTGCTTTTCAGCCGTAGCCATATCCACAGAAATAATAACTGTCGAAGAATTGGAAAAAGATCCGCTATATTCACATTTCACTTTTTTCCCGTACTCACAGCTATAAACTTCCAGCTGATAGAAATCCTCACTGACAGAATAGTTACCAGTTTCATAAGCATCCAGTTTTCCTTTTCTCTCACCATTCAGGAATATTTCGGCAGCATGATCAGAAGTTACTTTCACTCTCCGCTTAACGAACAGCTGATTGAGCAGTTTTCCGAATAACCCCTGCGCACCGGCATTACTACCGTCTGCAGAAGCGACATTCGAAGCCGGTTGAAAGCCGGGAGGTGAAATTGTATCCACAGCCGGATGTTGCAACAGATCAAGTATGACCGCAGCCAGCTCACTAAACTTCTCTTCCGGATTAGGATAAGCATTCAGCCAGTGTTTATCATTCAGCATCAGTTTCATAGACCCTTTCAGATCAGTAGGATCTATGCGGAAAGGTATAATAGGCTTATTGCTGCTAAAGCCAATATTCAGTTCACTACGCACCCAGCGGGATATTTGAGACGTTTCAGAAAAGACAATCAGGAACACTTTACAGGTCACAATAGCTTCTTCAATAATATCACCATACTCCGCTCCGGGTCTTATGTCACGCGGAGCCATCCAGCACTTGATCCTGTTACTTTCTAATGCATGACATATTGCCTGTGCCGTCTGTATATTGGCACTTGAATAGCTAATAAACACTTCATGATCCATAATCTTTATTGTATATATTCAACTTAGGTTTACACACTCCACGACACCGATACAATCCTGAATTCAGACGGATGTTGGTTGCTAAGATAATGAAATTCTTAGTAATACAAAAAATAATTGTATCTTTACACCGCAATAATTAAAAATACAACGGCTATGGCACATCATCTCAACACCAACAAACAGTTTATGGTCGGCAATGGCATTCTGGCTTTTGCTGTCATTTTTGTCGTAGTTATTTTCATTTATATGAGCTTACGCCTGCAACGGGAAAACCAGGCAGAACGACATTATATTGAAACTTATACGATCAGCCTGGTAAAAGGATTTGCCGGAGATTCCATTTCGCTATTCGTCAATGACAGCCTTATCGCCAATCAAGTCATGCAGGAAGAAGCCTTTACGGTAGAGGTCGGTCGGTTTGCAGAACAAAGCGCACTGATGATTGTAGACAATAAAACGGAAATAGCATCCGTTTTCGATCTCAGCGAGAAGGGAGGAACTTATCAGTTTGAAAAAGAAACGGACGGAATCAAACAGCTTGCTAAATAAGAGTCTGCTTAATATCAGGAGTTCCTTATCCCAAGCATCTTATATCTCTGTGCGATACTTCTTCAATTCTTTACGCAAAGCAAGGGCCTTGCCATCTGTGAACCGGTTCAGCAAGTCCCAGAAACGCTCACCGTGATTCATCTCACGAGTATGGCACAACTCGTGCAGAAGCACATAGTCGATCAGGTGGGAGGGCAACAGGACAAGATAATAGGACAGATTTATATTTTTTCTCGCCGAGCAACTCCCCCAGCGTCCCTGGCTGGAGTTTATCTTCACGCTGGCATAAGACAATTCACATTGCGCCGAAAGATGCTCCAAACGAGGAGGAAGAATACTTTTCGCATTCCGCCTCAAAGATTCTTCAATCACTTTACGCAACCAGTTCTGTAAATTTTCATCAGTAAAATCCGCTTGAGGCGGACAAACGATCTGCATGACACCCAATCGCGAATTAGCCAGAAATTGCTCCTTTTCACCTAAGATGAGAGATAGTTTGAAATGCTCGGCATCAATCTTATAGTCCAAGTCAATCAACGGACGGGCAACCTTCTGACGGGAAAGCAGCAACTTACTACGAAGATTCTCAATAGCACGCTTCACCTCTTTCGTCGTGGTGCCGGGAGGTACCGAAACGTAAACCGCATCGCTTTTGGTACGAAACACCAAACTGCGGGCACGTGGATTGACACGTACTATCAAACTTCCCAATTCATCATCTTCTATCACTGTATCCATTTTCTTCTCCTTAACCGATGCTGCAAAAATAATAAAAAAAGAAGCCGGTAGCGAAAAAAGTGATATTCAATGCAACTTTATAGTAACTCGCAACGTCTAATCCATATAAACTCATATTAAAATCAACTATCAATTATGAAAAGAAACACATTGACTGCATGGCTGCTCGGAATAATTCTGATATTCTCCGCCACCTCCTGTTTTAATGGCCCTATTGTGAAAGGCAGTAAAAACTACATCACCAAAAAAGAGAATCTGGAACATTTCAATGACATCAGCATGTCCGGAAGTGCCAACATCATCTACCAGCAAGACTCCTCCTCCCGCATCGAGATTTACGGTTCGGACAATATCGTAGAACTCCTGGAAACAAAAGTAAACGGAAAAACATTGAATATAAAATTTAAAAAGAATGTCAATATCATCGACAAGGGCAAACTAGAGATCAAAGTTTTCTCACCGGACCTGAACGGACTGACACTCAACGGATCGGGTGGCATTCTCTTTGCGAATGGCATTCACACCGAGGGAGATCTTAAAGTAACGATTAACGGTTCGGGCAATTTAGGAGGAAGCACATTCGATACCGGACATCTGGCCATCTCAATTCATGGTGCGGGTGATGTCAGACTCAAACAAATCGACAGCAAAACCTGCTCTGCAAGCATTTCCGGATCGGGCAACATCACCCTTGACGGCATGACAGACGCAGCAAAGTACAACATATCAGGATCCGGCAACATCAAAGCTGTCGCTCTGGAAGCTACGGACGTATATGCAGGCATCTCAGGTTCGGGTAACATCAGCTGCTTCGTCAACGGCAAACTAGGCGGGCACGTCAGCGGAAGCGGCAACGTCGCTTACAAAGGAAATCCTCAGGCTATTGATTTCCCTCACAAGAAGCTCCGCAAACTAGACTAAATCCATAAACATCCCAAAAACATAAAAGGGCTACTGCATCTCGCGGTAGCCCATTTATTTAGTTAGTTTCATTATAAAAAATTTGAGAGAATTGAAAACTTCACAGTTTCGCTTTCGATGTTGTTTTAATTAAAGCACACTAACTATATTATATGTTTAAAGCAAATGAAAATGTCTATTCTTTCATAACCTGCACCTTGTTGATCTTCGCAAGGCTGTCAGCCAATGCCTGATCTGCTTTCAGCTCATTTGACAGAGCTACCGACGGTGCGGTCACCTGTTTACCAATGGTATCCGTTGCCAATACTCTTCCGTCATCTCCGGAAAAAGAATGTTGCGCTACATTTCCTAATGAAAGGATGATTGCAATCACAGCAGCGGCCTTGAACAGGGGGATGAATCTTCCTGTCAGTGTCAGACGCTTTGCCTTCACTACCGGAGTTTCCACCTGTGCCAGAATACGTGCGTCAAAGTCTTCGCCCAGTCCTACCTCCTGCTGAACCTGCTGATAAACAAACAAGTTTTTATAGCGGAGCAAATGAGCGGGTACTTCCTCCTTTGAGAAGAAGTCGCGCAACACAGATTCCTCCTTCACGGAAGTTTCGCATTGCCAATATCGCTCCAGGAGCTGTTCTATATCCTTATAATCCATATTCGTCAATTTCTAAATACCTTTGTTTTACCTTTTGTCTGGCTCTGAAAAGGTTCACTTTCACTTGTTCCTCTGTCAGATTCAGAAGGGTTGCAATTTTCTTATAGCTTTCACCTTCAATGTCCCTCAGTTGCATGATAAGCCGCTGTTTTTCGGGAAGTTCGTCCACCAGTCTATTGATAATGTTCATTTTCTCATCATGAACCAACTGGTCATACGGACTGTTTGCATCAGGTTCTTCCTCCATTTCGGGGGTGATTTCCACATTCTGAGCTTCTTTCTTCTGGCTCCGGTCTATAGCCAGATTCTTTGCCACTATCAGGCAATAGGCTTCAACCGATTCAAATTGCGACCACTCATCACGCTTGTTCCACACTCTTATCATGGTGTCCTGAACGACATCCTCGGCTTCTGCCCTATCCAGGGTTATTCTGAGCGCCAGTCGAAAGAGTTTATCCTTCAACGGCAAAATATCGTTTCGGAAGCTGATCTCTTGCATCTCTATAATAATGACGGGCTGGGATACGAAAAGTTACAGACGCCCATTACTTTTTTTTGAATTATTTTTTTATCCGCGTTCCTTCGTTGTCTTTAATCGCTGATGCTAAGGTAATTACAACTTCTGTAACTCCTGCATTAATTGCTTCAAAAGAATTCTCCAACTTAGGAATCATGCCACCTTGAATAACGCCGTCAGCAACGTATTGTTCGAATTCGGCACGGGTAATCTCAGGGATCACACTATCGTCATCATTCTCGTCACGCAGCACACCTTTCTTTTCGAAGCAGTACACCAGCGTCACGTCAAACAGCGCCGACAAAGCCTTTGCCGTCTCTCCGGCAATGGTATCCGCATTTGTATTCAGCATATTACCTTGACCATCGTGTGTCAACGGTGCCATCACGGGCACCACTCCTTTATGAATCAGATCAGCCAGCAAAGAAGCATCTACCTTCTCCACATCGCCCACGAAACCATAATCAACCTCTTTCACCGGACGCTTTACCGATCGGATCACATTCATATCCGCCCCGGTCAGTCCAAGAGCGTTCACTCCACGGGCCTGCAACCCGGCAACAATATTCTTGTTTACCAGACCACCATACACCATCGTTACCACTTTCAACGTTTCCGCATCGGTAATACGACGACCATTTACCATTTTGCTTTCAATACCTAGTTGTGCGGCAATCTTTGTTGCCGAGCGACCGCCGCCGTGAACCAGCACTTTATGTCCGCTGATGGCGGCAAAGTCATTCAACAACTGAAGAAGGGTGGCTTCCTCTTCTACGATTTTTCCACCCACCTTAATTACAGTTAGTTTTTCCCTCATTTTTTATTCAATTCTAATAAGTTTGCCGAATGGAGAACTCGGCTCCGGCACCTTGCCGGTTATTCTAAGTAAGTATAGCCGTAAAGTCCCGAACGATAGTTGGACAGAAACTCTTTACCCTCTTCCAACGATATCTTTCCTTCTTTTACAGACTTGGTCACCCATGTTTCAAGGGTACGTACCAGTTTTTTAGGATTATATTGTACGTAATCCAACACTTCCGCTACTGTCTCACCATCAATAATCTGTTCGATATTATATCCCTTTTCATTCACAGAAACGTGAACAGCATTCGTATCTCCAAACAGATTATGCATATCTCCCAGAATCTCCTGATAAGCTCCGACCAGGAAAACAGCCAGATAGTAAGGTTCTGTTTTCTTCAGACTATGCACAGGCAGATAATGAGCCACATTCCGGGTAGAAATGAAATTTGCAATCTTTCCGTCCGAATCACAGGTGATATCCTGCAGGGTAGCCGAACGCTCCGGCTTCTCATCCAACCGCTGAATAGGCATAATCGGAAATATCTGATCAATCGCCCAAGAGTCGGGCAAGGACTGGAACAATGAGAAATTACAAAAATATTTATCCGCCAGCAACTTGGACAATCCCCGGAATTCATCCGGCGCATGTTTCAAGCCTCCGGCGATCTGATTAATTTCCCGCGTAATGGACCAATACAAACGCTCGATCTGAGCACGGGTCTTCAAATCCACAATACCATGACTGAACAAGTCGAGCGCTTCTTCCCGAATCTGTTGTGCATCATGCCATGCTTCCAGCATCTTATTCTGGTTCAACGAATCCCAGATGCTGTACAGTTCCTGCACAAGCTCATGTGCATCCGGAGCGATTTCCTCTTCATCATCCCATTCCGGAAGAGTAGCTGTTTCGAGCACCTCGAAGATCAAGACAGAGTGATGAGCCGTCAATGCCCGTCCGCTCTCGGTAATGATGTTCGGATGCGGGATGCCGTTTTTATCGCTGACATCTACCAATGTAGAAATGGAGTCATTCACATATTCCTGAATAGAATAGTTTACACTACCTTCACTATTGGAAGAACGGGTTCCGTCATAATCAACGCCCAGTCCGCCGCCGATGTCCACAAACTCCACATTGAATCCCATAGAGTGAAGCTGCACGTAAAATTGAGAAGCTTCGCGCAAAGCCGTCTTAATGCGACGAATCTTCGTCACCTGGCTGCCAATATGGAAATGAATCAGTTTCAGGCAATCTTTCAAGCCCTTGCTTTCCATAAAGTCAAGCGCTTCGAGCAGTTCGCTGGAAGTCAGACCGAACTTGCTGGCATCACCGCCCGATTCTTCCCATTTTCCACTGCCGGAAGAAGCCAGTTTAATACGAATACCTATATTGGGCTGCACATTCAACTGCTTCGCCATTTTGGCTATCAGTTTCAGTTCGTTCATCTTCTCTACTACGAGGAAGATACGTTTACCCATCTTTTGGGCAAGGAGTGCCAGTTCGATATAACTTTCGTCTTTATAGCCGTTACAAACAATCAATGAGTCAGAATCCGTATTGACGGCAATCACCGCATGAAGTTCCGGTTTGGAACCGGCTTCCAGTCCGAGATTGAATTTCTTTCCGTGGCTGATAATCTCTTCTACCACAGGACGCATCTGGTTGACCTTAATGGGATAGATGATAAAATTCTCGGCTTTATACCCGTACTCTTCGGCAGCCTGCTTAAAACAGGAAGACATCTTTTCAATACGGTTGTCCAGAATATCCGGGAAACGCAACAGCATGGGAGATGCCACATCCCGCAATTGTAACTCGTCAACCAGTTCCTTCAGGTCGACAGTCACCCCATCTCTCCGCGGTGTAACAACAACATGACCTGCGTCATTAATACTAAAGTACGAAGTACCCCAACCCGTAATGTTGTAGAGTTCTTCAGAATCTTCAATACGCCACTTTCTCATTTTCTGTTATTCAGTGTTTTTAGTAAATAATTGGATGGCAAAAATACAGATTTATCTACAGGCTGCCAATTAATTGGATATTATTTCTTTCAATTGGTCTATATAACCGGTCTTAATTTATATTTCCAGCAGTTCCTGCAGGCGTTGCACAGACGATTCAATCTGCCAGCGGTCTTCCAGTTCGTCCGCATTAAAGATATATTGCGCCTGCGTATAAAAAGGTGCACGCTTTTCAAGCGCCTGAATGATGAAATCCATTAATTCATCATCTTCCTTTCCCTGAAGAATGGGACGTTGCTGCTTGGCAATACGCAAGCGTCTGAACAGCACATCGGGATGTACATTCAAGAAAACGGTTTTCCCCGTCCGGTTCATAAACTCCATATTATCATAAAAGCAGGGTGCTCCCCCGCCTGTAGAAATAACGACGTTCTCAAACTCAGCTACCTCATGAAGCATATTTCTTTCCAACTCACGAAATCCGGCTTCACCCCGTTCCGTGAATAGTTCTCCGACAGTTTTATGAAAACGTTCTTCGATATACCAGTCCAGATCAATGAACGGGATATTCAGTTTGCGGGCAAAAGCCTTGCCCAAAGTAGTTTTTCCGGCACCCATATAGCCGGTAAGGAAGATACGAACCATAAATGATTAATTTTGCTCACAAAATTAATCATTTAATGAATAATGAAGAATGATTCTCTATTATTTAAAAACTTTTATCCGTTCTTCCAGTGGCTGGAACTCTTTTTCTCCCGGCTTATTGACGGGCACTCCAAACGGCATTTCCGCAATCAGATGCCAATGTGCAGGCAAATTCCATGCCCGACGCACCTCATCATCAATCAACGGATTATAATGTTGCAAGGAAGCACCGAAGCCCACATCTTCAAGCATGACCCAAACAGCCAGCTGATGCATCGCTGAGGTTTGTAATGACCATCCGGGGAAATTCTCCTGATAAGACGGGAAAGCTTCCTGAAGCCCCTTCACCACCTTCTGATCTTCAAAGAACAACACCGTACCATATCCACAGGCAAAGGAATTGTCAATCTTTTCTTCGGTTTTCGCAAACGCTTCTCCCGGCACAATCTTCCTCAACGCATCTTTTACAATGTTCCATAACTTTTTATGAGATTTGCCCAAAAGAAGCACCACACGGGTAGATTGAGAATTGAATGCCGACGGCACATGTCTCACTGCCAGATTGATAATGCATTCTATCTCCTGATCCGGAATAGGTGACTGGTCGGTAATCGAATAATAAGTCCGACGATTCTTCAAAGCTTCACTAAAAGTTCTTTCCATAATAGCTCCTTTCTTAATTTTATTTTCTTAAACTCCTTATAAATTAGAACAAGCTTCTCTGCCAACTTGTTCGATTCCGGAATATATTTGTACCTTCGCACCGTCAATGCTGTTGACATAATCATTCATTATCAGAAAATGGCTAAAGAAAAGTTCTACGTAGTATGGGAAGGAGTGACGCCGGGAGTATATGCTTCCTGGACGGATTGCCAGCTCCAGATCAAGGGTTATGAAGGTGCAAAGTACAAATCGTTCGACACCCGCGAAGAGGCGGAACGTGCACTGGCCTCGTCACCTTACGCCTACATCGGCAAGAATGCGAAGAAAAAAACGGAAGCTGCCCGAACCGGTTCCGATACACTGCCTGCTTCCGTCATTGACAATAGTCTGGCAGTCGATGCTGCGTGCAGTGGCAATCCCGGTCCGATGGAGTATCGGGGAGTACATGTGGCAAGCCGCCAGGAAATTTTTCATTTCGGCCCGATGAAAGGTACAAACAATATCGGAGAGTTTCTGGCCATCGTGCACGGACTGGCGTTGCTGAAACAGAAAGGATTTGATATGCCCATTTATAGCGACAGCGTGAATGCCATCAGCTGGGTGCGACAGAAAAAATGCAAAACCAAACTTCCCCGAAATGAGGAAACTAAAGAACTGTTTAAAGTAATAGAACGGGCAGAGAAGTGGCTCAGAGAGAACACTTACACTACCCGTATTCTTAAATGGGAAACCAAGGCGTGGGGAGAGATTCCGGCAGATTTCGGCAGAAAATAATAGCAAAAAAGTATTCTCATCTTATTTTTTATTATCTTGCGGTACTAATAAAATTGTAATTGTCTATGCAAGATACCGGTATTATAAATTTTTCAGTCTGCAATGTGCACCAAGCGGAAGATTCATCCTCAGAAATGTTGACGCAAGGTTTATTAGGAATGAAAGCCATTATATTAGAGCGCCGGAAATGGATTAAAATCAAACTAGAAAATGATGACAACGAAGGATGGGTGCATCCTAAAGCTATAACCTCCTTAAATCCTGATGAACAATGGACAAATTCATCTAAAATCATCATAACAGCCCATTATGGCTTCTCTTACACACAACCTGACATTCATTCTCAATGTGTCTCAGATCTTGTTTCCGGAAATCGCTTACGACTTCTCCAAGAAACAAATGCTTTTTATAAAGTAGAATATCCAGATAAAAGACAAGCATATGTACCAATCGCCATCTCTCAAAAAGAAGATGAATGGAAAAAACAAAATCAGCTTGATGCTCCCCATATACTGGCAACGGCTCATTCTTTAATGGGGATTCCTTACATTTGGGGAGGTACCTCTGCGAAAGGGATGGATTGCAGTGGATTTGTAAGATTATGTTTTTTATTGAACGGAGGTTCAATACCACGGGATTCATATCAACAAGCACAACTAGGAAAGCGTTTGGAACTAACAGAAAATTTATCAAACCTCCAGCCAGGTGACTTGTTATTTTTTGGCATACACGTCCCCCAAAATCCCATACATGGGGTACGCCATATTGGCATTCATATTGCCGACGGACGGTATATTCATTCACAGGGATATATACATATTAATAGTTTACTAAAAAACGATCAAGACTATGACGAAGAAAACACAAAACGATTCCTATTCGCTCAAAGATATTTTTTCTAACATAAAGAGTTTGCTTTGTAAATATTGGTTAGTTACCATCATAGTAATATGGTGTGCACTTGCTCTAGCCATGCCATACCTGCTTTCACAGTTCTCTATCATTGAGCTAGGTATTCCTGGAACTTTAGGAGATACCATTAATGGATTATCAGCTCCTTTTTTAACTATCTCAGCTATTTTTCTTACTTACAATGCGTTCATGGTGCAATACAGAGCAAATAAGACTCAAGAAAACTGGAATAACATACAACATAAAGACATCATTAAGGACCGATTCGAAAGCAAATTATTTCATTTCATTGATTTATGGTCACAGCAAGAATGTATGTGCAAAATCAATGGAGTAGGAGAAGGAAAGCAAGCTTTCCATTTCATGTTTTATGAGTTCAAAGCGATCTTATACTATGTAAAGAAAGCCGATTTATATGAGGGAAATCGAAAAGAAATATGGGAGCTTTACCTTGCTTATTATCTTTTCATAGACGGTGCAAGCAGCAGTTCCATCGAACGACTACAAGCTGATATTCCTGAAATGTGCAAGCATTGTAAAAATGGTATTCAAAGTATTCTCAAACTTAACGATGAATTGTTAAACCTCCAAGATAAAATTCTAAATCAGAAAGAAAAAAAACGTGAGAACAGAATAAGTATATATATGCTTTGCGACTATAAAGAGAAAGCCATCAAATACTTTGACGGACATCGGCATCGCCTGGTACCTTTTTATCGAAGCCTTTGTATGATTATACAGTATATCTATACAGGCGAAGAGGCAGAAACTGACGATACTAATAGAATTAAAGAAAGAACATTCTATCTACATATACTTTGTTCGCAATTATCCGAGCACGAACTGGCTTTACTACTCATAATGTATAGTTTCGGCAACAAAGAGCATTATTCACCCATAATCAGTGATAAACATAAAAATGTCCACTTCCATTTTCTCAGAAAAATTCTCCAACAATACATTAATCCTAAAATGAACTGTCGACGAATAACAGAATTCACTTTAGCGATCAATAATCGAGTAGCCCATGAAAAGGAAGCTAACGCTCTGTCAAATCCCCCTAAATGTTTTAAGAAGACTTCAAACAAAGAAAGATAATAATACTATTATGAATTGTTAGTCACTTGCTCTTTGCTTATGTTTAAACACAAAACGAAGCATTACGAAGTTGACAGGTACAGCAACAGCTAATACAAATAATGGAGCTATTTCTTGATTTACATCCAAAGACAAGAACAGATTGAATAATCCCATATGTATCAAGTAATTCACAAGATGGCTTCCTCCAAACCCTAGAGCCCTCTTGAGAGAAGGATTACTACGGAAAGTAAAATAGGAAGTCATAAAGAAATTACAGACAAAACTTGTCGCGTAACCAATTGTATATGCAATATTCAGATTTACCAACTCATATTCCTGCAATACAAAATAAACCCCATAATGTATGCCAGCTGCTAATGCCCCCACCGTACAGTAACGAATAAACTGATAGCGTTTACTCTTTGAATGAAAAACAGATTTAATAATTCCCATTAGTTAGTAGTTTTAATTTTATTGTTTAGTTAAGACGTTTCTATCTTTTTCTGACGAACGCACGAAGTTCTGAGTCAGTTGTTCCCACACTATTTTCAGCCATATCAAGGTGCAAGGCAAAGCCTTTAAAGCATAAGGCTTCACATAGTCCATCCTTATGAATCTTGGGAAAAGATCGGTAGTAGACAAAGAAGTCAGTAGAATACAGAATATAAGTAGAAACAAGTTTAGCCCCGGTGTAGTGGCCTGTGTAGGTGTTTTCACATACCAGATTCCAACAGCAATCATAGCAGTCAGATAGCCATAGGTTTCAGTGCCAGTGCTAAATAGTACCATAAACAAAAGTGCAGAGGATAGAAACAAGAATCTGAAAGATTCATTTCCATATTGCCGGACGCGTAAATAAGGAAGGGCAAACAAAATCATTCCGGGCACGATTATCCATAAATCGCTGAATGAAGCTCCCGTTATCCGATGTAACATACCCAGCAAAGATATGTTTTGATTGATGCTAAACTGATTCAGCCCATTCTTATAGACAAGCACATCGAACCATTCTTTATATGAATGAACGACATATTCCGGAGAAGCATAGAGCATCGGAAGCAAAAAAACGATCACTGCCCAAAAGACTAATCCGCCGACGAGTTTCATTTTGTGTTTCGAGAATAAAAAGAAAGCCAGTCCGACTATCCCATAAAGTTTGGTCATAGTCCCAAATACAATCATCAAAGCAGACCAAAAATCCTTTTCTTTCTCAATCAGCACATACGAGAATATAATCATAGCGGTAATCCCCATGCCGTATTGTTGCGATAAAACAGCTGTAAACACGTCATTCACAGACACTAATATAACAACAGCAAACTGCCACCTTTTCAGATTCAGCTTACTGACTGCATAATAAAGAAGACCACTGTTTGCCAAACACCAAAGCACCATTCCCAATGGTCGGGGTAGTAGTGCAAAAGTAGAAATCAATACCGTAAATGAGATACCATAGAGAAAAAGGTCTTTCTGCTCATGGAAATACTCAATATACAAAGGAGAAGAAGATATGGCATGCCAAAAGGATTGACTGAATATAACATAGTTACTATACGTTCCTTTAGGCATCAACGACAAGCTACAGAAAAGTGCCACTCCCATCCATAGAATGAACAGGAATACAGGACTCTGTATATATCTTTTTACCCTCTCCAACATATCATAAACAAGTTTTTAAGTTCATTCATAAATACACCCTTCTTCATGTCAGGCAGCATAACTTCAGTTCGCAAATCTACAGGCACCTCTTTTATAAAAGTACTATCATCCAGTGAAGCTTTATAAATAAATTCCGTGTCGAACAGAAACTGTTTGATACGTGTAGAGGCGAGGAAAGCTTTTCCTTTATGATTAAATCCTTTCAAGCCACCCTGTGTATCTGTATGAGTCAATCCTAGTAACATAAAATTCAAGAACCGGGATGCATGACTGGCAAGTTTCCTTCTGGTAGATAGTTGCGAATAATAAGTTCTACCTGCAACATAAGCCCCGCATTGGCTCTTTATACCGATTACGACTTTCCGTATAAGATTGATTCCGATTTGCGACAACCACATCATATCCTGCTTCAAGGTTATAGATTACCTGGCAAACAGAATCAATCTTATACGGAAAGTCGTAATCGGTATAAAGAGCCAGCTTGGAATCAGAACGTGCAATACCATCACGGACCGCTGCCCCCTTTCCCTGATTTATTTTATTATCTACAACAATGGTATCGGGAAGGACAGTTGTCAGGTTTCGGACCGCTTCCTCTGTAAACCCGCGTTTCGACCCATCATTGACAACTATAAAGCGAATTTCACGCCCACTCAACATATTTTCCAGTTCTTTATGCTTCTCAATCAATCGCTGTTCCCATCCTTCGTGAGGATTATAGCATGGCAATATAACATCAATGTGGCTTTCCTTTTCCGATTGCGTCAAGGGAACCGGCACCGTAGTTACAAAGTTCTGCGTTAACTGCTCCCATACTATTTTAAGCCAAATAAGCACACATGGCAAAGCCTTCAAAGCATAAGGAGAAACATAATTCACCCGTAAATATTTAGGGAATATACCACTTGCCGACAAAGAAGTCAATATAATACAAAAAATCAATAAAGTTATATTCAGAACAGGAGTCTTCTTGCGCGTAGGAGTGTTGACGAACCAAATACCGACTGCGACCATAGCTGCTATATATCCGCACCCTTCTGTTCCTGTACTAAACAAAATCATAAAAAGCAGAACTGACGACAAATATAAAAGTCGGAAAGACCTACTTTCATATTGATTAAGGCGCAGAAAAGGTGCTGCAAATAGTAACAACCCGGGAACAATCAACCACAAATCACTATAAGTAGCCATATGCGTAATTTTCCTCACCATCCCAAGCAAAGATATATTAGTATGGTAGCAGAATGTATTTGCATCATTTTTAAATAAGAGGATATCCAACCATTCTTTATATTCTGCCAGTACATAGCTTGGCGAAGTATAAAGCATCGGAAGGAAAAAAAGGACTACTCCCCAAAATAACATTCCCCCCAACAACTGCAATCTCCTTTTGGAAAAAAGAATAAATGCAAGCCCTACAATACCATACACTTTAGTCATCAATCCCACCATAATAAATAAAGCCGCCCAAAACTCTTTCTTCTTCTCAATACAGACAAAAGTTAGAATAATCATAGCTGCAATACCAATATTATACTGCTGATACAAAACGGATTCATAAAGATCGTTGATAGACAACCATAGAATTACGGCAAATTTCCATTTCTCAGGTTCCAGTTTTCTGATGGCATAATACAACAAAGCACTATTCGCCAAGCACCAAACAATCATACCCACCCCAGTTGGCAGTACCGCAAAAGGAGCAATCAACGCTGTAAATGGAATTCCATATAAATAAAAATCATAATATTCATTAGGATACTCAACATACAAAGGGGCCTCAGTAAGGGTATGCCAAAACGATTGACTGAAAATCAGATAGTTGTTGTATCGCCCTTGCGCAAGCTTAAATATACAACAAACTAACGCTGTACACATCCATGCCACAAACAAAAAAGTCGGATTCTGAAAAATTCTGAAACAAGGATGAGCAAATAAATTCTTTATACTTTTCATTTTGCCTCAGTATTTAGATTTGCCTTAAAATAATCTATAAACCGTCCAAAAACGATATCTTGCTTCTTAAAATATTGAATAAAAGCATCCAATCTTTTTTCCATCCCTTCTCCCGCATGATTCCGTATGATAAATGGAAGTTTCCATTCCGGGTGTTTATTCAATGGATAAAACTCCCACGGGTGAAAATAAGTCACGAAATATCCATCGTGTTGATGAGTATATTTACATAACCAACGATAAAGCGAAGCCGGCAAGTTATGACAAGAGAGCCAAAACAAAGGAAAGCGCAGCAAAGGAGTAACTGATGCCGGCATTTGCATCACACGGTCTTTTATAAAAGGAGTACGGGGAGTAGAAAGCCGCATATATCTTCCCGGGATAAATGTCGGATTCAAGGAAGAATTATATATATACCCCGCCTCATATACAGCTTTTTCCGACACAGGCATCATGCGCGCCTGCCGATAGCCATAAACTTTGGCTCCGGTGATTTCCTCCAACTGATCCTTCGACCTTTTCAGATCTTCTACTTCAAAGGTCCAATGATAGAAGCCATGAGAAGCAATCTCGTGACCTCCCTCCTGAATGCGCTTTATTATATCAGGAGCATGAAGAGCAAAATTTGCCGTACAGAAAAAGGTCGCTTTTACCTGATTCCGTTCCAAGCAATCCAAAATTCGGGTAGTCCCCTCTACAGAAACTTTAATTTGCTCTTCCATTGATATGTCCACCTGATGTTCTTTGGGCACATCAAATTCCTCAATGTCAAAACTTAATAAAATCATTCCAATATTAGTCTAGTTTACGTTTGTTGCTGTGAGTTGCTGCAAATATGCAGCCACAGCCTATAATGCTTGCATATCGTTTAGTCTTTTATAATAACCGTCTAATTCCAATAATTCTTCGTGGCGCCCACGCTCTACGATTTCCCCTTCATAGAGCACACAAATCTCATCCGCATTTTTGATAGTAGAAAGACGGTGAGCAATTGCAATCGTGGTACGCGTCTTCATCAATCTCTCCAATGCTTCCTGTACCAAACGTTCCGATTCTGTATCCAGTGCAGAAGTAGCCTCATCCAGAATCAGGATGGGAGGATTCTTCAGAATAGCACGGGCGATGCTGACACGCTGTCTCTGTCCACCGGAAAGTTTGCCGCCACGGTCACCGATATTTGTATTATATCCTTCCGGCTTTTCCATAATAAAATCATGGGCATTGGCAATCTTAGCGGCCTCTATGACTTGTTCCATAGTTGCATTTTCTACGCCAAAAGCAATATTATTGAAAAATGTATCATTAAAAAGAATGGCTTCTTGATTTACATTGCCAATCAAACTGCGCAAATCGGCAATACGTACATCTTTAATACTTGTACCATCGATGGTGATATCTCCTCCTTGCACATCATGATAACGTGGCAATAAATCTACGAGCGTTGATTTTCCTGAGCCTGACTGTCCTACCAAAGCAACTGTCTTTCCCTTTGGCACTGTTAAGTTCACATGTTTCAACACTTCTCTTTTACCATCATAGCTAAAGCTTATATCTTTAAACTCAATCCGATCATTCATTCCAGTCAATGGTTTCGGATTAGGAATTTCTTTAATATTATTTTCAGCCTTCAATATTTTGTCCACGCGTTCCATAGAAGCAAGCCCCTTAGGGATATTATAACCAGCCTTGGCAAAGTCTTTCAACGGATTTATCACGCTATAAAGAATAACCATATAAAATATAAACGTCGGTGCAGTCAATGACGAATTATGCCCTAAAATCAAAGCACCACCAAACCATAATACAGATACAATCAGAATTGTTCCCAAGAACTCACTCATCGGATGAGCCAAAGCTTGTCGCATAGCCACTTTGTTGACTGCATCACGAAGCTCATTACTGCACCTCGTAAAACGATTTATCATTCTGTCCTCTGCAATAAACGCTTTGATAATACGCAAACCACCCAATGTTTCTTCCAACTGAGACATTGTATCACTCCACTTTCCTTGTGCCTCCAGTGATTGACGCTTTAGTTTTCTTCCGACCTTACCCATCAGCCAGCCCATAGCCGGCAATACCAAAACGGTGAAAAGAGTTAACTTCCAGCTGGTAGCAATCAATGTTATAAAATACAATATAATCATGATAGGGCTCTTTATCAACATGTCCAATGAACTGGTAATAGAGTTTTCCACCTCTCCCACATCACCACTCATACGAGCTATAATATCTCCTTTTCTCTCCTCTGAGAAAAAGCCCATCGGCAAACGCATTACCTTCGCATATACCATGATACGGATATCCCTGACAACTCCTGTACGCAATGGAATCATCACAGCTGAAGATGCAAAATAACAGGACGTTTTAAATAAAGTCATCAAAGCCAGAAACAGTCCCAGAAAAATCAAAGCAGTAGTAGGACCATTATCCTGAATCATTTGGGAAACATAATAATAGAAATTATTTATCGCAACATCTTTAAAACCGGCAGTTCCCCATTCCATATACTCATATACCTTATTATTCTCTCCTGTTTTAAACAAAATATCCAGAATCGGAATTAACAAAGTAAATGAAAACACATTGAATACAGCTGACAAGATATTCAGCAAAATAGCCCATCCGATATACTTCTTATATGGCGACACAAAACGTCGCATCAGTTGCAAAAATTCCTTCATTATTTGAAATAAAATAAGTTAAGGCTGCAAAGATACAATAAAACTGTCTAACAGTTGAAGGTTTCTTTCAATAATTAATACGAATTATATAATAGCCACCTTCTTGACCATTTATTCGTCTATTTCACTCCAACACTACTCATTATCAAAAGATATGGGCACCACATGATAATAAACCCCATGAGATCTCCGGTACGATTTCACTCCCAACTTTTGCAGAATACGCCCCAAATAAGATACTTGCCGAGGTGAAAACTTCATCTTACTAGCCTTCTGTATTCGTTGTAGCAAATCCGCAGCAAGCAACCATTCTCCTGCCTCTTCGTCGGCCGCCGCCCGATAATATACCTGAAACAATTGCTCGATCGCAGGAGACTGCTCAAACTCCTGATTAGACTCCGTCATAATAGCTTCCTCTTCTTCATCAAACCAATACCGTTCATTTTTATAAAGCGCCGTCATTGCTTGTGCATAAAGCTGCTCATAATCAATGGGACGCACCACATCAATCACTCCCGTCACTTCGACGCCGATAAAACGGCGACTACCGGAAGTGTCTGTCAGTAAGTCTTTATGATTACTCGTCCCGATAAAAGAAGCATACCGGCGGAGTGATTCCACAGCTGACGCATTCGGGCGACGGGTATTAACAACCGGTTTTTGCAAAATATGTTTAAGGAATGACTGCTGATTGACACCTATCTGATCAAACTCATCCATATTGATAAGAAGAAAACGATTCAGATACAACTCGGCGTCCCTTTTACGGCTAAAGTCAATGCTGTCCGTATAATACGCCTGCAAACACGGAGGCAGAATCAGACGGCAAAAGGTAGACTTACGATAAGCCTGCGGACCGATTAGAATAGGTGAAGTACTGTTCGCATGATTTTTGTCAACTCCACGCCAGTGCGCCACTGTACTGAGAAACCAACGACGAAAAAGTTGTCCCCAATGAGGATTATCACAAGGAACTCTTTCAGCCAGGTCACGGATGTGGTCTTTACCGTCCCAATGGGGAAGATCATAAAGAAATTCCTCGACAGGGTGATAAACGGGAACATGATCGGAATTCAGATATCGGACCACATCCTTATCCCAAAGTTTGATGCCCTCATACATCGCATTCATCGTAATACTTGCCATCACCCGTTTGTCTATGGGGCGAAAATAAAAGTTGAAGCTGTTCCGCTCACGATACTCCACGCTCGAAGTCAGCATATTAAAACGAAACTCATAGCGGCGTTTCATAAACTCATCTGTCTGCATGACAAACAATTGCTCCGGCAGCAAACTACTTTTATCGGCAAAACCCTCGCACGTACCATACACGTTCTTCACCGTCTCGCGAATCAGGAATTCATCTTTCGGTAAACGATAATGAGCACGTGCCCATCGCACGGTGTCTTCCTGTGGAATACCGGCACGAAAACACTGCTCAGCCAGACAAACAAGCAATGAGTGTATATCATCGCCTGGGCGGTATCCTTTTTGCTCGGCAAATGCCCGGGCAAATGCTGCTTCAAAAAGAACAGAAAGTGCTTCGTAACTATCATATCCGGGAACAAGCCGCTGTAAAGGAGAAGCCTGCGCCTGTACCTGCTCTCGATAGGTGGTTTCCCCCGGCAAAGATGCTGGCTGTTTCAGATAAACAGGCATGGCTTCGGGATTAAAATACAGCTCTGGGTCGAAAGTCAGCCGGCAATACTGTTCCAGCGAAGGCTCTCTTAATTCGATATCAAACGGGAGTTGGGGCTGGTAATATTTCACAGCCAGACGATAAGCATGCGCATGAAAAACTTCCGCCTGTTCGCGATTATCAGGCAGACGATTGTCGGGATACGTAAAACGAACCCATATCTTTACAGACTTTCCTGAAGAACCGATAAAAGCAAGATACGTCTGAGGCAGTTCCTTCACACACTCCTTCACCTCATCAGCTTCCATACGTCCGGACAACCCGTTGACCTGAAGCATAACGATTCCATTATATTCGGCCATCGCCATCACCCCGTTTTTTCTGACAAAAGCTGCCGCCGGAAGTATCTTCGGGACCCTCTCTATATAATCATTTTTATCACCGGGAAGTATATAAGGCAGGACTTCTCTCATATTAGAGACCAGTTGTGCTTTAGTTTCCTTTTTCATCTGCTCTACGAGCTGTTCAATCTTCAACGTACGCATCGTATTTACTTTGCCATCGTCTCTCACTTGTGTTATTCTCATTTTTTCTTTCGCTGTTTGTCCTGCTTGCGTGTGTAGGGCAATATATATTTTGCACAAAAGTACTGTAAACATTCTATGTAAACAAGTTTCTGATCATAAGTTTCATTCCCATCTCCTCTCCTTCTACTAGAAAAGAAAAAATAGATTTTAGTCTCACGGTCTCACTACTTTTACATAATCACCAAATAATTAATATATTATAGGATGAGAGATACTTTTTACAGAGGTATCTCTCATCATTTCCCCACTGAAATTACTCTCTTCTAACCTGTCTCTCACCTTTTTTGATTATCTCTCATTCTGCTTTCCAACTTCCATTATTTAATTTCAGACCTATACATTTCTCCTTTTAGAAGTACTTTAAGGCGCATATATTTTACCATTCATTATCATGCAAACAATCCTATAATTGCTTGTTTTACAACTATTATTGTTGTATCTTTGAAAGACGTTATTCATCATACTACCCGGGTGAACCGACCTGTTCACCCAGGTACACAGATACGTTCTCGAAGGTGCAATGATCGGTTCACCCAGGTAGAACGATGAAGATGTCAGTAAGATGACACGCAGATAAAGGCTTTAAATGCAGAAGAGATAAGTAACACCATATATAAACAACAGATAAACAACAATTAAGATGGCAGTACAATTCGAATTTTATAAGAATCCCGTTCAGGGAGAAGAAGAGGGGGAAACAAGTTATCATCCCAGAGTCGTGAATTTTCAACACGTGACTACCCAAAGACTGGCAGCCGAAATTCACTCGGCAACTACCTTTGGCAAGGCCGAAGTGGAAGCAATGTTAATGGAACTCAGTCGGTGCATGGGCAACCACTTACGCGAAGGGCAAAGAGTACATCTTGACGGGGTCGGTTATTTTCAGATCACATTACAAGCAACAGAGCCGATACATTCCATGGCCGCACACGCTGACAAAGTGAAGTTTAAATCGGTCAGTTTCTTGGCGGACAGAGATTTAAAAGGTGAGCTTATAGGTATGCATGCACAACGCTCAAAGTATAAACCCCACTCGGCTACCCTCTCCCAGAAAGAAATAGACAAAAAATTAACTGGGTACTTCGCTACGCATACGGTTTTGACCCGCTCTGATATGCAGTCACTTTGCCAATTCACACACAGTATGGCGGCACGCCATATTCGCAGGTTGAAAGAAGAAGGTTCTTTGCAGAATATCGGAATTCGTACGCAACCGATTTATGTGCCGTGTCCAGGACATTATGGGAAATAGTTGTAAAATAGAATGAGAGATAGACTAAAATAGAGTAATTCCAGTGAGAAAAGAATGAGAGATACCTCTGTTAAAAGTATCTCTCATCCTATAATATCCTAGTTATTAGGTGATTATGTAAGATTAGTGAGACCGTGAGACTAAAATATTTTATTCACTTTAGTATATAACAGGGGGGGGGGAGTAATTCTCTATCAGCCAAATCTTAAGAAAATGGTCATATCCCTTATTACCATTAAGCATTAAAAACAGAAGTATTACCCTTCTTCCTAATCAATATAGGCTTTTCCATACCATAAATTATGAATTTTACTTATTTTGTATAATTTTCCCGTACTACTTTTGTCATAAACCAAAACAAAACGTTATGAAAAAGATCATATTAATCCTAATTGCAGTCCAATTTATTTTAGCTCCTCAAATAACAAAGAGCTATGGCACTAATGACTCTCATGAATATTTTAAAGTCAACCAAAAAAGAGAAACCGTCAAGAAAGACATTTTTGGAAATATCATTATTGAAGATGAAAAGGGAAATAAAAAAACTATCAAGAAAGATATTTTTGGAGATATCGTTATCGAAGATGAGAAAGGAAATAAGAAAACTATCAAGAAAGATATATTCGATAATATAATTATTGAAGACTATTAAAAACTCTCAGAATATAATATAATCTCATGTATATCTACTCATGTAACTAATAATGGCTACAACAATTATACACACATAACTAAATTAAAATTATCATGAAAAACCTATTTTACTCCTTAGCCGTACTACTATTTATTTCATCCTGTTCAAAAACTGATAATAGTATATTTCCCGATGACATGGATGATGATGAAGGGAATAACAATGTTGAAAATATTATTCCATTAAAATTGGAAATAGAAGAAACACAGAAGAATATCTTTGAGCATGCGGTATTCAAACTATTCCCTGATAAGAATTTTATGTTATTTCCATTAATGGATGTTTATGATTCAATCACATGGAAAGTCTCAAATATAGATGGACGCATGAAAGTATTAGAACAAACAGATCACAGTGGCAGATTTACACAACAATGGAGTCACCATTTTTACCTTCCAGGCAAATATCAAACTTACATATCCGGTTATAAAAATAACAAGATAGCTTATAGCGATACAACGGAAATAGAAATAATCAACACAAAAGACTTCCTTCGTTATAATTGGAAAGATATACATGGTTCAATCGGACATAGTACAGGATATGTAGATGCTTTATGTGAGGAATATAGTTTTGCCACATTTGAAAACATACATGAAGGAATGCCATCAGTCACCGTATATCTCCGTGACGAAAAAAAAGATAATAAACCCGCTTTTCTTGAAAAGAGCAAAAAAGTATTCATCGATTATATAAACTCATTATATTCCACTCTTCCTGATTATAACGAAACTGATAATACACTTCTGGAAAAATACGATAATCTATTTACTTACAAAAATGAACAAGCATATCCTATATGTATTTGGATAACACCAAAATCAAAGATAGCATTAATAAAAGATGAGTTTTATAATGAATATCAACTTTATGCAGAGCCCACCGAATATTAGAATGTAACACCGTCTACAATTTGTGTAAATAGAAAACTACAGGATTTACTTGAATCCTGTAGTTTTCTATTTACACAATCAGATAGATAGTCCCAACATTCTACACAAAAGTAGATTATTAAATGATTAGTTGTTATTCATTCTTGGATGTTTATAAACCGTTGTATTATCTTTGATTCAACAGAGTTTATGACAAATATACCGTCAAATTTCTATATGCCATTCATATAATTATTACCTATAGTGAAAAAAAACTCATTCACAATCTTTTTTTCATGTTGGGAATTCAACCATTTGGATAAACATATCCTGTTATTGGAGGATTTAATCGAACCCAACCATCATAAGTAGCAATAATAGGATTCATCGTAGTAAGATGGTCAACATTTCCTGCATGATAATATTCATAAAATGGGACAGTTGATTCAGTCATATTCTTGTAGACATAACCTAAAATCATAGTCTTCTCATACAAAGGATTTATAATATTATAATTTGAGATTGTTGTCTCATAGAAGTCTAATGTTCTGTCATTCTTATACTCATATAGAGGAATAGTTCCAGGTATCTGCTCTGCTAAAATATATCCTTCATGATTCAAGAATCTCCAATCAGGAAAACGATCTGCGATTCCAGGATCAATAGTCACAAGATGCTTACGTTCCTCATAATCATACGAATACAAAAGTTTTAATTTTAATTCTTTTAATTGTGATGCCTTTATGTATTTTAATACAGCTACTTTTATTTGCTCTTTCTTTGTTGGATCAGAAATAAAGTCATATATAGGGTGAGTTTCTTTCCAATTAATATTAGTGAGGCAAGAATTGCCTAATGAAACAGACTTCTCCCAGCTTTGTATATCTACACTTGTAGGTCCCCCTTTTTCAAGATCATATCTCATATTTGTACCACTACCACCATAAAATAATACATATAATTCTTTATATTGATTTTCTCTTGCCATACTTTCATCAATCGTTTCTGAACTTTCTAAATTATAACTAAATCCTATTTTATCCAACGAAGATTTAAATCCTGAACTGACAGTGCTTCTTTTAGTTGAAGCGTCTCTTGTATTAGTTATAACAGAACGAAAAAGTAATTTATAGCGTCCACCAATTATAAAATCAACTAAAACGTGTGTACCGTATCGCTCTACAATTCTGTCAGGTGATAATCGATTTAGATCTTCTTTGAAATCATCTGACAAATATTGAGATAAACGACTCACTTCATCATTAATATGTATATATTTTAGGTTTCTTATTGCATCTAAACTTGCAAATGAATATTTATCTGAATAAGAATATTGTGTTTTTAAGTAATCATTATTAGATATCGTACTTGAGAAAAAGGCTGTATCCTTATCACTACCATAGCCCATGGTAGATGTTGCCTTTGTATCTGTAGTTATATCTTTCACATAGTCAGAAGAAGAGTATCCATAATACATTCTATCATATCCAAAAGAAGAGGTACCACTTTGTAAACGGTTAAAATAATCTTGTTCATACCTCTTTATATCCAAAACCGGATTTCGAACAGATAGTGGATGCAAATATTCACCCGTCACATCATAACCATATCCTAAGACATCATACTTTTCATCTCCTGCAGATCTTGTTGTCACACTTGATGGAAAAGTTAAATCGCTAGACAAATCTTCCATTTCTAAACATGAATAGAAACTTAGCATTAAGCCTAATGCCCCAAAAATCTTGTTTTGTTTCATAATATTACATATTAGAGTTTCACATTCCACAAACTTACAGTAATTATTCAAGAATAGCTAAAAAACTACCCGGACAAATATATCATACGAAAGGATATGTATTATACACATTATCAACGATATATAAAGACAAAGTCAGTCATTTGCCTAGACAATAGCAAAATTATTTTTCACATAGTGAGGAGAGATTGCATAAAAAAGCCTCAGTATTCTGAAAATTAATTCCACAAGGTACAATTAATACACTACGCGCGCCCTCGTAATCTGTATACTCATATTTGTTTCAATTCCGCAAGGTACAATTAATAAAAGTTCAGTCATTTGTTCTTTTCAATTTCTACGATGACAAAGTTAACATTCCCCTACCGATATTATTTCTGTCTATCGGACCTTTCAAATTATCATTAGTAAGTAAGCCCCCAACAAAATCTCCATATTAATACAGAACCGCTATATCAATCTAATAAGTCTATAACGATTCCCTGTTTATAGTATGCTTTTCATTAGAGTATTGTTAGATTTCTTTGGAGTTTCTCTGTTTCCAGTAATTGGGTAGCAACTCTTTTAGGAATTTTCCCTTGCCTCTGTATAATACGGCAACCAAGCAATTATATCGGCAAGCCATTCTTTGGGATTAAATTGAGATGCTTTGCATGATGCTAGCAATAAACAGATAACAGCTGTGTATTCTGCCGCCTCATGATTCCTATAAAACAAGTTTTTTCTGACACCATCCACAATTTATGTAAATAGAATACTAAGGACAAATGATGAAGGAAGCTTGTTTTCAAGCTTCCTTCATCATTTGTGTTACCCTGTCTATGGAATATTATGAATTATCCCCTCCCAACTATCAATGCCTATTCGAGACAAGTACTGTTCAAAATAATCATCCTCTTCGGCCGTTCCTGCTCTCTGGTAGGTCGTCCATACAGGCTTAATTTCACCATTATGAGGTGCATCGGTATACTTACGCAAACCCAAACAAGCACCATCTCCCAAATGATCAAACCAGCTATGCCATTGTATTCCATCAATACCGTCCAAATTGTTTATCTTCTTCCAACCATAAGCAAATCCTGCAGCCTGATCCTGCAAATCATTATCACTATAACTTGGAGAACATGTTCCAGCCTCAGAAAGCCAAACAGAACGTTTCACTGTTCCCTTATATTTATTTGGGGAGAGACTTACCCACTTATCCAAAACCTCCAAATTCTTCAAGGTCACATACTCCGTATCCATTGAATAAGTCGCCTGTACATCATCCCAAGTACACGGGTTACCTAACTGAGCTGGATAACTATGACACGCCAATGACCAGAAGAAATCGCCCTCACTTTCACTGAACTGATTCATAAAGTCGAGCATATCTCTTACTTTATACCAACCGCCACCAGCAGCGATGTTCCATCCATGTGAGAAAGAGATAAAGACTTCTGAGTGCTGGTCATATTGATGCGCAATATTGTAGCACATACGCATCGAACGGAGATAAGTATCCATAAACGTAGCAATCGGTTTGTCACCCATATTTGTCCAATGACTTCCTCCATCCACTTCGTTATGTATGATCCAGTGCGCTATGCGCATATTGGGGGCACTATATCTTTTTGCCAGGAAGTCAAGTGCGGCAGCATAACAATTTGTAGACTCTATCGTGGTCATATTGGGCATTGTATAAGGAGCTATGCCATTAAAATCCGGATGTTTCAAAAGAGTACCAGTATCTCCGGTAGGAGGAACCAACAAAATACCTGCTACAGAGATTCCATGTTTACTCGTTTGCTCTAACACAGCATCAAATGAACTCTTCATATATCCCTCATTAAAATAATATGTCCTGCCACCGTAAGGATACGCAATATCTCCTTCCTGTTGAGAAAGATGCATGAAATGAGAAATAGGAATGTTGATGGTGGCACTGGCAATACCTAAAGCATCCAAATCAGATGCAAGGAATCCATGGTTTATTAATCCTCCCAACCCCTTCTTAGATTTTAAAGGAATAGCCTCAACAGTTTGTTTTACATGCAATTTATCCACGTTCGCATAGCGGGCATGAGAAACAATCTCATCCTTGGAAGCTCCTTCTTTGTATATAGCCCATTTAGACAACAAACGATCATACTCATAGTCACCTATAGTAACATATCTATCCAACTGAACGTTAAACGAGCAGGTTGATAAAAGTGTTTTATTTTCTACCTTTTCAACATTGAACATATCCACAAATGGAGGAATCTCTCCCAAGAAGAAAGTTCCTTCTCCCGTATAGTTACCTTGAATACTAATCATATCCTCTCCTACCACCACATCAGTTACATGGCAATCATATTCTTGATTCAGATAATCTTTAATTCCCTGTTCATACTTCTCTTTATTAGCAGCTTCATTATTTTCCTCCTCTTCTTCCTGCTTTTCCTCATCATTCATCATACGCAGACATATATTACGCATTTGTATCGTATTATCCGGTTGGTCACCAAAATCTATACGTAAATAGTCTTTAGCTTTCCCCCAATCAAACTCTTGCCTGTACTTCTTCAGACGAACACTAAAAGAAGACCATCCTTTAGAGGGAGAAACGCCACCCGCACTCATACTATGAGTTGCATCTATTCCATTCTTTGCATCAACAAAAAAGAGTTCAAGATTACTTATTCCCATTTCCGTCTGATACTCGAATTCAAGTACATTGCATTCTTCCGGAACATCTTCTTCAAATAGACTCCCTGTTGCCCACGGGTCTCCGTTTATAGTTTCAATGGTATAACTATCATCCTCATTTTGAGTCAGAGTCACTCCTGACTTATAAGGACCATCCAATAACATATATACTGGTGGCGTTACAATTTCTTCAGGTGGCACAACTTCACCACCGCCTTCTTCTATTAAATTGTCATGGCAGGCAGATAGAACCGCCACAAAAAGCACCATTAAAAATGGCACAGCATACTGCTCCATAAAGCAAGTAAGCTTTCCCGCAAAGGAAACTCTCAACATTTTCATAATTTCAGTTTTTAGTTAATAATGTCGTTGATTAAAAATTTTCAATGATATTCCAATCAGGAATTCCAATTAAAGGTAAGAATTGTTCAAAGTATTCATCTTCTTCAGGTGTACCCGCCTTTTGGTATACACTCCATACAGGCTTAGGCTCACCATTGTAAGTCGCATCTAAATATTTACGCAATCCCAAACAAGCCCCATCACCAGGATGATCAAACCAATTATGCCATTGTATACCATCAATACCCTCCAGTGCATTTATTTTTTTCCAGGCATAGGCGAAACCTGCTGCTTGTTTTTGAAGATCCTCGTCAGAATAACTCAGCGAATTCACACCTGCCTCTGATAGCCAAATAGAACGCTTAACAGATCCTTTATATTTGTTTTCTTTTGACAATGCCCATTTATTCAAGACTTCCAAGTTTCTAAATGTAACAAATTTAGTATTCATAGAATATGTTGCATTGGGATCAATCCAAGTACACGGATTAAGTAAAGACTGTGGATAACTATGATAAGCCAAAGCCCACTGAAAATCCCCTTCCACCTGACTATATGTATTTAACAGATCAATAATTTCTTTACTTGTATACCATTTATAATTAGAGATTTCGGTCCATGAATGCGAAAAGGAGGCAAAAACTTCTGCATGTGCATCATACTGCCGCACAATATTATAACACATACGCATGGATTTAATATAAGTGTCAGAAAATACTGTAACAGGTTTCATACCCATATTTGTCCATTCTAGTCCTCCATCCACTTCATTATGCATAATCCAATGAGCAATACGTCCATAACGATTATCTATTGTACAATATCTTTGAGCCAAAAAATCCAGTGCAGCCGCATAACAATTTACAGATTCCAAAGTTGTCATATTAGGCATTGTATAAGTTCCGCCCTCATAATTCGGATGCTGCAACAAGTTTCCTATACCAGTATCCGCACATCTTGAAGCCGGATCAATCAGAATAATGGCTGCAACAGATATATTACGTTCTTTTGTTGCCTCCAAAAGCGCTTTATCAAGCACACTCTCAAGATATCCTTCGTCCATATAATAAGTTTTTCCACCATAGATAAACTCAATATCTCCCGTCCTTGGAGTCAGATGCATGAAATGGGTTATACAGATATTAATGGTAGCACTACAAATACCCAACGAGGAAAGATCCGATACATATGGATTTGCGGTGAGACCGCCCATCCCCTTTTTAGAAGTTAACTTAACTGGAGATAAATTTTGGAAAGCATAAATTTCATCGACATGATGTGCATGAGATACTAATTGATCGCCCTTGGTTTCTTCCTTAAAAATAGCCCACTTCGACAAAAGACGATCGTATACTATTCCTTCTCTTGCAACGAAACGGTCAAGTACTATTTTAAAAGACGAGCTTGTTAATTCAACTTTATAAGGCGCTTCATCTAGTTTGACGACATCTAAAAAAGGAGTTATTTCACCTAAACAAAAGTTACCTTCACCAACACATTTACCTACTATTTCAACAGAAGAATCAGTGACAGTTACTTGACTGATAGAGGAAGAATAGGTCTTTCGTAAATAACTTTTCAAACTATCTTCATACTCAATATCTTCCTCACTGAACAAAGGTTGAGACACTTCCTCTTCATTCTCTTCATGACATGATATCGTTACTATCGAACTACACAACAAAAGTAAAATCAAAAAAAACGACGTTATAAAATCAGTGTTATACCTGACTCTTTGTTTTTTAATTAAGCCCATGAACTAACAATAATAAAGGTTTAGGATTCTTTTTCTGCAAAGATAGGACTATACAAGCAAAAGAGTACATTTATTTCCTTATTTTTTGCTAATTTTCATATCAAAAAATAGAACAAAAGAGAGATTTGCGTTATCGTCTATCATCAGCAACCAATAAAAGATTATTTATTGATTAAAATATTATAATAGTATAAGCAATGTGACAATCTTCATATTTTTCAGCTATACATATGAAAATTCCGAAATTATCCTGTATTTTTGTACGTAATTTCAGAAAGAGCAAATAGTCACCCTCACATCTTTATCAGATGTTTAAACATATTAAACAATATGCGCACTTTACACATTATTATGCCAATGGCTGGTGAAGGAAGCCGCTTTATAAAAGAAGGATACACCCAACCTAAACCCTTAATTGAGTATCAAGGGATGCCTTTATTCATAAGAGCAATTAACAGTCTCAAAGATATTGATGTTCCACGCAAATATTCATTTATTGTGCGTAAAGAACATATTACTACGCATCAGATAGACCAGGTTATTAAAACAAATATTCCGTCTGCCCAAATCTATAAAGTAGATAAAACAACAAGAGGAGCTGTAGAAACCTGCTTGATCGCCAAAGATGGCATAAAAAAAGATGATTCTATCCTTATCATGGATTGTGATTTGGAATTTTATAGTTCGAACTATAATAAAGCAATTAAAAATATTATAGAAGACCCAGCAAATCCGACTAAAGGTCTCTTATTGTCTTTTACTTCTAACGATCCACGCTATAGTTATGCCCAGGTATCGAATGGAGTTGTTACCCAAACCGCAGAAAAAGAAGTAATATCGAATCATGCACTAATAGGTTCTTACTTTTTCTCAGATTCAAACAGTTTCCTTCAAGCTGCCCATAGTTTACTAAATGATTCAAATCATAATAAACCCGAATTTTATGTTTCATTACTCTATAACTATTTAATTCGGCAAAAGCTAGAAATTCGTTTATCTATATGCGATGAATACTCTTCGTATGGAACACCTGAAGAACTTAATAAGCTGCTAAATCAGATAAAATGAAAACAAAGCTTATCATATCAGATTTTGACGGTACCCTTGTAGATACAAAAGAAGCAAATTTCCAAGCTTATAAAGAAGTACTATCCCATTTCGATTTTCTTTTAACAAAAGAAATCTATCACCAAGTATTCGGAATGAGACTAAAGGAATTTATGCATTACATTAACATCAATGATCCTTTTATCATTGAACAAGTCAGAAATATGAAGGCACAAATATATCCCCAGTATTTCGAACTCATCCGCATCAATACCCCATTACTAGAATTTATTGCATTGATGAGACTCAATGGAGTAAAGACTGCGCTAGCTTCTACTGCTCAAAAAGATAATGTATTCAATTTACTTAATCATATAAACCAATCGCAGCTTTTTGATTTGATTGTTACAGGAGCAAATGTTGTCAAGGCCAAACCCGATCCAGAATGTTTCCTATCTATTATGGCTTATTTTAACTGTAAAGCTGAAGAAACACTCATATTTGAGGATTCTTTTGTTGGCATAAAAGCGGCCATACAAAGCCAAGCTCAATATATTCAAATCAATAAATTCTAATCGGATATGGAGATCAACGTACAAGGGCATTCAGGCTGTCAAATAAATATAAGTCAAGAAAATAACACTTTATTCCTATTAAAAGGGACTAAGGATATCAATTATATACCACGATTAATAAAGCAAATAGAAAAACAAAAAAAATATTCATTAGAAACTGGATTTAAAATCAAAATTCCAGAAATCTTATCTGTTGAAAACAACAGCACAGATTGCATTGTCAAGATGGAGTATGTGTATGCACTAAATTTTATAGATTTTTTCGAGCGTTCCGGCAAGAAATCTATCGATAAGTTCTATAATACTTTAAAAGAATTTATTGATTGGGAAATCAAACATTCGGAATTGACAGAGATACCATACACTCTTATCCAAAACAAGTTTGAAAATATAAAAAGCATAATAGCACAGAATAAACTACTACAACAGGATCAAGATATCGCTCTTTTATTAACAAGGTCCGAACCGTACTTTCAATCATCAGACATGATGTGTATACCTATAGGAAAATGTCACGGAGATCTTACTTTCTCCAATATTCTATTTGATGGAGGAGAGAACTATTTAATAGACTTTCTTGATTCATTTATTGAAAGTCCATTAATAGATATTGTTAAACTAAGACAAGACACAGCTTTCCATTGGTCCGAAAAAATGTATACCAATACATATGACCATTTAAGGTTACACCTCATTTTAAAGTTACTAGACGAACGTATTTGTAAAATGGCTTCGCAGTTTGAATGGTACAACAAATACTATCAGACATTTCAACTAATGAACTTTTGGAGGATTTTACAATATGCCACTAAACCTGAAATTGTAGTATTTCTTAAGCAAATAATTTTCAATCTAACCTATAATCACCTTAGCAAATAATGATTCTAATTATACCAGCCGCCGCAGATAAATCAGGGAAACCTTACATTTTCGATTCTGATGCATCAGGAGAACTACTTCTTTGCAAGAGTCTTTTGGGAATTTCACTATCGTCATTCAATAGCATTTATATTACTCTTCTCAACAAACATACTGAGAAGTATGCACTTTTACCCAAACTAGAACAGGCATTCAAAAGACATAGTTTATGGGAACGTGTAAAAATTACTCTTCTTGAAGAATCAGCCAGTGAACCATATACAATAGCCGAGACAATAAAACGCAACGACATAAAAGGCGAGTTCATGATAAAAGACACAGATAACTATTTCCAAATTACTCCAATAGCAGGAAATTATATTTGTGCCTACCCTCTCGATCTATTAAAAAGAGTAAACCCATCAAACAAAAGTTATATTGAGTTAGATTACAGCATGTATGTAACTAATATTATCGAGAAACGAATTATTGGGCGTTACTTTTGCGTAGGTGGGTATTGCTTTAAATCCACTGACGTGTTTTTAAACCATTACGAAAAATTACTCTCTCTAAAAGATAACAAAGAGTTCTTTTATTTATCACATATTATTTTCAGTATGCTAATGCAAGGAGAATCATTCCGCCCACTTATAGTCTCTGATTATATAGATTGGGGCACAGAAGAAGAGTGGCAAGAATATAAAACAAATCATTAACAATATATGAAACAACATATGATTAATGTACCCAAGGTATATATCACTTCTATTCCTTATAATTTTCGTAGTTATTACTTATGGTTACTATTCGGTCTTTACGAACTGAATAAACGAGGAGAAATTAAATTAAGTTTCAGAAAGATGACATTCGAAGACAGACTTATACACAAATCCGAAAGTTTCAGAGAGCATGATAAAAAGTTCCGCCATTTTTTTAATCTACAAGAAGAGCCGGCATATTCTTACTCTTCATATTGTTTACAAGGATTTGTCATCTACAATCATCGCAAAATTAAATTCTGCTATGATATAGCCGACTCCCCATTCTCATTCGACATCAATCTATTACATTCTGTAGATTATTATTTTAAAGCCCAATGCCCTAAAGAAATATCTTCCAATGGATTTCCTCTTACGTCTAAGGTATTTATTCCGTATCATCCGGACGTATTGACCTATCAGTCAAAAATACACGCATCAATGATAGGGCCAAGATGCCTATGTAATTGCTCCATTTTTAAGTATGAGCGTATGAAAGCAGCATATCAAATTATGATCAACGACAAATCTTCTGTCAAAGATGGAATTCTAATGTGCTATTTTGGAAATGCCCGTGGTCCGATACCAGTCATCCCTCATGATATACCCGATTATAACTCAGAAAGTGAAATTATGGGTTACTTCAAAGAGAAAATAAATCATCCAAATGAGAAAAGAGCCATTATAGCTCAAATGATATCAGAAAAAGGAAAGGGTTATGATGCTCGCATTATCAACCCCGGTAATTCTGACACATTAAACAACAGTTTAGAGAGAAAAGATTTAATAATTCCACTAAATGAATTTTGCAAACACATTTCACGTTTTCAATATAATCTCAATATATCCGGTTATAGAAACAGTATTCCTAATCGTTTTATAGAAAGCTTTGCCGTAGGTACTGCAATCCTGACCGACAAACTACATATTAAATGGTATCTCCCCTTCGATGAAGAAGTTATCGAATCCACAGAAATGGGCTATTTACCTATTTCCGAAGTTAACTGGGATAAGGTAAAACAAGACATATCCACTCTACCACCTGTTAATGAACAACAAGTACTCAATGCATATAACAAAAAATGGGCACCAACAGCTTTTGCCAAATATATAATACATACTCTGATTAATTAATTAGCCAATAGTAATTTGTAAATCATATATTCTGTAAATATAACCAATATTGGTTCTAATTCACTTTGAGAATGGACAGAAAATCCTTTAATTTGCACAACAAATCAGACGGATCATGAATCAGCCAATATTAAGCATCATCACAGTTAACTTCAACAATAACGAAGGACTTACGAGCACTTTGGAAAGTGTTAGGCAACAAACCTTTACGTCTTACGAGCATATTATTATAGATGCAAATTCCACAGACGGAAGTAAGGAAACAATTATACAATACTCAAATACGACATCTCATCTTGCATATTGGATATCAGAGCCAGATAGTGGTATATATTACGGTATGAATAAAGGCATAGAGAAAGCCCGTGGTAAATATTTGTATTTTCTTAACTCTGGTGATTGTTTAAAAAAGGATGTTCTCTCTCAAATACCATTTGACGGCACTCAATACATATATGGAGATATAATTGTTATTTTACCCAATAAAAGCAAATTGGAAATCAATTATCCAAACACTATAAATACGGCACTCTTTTTAGTGAGAGATACGTTTTGTCATCAAGCGTGCTTCATTCATCACTCTCTATTTGATGGTTACAGATACGATACAAACTATACTATCGTTTCTGACTGGATACATATTATTCAAAGTATAATCCTCAAAAAATGCACCTACAAACATATTCCTATATATATTGCCGATTATGATGGAGGAGGTTTTAGTGCAGAGCATCCATCTGTTGGACTTGAAGAACGGGATAGATGGCTTAGAGAAAATTTCTCGGAAACGGAATATCAGGCTCTAACGGACACCAATAAAATATTAGCAGAATTAGATAAAGTACGTAACGAACTCGTTTTTTATAAGAAATCTGAGCTTGGTCGTATCATTCCACTTATTTGTCATAGACGAAGATTTCAAAGAAGAATGAGGAAATTAGTAATGTTATTATATAAAATAACGAATATTTTTCGACGAAAGAAATCTAATATCTGACCATTTCAGCGATATTCAGTCTAATATTTCATAAACAGTGTCTAGTACATCTTTTGCATTAAATATTTTTGATCGTTCCAAAGACTTTCTTGCATATTCCTTTCGAAGATTTAAATCATCATATATACTTTCCAGAGCATGAAAGATTGATAGATCATCGTGTTCAGTCAGTATACCAAATTTTCCATTATCCAACAAATCCATCGCACCAGCGGTTTTTGTTGAAACGACAGGTATACCTAAAGCTAGTGCCTCACATATTACCAACGACAAGCCTTCAGACAAAGAAGTACTTACAAAAACATCCGATTGGCTCAAATACCCAAAAGGGTTCTTCATAAAACCTAAGAACCGAATATCTTCTTGTAATCCCAAACTATTTCTCAGTGTCACTAAATTATCTAAATCATCCCCTTCACCGATAATCTGAATTAAAAACGAACATCCATCATCTTTAAGCATTTTTCCAATCCGAATCAATCGGTCAAACCCCTTAATTTCTTTCAAACTTCCGATAGCAGTTATCACAAATCTTCCTTCTTCTTTTATTACCTGTCCTATTGTACTTAGAGATTTTATTCTATCTACGTCAACCACATTATATAAGCATAATTTAGGAACATCTATTTTATACAGTTTATCAAAATTTTCCAAAGCGAAATGAGACACAAAAACTATTTTATCCATTTTTCTATAACAAGAAAGTTCAGTTCTCATTTCATTAAAATAAGAAGAAGTCCAATGGAAAGAATATAAATCACAATGTACCCAAGCTATATTCTTCTTTCCTTTTAATGTTATGAAAGAATGAAAGAGCAATGGATAACCCTCTAAAAAAGAAATAATTGAATCATAGCGCCAACGTGGCGTTTTTTTCCATATCTGCCAAGCAAGCCAAAAAGCATTATTATGTCTATCATATTTTCTGAAGGACTTATAATGAAATTTATCACGCTCATCATATAAAGTAACAACATTCACCTCCGAAGGAATTTCATCTACATAAACTCCTTCTTTATATAATAAACACAATGTTACTTCATGATGGAAATAATCAAAACGTTTCAACAATTCAATCAAAGCCTTTTCAGCTCCTCCTCCGACTAAATTATAGGCAATAAATAAAACATGCTTCATATCAAGACTCTAATATTACAAGAAAATTATATCTTTTTTCTAAAACTATAATATCTCAATTTCAAATATCCCCAAGAAGAGGACATCCTGTATGCATTCACAATTTTACGTTCACGCCTTGACAAAGTCTCTAAAAACCAGGAGTAGCGTTCCATATCAGTAATAATTCTTTTCATATTGCGATTTATACAAGAGAACCGTTTCCATCGAATTTTTCTAAAAGTATTCTCTAAATGAAAAAAAGAAAGGGATTCATGAAACGCCTCCTTTCCATTCCTTAATATATAATTCTCAACCCATGTCGTATAATTCACAAAATCCAAATACATTTTATCATTAAAATTTGAAGGATGAGACATCGAATCCGGAGTGAAATTATAATTTACAGTTATAAAATCTATAGATACAACCTTTCGTGAGTACATTAACAATTGAGTAGAAAGAACAGCATCCTCACCCAATGATATATCTGGTCTTTCAATCTTATTCTGATATAATGAACGAAGATGAAACTTTGACCATACACACCAATATGCTTTTCCCAAAAGTATTTTTCTTAAATACTCAGATCCCGACATCTCTGTAAAATCAAAGAATTTTGATTTTTGCTCATTATTATCATAACAAAAGAGAAATGGAGATACCACAATATCTGCTTCTGTTTTTTCTGCCCTATCAACCAGCAAAGATACAGCATCTTTATACAGAGTATCATCACTATCCAAATATTGAATATATTTTCCTGATGCAATATCAATACCCGATTTACGAGCTTGCACTAATCCCGCATTCTCTTTATTAAATAGTATAACCCGAGAGTCTTTTGCAATATATTGATTAATCACATCCTGACTATTATCCGTACTTCCATCATTAACGACTATTATTTCCAGGTTTACATACGTCTGATTCACAACACTCTCAAGACATACTCTCAAAGAGTTTTCTGCATTGTAAACCGGTATAATAACAGAAACTAAGGGCTGAGTAAATATTCCCATAATATAAGACTTTTAAATTAAATCATTTTTTCTTATAGGCATAATGAGTCAAATAATATATCCACCAAAAACGAGTTATTTTTTGGGCTCTTTTATGATATTTTGCTTCCAAAGTTCCTCGAGGAAAAGAAGCTATCTGCTTTATTTTTCGCTTCATATCTTTTATTGGCTCCTTAAAATCTCTTATTCTCACTTTTAACATTATTTCTTTAAAAAGCGAAAGACAAGTACCAACTAATATTGACCGTACCTTAAACAAGATTTCCCCTTTCAGTAGAGAATGGTCTGCCATAAACTGTAAACGGGAATACTCAGCCAAAAAGAAGTGATAGAGATTTAATGGCGTCATTGTATGAGAAATACTTGTCTTCCGTTCTACATAATGATAAAAAGGCTTATCTACCCACACTATTTTTTTGCATAAAGAAATCCATTCATACATCACAAGTCTATCTTCATAATTTTTCCCCTCAGGAAAACGTAAAGAGGTAAGAAAATCACTCCTATAAAGTTTTGTACAGGCAGAACAACTCACTTTATCCAACAACATCTCCTCTAACACTTCCCGAGAAGAACGTAAATAAATTATACCAGAGTTTTGGTATGGCGATTCCGCTGACTTAGAGTCATATTCAAGTACAAAATTGCAATACGCTATTTCCACATCATTCTGCTTCAACGCATTTACCATTTCCTCAAACATATCAGGCTCAACATAATCATCGCTATCTATAAACCCAATATAAGGTGCATTTGCAACATCCATACCTGCGTTACGGGCGATAGATAATCCTGCAACAGGAAGATGAAGAACTTTGATACGAGAATCAATAGATGCATACTCATCACAAATTTCAGAAGAGCCATCAGTAGATAAATTATCAACTAAAATAATTTCAATCTCATTCAATGTCTGATTACGCAGAGAATCAACACATTTATTTAAATAATCTGCAGTATTATGAACTGGAACTACTATACTTACAAGACAACTTCTATCCATAGCACTATAATTCTTAAATCAAAGTATATTATCTTTTTTTGAAACAAAAATGAATTACAAAATAAATGGGCCAAAAATGAACAATTTTTTTCAAACGCTTATAATCGCCTTTTCGAATATCAGACTTCGGCAACGAAAGGCACTTTTCAAATTTACCTTTCATATCTTTAAACATATCCTTATCATAAGAATATCCGGATATACACATAAACTCTTTAAAATGCCATAAGGAATTTTTGACGATTAATTTCGTTAAATCTGACCTTTCATCTTTAGAAAAAAGAGAATAGTTCTGCACTAACGACAAACGAGAATATTCTGCCAAGAAAAAATGATAACGTTTGGTCGGATTTATAGAATGACAAGTACTTCCCATTCTTTGGAGATAATAATAGTATGTTTGATCTATCCATACAACCTTATCACACAATGCAATCCATTTATAAACCACTGCATGATCCTCAAAGAAAACCCCTTGAGGAAATAAAAACGAAGAAAACAATTCTTTCTTGAATATCTTAGCGCATGGTGTACTACTGACCTTTTCACATAATATATCTTTCAGGACATCCTTACCAGATCGTAAATATATAGATTTTGATTCTGGACAAAAGAACTCAATATTACCGTTTTCATACTCATTACAAAAGTTACAATAAACCACTTCAGCTCTATTCTTCACTGCAGTGTCAAACATATCCTTATACATTGTCGGAGCAATGTGATCATCACTATCTACAAAACCAATATAAGGAGCTGAAGCATATTTAATACCTGCATTACGGGCAATAGAAGGACCCGCCTCATTCAAATGCAAGACCTTAATACGTGAATCAACAGATGCATACTCATCACAAATAGTAGAAGAATCATCCGTAGAAAGATTCTCCACTAGAATTATCTCAATATTTTGCAAAGTCTGCGAACGAATAGAATCCACACATTTCCTCAAATATACGGCACTATTATGCACAGGCACTATGATGCTAACAGAATATATACCTTCCATTATTTACCTCTCTAATTTATTCAACTTCAACACTAAATAGCTTTTCCAATATAAATACAATATATAATTCTTTGCAAGTACATCTATTTTTCTCATATAAGCAAACATCTCCGAGCGAGTCATATCCAAAGATATTCTGAGCATCTCTTTCAATACGATTTTCATCCTTCTTTTCAAAGGTATCGGGCAAGGTTGATTTAAAGATGAATAATATTTAGCAAGCCAATTAAAGAAATCAATAGTTGCCAAAAGTTTTCTTTTAACTATAGTAATATCAGCAATTTTAGAAACATTTACTCCACTATCTCTCCATAAAACTTTAGATTCAGGAACAGAACATATACCACTATTCCATGAACATATAACAACTGTTGCATTATCTGAACGAAAAGCCAAATCAAAATCTACAAAACCATTATTTCTCCTAAACGCTTCAGTTCGGAAGATAAACTCCGGCATCCGTGCATCAATTTTCTTGTCAACATACAATAAACGTAAAAAGTCATAAGCACTAATCGGAGAAGGATAATTGTCCCATTTCTCTATTATATTATTTTCAGCATCAATTATATCGATATCATAATGGTATACATCATAAGATGGTTCGCTTTCTAATAGCCTGTAAAAGTTTTCAATATTATTGGGTGCCATTAAATCATCATCAGAGAAAAGACAAAAGAATGTCTCCCCGTTAATCATGTCTACACACCTATTCCATTGCGCAACAAGATTATGACCTCCCAAATTTGTATCAAAGCGCTTATATACTATTTTTAAAATATTGGTATATTTGTCAATAATATCTTTTAATTGATACGGACTATTATCGTCTCCTATATAAACCGTAAATTCCAAGCAGGTCTGACATGCAAGTGAATGTAGTGTTTGATCTAAGAAAAGGGCTTTGTATGCAGGTATTATAATTGCTAATTGATCTTTTTCCATCTTTTTATTTCAATTTAATTCTATAGCCTTCCTTAAACGTCCTATTATTAAAGGCCAGCTATAGTTCTCTTCCACATACAACTTACCCTTCTCTCCCATTTCCCTCCGCAATGCCTCAGATTGCTCAATTCTGTAAAGCGCCCGATTAAAATCGCTTCCATTCAAGTAATAAAAAGAAGCAAAATCACTCTTCAAGCAATGCTCTTTCAAGACTTTACAATGCCCATTTACAAGCATTGGTTTCTTTTGATTCATTGCTTCAAGCAGAAGCAACGAAAGACTTTCATAACGAGAAGGGTTTACTACAACCTCTGCATGTTGTAGAATTGACATTTTCTCTTCATCACTAACAAAACCTGTATATACAATATCAGGATGCTCGAACCGTTCCATTGCAAGCCCTCCTACTAATACCAATTTCAATGAAGAGTCAGAATATTTCTTTTTGTAATTCACAAAATAAGATAGTAAACAGTGGATCTTTTTGGGAGTAATACGACCTATATATAATAAATATTCATCGGGTAACTGAAACTTAGATTTTGTTGCTTCCCAATCGGCAGACAAGGGCTCCTCTATACCCACACTTAAGATTCCATGAGGTCCTAAAGCCTTACCCAAGATATTTTCCGCCAATTTCTGTTCTTCTCCCGTATTAAATCCGACATAAAATATCTTAGAAAAGGCATATGTCAACACTGAACGAAATGAAATACCCATATTATGCATTGTCGGAATAGCAATCGTTTTTGAGCCTGCATATAACGCCGTATAGTAGAATGTGACATAGTCTGAAGACATTGCTATAAATGCTTTATATTCATCTATATGATCACGAATATAATCATTCAATGTGGACGAATAGAATTTATCACTCTTCATCGCCTGCACTTCATCATCATTCTTGTAGGTCCATACAGGAATCAAATAAGACAAGTATTTCAAGATTCCTAATTTAAAAAGGAACTGGCGTAGTTTTCTTGCTGGTTTAGCCTTCTTTGCGAAATAGCGTTCCTTTTCACGCTGAACAGGATTCGTCCTAAAACGACGAATCACCACTCCATTCCATTCTTCCTCACCTTCCGGATATATATTTTCACCTGTCGCAACATCTCTGACACAGGTAGTAAGTACTTCCACATCATAATCAGATACTAACCGTTCTGCTAACATCTGACAATGATATTCAGCCCCGCCATTTATATTTTTGCCATATCTGACAACAACAAAAGCAACTTTCTCTTTCTTCATAGCTTCCCTTAATACAACATTCTACTTATGAGAGCATCTGAATCACATTTTTCATCCGTCCTATAATCATCTCCCAATTATAATTCTCCTGAACATAGTGACGCCCTTTCTCTCCCATCTGTTGACGTAATGTTTCTGAGTTCTCAAGATGATGCAATTTTCGCATAAAATCTCTACGATTCATATAATACAAAGCTGCATAATTGCTCTTTTCACAATGTTCTCTCAACACATTACACCTGCCATTGACCAACATCGCCTTACCTTCGCTCATCGTTTCAAGTAAAATAAGTGATAAACTTTCATATCTGGAAGGATTCACTATTACTTTAGCATTCAACTGAATCGCTACTTTCTCCGCATCATCAACAAAACCTGTGTAAATTATATCCGGATGTTCGACTGTCTTTCCAAAAATGCCTCCGACTAAAACTAACTTTAATCGAGAACCTGTATATTTCTTTTTATAGCTTAAAAAGTAATCAACTATATTATTCAACTTTATAGCATCAATTCTCCCTACATACAATAGATAATCTTCCGGCAAATTATATTTTACCTTTGTTCGCTCCCAATCAGCAGCTTTTGTCTTCTCTATACCTACACTTATAATGCCGTGAGCAGCCAAAGGCTTTCCAACTATATTCTCTACCAATTTCTGTACTGCTTCTATATTAAATCCAATATAGGCAACCTCAGAGAAAACAGAAGTAATAATAGAACGAAAGGATGAACCGTTATTATGCATAGTAGGAATCAGAATCGTCTTCTCCGGTGCATATAGTGCAGTATAATAAGTATGAGGGAAAAAGGAAAGTGGGATGAATGCTCTATAAGAAGCTTTATTCTCTCTTATAAAAGCATACATTGAAGATGAATAAAAAACCTGACTATTCAAGGCCTTTATTTCTTCTTGTTCTTTATAATGCCAAATCGGTTTCACATAAGACAAAGGCTTCAAAAGACGACATCTGTACAAGAAGTGCCTCCACTTCTTTGCCGGAGCCGCCTGCCTGACATAGCTCTTATGTAAGTCCGGTTCAACAGGATCTGAATAGAATCGACGTACCAAAACTCCATTCAGGATTTCTTCTCCTTCAGGATATTCATTATCACCGGTAACATAATTCTTGACACACGTAGTCAATACTTCAACATCATAATCGTTAACCAGCCTTTCGGCCAGCATACGACAATGATATTCAGCACCTCCGTTTATATCTTTTCCATAACGAACTACTATAAAAGCTATCTTTTCCTTAGTCATTCTAGTCAATCAACAATTTGTGCTTTCTCTTAAATATAGCACGATAACCACGATATAGCATCCTATAGAAACCGAAGTGTTTACACATAAAATATCGTTTGATTGACATACTCGGGCCTAGTTGCCAAGGAGTAATATGACGATATTCACGCATTTTCAACATCGTTTCATCTATGATATCCTCAAAAGCCGGTGACGGAGGGCACAACAAAGTATGGTTAATCAAATGAATCCCTCTCTTAAGTACGCCAACGGAAGATTCACCTCCAAGTTCCGCATTTTGAATAAACTTATCCTGTTCATAAAGACTCAGGAAGTAATGATATTCCTTTACCGGATCATAACCACCACGAGTAATGCTTTCATTCTTATGAATCATATAATGGTATTTAGAGACACAACTCAATACCACTTTCTGAGAGCTATAAAATACTTTATATAATACAGCCACGTCCTCATAAACCCGTCCGACAGGGAATGAAAGGCGGTCAAACAATTTACGTTTAAAGAGCTTCGCCCATAAATAGTTCTTTACCAAGTCATTCTTTACCAAAGCACGTATAATCTCCTTTCTGGAGAAAACATACAACTTACCCGTGTTGTTGATTATTTTAGAAGGTCTTCCCTCCTGCTCAAGAAGATAAGTACAAGCAGAAACATCTGCATCATGCTCTTGCATCAAAGCGTAAAGATACTGATACATATCATGATCAATCCAGTCATCACTGTCAACAAAGCCCAAGAGCTCTCCCGTAGCTGCAGCCAAACCAGCATTACGGGCAGCACTCACCCCACTATGAGGCAAATGAATAGTCTTAATGCGCTGATCCATACGCGCATACTCATCGCAGATACCGGAAGAGCCGTCGTCAGAACCATCATCAACTAAGATAATCTCAAGGTTCTTATAGGTCTGCTCCAGTATAGATTGCAGACAAGTCTTCAAATAGTCCTTTACATTATAAACAGGCACTATAAGACTAATCAATGGTCCAGAGATATTAGTATTCATATTATTCTACTTGTCAACTTTTTATTTTTACTGCAGCCCCTTCTATATAGAATGCTATATAACAAGGAATACTGCAAAACTACCCTCGATTTTAAATAAATTTCACACTTGTCTATGATTCGATAATACAATCTAAACACTCTCAAATCAAACAATTACCTCTTATTTGCCATTTATACAGTATAATTCGTCTAGTTTCCAAAGTTCATTCAAAGATTTCCACTGTTTATCATTCAGGTTAGTTTTCCCATTATTTTTCTTTTGTAAGCTATTATTCTGCGTTTGAGGCAGCTCTATCGGCCGGGGATAGAATTCACCCCCTCCTGTCACCTCGACCCGCCTCTTTAATTCATTCGCTTTCAACCATAAATCATCCGCAGACGGACAATGTTCACTGATTATTTTCCAGTCAAACAACTCCTCTCCATACCAATGGGGAGGATAATAAATCCCGCCACATCCGATTGCCACATTCTGCAAAGAACTATTCACCGGCATCGTAAACACTTTCGTCCACTTTCTATATACCGAAAAAGAATTTCCATCCATATGAATCTTCCGGATAACGTTTCCGCAAACCGTATCCGGATACTGATACGATAAGGAAAGCAAACGCTCAACCGTATTCCGGGGATAAATCAGATCATCATCCACTGTTATCACTTTACTATCCGGATATTCACGGAAAACATAATGATACTTCTTATGTGAACGGAAATTCTCAGACACAAATCTGAATTCTATTCCTTTAGCCATCAATATTTTAAGTTCTTCTGGCAGATCATTCAACCGTCCGGGGAACTCCTGTTCCGACAACCATACAATTATCTTTTCGGGCGGACAAGTCTGCCACAGAATCGATTTCAACATCAGATGAAGCTGAGAAATACGGGGAGGAAATGTCGTCAACGAGACAATGACTCCCGAATGGTTCGATAATGCCGGAGCATCAGTGTCCTGCTGATAAGCACGCACCACTTTATCATGATACTTTGCTCTTCTCCACCTGCAAGACAAAGAATAGATATGTCGGTAAAATCCTCCTTTTTCCTTATAGGAAGTCAGCTTCTCTTCTTCCCGTGTATAGCGATCATAATAACTGTTCACCTTCACAGACTGACCTCTCAGTTCATCCTTTACAATGCCCAGAGAAGTCCATTGAACCTTTGCTCCACGAGTATGCTTTCGTATGTTCCGGTTCTTCTGGATAGAGTCTTTCGTCTTATACCCTCTTGCATGATCCAAATGGAGGCATACGGTAGAGTAACGTATCTGCATACCATGAATTCCATAGTTCTCCAGACGTTCTCCAAATTCACGGTCTTGTCCACCGTACTGCATACGCTCGTCAAAACCATTCACAGCCAGAATATCGCTTAGCCAACCGGAAGCGTTATGCCCATTCCAGCTTGCTTTGGTAGGAGTAAAGGTATTTAATGCCCACCTTTTAAATCCTGTAGCAGTCAGTTTATTATTTTTAAAAGAGGCAGGCATCCCTTTTCCTCTCATCCATTGCAGATCAAAACATCTGCCGGATAATATATCGTCCTTTGTAATATCTTTCGACAAATCCATACTCAACTTATGATATCCGCCGGACAGGAAACGTCCTTTACGGCGAAGACACAGGTGAGTTGAGACGAAGTCTTTACGTGGAATACAATCGCCATCACTGAAAAGCAGGTAATCTGCTTGTGCAGCCAGTATGCCTTTATTCAGAATATCGCATTTACGGAATCCTTTATCTTCGTGCCATACATGCTTCACCTGAAAGGACAATTGCGGAGTTATCCTCTGCAACATATCATAAGTTTCTTTCCGCGAACCATCATCGGCAATAATCAATTCAAAGTTCTTAGTATCCTGGGCTTCATATCCCCACAACACCTTCTCCAGCCATTCAAGCTGGTTGCAGGTTGACAGTACGACCGACATCTGCAAAGAAGTAGTCTTCCGACTAAAACGGATAATAGAATAATTGCACTCCATCTGTCCCTCAGCCCAATAAAGTTCTCTCGAAATCTCCCTCCATCCGACTAAGTCCACACGATCAGTGCCATTAATGTCTTCCTCCTTATGCAAACGAACCAGACATAATGCGTCCTCATCCTGATCTTCTTTCAAGTCAGCATGATGAGCCAGCAAGTAGTCCCGCACTTTTTCATCCGAACAAACAACATTATTTTCAAAAGCTACTATCATTAATTACCCTCCTTTAGCCATTAAATATCCAACTGAAACCAGACCTGATGTCTGCGACGATATCTGTTCCAGAATTTCTTTCTGTAATGCAGAACCAAACGCACACATTCCTCTTCGTCCATCCCTCTCGAACGGGCATACTCTTTTCCCAACAAGATGAAGAAGGGTGTCTGCCCCCATAAACGGGCAAAATTCGCACAACCTTTCTTAATATCCACTTCGCCAAAATGCATTCTGTTAATATCCACCAGTGAGAAATGATATTCTTCTCCTATCTTGTCATACAGGATGTTTCCCGGCGAATAGTCCAGATGCAGAATTCCGGCTTCATGCAGACGCGCTGTAAATTCCGCAAAAGCGGTCACTACATCTTCGCAGCTTTTTATATCCGCATTGCCAAACTGGCAAAAATTATATCGATAGGGAGATTGTATGCTCATAAAATATGAATGACCAATCAAACCCATTTTTGTCTCTTCTATATAGGCAATAGGACATGGGGTTTCAAACCCTTTCTCCAACAGTTTCTCCGGATAAACAAAAGCCCGTTTCCCTTTCGAAGGGCGAAAGAAAGCATAAGCGATCCGATTTATCAGTGGAGGTATCGTATACCGTTTCACGTTAATATCCAATCCATCCACCGTGATCATCTTTATCAAATTTCGCCCGGAATGAATTACCGTTCCTATTGTCTCAAAATCTTTCGGAATACGTTCTACATATTCTCTCAGATATTCGTATTTGGGGTTAATCATTATTTTCATCTTACGAAAAAACAAGAATGGTCATACTTCTCTTCATCTCTCAACTCTTTTGCCCGGTCATCTTAAAATATTTATCCAACACAAGCAGTGATATCAAATTTTCTCTTCTCTTATCTTTAAACTGGGACACATATTCATGGGCATGTCTGATGATCTCCAATGATTCGTCTACATGCTCTATATAGTAATTCAACCGTTCCTCCAGATCAGAAAAATCCGGTTTTATTTCAATATAATGATAATTGGGAATAAGCGTGCCTTCCATAAACCATGTCTCACAGGTAGGCCGGGGCATCACTGCTATTGAATTTGATGACATCACCCATTTCAGGTTGCTGGCCACATCGATTCCTTCAAGAGCCATTATGAATTTATAATCCAAATGCTCATTAATCGTTTTCTTCTCCGTGCGCCACTCTGCCGGATCAGTCGTATTTTTGCTGACATCGCCCAAATCGCACATCGGATGATGAAAATACATTTCCATAAAAAGCTTTCTGGAAGGTTTTCCTTTTACCTTTCCACGAAAGATTACCATATTTTTCTTCTCAGTAAAAGCCTTCTTATCCTCCACAAATATAAAATGACGAACCTTATCCAGTTTCATCACAATCGAATTCGCATTATCATCTGTCAGCGGACGGCTTTTCACAATAGAGGGATAGTCGGGAACAAATGTCACATCACCGGGACAAAAGCCCCACTGAAACTGATCAGAAAACCAGCGGGTATATTGATAAGTATCAAAGAAATACACTTTTTGTTTGCTCATCTTGTGCTCTGAAAGATGCGGAGCAGAAGAAGGTAATTGCACCGTTCCAGAAAGTTTGTTATAATAGTCAACGCGACGTTCTATATAATCCTTGTCCTTCCGGTGGGATAGTGAAGACAACTTTCCTTGTAACCGTAGCCGGAAAATGCCTTTCGGAATGACCAGTCTGAGAGCATTTACCGAATAGTAAATGAACTTAGGATTCTTCCCGCTACGCAACTTATATAAAAGTTTATTCTTCATTCTTGTTCCATATCTCAGGAGTACCTGGCTCCTAATTGATTATTCCTTCAATCTTCGCTATCACCTGTTCGGGTTTTATTTCTCTCAGGCAGGCATAATCGCCCCGCCAGCATGGTTTCTGTCCGTATACGGAGCAGGGACGGCATGACAGGTCAAGCTGTACCGTATTGACCGGCAACTGTTTCCATCCCATAAACCCGGCATAAGGATGAGTAGCTCCCCAAACAGAGATCACCGGAATGTTGACCAGCGAAGCCAGATGCATATTCGCCGAATCCATCGAGAGCATCACATCCAGATGACTCATTAGATTCAGTTCGGTACGCATATTCAACTTACCAATCATAGAAACGACGGTAGGATATTTCGCCACCCAGCCATCGAATACTTCCTGTTCACTCTTGCCACCTCCGAAAAGGAAAACCTTCACCTTCGGATCGGCGGCAAAATGGGCTACTACCTGCTCCTGCAATTCAATAGGGTATATCTTACCCATGTGCTTGGCAAAAGGAGCTATACCAATCCATTTCAAATTATCTTTTGCGCCTGTGACAGGTTCTATCTCTGCAAAGTTTCCTTTTTCATCTCCATAAATCGAAGAAAAATTCAACAATACAGGAAAACCCAGTTTCTCCAGCACATCGGCATAACGACGGAAAGAACTTTTCTGGTTCTCCGATACTTTATGCCGGCGGCGGACTAATTTTTCTTTTCCCACTCTACCTTTATAGATAGATGCCACAGGTATATTAGCCAGCCGGAACCTCAGACACAGGTATTTCGTACGAAGCACATGATGAAAATCTGCCACATAGTCGAAACTCTTTGCTTTCAGTTCCGAATAAAGGGTGTTCAACCCCCATAATCCTTTATGTTTACCCGTCAGGTCAGCACCGATAAAACTCACATTTGCAGGAAGTCCCTGAAAAAGCGGTTGCCACACAGCACGGCTCAACACAGTAATTTCAAGTTGAGGATATTGTACTGCCAGCGAATGTACTACCGGTATCGTCATGGCTACATCGCCAAGAGCCGAGAAACGGATAATGAGAATACGCGCCATTCGTTATTTTTTTGCATAAAGCACCGGATTCAGCGCCGGGTCATTATACATCTTCATCTGTTTATATACTTTCATATACTTCTTCCCTGCTTCGATGTCAGCCAGCAGCTGATCGATAGCCGAAGAAAGGTCTTTCCGTTGTTCCAGCAGAATATCCAGTTTTACCTGGCATTGTGCACGATGTTCTTCCGTCGTATCCGTACGCTCCACTTCTTGCTGCATGTGGTAAATTTTCAAAGCAAGAATAGAGAGACGGTCTACTGCCCAGGCAGGACTTTCCGTATTGATGGTAGCATCTGCCAGCGGCTTTACATCCTTATATCGATCAAGAAAATAGCTATCGATCAACTCCACCAGATCCGTACGGTCCTGATTGGATTTATCGATTCTTCTCTTTAAAGCTACGGCTGCCACCGGATCAATATGCGGGTCACGGATGATATCTTCGAAATGCCATTGTACGGCATCAATCCAGTTTTTCAGATACAAATAATACTCTATCGACTTCAACTCGTAAGGATTGTTCATCGGCGCATCTACGCTGTCCGTCACATGGTAATCTGTCGTCGATTTCCAAAAAATATCATTGCAAAGGTTACTAAATGTCATAATCTTAACTAGCTAATAGATGTATAATAGGACAAAGCTATGTAATATTTTTCAGACAAGCAACCGTTTCTTACTTTTTTATTTCTTACCTTTGTCTGAGTAAAAAAGGAATTGTATATGAAAATTATTATAGATGATAAGATACCTTATATAAAAGAGGCAGCAGAGAAAATTGCCGAAGAGGTAATCTACGCACCGGGAAAGGATTTTACACGGAAACTGGTACAGGATGCGGACGCACTCATCATCCGGACCCGCACTCACTGCAACCGCGAATTGCTGGAAGGCAGCAAAGTAAAATTTATCGCCACAGCAACCATCGGATTTGACCATATCGACACCGAATACTGCAAGCAGGCGGGTATCGAGTGGGCGAATGCCCCGGGATGCAATTCCGCCTCGGTGGCTCAGTATATACAATCCTCTCTTCTGATCTGGAAATCTCTTCGGAATAAAAAGCCGGACGAACTGACGATCGGCATTATCGGTGTAGGTAATGTAGGAAGCAAGGTGGCCAAAGTCGCACAGGATTTCGGTATGCGTGTACTACTGAACGACTTGCCAAGAGAAGAGAAAGAAGGAAACATTACCTTCACCTCACTAGAGAAAATAGCCGAAGAATGTGATATCATCACCTTTCACGTACCTTTATATAAGGAAGGGAAATATAAAACGTACCATCTGGCAGACGAGAATTTCTTCCGGTCTCTCCAACGGAAGCCTGTTGTCATCAACACTTCAAGAGGAGAAGTGATCGAAACAAACGCCCTGCTGGAAGCCATCAACAACGGTACAATCTCGGACGCAGTAATCGACGTATGGGAACATGAACCGGAAATCAACCGTAAATTATTAGAAAAGGTACTGATAGGCACCCCACATATCGCCGGATACTCTGCCGACGGAAAAGCAAATGCCACCCGAATGTCGCTGGACTCCATCTGCCGTTTCTTCCACCTAGGCGCAACTTATGAAATCACCCCTCCCGCCCCATCTTCGCCTATTATCGAAGCAAAAGACCGTGAAGAAGCTCTGCTGAAAATGTACAATCCCATCGAAGACAGCAACCGATTAAAATCCCATCCGGAACTATTCGAAACCTTACGGGGAGATTACCCGTTGAGGAGAGAAGCGAAGGCGTATATGCAGGTAATAGGTAATAGGTAATAGGTAATAGGTAATAACCATGCGGATATCTATCGAACGGGTACGGTACCAAAGTAACTACGATTATTACTTATTACCTATTACTTATTACCTATAACTTATTACCTATTACCTATTACTTCTTCTACAACATGTGGGAAATGCTCATACTCCAAAGCGTGTACTTTTTTAGCCACCTCTTCGGGTGAGTCATCGGGAAGTACGGGGCAGGTGGCTTGGAAGATGATGCTTCCTTCGTCGTAGTGCTCATTAATATAATGTATAGTAATGCCAGTTTCTTTTTCGCCCGCAGCCACTACGGCTTGGTGAACTTTGTCGCCATACATACCTTTTCCGCCGAACTTGGGCAGGAGAGCAGGATGTATATTTATGATTTTATCGGGATAAGCATGCAAAAGCAAATCCGGCACGCGGACAAGGAAACCTGCCAGCACGATAAAGTCAATGCGATATTCCTGCAAAATAGCCAGAATTTCATCTCCGGCTGTCCAGTCCTCCTTCGGGAACACGTTGCAGGGCACTTTCAAACGATACGCACGTTCCAAAACGTAGGCATCACTTTTATTAGAAAGTACTAACGACACCTCAACGGAGTCGCTCTTCTGGAAATACCGGATGAGATTCTCGGCATTTGAGCCGGAACCGGAAGCGAAAATGGCGATGTTTTTCTTCATTATACTCGAATTCAATGCACAAAACAGTGAAAAATGTGCAAAAGACTGCATTTATTTAGTCAAATATTTGCGCAAAACGATAAATATTCATTCCTTTGCACCGCAAATTTAAAGAAATAAAACTAATTATTAATTAAAAACTTAAAGTTATGTCTGAAATTGCATCAAGAGTAAAAGCGATTATCGTTGATAAATTAGGCGTAGAAGAATCAGAAGTTACTAACGAAGCAAGCTTCACTAACGACCTGGGAGCAGATTCTCTTGACACTGTAGAACTTATCATGGAATTCGAAAAAGAATTCGGTATCTCTATTCCTGATGACCAAGCAGAAAAGATTGGTACTGTAGGTGATGCTGTATCTTATATCGAAGAACACGCTAAGTAATTATCCGATTTCATCAATATGGAATTAAAAAGAGTGGTAGTAACAGGCCTTGGCGCCATTACTCCTGTTGGCAATGATGTACCCGAATTCTGGGAAAATCTAGTGAACGGGGTTAGTGGAGCAGGGCCTATTACTCATTTTGATGCGTCGCAATTCAAGACCCAGTTTGCATGCGAAGTGAAAAACTTCGATGTAACTAAATATATCGACCGTAAAGAGGCAAGAAAGATGGACTTATACACTCAGTATGCTGTCGCTGTTGCCAAAGAAGCGGTATCGGACTCCGGTCTTGACGTCG
>PVMO01020191.1_pt1 | contig 53476 bp, 40 predicted proteins | sample 1853421 | NCBI WGS metagenome assembly PVMO01 (sample SAMN08533511, study PRJNA380276) | Human gut metagenome, whole genome shotgun sequencing project.
CTTCGAGCTTGCAGGTGGCGGGCTCTTCGCTTTCGTCTTCTTCGTATAGGGCGTCTCCGTAAGTTTTCTTCAGACGTTCCGCTTCTTCTTCCTCCATTTGCAGGGTGGTGATGTCGCGGGTGATGCTGTTTCCTCCCAGCGGCAGCACTGTCAGGAAGCGGAGAATGTTGTTTTTATAAACCGAAATAGTGGTGGTATCAGCTCCGAAGTCGATGAGTGCGCAGCCTGAACGGCGTTCGCTCTCGGTCAGCACGGCATTGGCTGTTACCAGTGGCGCGATCAGTTGGTCGGCAATATCGATCTTTGCCTGCTGGAAGCAGTGTTCCAGATTCTTCCGTACGGAAGAGCGGGCGACGATATTGAGGAAACGTCCTTCGATGTGGCTTCCTACCAGTCCCACCGGGTTGGCTTGCAGATTATTGCCGACTTTGTATTCTTGCGGCGCTACGTCCAGTATATCCATATCGACTACCGGAATCGCTACGTTCTCATCGCCGATAGCGTTTACCAGCTCTTCCGAGATAATCGCTTCTTCTTCGAGGTCGCGACTTACTACGTTGCGGACTGTGCGGAGGGATTGTCCGCCAATGCCTACGTATACCTTGGCGATTGAGTTTTTCAACTCACCTTCCAGTCTGTTGATGATAGAAGTCAGGCTTTGTGCTGTCTTGTCCAGATTGAAGATCACTCCTTTGCGGATAAACGTTGAAGAGTCTTCCTGGGCGTATGCCAGTATCTGCATGCTTCCGTCACTGTTCTTTCTTCCGGCCACACCGGTTATCTTCGATGAACCAAGTTCAATAGCGGCGATAAATTCTGTTGTTGCCATCTCTTTATTTATAATTTAATTATTTTCAACTTTCTATTTTGAGAACTTCATCCCATCACCTGTTACCTATTACTTATTACCTATTACTCTCTCTTCGTACAGATAATCTGGTTGCTGAATTCAAGATTGATGCGTGAATATTTGTTCCAGCCTACCTGATTGAGTCCTTTTTGGTAGAATTCTTTCAGGCGTGCCAGTTTGTTTTCAAAGTTTTCAAATTTGCCGAGATAGACGAGGTGGTCGCCTACACGAGGTACCAGTTCGATGTTGCGGTCGGGCAACACATGGATTTGTTCTATCTGGGCGTCCCAGAACTTATTGTTTTGCAAAAATACACCAAACTTATATAAATCCTTCATTGCAAACGACTTTTCTACGTTTCCGGTGACAATTGCCCGATGTGCGACGCATTTTGCTTCCGGCGGCATGACGGTTCCTTTATTATCAAGGTAATAATTCTCTCCGTTGGCACTCATGATGCGTAATATCGGTATACGTTGTGTCACTTCTACGCAGACTTTGCCGCTGGGTGTTTTGTAGCATTCCGCTTCGTCGATCAGCGGATGCTTGCTCAGTTCCCGTTCCAGCGACTTGGTAGAGATGCGCTCCATCTTTTTCCCGATAGGGTAGATACCTTTATGCTGGAGGATGCCTTTCACTTCTTCTTTGGTGATGAAGCCGGCATAAGTGGTATCCTTGATGACTAGTTCTACGTCACGGCAGGTCTGGTCGGCAGGCTTGCGGTTGAAAGCGGTGATGGCTATGCCGAGGTAGGCGATAAGCATCAACATGACGATAGATAGAAGGATTCTCTTTACCATAGTTTTTATTTAATTGAGAATTGAAAATTGAAAATGAAGAATTGAGAATTGGCTGCGCGACTGTATGATGTAGCGTAGAAATTCTTAGTTCTTCGTTCTTCGCTCTTCGTTCTTCATTTTTTCCAGTTCTTTCTTTATTTCGGGGACATAATTGTCTATGTCTCCGGCTCCCAGAGTTATTAATACTTCAATGTTTTTATCTTTCAGAATGTTCAGTATTTCTTCCTTTTTGCACATACTTTTTTCGATGCCCGGACGGAGGTTGTCGTATATCAGCTTGCTGGTGACACCGGGGATCGGTGTCTCACGAGCCGGATAGATGTCTACCAGAATGACTTCGTCCAGTAGTGACAGGCTATCGGCAAAGTCCTGATAGAAGTCGCGGGTACGGGTGTACAGGTGCGGCTGGAAGATGGCTGTGATCTTCTTGTCTTTATAGAGTTCGCGGATAGACAGCACGCTCTGTTTGATTTCAGAGGGATGATGGGCGTAGTCGCTCAGAAAGACTACCTGGTCATTCTTGATCTTGAAATCGAACCGGCGGTCTACACCGCGGAAGCTGTTCATTCCTTGTCTGATCTCTTCGTCGGTCACTCCGTTGAGGTGGGCGAGTGCCATGGCGGCTACACCATTCTCGATGTTGATGCTTACCGGAACTCCCAGTTGGATATTGTTGATACGTGTGTCGGGGGCAACGAAGTCGATGAAGATTTCACCGTTTCCGATGCGGATATTCTCGGCGTGGAAGTCTCCTTCGTCACGCGAATAGGTATAGACACGGACTCCGGCCTGTACTTTCGGTTGTAGTGAGATACCTTTTCGGATAATCAGTGCACCGCCCGGCTGGATCAGTGTTGTATAATGTTCGAAGCTTTCGAGGTATGCCTTTTCTGTTCCGTAGATGTCCAGATGATCGGGGTCTGTGGCAGTGATGACAGACATATAAGGGGACAGCCAATGGAAAGAGCGGTCGAACTCGTCTGCTTCGATGACGGTATAAGGGCTTTTCTGAGAGAGTAGCAGATTGGTGCCGTAATTCTTGGAGATGCCTCCGAGGAAAGCGGTACATTCTATGTGCGATTGGTGGAATAGGTGGGCGGTCATGGTAGAAGTGGTCGTCTTGCCATGAGTGCCGGCTACACACAGACCTTTGCTGGAATGAGTGATCGTTCCCAGTACTTGCGCGCGTTTTTGTATTTCGAATCCGTTGTTGCGGAAATAAACCAATTCTTCGTGTTCCTGCGGAACGGCGGGGGTCAATACGACTAAAGTGCTTTCTTTGTCTTTGCAGGCTTCCGGAATCAGTCGGACGTTTTCTTCGTAATGTATTTGTGCGCCTTCGGCGATGAGGTTTTCAGTCAATGGAGTCGGGGTGCGGTCGTATCCGGCTACCACTTTTCCTTTGGAAAGGAAATAGCGGACAAGCGCACTCATACCGATGCCTCCGGCACCGACAAAGTAGACTGATTTGATCGTTTCAATATTCATTTCTTTATACTGTTTCTTTTTATAATTCTTGTTCCAAGTAACATTTCAAGTTTTAATCAGAGTCGGTACTACCTTTAATTGGGGATGACCCCCAAAGTCGGTAGTATTTTCATTCTCCTCCTTCTGGAAGGAGGAGATTGGAGATTCTACTGACTTTTTAGTCAATCCTAATTGGGATAGTTGCGATTTTTGCATTCCCTCAACTAGTTTTCTGCTTCTGCCAGCTTGATTACTTCCTGCGCGATGATTCGTGCAGAGTCGGGCAAAGCCAACTTGGCTATATTCTCACTTAGTTCTTTCAGTTTCCGGTCGTCAGCTACTGTGTTCAGGGCTACATCCATCAACTTTGCTTCTGCTTCGCTGTCTTTTACGTAGATGGCGGCTTGTTTGTCTACCAGTGCCAGTGCATTCTTGGTCTGATGATCTTCTGCCACATTGGGCGAAGGAACCAGAACCACAGGCTTGTGCAACAGACAAAACTCTGAAATAGAACCGGCTCCCGCACGTGAAATCACTAGGTCGGAAGCCGCGTAAGCGGCTGCCATATCCTTGATGAAGTCCGTCACGTACAGATTTGGAAGTTCTCCTGCTGCCCGTAAGGCTTCTGTCACCTGCGGATAGTAATATTTTCCGGTCTGCCAGATGAACTGTATATCGTTGTTTTCTTTTATTGTAGCTAAGGCTGCAGTCAGCGTATTGTTAATGGTACGTGCGCCAAGGCTACCGCCTACAATCAGAATTGTCTTCTTATCCGGCTGCAGATTAAAGGAACGCAGTGCCGCGCCTTTTTCCGGCATATCCTTCGTCAGATTCTGGCGAACAGGATTTCCGGTCATTATAATCTTATCGGCAGGAAAGAACTTTTCCATTCCATCATAAGCGACACAAATAGCCTTTGCTTTTTGTGCCAGCAACTTATTGGTGACTCCGGCATACGAGTTCTGTTCCTGAATCAGAGTCGGCACTCCCATCATTCCGGCTGTTTTGAGTGTCGGTCCGCTGGCGTATCCTCCTACGCCTACCGCTACTTGCGGGCGGAAGTTTTTGATGATGCTGCGCGCTTTCCATTGGCTGCGTGCCAGTTTGATCAGTACGGATACGTTTTTCCATAAATGTTTGCGGTCGAAACCGGCTATCGGCAGTCCGATAATTTTATAGCCTGCATCGGGAACCCGCTGCATCTCCATACGTCCTTCGGCACCCACAAATAAGATTTTTGCGTCCGGTCGCAGCTCTATTATAGCGTTGGCGATAGATACGGCAGGGAAGATATGTCCTCCTGTGCCTCCACCGCTGATGATAATTCTAAGTTCTTTTTCCATAATAATCCTTTCTTTCTATCCGTTCATCTTCATTTACTGCTATCATGTTCATCCTCAAACTTGGCATCGCTGTTCAGAATCTGTGCAGTGGGTTCGGCGGCGGCTTGTGCCTCCGAAGTAGCTGTTTCGGCTTCTATCTGCATCTGAATCTGTGCATCGTGCGCTTTCTGTTCTTCCAGATGAGCGGTATATCGGCTCACGCTTAATATCATTCCGATATAAGCGCAGTTGATCAGTGTACTTGTACCTCCCTTGCTGACCAAAGGCAGGGGCTGGCCTGTTACGGGGAACAGTCCCACGGCAACCATCATATTCAGTATCGCCTGCGATACCAGAAGCAAAGCGATACCCATGACAAGGAAGGCGGGGAAGGTCCGTTCGCACTTTTGCGCGATGCGTCCCGCCCGCATCAGCAGACAGAGGTAGAGGAATACGACAAATATACCTCCTATCAATCCCATTTCTTCGATGACAATCGCAAAGATAAAGTCGGAGAATGCCTGACTGAGGAAATCACGCTGGATGGAGTTTCCCGGTCCTTTGCCCACTACGTGACTGGTAGCGATGGCAATACGGGCATGGGCGATCTGTGCGTCTTTGTCTATATCGAATTTGGCTGCGGGCACTTCGTCTTTATCAAAAAAGCCTTTGATACGGTTCTGCCAAGTCTCCAGACGATGAAGTCCGGGGGTATTGTGCAGCGTTTTGGCAGGGATGGCAACTACCGTACCTACGCCGAGTGCGACAATCAGCACAAGTCCTCCTGCCAACAGAAGGAGTTTCTTTGCCGCTACCCGTCCGATGAACATCATCATGAATACGACACCGAACAGCAACATGGCTGTTGACAGGTTTTCCGGAGCAATCAGCAAAAGGACCAGTCCGGTAAGGATCATGATGTATTTAAAGGCTTTGGGGTTGGCTCCTTCTTCATCCTGCCTCTTGGACAGGATGAACGAAACGGCAATGATGACAGCCATCTTTGCCAGTTCCGAAGGCTGGAATTGCAGTCCCATAAAGGTCATCCAGCGGGCTGCCCCATTGACACGGTCGCCTGTAATGATACCCATCAGCGTGACGAATGCCAGCAGAACGAGGGAAATCGGATACAGGAAGACGGGGAATACCTGGAACCATTTGTAGGGGACGTTATGCAGAAATACCACTACTACGGCACCCACCATCAGGATGATGGAGTGCTGTGTTATCGGTCCCCAGTGGTCGCCGCTTTTGTACGTCAGCGTCGATGCTGCCGAAAACACCTCGATAATCGAGATGAGGCAGAGACAGAGGAAGATAATCCAGATTACCTTGTCGCCTTTAAATATGCTCTTTAATAAATCCATTTTATAATTCTCTTACATATTTCTTAAACTGATCGCCGCGGTCTTCGTAACTCTTGAAGAGGTCGAATGAGGCGCAGCAGGGGCTTAACAATACGGTTTCTCCTTTCTTTGCCAGCTTGTAGGCTGCTTCTACTGCATCCTTCATTCCGGTCTGCACATCGGCTACGGGCAGTCCGAAACGGTCGAAAAAGGCGTGCAGCTTTTCGTTGTGCAGTCCCAGATAAACCAGTGCCGAGCACTTTTCACGTACCAGGTCTTCTATTTCCGTATAGTCGTTGCCTTTGTCTTTGCCGCCCAGTATCAGTACTGTCTTGGTGGTCATGCTTTGCAGGGCATACCAGCAAGAGTTGACATTGGTCGCTTTTGAGTCGTTGATGAAGTCGATACCGCGTACGCGCGCTACTTTCTCCAGGCGATGTTCCACTCCCTTGAAGTCGGAGAGCGCCTTGCGGATATTTTCTTTAGTGATACCTGCCAGGTTTGCCGAGATACCGGCAGCCAGCGAGTTGTAAAGATTGTGCTGTCCGGTCAGTGCCAGTTCCTCCTGTTCCATGTTGAAGGCGATGGGCTCGGTAATCTTCACTTCGTGATCTTCTACGTATGCGATGGCTCCGTCTTCCTTCACGGCTGCGAAAGGATACAGATGAGCTTTCAGACCGTGCTTTGCCAGTTCCTGTTTGATGATCGGATCATCGTTCCAGAAGATGAAAGCGTCGTCCGTTGTCTGGTTCTGCGTAATACGGAATTTGGCATCGATGTAGTTCTGCATACAATGGTCGTATCGGTCCAGATGGTCCGGAGTGATATTCATCAGTACGGCAATATTGGCACGGAAGTTATACATATTGTCCAGTTGGAAAGAGCTGAGTTCGATGATATAATAGTCATGATGCTCTTCGGCTACTTGCAAAGCCAGGCTCTTGCCGATATTTCCGGCCAGTCCTACATTCAGATCTGCACTCTTAAAGATGTGGTAGATCAGGGAAGTAGTCGTTGTCTTTCCATTAGAACCGGTGATACAGATCATTTTTGCATCGGTATAGCGCCCGGCAAACTCGATTTCGGAGATAACCGGTGTGCCTTGGGCTTTCAGTTTCAGGATCAGCGGGGCGTCATTCGGGATACCGGGGCTTTTAATCACCTCATCGGCATTCAGAATGAGTTCTTCGGTATGATGTCCTTCCTCCCAGGCAATATGGTGGCTGTCCAGAAGGTCCTTATACTTATCCTTGATAGCGGACATATCCGAAACAAATGTTTCAAATCCTTTTACTTTGGCGAGTACGGCTGCACCAGCGCCGCTTTCACCGGCTCCTAAAATTACAATTCTTTTCATTTACAGTAATGTGCTATTGCTGTCCGACAGGCAGACGCTTCTCTCTTCCTTTTCATCCTTCCTTTTTTGCTCGTCGGCTGCGCACATCTTTTTAAAGTTAATAATCGGGTTAATACTCTCAACTATATTAATGTTACAAATATCCTGCATTGGGCAGTCTGTTTGTTCTCATCGTATTTTTAATGTAATAATCGTTATCGCTGCCAGTACAATCGTTACAATCCAGAAACGGACGGTAATCTTTGATTCGTGAAACAGCTGGTCGGGCTTCGTGAACTTCACCGTACATCCCGGTTCTACCAGACTCATCGAAGTACGGAAATGATCGTGTATCGGAGTTCGTTTGAACAACCGCTGTTTTACTCCCTTCCGCTTACCTATCTTATAGTAGAAGCGTTGCAGTATGACTGACAGATTCTCTACCAGAAATACACCGCAGAGAATCGGTATCAGCAATTCTTTGTGGATGATAATGGCAAATACGGCAATGATACCACCGATAGTCAGGCTGCCTGTGTCTCCCATGAATACTTGTGCCGGATAGGCGTTGTACCATAAGAAACCGATCAATGCACCGATAAAGGCACAAATGTAGATTACCAGTTCTTCCGATCCCGGAATGTACATGATATTCAGATAGCTGGCAAATTCGATGTGTGACGATACGTACGCCAGTATTCCCAGCGTGGCACCGATAATGGCGGAGTTTCCGGCTGCCATACCGTCCATGCCGTCATTCAGGTTAGCCCCGTTCGAAACGGCGGTTACAACGAAGATCGTAATGATCACGAACAGGAACCATCCGGCTGTCTGTGCATGTTCGCCCATAAAGCCCACCAGGTCGGCATAATCTAAGTTGTTACTTTTAAAGAAAGGAATAGTGGTTTGGGTAGATTTTAAATCATTGGTTCCGTGAATCACTTCCATTTCCTGTCCCGGTGTATGAACCTCGATGTTTTCGCGGATAACTACATCCGGACTCAGATACAGGGTTAAGCCTACAATCAGCCCCAGACCCACCTGACCGATGATTTTGAACTTACCGTGCAAGCCTTCCTTGTCTTTCTTGAATATTTTGATATAGTCGTCGGCAAAACCGAGTGATCCCAGCCATACAGTGGTGATCAGCATCAATATCATGTATATATTATCCAGCTTACCCAATAGCAGGCAAGGTATAAGGATGGCTACAATGATGATGACACCTCCCATGCTTGGTACGCCTACTTTGTTGACACCGAACGGGTCGGTCTTGGCGTCACGCTGTGTTTCCGTGATTTGCTTCTTTTTAAGCAGATTGATGAATTTGTCTCCCCATATACTCGATATAAGCAATGCGAGGATAACAGCCATCAAAGCACGGAATGAGGTGTAACCGAACATTCCCGCTCCGGGAAAATTAAGCTTGTGCAGCCATTCAAACAGATAGTATAACATCTCTTTTCTATTTACAATTTATAGCCTGCAATTTACAGTTTCTCATTGTTGCCCCACGCTTGATAAGATGCTGTCTATTGCAAATAATAATATGTTGTCAATTAAATATTTCCTTCAAAACTTCCTTGTCGTCAAAGTGGTGTTTCACTCCTTTGATTTCCTGATAGTTTTCGTGCCCTTTTCCGGCAACGAGTATCACGTCTCCTTTTTCTGCAAGCATGCAAGCCGTGCGGATCGCTTCTTTCCGGTCGGCGATGCTGAGCGTTTTTTTCATATCTTCCGCATCCAGTCCGGCAAGCATATCGTTGATAATCTCCTGTGGCTCTTCAAAACGCGGATTGTCCGATGTGATAATCACCCGGTCACTGGCTTTCGCTGCTTCCTTTGCCATGATGGGGCGTTTCCCCTTATCGCGGTTGCCGCCGGCACCTACTACGGTGATCACTTTTCCTTTGCCTTCGAGTACTCCATGAATGGCGTTCAATACATTCACCAACGCGTCCGGAGTATGTGCATAGTCAACGATGGCCGTTACCCCTTTCGGAGAACGGATGGCATCGAAACGTCCGGCTACCGGATGGAGCGTACTGAGTGCAAGAAGTACATCTTCCTCTTTTTTGCCCAATAATACGGCTGCTCCAAATACCGCCAACAGATTGGATGCATTGAACTTGCCGATAAACTGAACAGCCAGCTCATGATTATTGAAATCGAGCAGCATTCCTTCAAAATGGGATTCTATGACCCGGCCTTTGAAGTCGCTGAGGCTTCTTAATGAATAGGTGTAGACCTTGGAACGTGTATTTTGTGTCATCACCAGCCCGTTCTTATCGTCAAGGTTGGTGAGGCTGAAAGCGTTTTTAGGCATATCGTCAAAGAACTTTTTCTTTGCCTTCAGATAGTTCTCTACCGTTTTGTGATAATCCAGATGATCGCGCGTCAGATTCGTGAAGATACCTCCCGCAAACTTTAATCCGCTGATACGTTTTTGAGCGATGGAATGTGAACTGACTTCCATAAAGACGTACTTGCATCCTTCGTCCGCCATTTGCCCCAACAAACGGTTGAGCGTGATAGGGTCGGGGGTGGTATGTTCTGTCGGAATCGGCTGATCGTCGATATAGTTGCAGACAGTAGAGATTAATCCCACTTTATATCCGAAGTAGCGGAATGTATTATATAATAAGGTGGCGATGGTTGTCTTGCCGTTTGTGCCCGTCACACCGACCAGCTCGAATTGTGAAGTCGGATTACCGTAGAATGTCGTAGCAATCTTTCCTACTGCATCTTCGCTGTCTTTCACTTGGATATAAGTGATTCCTGCTACGGGTTCCTCGGGTAAATCTTCGCAGAGGATGGCAGTCGCTCCCTTCTGAATGGCAGCGGGGATATAGGCGTGACCATCGGTCTGCGTGCCGCGCATCGCCATAAACAGCTGTCCGGCTTCTACCAGACGGGAGTCAATGTTGACTCCGGTGATCTCTATCCTTGAATCTCCGGTCACTTGCACCGGCTGGATTGCTTTCAGTAACTCGTTTAATAACATATCTGTCCTACTTAATTTAATTCTTAATGCAACGTAAGCGTAATCGTCTGCCCTTTTCTTGCAACACTGCCGTTGGCTATCGACTGGCTTTTTACTTTCCCGACTCCCACCAGATTGACTTTCAATCCTTTGCTTTCCAATAGATAAACAGCATCTTTCGCTCCCATGCCTACGACGCTTGGCACGAAGTTCTGCATGATACCCCGGCTTTCAAGAACTACCGCCTGAGGGGCGGGATGGGTGCTTCCCCATACTTCTTTTCCCGAATCGGTGATTTTTCCCTGTATCTTTATATTCAGTTCTTCCAGTACCCGTTGCGTTTCCCTCATTTCTCCTGCCTTAACGTTCGGGATGACTACCGTATTCGTATCAATGGCACTTGTGAGTGGCAAGCGCAGGTCTTTGGCATACACTCTTTCTGCGATCTTGCTGAATACGCTACCTGCCATCAAACCTCCCGAAGCGGGCAAACCGGGTTTCTGGATCGAAACAATCATACTGTACTTCGGCTCTTCCGATGGGAAGTATCCGCAGAAGCTGACGAGATAATTGGTTCTTCCTGTCTTGTAGCCGGCTGCTCCCTGCGAAACCTGTGCTGTTCCGGTCTTACCGGACACATGGAACTGCTTGCTTCCTGCCGGTTTGGCAAGTCCTTCACCTACCACTTTCCGCAGGATTTCCCGTATTTGTGCCAGCGTCTTGTCCGAACAGATCTTGGGATTGATGATTTCCGTCGGATATTCCTTTATCACTTCTCCGTCTCTGACGGCGGCTTTTACAAACTTCGGACGTATGGATACTCCGTTATTGGCTATTGCATTATAGAATGTCAGAATATTGATCGGTGGAACCTGCGTTTCATAGCCGATGCTCATCCATGGCAAAGTCGTTTTTGAAAAATAACGTTCTTTCGGACCACGAATATTCGGCTTTCCTTCTCCGGATATTTGCAGGTGGAGTGGCTGGTCGATGCTCATCCGTTTCAGTCCGTCCACGAACTTCTGCGGGTTGCTTCCGTAAAAGTTCTCGATGATGCTGGAAGTTCCGACATTGGACGATACTCCCAAAATCTCGGTAACAGTCAGTTTGCCGTATCCGCCTCGATGCCAGTTGTGGTCTTTCATGACACGGCCATGCATCGGCTTTTGTCCGTTGCCGGTGTCTACGATATAGTCCGGAGTGATTTTTCCGTCTTCCAGAGCTACCATGATAGAGGCTATCTTGAAGGTAGAACCTGGTTCGAGCATATCGCTGATTGCATTGTTGCGTACTTCATAATATTCACCGTCTCTGCCTTGCGTCATATTGACGATGGCTTTTACTTCTCCGGTTGCAACTTCCATCAATACGACTACACCCACGGTGGCGTTCAATTCTTTCAGCTTGTCTACCAATGCTTTTTCGCAAATATCCTGCATACCTACATCGATGGTGGTGATCAGGTCGCAACCGTCGATCGGGGCGACATCGACAATGTTCAGGTATTTGTTCATCACCTTTTGGCGGTGAGTTAGCCCGTCACGTCCTTTCAGAATCGTATCGAACGCGAGTTCTATACCGTTCTTTGCTCCTTGGGCTGTATCGGCATATACATCTCCCAGGGTACGGGCTGCCAATGAGCCGAAAGGTTTCTTGCGCTGATTATATGCCAACTCCTTGAATCCTCCCTTATAGCGGTTCAGACAGAAGACCGGCAGACGTTTCACCTCTTTATATTGTATATAGGAGATACGCTTCGGGTAGATCAGGTAGTTACGGCTTTTGGCCTGACGTCCTTTTTGGAGGTGTGCCTTGAATTGTGCCGCACTTCTGTCGGGGAATATCTTATGCAGCCCGATGCAAATCGAATCCATATTGGCTTTGAGGATGGAATCCCGGCGTGCCTGATCCTTCTTTCTTCTTTTTTCGTCCTTTTCACCGGACATAAAGTCCATGTAGATTCTGTATTCAGGCAGTGAACTTGCCATCAGTTTACCGTCAGAAGAAATAATGTTTCCACGGTTAGGCTTCACCGTCACGTTTTCTTTTACGAAACGATCGGCTACATCCTGCCAGTACTGCCGTTCGGCAAACATGGTCACGCCTGCCTTGACGACAATTGCTACTCCTATCAGTGCCATGATCAGAATGACAAAGAAGTAACGGGTCATTATATTTTTCTTATTTACTGCCACAGTGCTTATTCTCTTTTAAGACTCTCCACTTACACCTTATTTAATAAGGTAAGGCGGGTTGGTAGAGGTCTGCAAATCACTTTCCTTGTTTGATATATACTCTTCGATGCGTGACTGACGGCTTTTCTCCATCAGCTCCGAACTACGGGTCAGTGCATCGTATTTAATGTCGATTAATTCTTTTTTCAACCGGTCGATCTCGATCTGTTGTTGCTGGCTCGCATAGCGGTTATGGATGTAGAAGATGATGAATACCATAATCAGCACCAACAGCTTCGTCTGCCGGCGGAAAAAGTCTGTGGCGAGGATATCTCCTCCCAGAATACTTTTCAATGAGGTACGTTTTTTCTTTTTGCCCTCTTCTGCTTTTTTGTTTACTGCTTCTTCTTCCATATCTGAGATTATTTCTTCTCTGCGATTCGTAATTTGGCACTTCTCGACCGTGGATTTCTTTCTATCTCCGCTTCATCGGGGACAATCACTTTATTGTTGACCAACCGGAACGGAGTTTGCAGGTTTCCAAAGAAGTCGGTTTCCGCTTTCCCTTCTACGTTTCCTGTTTTCATTATATTCTTCACCATGCGGTCTTCCAGTGAGTGATACGTGATCACTACAAGGCGCCCCCCCGGTTTGAGCGCTTCGGTGGCTGCTGCCAGCATTTCTTTCAGTGCTTCCATTTCCTGATTCACTTCAATGCGGAGTGCCTGAAAAACTTTCGCCAGTTCTTTCTTCTCCCGTTCGCGTCCGAAAAGCGGCTTGATGATTTCCAGAAACTCGCCGATAGTCCGGATAGGCTGTCCGTTTCTGGCCTTCACGATGACGGATGCCAGTTTGCGGCTGTTCTTCAGTTCACCGTACAGATAGAAGATGTTTGCGAGCCGTTCTTCTTCGTATGTGTTGACGATGTCGGCGGCGGTTAGTCCTGCACGTTTGTTCATGCGCATATCCAGCGCTCCGTCAAAACGGAATGAGAAGCCACGCTCGCTGTCGTCGAAATGGTGGGAGGACACGCCGAGGTCGGCGAGGATTGCGTCCACCTGTTCGATGTCATGATACCGCAGGAAATTCTGCAAATAGCGGAAGTTACTGCGTACAAAGGTGAAGTGGGGATCATTGACGATATTCCGTTCGGCATCCTCGTCCTGATCGAATCCCAGCAGGCGCCCGCCTTCTCCAAGGCGTGAAAGAATCTCGCGCGAATGCCCTGCTCCTCCGAAGGTAACGTCTACATACGTTCCGTCCGGATGAATATTCATTCCGTCAACGCTTTCCTTTAGCAGTACGGGTACGTGGTATGTCAACTCATCTTTCTCCATCTTGTCTATTTTCATCGTTCATAATCTCTTCTAATGCTGCACCGAACTCTTCGGGGGACATGAACGGTTGTTCTGCCCGTTCTTTGGCCCATATCTCTATCTTGTTGTCGATACCGATAAACCGTATATCTCCACGGATATTACAAATCTGTAAGTAACGCTTCGGGATCAGTATGCGTCCGTTGCTGTCGGGCGTAACTACTTCGACGTCACTCACAAACTGTCTGAAAATGAGCTGGTGTTTGCTATTCCATTTGTTCAGCCTGCTTCGGAGCTCATTCAGCTCCTCGTTCCACACGCTCTCGGGGTACAGTGTCAGGCAGTCCTGAAATACGTCTTTACGCATAATAAGTCTCTCTTCGGAAGCAGCTTGCAGTTGCTTTCTGAAAGTAGCGGGGATGAACACTCTTCCTTTGGCGTCCGCCCTGACTTCAATATTGCCTAAAAAACGTATCATTTACCTTATTATAATAAGAGAGCGTAAAAGTAGGAAATTCCCCACAATTCCCCACAATTTTCCATAAAAATCTTTTAGATAAGTTTTCAACCGATTGTTAAATGCTTATTTACTTGAAAAAGATGCGGTTTGGGAAATGCTTTATTAGTGGGCGAAAACGGAAAGATGCGGCGCTTTTTTGTTTGTATTGAGGAAGAATCTTTTTTTTATCGAAAGAGAGGCTTTCTTTCTTTGCGAGGGAGGTTTGCACGACACCCGGGTCTCGGTATGTATGACACCCGGGTGTCAGGACGTACAACACCCGGGTGTCAGTATGCTCGACATCCGGGTGTCATATAGGAGGGATTAGTAAAAAAGGCAGAAGGTATGGTAACTCTTCTGCCTTAAACTAACACAATTAAAAATCTGCACTAAAAATATCTAACTTGGAATTGATAAATAATATAGTTAAAGGTTTAGCGAAAGTCTTTCAGTTCTTCCTGCAATTTCTGGCGGGTGAAGAAGATACGGCTCTTCACGGTGCCCAGCGGGAGGTTCAGCTTTTCAGCGATTTCGCGGTACTTGAAGCCGGAAACGTGCATAGCGAACGGAACTCTATATTCTTTCGGGAGCGCGTTGACTACCCGATGCATTTCTTTCAGGTCGTACGTTCTTTCCGTACTTTCAAAGCCGGTGTCTTGCGGCAGGTTCAGATGATAAAGATTATCGGTCTGATCGATGAATGTCTGGTCGCGAACTACTTTACGGTAGTTGTTGATAAAGATATTGCGCATGATGGTATACATCCATCCTTTGAAATTTGTGTCGGGCATATATTTATCCTCATTGTCTAATGCTTTGAGTGATGTCTCCTGCAACAAATCGTTTGCTTCTTCGCGGTCGGTTGTCAGTTTGTATGCGAAGCGGAGTAACTCATCCTGTACTCCTACTAAATCTTTTCTGAAGCTTAAACTTTTCATATACGTTGCTTTAAAAAGTGAATATTCGTTTGTATTTTTCGATGGTGCAAGTTTACGGCATTTCTGATAATGAGATAGGGTATGAACCGACAAAATTTAGGGGAAAAACTATCCGCGGATAGTTTTTAGGTGGTATTTGATAGTTTTTGGGTGTTCTTTTTTCAAGTTGCAAACTTAAATCCTGCATTTTCTGGCAAATTATTGCGATTAATAAAAAAGAACCGTTAATTTTGTGGCATCATTTTTATTTGAAAAGAATGACTGATGACTCTTTATTTTTAATCGATGTCGATAAGATACTTCGGACGAAAGCTCCGAAGCAATATAAGTACATCCCTAAGTTTGTGGTTTCTTATCTGAAGAAAATAGTTCATCAGGACGAGATTAATGTGTTCCTGAATGAATCGAAAGATAAACTGGGAGTGGATTTCCTTGAAGCATGCATGGAGTTCCTTGATGCGAAAGTGGAGGTGAAAGGTATAGAGAACCTGCCGAAAGAAGGATTGTATACCTTTGTGTCCAATCACCCGCTGGGAGGACAGGATGGAGTGGCTCTAGGCTATGTGCTGGGGCGCCATTATGACGGGAAAGTAAAGTATCTGGTGAATGACCTGCTGATGAACCTTCGCGGTTTGGCCCCACTTTGTGTTCCTATCAATAAGACAGGAAAGCAGGCAAAGGACTTTCCCAAGATGGTGGAAGCCGGGTTCCAGTCCGACGACCAGATGATCATGTTTCCTGCGGGACTTTGCTCGCGGCGTCAGAACGGAGTGATCCGTGATCTGGAATGGAAGAAGACATTCATTATAAAAAGCATACAGGCGAAGCGGGACGTAGTTCCCGTTCATTTTGGTGGCAGAAACTCTGATTTCTTCTACAATCTGGCGAATGTTTGTAAGGCACTGGGTATTAAATTCAATATTGCTATGCTGTATCTGGCGGACGAGATGTTTAAGAACCGCCACAAAACCTTTACTGTCACTTTTGGAAAACCGATTCCCTGGCAGACTTTCGATAAATCGAAGACTCCTGCGCAGTGGGCGGAGTATGTGAAGGACATTGTATATAAACTGTAACTGATAGAACACTATAACAAGAATATGGAAGAGATTATTAAACCGGTGAGCAAAGAACTGCTGAAAGCAGAGTTGACGGAAGATAGACGCTTGCGAATGACCAATAAAAGTAATAATCAGATTTATATTATTACCCATCAGAATGCACCTAATGTGATGCGTGAAATTGGTCGTTTAAGAGAAATTGCCTTTCGTGCTGCGGGTGGAGGAACGGGCCTGTCGATGGATATCGACGAATACGACACGATGGAACACCCATATAAGCAGTTGATCGTATGGAATCCGGAGGCGGAAGAAATATTAGGTGGTTACCGGTATTTGCTTGGAACGGATGTGCGCTTTGACGAAGCGGGGGCTCCGATTCTGGCTACTTCTCACATGTTTCATTTCTCGGATGCGTTTATAAAGGAATATCTGCCTCAGACCATTGAGTTGGGACGCTCTTTTGTGACGCTGGAATATCAGTCTACACGTGCCGGCAGTAAAGGTCTGTTTGCGTTGGATAATCTGTGGGACGGATTGGGAGCGCTGACAGTGGTGATGCCGAATGTGAAGTACTTCTTTGGCAAGGTGACTATGTATCCCAGCTATCATCGTCGTGGACGCGACATGATTCTGTACTTCCTTAAGAAGCATTTTAATGATCGGGAAGAGTTGGTTACACCGATGGAACCGCTGATTCTGGAAACTTCCGACGAGGAACTGAGAACGTTGTTCTGCAAGGATACCTTTAAAGAGGATTATAAGATATTGAATACGGAGATTCGCAAGCTGGGTTATAATATCCCGCCGCTGGTCAATGCCTATATGAGTTTAAGCCCTACCATGCGTATGTTCGGGACGGCTATCAACTATGAGTTTGGTGACGTGGAAGAGACCGGTATCCTGATTGCTGTAGATGAAATCCTTGAAGACAAGCGAATTCGGCACATCCAGACCTTTATAGAAAGTCATCCGGATGCGCTGAAAATGCCTTGTGAGAGCGAAGGGGTGTTTACTCCTAAGGTAGTTACACCGCAGGAAGGCTGTTGCCATTAATTTTCCGATAAAGATCGAGTGCGAAGACATCGGTCATTCCAGATATATAATCAAGTACCGCCTGTATTCTTTCGTAGAGTACGGGCGATTTTATATTGTATTGGTCGGAAACACGGTTGGTTAAAAGCTCGGAGTAAGCTTTTTCTTTTCCCGGCAGGGTGACAGCGTCCACCATCAATTCCAGCAAAGTGCTGATGATACGGAAGCCTGCCAGCTCGATGTCCAGTACATCTTGCGAACGATAAATTCTTTTCAATGATATTTCCGCACAATGATTGTAAGCGGCTGCCGGACCTTCGGCGATGTGCTTGATGAGCGCTCCTTCGAAAGTTCCTGCCAGTATTTCCTGCTCGTGTTCCAGAAAGACACGGGTGCACTCGCGGATTAACAGACCGATAACAGAAGAACGCAGATAGGCTATCTGTTCATTGATATCATTGACTATTTGGAAAGTACTTCGGAGACGGGATTGCCGGTCTTCGGAGAAAAATGCCATCAACAGCTCTTTGGTCTCGTCTGTAGTGATAATCTTTAGTTTATGGGCGTCTTCGATATCCATCATCTGATAACAGATGTCATCTGCTGCTTCTACCAGATACACTAGCGGGTGTCGTGCGTACTTTAACGGTTGCTCGCTAAGCTGGATGAGTCCCAGTTCATTTGCGATTTTACGGTAGCTTTCTTCTTCACTGACAAAGAAGCCGAACTTGGATTTTTTGCCTGCAAGGCTCGATGAAAAGGGATATTTTACGATGGAGGCAAGCGTTGAATACGTTAAGACGAATCCTCCTCTGCGGCGTCCTTCGAACTGGTGAGTGAGGATGCGGAAAGCGTTCGCATTTCCTTCGAAATGTGTCAAATCTTCCCATTCCATCGGAGAAAGTTGCTCTCCGTCCGGCTGCTTTTCCTGTAGTCTTTGTCCTTTTCCTTCTGAAAAGAACGTAGAGATAGCCCGTTCGCCGGAATGCCCGAAAGGCGGATTGCCTAAGTCATGCGCCAGGCAAGCAGCCGATACGATTGAACCGATTTCCGGCAGGAAGGAACTTTCCAGTTCCGGTTGGCGTTCCAGGATTGCTTTGGCTACATCGTTGCCCAAAGACCGTCCTACGCAAGATACTTCGAGGCTGTGCGTCAGTCGGTTGTGTACGAAAATACTACCGGGCAGCGGGAATACCTGTGTTTTGTTCTGCAGGCGGCGGAACGGTGCGGAAAATATGAGGCGGTCATAGTCCCGTTGGAACTCGGAACGGTTCTCTTGCCGTTCTTCGTGAAACTCTTCCATTCCGAAGCGTTTGGCTGATATTAGTTGCTTCCAATTCATCATTTTATTTACTATTTCACTGATTACAATTTGCAAATTGGTTGTTACCACATTATTTAACTGCAAACTTAACTAATTTTCAGTTCAAAATGTGTATTTTCGCCCGTTAAATAGTAAATGTGCATTTATGAACGTTCAAGTTATCAATAAATCGAAGCATCCGCTTCCGGCTTACGCCACTGAGTTATCTGCAGGAATGGATATCCGTGCTAATCTTTCTGAACCTATCACATTGGCGCCATTGCAGCGTTGTCTGGTGCCGACAGGAATCTATATTGCTCTTCCACAAGGATTTGAAGCTCAGGTTCGTCCCCGTAGCGGACTGGCCATTAAAAAGGGTATTACCGTGCTCAACTCTCCGGGAACGATTGATGCGGACTATCGTGGAGAAGTCTGCATTATTCTGGTCAACCTTTCCTCCGAACCTTTTGTGATCGAGGACGGGGAACGTATCGCCCAGATGGTGATCGCCAGACATGAGCAGGCGGTATGGCAGGAAGTGGAAGTGCTGGATGAAACAGAACGCGGAGCAGGGGGCTTCGGACATACAGGACGAGGATAAGTACCATAAAAAGAGAAAATGAACAAGAAAAATAGTATATGGCTTTTGGTTGCTGTATGGACATTGGTTTCGTGCGGAACGGTGAAAAGTACAAGGGAAAAGCCAGCTGTCGCTTTGGCGCAGTCTTCATTAACGCCCGAACAGCAGCGGAAATATGATTATTTCTTTCTAGAAGCTATGCGCCTGAAAGAAAAGAAGGATTATGCGTCCGCTTTCGGATTATTGCAGCATTGTCTGGATATTCATCCGAATGCGGCTTCTGCGCTTTATGAGGTTTCGCAGTATTATATGTTCCTTCGTCAGGTGCCGCAAGGGCAAGAGGCGCTGGAAAAGGCTGTGGCGAATGCGCCGGATAACTACTGGTATAGTCAGGGACTGGCATCTTTGTATCAGCAACAGAACGAACTGGATAAGGCTGTCACCCTGCTGGAACAGATGGTGGTACGTTTTCCTGCCAAGCAGGACCCGCTTTTCAACCTTTTGGACCTGTATGGCCGACAAGAAAAGTATGATGAAGTCATCTCTACTTTAAACCGTCTGGAAAAGCGTATGGGCAAGAATGAACAGTTGTCCATGGAGAAGTTTCGTATCTACCTCCAGATGAAGGATGATAAGAAAGCATTTCAGGAAATAGAAAGTCTGGTGCAGGAATATCCGATGGACATGCGTTATCAAGTCATCTTGGGGGACGTATATCTTCAGAATGGTAAGAAACAGGAGGCTTATGACGTTTATCAGAAGGTGTTGGCGGCGGAACCCGATAATCCGATGGCTATCTTCTCGATGGCTTCTTACTATAAACAGACAGGGCAGGAAGAACTCTACCAACAGCAGTTGGATACACTGTTGCTGAATAAGAAGGTGACTCCTGATACCAAAGTGGGCGTCATGCGTCAGATGATTGTGGAAAATGAACAGGCCGATAAGGACAGTACGCAGATCATCGCTTTGTTTGACCGGATCATGAAGCAGGAACAGGATGATCCTCAGATTCCGATGCTTTATGCGCAATATCTGTTGTCCAAGAATATGGAGTCGGAGTCAGTCCCCGTCTTGGAACAGGTGGTTGACCTGGACCCTACCAATAAAGCTGCCCGTATGATGCTGATCGGTGCTGCGGTAAAAAAAGAAGATTATAAGCAGATTATCAAAGTCTGCGAGCCGGGTATTGAAGCGACTCCGGATGCGCTGGAATTTTATTATTATCTGGCTGTTGCCTATAATCAGGCGGAGAAACCGGATAGTGTGATAAGCATCTGCAAGAGAGCGCTGGAACATACGACGGCTGACAGTAAGAAAGAAATCGTCTCGGATTTCTACTCTATTCTGGGAGATATGTATCATACGCAGAAGCAGATGAAGGAGGCTTATGCTGCCTATGACTCGGCGCTGGTCTACAATCCGTCCAACATTGGCGCACTGAACAACTATGCCTATTACCTGTCAGTAGAGCGTCGTGATCTGGATAAAGCGGAAGAAATGAGCTATAAGACCGTAAAGGCAGAGCCAAACAATGCCACTTATCTGGATACGTATGCCTGGATTCTCTTTGAAAAGGGGAACTATGCAGAAGCTCGCATTTACATCGATAACGCCATGAAAAGTGAGGGCGGCGATAAGAGTGACGTGATTGTAGAACATTGCGGAGATATCTATTATATGACCGGAGATGTGGACGGCGCGCTTACCTACTGGAAGAAAGCACTGGAAATGGGCAGTGAGTCGAAAACATTGAAACAGAAAATAGAAAAGAAAAAATACATTGCAGAATGAAAAGAATCGCTTATTTTTTGTTGATTGCAGTCGTATTGGTAGGTTGTAAGAGTTCAAAGCGTCTGACGGCGACAAAGGTGCCGGAAGTAGCTGCTTCCGAAGCAGCTATTCCCAGCTATCTGGCTTCCAGACTTCAGCTGACGATTCCGAGTAAAGGCGGAAGTATGTCGGTGGGCGGTACCATGAAGATGAAGAGCCGTGAACGGGTACAGATTTCCTTGCTGATGCCTATTCTCCGTACGGAATTGGCACGCATCGAGGTGACTCCTACTGAAGTATTATTCGTCGACCGGATGAACAAGCGGTTTGTACGCGCAACCAAAAAAGAGCTGAAAGAAATATTATCGAAGAACGTAGAGTTCTCCCAATTGGAGAAATTGCTGACTGACGCTTCTAAACCCGGAGGAAAAACTGAACTATCCGGGAAAGACCTGGGAATCCCCAAACTGGAGAAAGCGAAAGTACAACTCTATGATTTTTCGACCAAAGAACTTTCGATCACTCCGACAGAAGTTACTTCCAGATACCGTCAGGTCTCTTTGGAAGAATTAATGAAAATGCTGGTAGCTTTATTATGATAAAACGTCTCTTTGTAATTCTGGTAAGCAGCCTTTGGCTGGCGATTCCGCTTTCTGCTCAATCGAACAAGCTGATTCGTGAGCTGGAAGGTAAGCGCGGTGCTTTGCAGAAGCAGATCGCCGAGACGGAGTCGATTTTACAGAATACAAAGAAGGACGTAGGCAGTCAGTTGAACGGACTGGCGGCACTGACGGGACAGATTGAAGAACGAAAACGGTATATCCTTGCGATCAATAACGATGTGGAGACTATCGAACGCGAATTAGTGTCATTGAACCGCCAGCTGAATAGTCTTGAAAAAGACCTGAAAGAGAAAAAGAAGAAGTACGAAGCATCTGTCCAGTACCTCTATAAGAATAAATCGATTGAAGAGAAACTGATGTTTATCTTCTCCGCCAAGAACCTGGGACAAACGTATCGTCGTATGCGTTATGTGCGTGAATATGCCACCTACCAGCGTCTGCAGGGAGAGGAAATATTAAAGAAGCAGGAGCAGATACGGAAGAAAAAAGCAGAACGCCAGCAAGTGAAAGCCGCCAAAGAGGGACTGCTGAAAGAACGTGAGAACGAAAAGGCGAAACTGGAAGCTCAGGAGAAAGAGAAGCGCACACTGGTGGCTAATCTGCAAAAGAAACAGAAAGGTCTGCAAAGCGAAGTGAACAAGAAGAGACGGGAAGCCAATCAACTGAATGCCCGTATCGACCGGTTGATCGCAGAAGAAATAGAACGTGCCCGCAAACGTGCCGCGGAAGAAGCCCGCCGCGAAGCGGCAGCCCGCAAGAAGGCGGATACAAATGACAAAGGTGCCTCCGAAACCGGAACGGCTGCCAAACCGAAGTCGGAGCCATTGGACGCTTTTACGATGAGCAAGGCAGATCGCGAACTGTCCGGTAGCTTTGTTGCCAACCGTGGAAAACTTCCGATGCCTATATCCGGACCTTATATCATAACCAGCCGCTATGGACAGTATTCCGTTGAAGGACTCCGTAATGTGAAGCTGGACAATAAAGGAATTGATATACAAGGAAAGCCGGGAGCACAAGCCCGTGCCATCTTTGATGGTAAGGTAGCAGCCGTGTTCCAGTTGAACGGACTATTTAACGTCCTCATCCGGCATGGTAATTATATTTCCGTTTACTGTAATCTGTCTTCCGCTTCGGTGAAATCCGGCGATACGGTGAGCACAAAGCAGTCTATCGGACAGATATTCTCTGATGGCGCGGATAACAGACGAACGGTACTGCATTTCCAGTTACGCAGAGAGAAAGAAAAGTTGAATCCGGAACCCTGGTTGAATCGTTAATCTAAACATAAGACACACTTGGTATGAAGTTAACAAAGATACTGATACTTTTACTGGCCTTCTGGCTCGAACCATTGTCTGCATCTCCCTATTTCTCCTTCAAGAAATATCAGGTGGAAGATGGCTTGTCACATAATACGGTATGGTGTGCTATACAGGATAGCTATGGATTTATCTGGCTGGGCACCAGTGACGGACTGAACCGTTACGACGGTCGGGGCAATAAAGTTTATCGGAATGTATTGAACGATAAATTCTCATTGGAGAATAATTTCGTTGAGGCACTGATTGAAGAAGATCAGAATATATGGGTTGGAACGAACTCCGGACTGTATATCTATGACCGGGCAACGGACCGTTTCTCCTATTTTGACAAGACTACTCAGTATGGAGTATACGTCAGCAGTGAAATCAAGAAGATTGTAAAGACGGAGAACGGACTTCTCTGGATTGCCACCTTGGGGCAGGGACTTTTTATTTATGATCCCAAGACCGAAGTGTTGACTCAGAATAGTATTCAGACCTCTTTTGTCTGGGACGTCTGTCAGAGTTACGATAAGAAGAAGGTGTATGTTTCTTCGCTACAGGAAGGACTGCTTTGTTTCGATGAAAACGGCAAATTTCTGCAATCATATAAGGTCTCATCGGACGTGAACTCTTCCGATAGTTACAAAATAAACTGTGTACTGGATGTAGAGGGAGAAGTATGGCTGGGAGCAGGCAACAATTTGTTGGGGAGATTGAACCGGCAGACCGGAACGGTTGAGAATTACATGGCTCCTTCATTGAACTTCGGGGCAGTTCGCAGCCTGCTGAAATATACGGAGAATGAACTGCTGGTAGGAACCGATAATGGACTCTATCTATTCAACCGCGAGTCGAAAACCTTCCTCCGTGCAGATAATCCGGCTGATCCGCGAAGTCTGAGTGATCAGACCATAAACGGCATGATGTGGGATGCGGAAGGTGCTCTGTGGGTATTGACGAACTTGGGAGGTATCAACTATATGTCCAAGCAGACCAAGCGTTTCGATTACTATTCACCCGCCTATCTGTCGGGGATAGCGGGAGCAGGAGAGGTGGTAGGCCCATTCTGTGAAAATAAAGACGGAAATATCTGGATTGGTACTCAGAGTGGCTTATATTTCTTCAATACCGTTACACGGGAGCTTTCGGAATATCATATCGGTGGTGTAAAGAGTCAGAAATATGATATTCGCTCTTTGATGTTAGACGGCGATTGTCTTTGGATCGGTACTTATGCGGAAGGAATACGTGTGCTTAATCTGCGTACCGGTTCGATAAAGGAATATACACACTCGCGCGGAATCCCCAATACCATTTGCAGCAATGACGTACTATGCATATATAAAGACCGGAAAGGGGAAATCTTCGTTGGAACAAGCTGGGGCTTATGCCGGTATAATCCTGATGCCGATAATTTCATGACGATTACCAGTATCGGCTCCATGATTTCCGTGGGCGATATATATGAGGATATGTATAACAACCTGTGGATTGCAACGACCAACAGCGGCGTGTTCTCCTACAATACCCTGAGCGGACACTGGAAACATTTCCAGCACGAACGGGAAGATTCGACCACCATTACCAGTAATTCGGTGATCACGGTATTTGAAGATAACAAAGGCGTGATGTGGTTTGGCACGAATGGGGGAGGATTATGCTCCTTCGATCCCAAAACAGAGGCATTTATTGAGTTTGATTCTGCGCTTCCCAATAAGGTGATCTATTCTATTGAACAAGATCAGACAGGAGATTTCTGGATATCCAGCAATGCAGGGATATTTAAGATTAATCCGATTTCTAAAGCTCATTTCCGACAGTTTACGATTAATGATGGTTTGCAGGGAAATCAGTTTATGGCACGTTCTTCTTTAAAGTCTTCTGAAGGTAAACTATATTTTGGCGGAATCAACGGCTTTAATGTTTTCCAGCCGGAACGTTTTGTGGATAATTCCTACATTCCTCCGGTATATGTGACTGATATCCGTTTATCCTACCTGAATGACGAACAGGAAGTGAAGAAGTTGCTTCAACTGGGGAAACCGATTTATATGGCTGACAAGATAACCTTGTCTTATGAAAATAATAGTTTCACGATTCGTTTTGTGGCGTTAAGCTATGAAGACCCGGCACGAAACCGATATTCCTATATATTAAAAGGAGTAGATAAAGAGTGGATTACCAACTCCGAGAACAACTCTGCTTCTTATACCAATCTGCCTCCCGGAGAATACGAGTTCGAAGTGCGTGGCTCCAATAATGACCATCAGTGGAATGAGAAAACGACTACCCTGAGGGTAGTGATTACTCCCCCTTGGTGGCGTAGTTCTTTCGCCTATTTTATTTATATTCTCCTGTTGATGGGCTGGATTGTCTGGATTGCATGGCGCTGGAATCTTCGCGTGAAGCATAAGTACAAACGTCGGATGGAGAAATATCAGATTGCTAAAGAACAGGAAGTTTATAAATCAAAGATCGGCTTCTTCATTAATCTGGTACATGAGATACGTACTCCTCTCAGTCTGATCCGATTGCCTCTTGAAAAGTTGCAAGAGATAGAACATGAAGGAAAAGAAGCTAAGTATCTGTCTGTAATAGATAAGAATGTAAACTATCTTTTAGGGATTACCAATCAGCTGCTCGACTTCCAGAAGATGGAAAACGGAGCTTTGCAACTGAATCTGGTAAGTTGCGATATTAAGGAAATAGTGAATGATGTATATAGTCAGTTCACCAGTCCTGCCGAGTTAAAGGGAATTGAACTGGTATTGACTCTGCCCGAGCAGGAACTGGTATCAATGGTCGATCGGGAAAAGTTGAGTAAGATACTGGTGAATCTGATGGGCAATGCGATAAAATATGCCCGTACGCGTATCGATTTGAAACTCGTGACAACTGATGCGGGATATGAGATATATGTGAGTGATGACGGTCGTGGAGTACCGGATGCCCAAAAGGGAAAGATATTTGAAGCCTTCTACCAAATGCCGGATGATAAAGTCGCTACCGCCACAGGTACCGGTATCGGACTGGCTTTTGCGAAATCTCTGGCAGAAGCCCATCAAGGCAGCCTGCGCCTTGAAGATAACGAACCGCAAGGCTCCTCGTTTATATTATCTCTTCCTTTAAGCGAAAAGAAGGCAGAAGAAGCTGCTGATATCGTTGAGGTTCATTCCGAAAACGAAGGTTCGGCAGAGAATATTCCTTCAGAGTTCTCCGGAAAGAAATTCACCGTATTGCTGGTAGAAGATAATGTCGAACTGTTGAATCTGACGCGTGACTCGTTGGTTGCCTGGTTCCGTGTGCTGAAAGCTCCGAATGGTCGTGCGGCACTTGAGATACTCGAACAGGAGAGTGTAGACGTCATCGTCAGTGATGTGATGATGCCGGAAATGAACGGGCTGGAACTCTGTAGCAAAGTGAAATCGGAAATCGACTATTCACATATTCCGGTCATCTTACTGACGGCAAAAACGACGCTGGAATCTAAGGTGGAAGGACTGGAATGCGGAGCCGATGTGTATATTGAGAAGCCATTCTCTATCAAACAACTGCATAAGCAGATCGAGAACCTGCTCCGGTTGAGGCAGTCTTTCCATAAGCTGATGGCCAGTTTGTCCGGGAATGCCAATCAGGCCTCGGCAGAACTTGCGATGACTCAGAGAGATTGTGAGTTTGTTGCCAAGATACAGGAAGTGATTGCCGACCAGTTGGCAGACGAGAATTTCTCCATCGATACTCTTGCAGAGCAGATGAACATGAGCCGTTCCAACTTCTATCGGAAGATAAAAGCATTGTCGGGAATGTCGCCCAATGATTATCTGAAGGCCCTCCGTATGAATAAGGCAGCTGAGTTAATTCAGGGAGGTACACGTATTTCCGAGGTTGCGGCACAGGTTGGATTCACTTCCTCCTCTTATTTTGCCAAGTGTTTCAAGGCACAATATGGAGTTCTCCCGAAGGAATATGTCAATCAGTTGTCTGCTTCCGATACAGCGGCAGAAAGCACTCCGGATGCCGATTCTACCATTTGATTTGTCATCAGATGTATGAAAGAAGCATGCAGGGCTTGACAAACCGTTTTTTATGTTGTATATTTGTAAGTGAGAACCGGAAGTAAATTCGATAACATTGATAATATAGACGAAAAATGAGTAATAATAAGTACAATATAATAACAGATTGCAAGCGTTTCCACTTCGGATAGTGCTTGCCGGATAGTCTGATACAAGCTAAAGGCTGCGATTCTTTATGGGAATTGCAGCCCTTTTTGTTGCTTAAAATTGATATTTGTTGCTGAAATAACGATGCTCGGGTTTATAATAAACTTGGGGGACGTTTATAATAAACGATGAACGAATTTATTAATAAATGATTCGGAGGAAGTATATAAAGGGTTAATATATTTCGTGTGAAAGTGTGTAATGATACCAAGAAACTTTCTGTTTTTATTATTAATGGGTAGTTTGTCTTTACATTCTCTTTTTTCTGTTTTCCTGTCATCAGCAGGATGTGTCACGATGTAATGACGAGAATGATATTCCAAACTTAATTTTTATTTTCGCTTTATTAACTATTAATGAAAAAAAAGTCTTTTCTTTGTATCATCTTAAAAATGAAACTATGAGAATCAATTTATGTTTGTTATTATTCCTTGTTTTGCTGAACATCTCTTGTAATTCCAAACGGGCGGGAAAAAAAGAAGATGTTGAAAAAGATACTTATGCCAATCCATTATTTATGGAAGGGGCTAATTCAAGCGCGATTTACCATAATGGTAAATATTATTATACCCATGAAACTAATGAGCAAATATATCTGTGGGTAACCACCGATATTACCGATATGGCTCATTCTACTTGTAAAGAGGTCTGGGTGCCTAAAGATCCTTCGAATAGCCATAACCTTTGGAATCCGGAAATACGGAATATCAATGGTAAATGGTATATCTATTTTGCTGCCGATGATGGAAATACAGATAATCATCAGATTTATGTGATTGAGAATGATTCTCCTGACCCTATGCAGGGAGAGTTTCGCATGAAAGGAGCGATCATGACCAATCCCGATTGGAACTGGGGAATACATCCCTCAACTTTTGAACATAAAGGGGAGCTTTATCTTCTATGGTCCGGGTGGCCTAATCGGAGGATAGGCAGTGAAACACAATGCATCTATATTGCCCGCATGGAAAACCCCTGGACATTGGCTACGGAAAGGGTTCTGATTTCGAAGCCGGAGTATGAATGGGAACGGCAGTGGGTAAATCCGGATGGCGGGCGGACTGCTTATCCGATTTATGTAAATGAAAGCCCTCAGTATTTTCATTCCAAAGATAACCGGACTGTCATTGTCTATTATGCGGCAAGCGGTTGCTGGTCTCCTTATTATTGTACCGGAATGTTGACTGCCGACGCGGATAGTGACTTGCTGAATCCGGCTTCCTGGAAGAAGAGCCCCGTTCCTGTATTTCAACAGAGACCGGAAGATGGAGTGTATGGCCCGGCTAACCTTTCCTTTCTTCCTTCGCCTGATGGAACGGAATGGTATATATTGTATCAGGCAAGAAGTGTTCCTAGCGGTAATACGGGAGAGTCGGAAAGTCGCAATCCACGATTGCAGAAGATAGGATGGGATGCTGATGGAATGCCGGATTTGGGAGTCCCTTTACCGGTGAATACTCCGTTACCTAAACCATCTGGCACAGTTCCAAATCAATAACTCTTTTGGGGAGAAACTCGCTCATTATTAACTCGCGCTGTTTTTGATTTGCTACGAACAGGCTGGTTGAGAGAATCTCACCGGTGGTTCCATCATCCGTTACTACTGTCACTTGTCTTACTCCTTCCAGTGGTTTGCCACTTGAAGGAGAGATAATGTGTTTGCGATCATCCGAGTTGTTTCCGGAGGTGGTTAAACATTCGTTATTAAGGAGTATGGATTGAGTTTTATAGTTTTTTGTAGTACTTGCCTGATCGCCAAAGCTGACTTTCCATCCTGTGCCAACCGGATGATTGCCTAGAGCGAGTACAGAACTGTTTCCCATATTTATTAAGGCATTTGCTATGATGTGAACCTTTAATATTTCTCTTATTTTGTCGAGAGCATAACCTTTAAGAAATCCGGAAAGGTTTATTGTAGTACCTGCTTGTTGAAAGAAGACACTCTGTGCTTCGGGGTATAAATGAATGGAGTGTATGGTATCTTGATTATAATTATCTGAGTGGATAGTAACATCGAAACATCCTAAGGTTTTTTTATGATATTCTGTGCACAATGAAATCATCCTGTAAAGAGACTGACTGATCATAACAGGAGCTGTGGAAGCTCTTTGATTGACTTGCGATAATTCACTGGAAGGGTCATAATAATTTGCAATTCTTTCCAGTTGTCGGAGAGTGTCATATATACTATTAACTACAAGCATTAATTCATTTTCTGATTTCTGGCAGCAGAGTATTATATCTACGCGTGTATGCATGGATAAAAACCAAGCATAAAGCAAACCGTCATCACCATGTGTCTTGTATAAGTGTTGAATTGTATGCTGCATTTTGTTTTATTGAAATATTAAGAGGGCATGCCACTTTGTGCATGCCCTTCTACTCTTGATTTTATGTTAGAAATCGGCTTTTCAGTGCAAGTTATTTCAGCTCTTTGATTTTTACATTTTTAAACCAGACTTCGTCTCCATGATCTTGAAGAAGAATATTGCCTTCTGCGGAATTACCAAAATTAGGCCAGTTTTTATATTTACTGTAGGCAACCAAAGCATTCCACATGTCAGTATTGCGAGTATATTCGATCAGTTTTACCCCATTCAGCCAGTGTTCTACGTGGTTATCTTGCACAATAATGGTGGCGGTATTAAAATCTTTTTTGTTGAAAGGCTTCTTCTCTGGAGCCGGAATAAGATCATATAATGAACCCAACTTTCTGTTGCCTTTTACTCCAAGTTTAGCATCTGGATGTTTGTCATCATCAAGAATTTGAAACTCACAGCCAATAGCAGAGCCTTCTCCTTTGTTCAAATCAGGGTTGACAAAGTATTTAACCCCGCTATTTGCGCCTTCGGTAATCTTGAAATCTACCGTGAGAATGAAGTTTTTATATTTGCGGGTAGTTACGATATCTCCACCATTAGCTGATTCTGCTCCTCCGCTCTTCATCACTTTCAGAATTCCATCTTCCATCTTCCATCCTTTTTCCGGAAAAGCATTCAATTTTGCTCCTCTCCAACCATTGTTGGTTTTACCATCCCAAAGTAGGGCCCAACCCTCTTTGGCTTCACGTGGAGATATGGTGTTGGCAATCATATTTCGTTCGGGCGCTTCTTCCGTTTCAGGTGTCTGGTAACGTTCTACATCCGTTGTACAAATACGGATGTCTTTCCAGCTGACAGTTTTACCTTCTTCGGAAGCATTACCTATTGCGTGTACTTGCAATGCAATAAATCCGCTAGGTGTCATATCATCCCAGATATTGGCACAAGGTACTCCATTAATCCAGGTACGGATAGAATTTCCGATAGCTTCAATCCTGGCTTTATTCCATGCATTGTTTTTAAAAGCGGTTTTTGCAGCCGGATTCAAGGTCAGTGGATACAACCAGTTTCTGCGTGCTTCATCATAGATACCTCCTGACCAAGCTCGCTTAGACGGGTCAATTTCAAACTGATAACCGTGCACACGACCATTCTGATAATCTTTCTTGCTTTCACTACGAAGTTGTACTCCTGAATTTAATCCGTCATCAATTTTGAAATCAAATTCAAGTATGAAGTCTCCATAGTTCTTGGTTGTTGCCAGGAAAGTATTTGGAGTTCCCATTTTAGAAATACCCACAATGGCACCATCTACGATTTTATACTCGGCTTTGCCATTTAGTTTTTTCCATCCTTTCAGGTTTTTGCCGTTGAAAAGAGGTTCCCAGGTCTGCGCAGATAATGAAGCTGCACAGAATAAAAGTAAAGTAAATAAGAAGTTCTTTTTCATTTTTAATGTTATTCTTAGTAAATTGTTTATAGCTGGTTTAATAGGTGGTTATGTTCATTTATAATTTATAAAATTCGTCCCAACCTTTGCGTGGAGGTATCCCTGTCAGCATTGCATTGGCAAACTCGTTATTTGTAATTTGTTTGGTACGGCTGTCGAAGAACAGCTGAGTGTTGAGGCGTTGAGCCATTACACCAAGTGAGAATACCTGACTTAGCACTCCATTGATTTCGAATGGAGAACGTGTTTTTTCTATACCGTTACATGCTAATAAAAAATTCTCGAAATGATTGGACGGGCTCTTTGGTACTTGGGGTAGCTTGTCTGCCATCTCTTTTGCTTTTTCTTCGGGAATGATGGATAAGGTACTTCCATGACTTCCTCCTTTAAATGTCAGGTCTTTTGTATAAATGATCTTTCCAGGATTCAATTTGGCGGCCGGAACATCTCCTTGGTTAGTCGTGGGGATATTAGGGTCTAATCCTGATACTCCGTAACCGGCAGGAATAGGAGGGAGGTTGTCTAGTCCGTCATACCAGGTGATATCTACAGGTGGCATCCCTTTGCGTTGCGGGAAGCGGAAAAGAATAGTGGAAGAATAAGGAAAGAAATAATCATTATGCCCTTTTTCATGCAATAAAGTTACTTCATAGGGCAATCCTAATTCCAAAAACTCATGAACGGTATCCAGAATATGTGCTCCCCAGTCTCCTAAAGCTCCCATTCCGAAGTCATACCAACAGCGCCATTCTCCCTGATGATATTTTTCATTGTATTCATGATATGGAACAGCGCCGAGCCATGTATCCCAATCCATGTCTTTCGGAAGTTGCTGTCCTGCGGGGAGTTTATAAATGTTTGTATCCCATTTATGCCAACGCCGTACGTTATTCATGTGTGCAGTGACGGCGGTCACGTCTTTAATAATTCCGGCATCCATCCAAGCTTTGAACTGGAAGTAGTTTGCTTCAGAATGTCCTTGGTTTCCTACTTGTGTAGCCAGATTAGGACGTTTGAGCGCTGCTTGCATCAAAAGTTCCGCTTCATAGAAAGTACGTGCTAACGGCTTTTCTACATATACGTGTTTGCCAGATGCCAAAGCTAGCATGCTAATCGGAAAATGAGAGTGATCTGGTGTAGCAATTGCAACGGCATCAAATTCTTTTCCCGCTTTATCAAACATCTGGCGGAAGTCTCTGAACTGTTTTGCTTTGGGATACATGCCTATTACCTTTTGTGTATGTTTGGCACCCATGTCTACATCACAGAGGGCAACTACTTCTACCATGCCGGTCCGGGCAAAATCTTCAATAATTTGCTGCCCGCGGTTACCGATACCTACATAAGCTATCTTCACTTTTTCGTTTTTGTTTTTTGAAGATGACAATGTTTGTGCATTCAATATTTCACCAGCTCCTGCTGCCAGTCCGGCAGAAGCCATTGTCATTGTTTTCAGGAAATCTCTTCGTGTTACCATAATTTCTTCATTGATATTGATTAAGTATTCTGTTGATTATATGTTATAAATCTGTTATTATTCTTTTTTCTTTTTGAATAGTGCTGTTATGCCATAAAAGAGGATACGTAAAAGGCTCCAGATGATATATAGCGCTACAGAAAATATGAGCACATAAAAAAATGAAGTTATCATCTCCGTCAAAGGAGTATTATACGTGAATATAGAGTATAAATTGACCAAATTGGCAATAATAAAACATAGGAACAGTGTAATCAACTCTGTTTTCTTTCGTCGAGCGGTCAGGATTGTATCTTTCATACTGCTTCGGATGTTTTTGATTGATGATTCAGATAATTAATTTTGTATTCATCGGGGAAATATAGTGTTTTTTCTTCCTGTAACGCTTGGTGACCCAATAGGCAGAGCATACTCGCATAGTATCCTTCTTCCGCGATTCTTGCGGGTTGTTTGCGAGTAATAACAGCTTCTACAAAAGCTTCCAATAACAAAGAAGTGCCATCGCTCTTAGGACGTTCTCCGAGGATTAATTCTCCTTTGTTTTCGTTAGCCGTTTCCGGAGCCCAACTGGTACCTGCGAAAGGCAGAGTGTCAAATAATTTATTTTCCCAGTCGTTTATCATTTGCAGAAAACCGGGTGCCGGCGGGATACTTTCAAAGTAATATTTACCTTTTTCTGGTTCAACAGTTCCGAGATTTCCCATGATTTGCTCTTCCAAACCATAAAATTGATTGGAAATAACAGAATCGAATGTCATTTTTACGCCATCATCGAATACATATAGGCAACTTACATTGTCGTATACTTCCCGACCGTCTTTCCAGTATGTAATAGCTCCATGTCCCATCACTTTCTCTGGGAGTTTATTCAATGCCCAACTTCCTATTTGTAATTGATGGCAGGCCAGTTCCGTCATTAGTCCTTTTGAATATTCTTTATAGAGTCGCCAGTTAATTTGTCGTTCTAAATTAGCAGAAGGAACTGGGCGTCTCCAGTCTCCATTTCTGTACCAGAATGTGCGGATCGCATTTATTTCTCCAAATGTGCCGGCATGAATCATTTCCATAGCTTTGATATAACGAGGATCGAACAGACGCTGTTGACCTGTGAAGAATATTTTTCCCGTACTACGATGTTTATTGTACATACGGAAACATTCTTCCATTGTAAAACCAATTGTTTTTTCACAGAATACATGTTTACCGGCATCAAAAGCATCCATTACAATTTTACAGTGCGAACTGAGAGGAGTCGCTACAAGTATAGCATCTATGTTGTTGTTTTCCAATAGCTCACGATAGTCACCATATACTTTTGCTTTGGGAGCAAGCTTCAATGCTTCATCTATCGAAGGCTGGTAAATATCGCAAAGTGCTACGATATCAACTTTAGGATTTTGGACTAAAAAGCTCATAAGGAAGCGACCTCGTGAGCCTGGTCCAATAACCCCCAAACGACATTTTTCATTGGAGGTGTTCACGGCTTCTGAAAAGGCAGAAAGCCAGGGACTTGCTGCAAGAAGAACTCCAGCTCCGGTCATTCCGATATTCTTCAGAAACTCTCTTCTGCTAATTTGCGTATGTTTCATTTTGAAGTTATTTGATTCTCAGTATTTTATTCTGTATGCAAATATAGAAAGAAGAGTAAACTTTCTATAAAATTCACTCTTCTTTTTATTAAAATTGGCATTTACCATTCAATTGCCTGATCTTCGTCTGGTATTTGAGTATTTATTTTACGTTCCATCGTTAGAGATCCCTTTACAACATATTCAAGCGGATAACCCGGAACTGAAGTATAATCTGTAAACTCATATTCCAGATTGTTGATTGTTACGTAAATATGTTTTAGGTAAGGTCGTGTAGCATCCATCTCTTCTTCAACCGTATAGGAAGGTTGCCCTTTCACTACCAGATTTATGTCCTCATTATCAGAAGAAATCTTCAGCTTACGTGTTTGAAGATCTATTTTCTCTTCTGTAAATTCAAATTTAATTTTGTAATATTTCCGATCCAAGCGGTCAATGTCTATAAGGCCCGCATAGAAAAATATAGTTTTGTCATCTATTACATAAGAAGTATGGTATTCCGGAACTATAGCCTCTTTTTCGTTTCCTTTAAAATATACTTTATACGCAGTAGCACTATATTGCCCGGAATAATCATTGAATGGGGAAATACGTAACATCGCCCTCCTATAAAATTTGCGGGGATTGGCCTGGTAGTTGTGTGATGGATCGTTGCTCTGAATAGCTAACGGCAATACCCATTTGTCTACCTGATCTAAATCTTTCAGGGCAAAATCGATAGGCAGTAAGCTTGTACATTCGCCTGCCGGTATCTGTACTGTTTCCGGGAACTCGTAATACTTGTTTTCCAACGGTTTAAAGAAAAGTTCTTTACGGCTGCCGAAATGTTCAACATTCAACACATCCAATGTGTCAAGATCCAATCCTACATGCACATTCAAGTCTTTGGAATTCATGGTTGACCCGCTGACTATCAATGGGAGTTGGTATGTTACTTTCCCTTCCGGCTTGTAACGTATGTAAATAGGAGTTACTCCTTGTGCGTTGACTGGTGCCTTGAAAGATACCATTTGCACATATTGTTCAGATTCCCATTCATTATTGCATGACGCACATACTATCAGTACAGTCATGGCTAAGAGTAAATAATATATCTTTTTCATTTTTTTCAAGTTTATAAGATTATTCCGGATAAGTCCAGCCTGGATTTTGAGTTAAACGTTTGTTGCGCTTTAATTCAGTATGATTGATTGGCCAAAACCACATTTTGCGTGAGAAGGTTGTTGGTAATGAAGGTACTGCTACCGGTGTATGGAATACATCTGCCATTTCTTTAGTTGCTAAAGTGTTACACCCATAAATTGGAGTTGATTCTTCTACCGGAGCATCTAGCCAACGACGTAAATCAAAATAGCGATGTCCTTCTCCCATCAATTCAATCTGACGTTCACGTTTTAACTTTTTGCGGAATTCGATAGGGTCATCATATTCTTCTTGGGTATAATCAGGAACTCCTGCACGAATACGTATAGGACGAATTCCTTTTTTCATTTCATTGATATCGCGTTTGATCATATGAGTCTTATTACCATCCCAAGAAGGTATGTCGTATTGCCCGTTTAATTCGTTCAATGCTTCGGCATAAATCAACAGAACTTCTGCATAACGGATAGCCGGTTCTACTTTCTTTTTAATAAGTTCTTCATTGTTGTCTCCTTTACCCATATCATCCGGGTGTACAAATTTTTTAACTCCAATGCCGGTACGTAACCAAAACATCGAGTTTGTATACCCATTACCGTCTCCACGGTAATAGAAGACTTGTATGTTTTGAGGTTCTCCTGCATTTTTATTGCTGTTCAACAAATTCCAAACATCACCATTGTAGGCTACTGAAGCATAGAAACGGGGCTCACGATTAGCATACTGTAAAGAGACGCCTTCTGACAAAGGTTTGTAACGACCTGCTTCTACGTCTTCTTTCGTCACATAGCCGGACATGCGTTCCGAACCGTCGCCGCGGTTGATTTCTTTATCTTTACCGGGACAATCAGTACCATCATTCATATAATATGCGTCACATTGTTTCTGTGTAAGTCCGTGTGTATTCCATCCTTTAGCAACACGTGGTAGCTGATGTATTACCATGTTATTAATGCTCTGGTCACCAGTATTCTGCCCACGGGTAAAAATTAATTCTTTATTCTCAAAAGCACTGACTGTTCCGTTGAATATAGCACGATAAGATTCGAACGGATCGATGTCTTTCCACCCATTCGGCCAAGCTTGTTCTGAGAATTCAGGGTGGTATGGAGGAGTAATCGTTGCAGGAAATGCAATATCCCCTTTGTCTGTAGCATAAGAAACAAACAGCGTGTAACGGTTCAATTCTATCACATCCTTGGCAGCGGCAGCAGCTTTCGCCCACTTAGATTCATCGTAAGCTTCTGGTAACAGTCGATTACCTTGATCATCTACCAGTTCTGAAGCAATATCAGCAGGCGTTTGTCCATTCATTAATGGGCTGGCAGCATATAGCAGAACTTTGGCACGAAGAGCTAATGCCGCACCACGGGTGGGGCGAGCTATTTCTTGTATTGCACGGTCTAAAGGGAGAGCTTGCGCAGCCAGAACTAATTCATTTGTGATATAGGCCACACATTCGTCATACGTATTACGCGGTTGTGCTACTGCATCATAATCTTCCATGTAGTCAATGCCTTGATCCGGCACAATAGGAACAGGACCGAACAAGCGCAACATAATCCAGTAGAAATAGGCTTTCAAAAAGTGCGCTTGTGCTTTGTTGTCAGCAATTTCTTCCGCTGTATATTCCGTATTCATGTCTATATTGTTCAAATATATAGAGGCTTGGCGAATGCCTTTATAACATTTGTTCCAGATTTCTGCACTTTCTCCTGCTAAACCTCCTTCGTTATATTCACCGTTTTTCCATGCTTTATATCGGTCATCTCGATCACCGAAATACATGTCATCAGCAAAACAGAAAGGAACATATCCTTTACTGGCTACATCGAGAAGATGGTTATCTCCCAAAAAGAAGTATGCGCGTGCCAGCCATTTGTCAGAATAAGCTCTGCTTGTAAAAACATCTTCTATTGACATACGCTCATCAAATAGATAATCAGAGTCCAAGTAATCGGAACATGAACTGAGGGTAAATCCTATCCCTATTATAAATGATAAAATAATGTATATTTTCTTCATAATGTCATTGCGTGTATTATAAATTAACGGATATTCCTAAAGATAAATTTTTGCTGAGCGGATATCTCTTTCCATCCGTACTTCCCATTTCCGGGTCCCATAATTTGAATGCAGACCATGTGAGTAAATTGGTGCCAACAAAGAAGATACGGACAGTGTTAAAGTGTACCTTATTTACCAGCTGGGTTGGTAGCGTATACCCTACTTCTACAGTCTTTAAACGTAGATAAGACCCGTTGCGTAACCAATAAGTAGATTGCTGATAGTTATTAGAATTAGGTCCGTAGGATAGTCGGGGATATTCAGCATTCGGATTCTCTGTAGCTGGGTCACCAGATATATCTGCTGAAATCCAACGATTGGAATTAGCCATCTCTGACAGGACATTTCCCCAGCCATCTCCCAACTTGAACATATGGACTGTTGAGCCATCGATAAAATAAGTTGATTTTCCGGCTCCCTGAAAGTGCAGATTCACATCTAGACCTTTCCAGTTTGCAGCTATTCCGAATCCATAAATAAGATTAGGTTTGGTCGTTGCACCGATTGCGACTTGGTCATTACCGTCAATTTTACCATCACCATTCACGTCTTTATATTTAATATCACCAGGCATTACTTTATAACCATCGAAATCTTGTACCGGACTATTACGGATATCATCATAGTCTTTAAACAACCCTAAAGATATCAATCCTCTTGCTTGATTTACACGATGTCCTTTTTGCATTTTATACCAGTAGTAGTTGTTTTCTTCATCTCTATCTACTATTTCATTTTTGCTATAAGTGATATTACTACGTATTGTTAAGCCAACAGCTCCCAGTTTCTGGCGGAAAGTGAAATGTCCGTCAAAACCTTCAGAAGTCACTTTTCCAACATTGGCACTAGGATTACTTTCTAAACCGACTATCCCCGGCAAATATTCGCGTAACATATAGATTCCTTCGCGTTTCTCATTAAAATAGTCAACAGAACCGGATAATTTGTCATTGAAAAAAGAGAAGTCAATACCGAGGTCATGCTTTGTTGCAATTTCCCATGTAACGTTAGGCGAAGATAAAGAAGAATAGCGCATACCGCCATAATATCTGTCAAACGTGTAATCTCCAAAGTTGTATCCACCAGTGTCTACAGTTTTGTCACCATCTTTTTTAGTCATTGTTTCAATATCATAAAGGTAGGGGAAACGAGTATTTCCCAAATTGTCGTTACCTACTTTACCGTATGAATATCGAATTTTGAACATGTTCATCCATTTAAGATGTTTTTTTATCAAAGACTCCTCAGCTATGTTCCAAGCTCCTGAGATGGCTGGGAAGAAACCAAACCGATGCCCTGCTGCGAAATTCTCCGAACCGGTATATCCGAAATTGAAATCAATGAAATAACGATAATTCCAGTTATAGGTAAATCGTCCTGCCAATCCTTGATTACGTCTGGCAATACCTTGTTTAAGATCGTCTCCAAGGCCTACCGTTTTTATTTTTGAAGACTGGTTATATTTTAATGTTCCTCCTAGATGATGATGTTTGAATCCTCGACTATAATGTAATTCTGCTTCAAAGAATTCATTTCTAAGGCCATCGGAACCGCTCTCTTGAAACATCTTTCTTTCTTCAGCTACACGGTCATAATCGAGGGTTCCGTCTGTTGCGCGGAAACGTTTTGCCTTCCACTGTTCCGGCCATTTTCTGCGGTTAATCCAGTTGTTATTTTCTGTGTCATATCCGAAGCGTCCCACGAATCTAAGTCCTTTGGTGATGAAATCAAGTTTCTGCTCTAAGGTTACATTAGTCTGGATATTATTCTTCCAGTTTTCCCGATAACCAGTCATTGTAGCTTGAACCCATGGATTAAAGCGATCTCCATTGTCATTTCCATAGGCTGGTACGTATCCATTAGAATATAATTTAGGAACCATAATGGCATTATATCCCATAAGAGCTGTCCAAATAGCATCACTGCCAACTCCTGAATCATTGGCCTTTTGTAATGAACCTGAAACACCGACTTTTAATAGAGTTGATTTAGTGATGTCTATATCTACATTCATGCGGTAATTCCAACGACGGAAATTTGCATTTGTATTGTAATCTTTCAAAGCTTTATCTACTTTGTACATACCTTGTTGGTCAAGATAGCTTCCTGATACATAGTATCGTGCTGTATTACCACCACCGTTCATGCTTAGTGTGGCACGAGTGCTCCATGAACCTTTTCGTAGTAATTCATCTATCCAATTAACATTGGGATATAAATCAGGATCTAGTCCTAAACGGAATATTTCCAATTCGTCCGCTTTATATAGCGGCTCAAGATTACGTGTGATTTTAGCTTCATTTGCCATGGAAGCATATGTGTATCCATCTACAAAGTCAGGAACTTGGGTGAGCATATTGTAGAACGTTTCCGCTTTTGCACTGATATTAATTTTCCCGGCTTTACCGTGTTTGGTTGTGATTAATACTACTCCATTTGCACCTTTGGAACCGTAAATAGCAGTAGCTGATGCATCTTTTAATACGGAAAAAGATTCGACATCTTCTACATTTATTTCATCCAGACTACGTTCGAATCCGTCAACGAGAACTAATGCGGAATTACTGGCTCCGAAAGTTGAAATACCACGGATCCAGAATTCAGAAACACTACCCGGCTTTCCGGAAGTTTGCATCGCTAAGATGCCCGGTACATTACCTGCCAGGGCATTAGCCATAGAACCTGAGGGATTTGCTTTTAAGACATCTACATCCACATTAGTAATAGCACCTGTTACAGTCAACTTCTTTTGGGCACCGGTACCGGTGATTACCACCTCGTCAATCTCTCTAGCACTTGCTTCTTTCATTGTGACATTGACAGTTCGTTGCTCTTTGACTAATACTTCTACTTTTTCAAAGCCTATGTAAGTAAAAACCAACTTGTGGTAGGGTGGCATTTTAATACTGTATTTTCCATTCAAATCAGTAATGGCACCTAAGCCGGGTATATTACTTATTGATACATTAACCCCAATCATGGGCTCTTTATTTGTATCAGTTACGACACCTGTTACTACAATGCTTTCTTGTGCCAAAGCACTGGTAGAAAGTCCAAGCAACAACATGCATATAAATAAAAAGTTTTTCATCATATAAATGTATGTGTTAATCATGTATTATTCTTCGTAGCCAATTTTGCGAATACGGCGGTTTTCACGGTCACCTATAAAGAAACATTCTCTTTCTTCATCGTATACGATTCCTTCAGGATGATTGAAGCGTGCTTCTTGGCGTAAATCACCATCATTATATCCGGAAGTTCCATTACTGCCTCTACCAGCAAATGTCGTTACTCGACCTTGTGGTGTTAAGATACGGATACAGTGGTTTTCTCTATCACAGAAATAAAAGTCATATTCATCGCTGCTCCCTTTGTATGCTGGATTCTTTACGAATGTACCTTGTCGGGGAGCATGCATGCGGGCTTTTTTACCAACTCCATCTACCCAATCTTTGGCACCCTGCTGACCACAAACAATATATGGGGTGGTAAGGCGCTTTGTCTTCCAGTCATAATCAGAACGTAAGATGTAATGTTGATTAACTACTACAATGTATGCATAGTTTCCGCTAGGGTGGAATTGGATATGAAACTCCCATCCACTATCTTGTATCGTAAACAAAGGGGTAGTTTCCTGAGTTGTAAAATCATATCGAAACACTTGACCAGCATTCCATGAATTGAAATATAATTCTCCATTTATAGGATGAGTTTCTGCACCATTACAGTTTTGACCTTTTGTCAATTCTGTTATAACTTTGAATCCTGATTCACGTGTAAGAATATAATTGTTCGGTCTATCATTATTATTTTGGTCATTGGTAATAATCATGCTGTCAGCTTCATGTGTCCAGCAGATGGTACGTACTTTGCTTAATCCACTATATACGGTACTTACATATTCTTTTTCAAAGTCAATCAAACGGGTAGGGTGCTGTTCACCCACTAGATATAAATGATTGTGATTTTTGGGATCAAAGGACAACCAAACAGCACCTCCAAAGCCACCACAATCATCAAAAGGTCCATCTTTTAAATCATATTTGGTGTTTCCATCATACATTGTTCCTAGAAATGTTGTAACAAGCATCTTCTTTTGATATACAAACTTCTCATTGGCTTCTGTATTTGCAATTTCTTCACCTTCATCGTTGAGAATACTTAATTTGATATCTCCATCATAAGCTTTAGCTGGCACAACACAGTAGAGGCTTTTTCCTTTTGCTCCTACAACTTTGGAGTCTTGTCCACCGATAGTTACCTTTATTTTAGAAATATCACTTCCGAAGTTCTCTCCATACAAGAGCATTCGAGTTCCAAGTCCTCCTTCTTTTGGACTGAATTTAGAAATGACAACAGGCTTATTCGGATCAAAATCTCCTGTTGCGTCATCATTATCTTTGCAACTTGCAAAGATAAGTGTAAGTAAAGCCAGTACTACCCATTGAGTGTACTGACAGCAACTTTTGGTCTTACTTTTCATTTTCATAATACATTGGATTTTATTGGTAAAAATATTTGTATTCATTTTTACAGATTATTTGAATTCTTATTCACTAGTACTTTCATCCAATATCCTCCGATTACAGAACGAGCCTTAAAACCAGTCATTTTGCCTGTTTTCGTATCATGCCAATCACTGATAGGTACTCGTGAAGTCGTTTCATTGATATATTTATAGAGAGGATTTATGAACTTTTCAAAAGTAGCCTGATCCGGAGACATAGTTGCAGTCCAAATTATCCAGTCAGACTTAGTATACTCTTTGCGGGAATCCAATGGCAATCCATAAGGATTCTGTTTCGTCAAATAGTAACTTACTTCCTTGTCGATTACATTATTGGGGAACAAATTCAGATTCCACATCTTGTCCCAAATCATATTATATTTCTGACTCCAGGTATTCTCACGGTCGAATGCCAGGCGGTAATAATCACCTTCATTTGCCATTTCTTCCCATTTCACCGCCATTTTCTTGGCTATACCTGCATATTTCTCTGCAACATCATATAAACCAAGCATATGCGCCATTTCGCTATATCCGGCTACACCCATGATCGCTTTTACTGAAAGATTGGCATTATGGGCCCAATGACCGGCGAAGTCATCCGTGCATAATTGGTTCTCCGGGTCCTGTCCAAACCGTATAGCAAGGTTGTAAACGGCATATTATCAACGGTTTAATTCGGTAACGTATTGTATTTGTGTTGTTCTAACTCAATCTTTATGCTATTTATCAATAGTACTATGTCAACAAATTTGCATTATCTCCTCTAATCCGATTCATATACCCCCATGTTATAAAAATGTTTGGACATATAGAAAGATATGTTATAACGGAATTAGAAACTTAATCTGCATTACTTAAAGAATTATAATATAGGATGAAACATTCATAATTTGCATGCTAAAATTGATTGTTCTCAATTTATTTTGTATTTTCGCAACAGCGGTTGAGTCAATGGCCGTTGAGAAAACAAATCATCATTATGAAATTCTATAATAGAGAAAAAGAAGTTGCGGAATTGAAGCGTGTGCAAGAGCTTGCATTTACTCAAAATTCCAGAATGATTGTGGTCACAGGACGTAGACGCATTGGTAAAACCAGTCTCATAAAGGAGGCTTTGAAAGGAACGCCTACAGTTTATTTATTCATTGGAAGAAAAGCTGAAAGCATATTAGTTACTGATTTTGTAAAGATAGTACGTGAAACTCTATCCATATTCGTTCCTGAAGGAATACCTACTTTTACCAATTTGATGCAATATCTTTTTGAAGTTGGTAAAACACGTGCTTTTAATATTGTCATAGATGAATTTCAAGAGTTTTATAATATCCGACCTGACGTCTTTAGTGATATGCAGAATCTTTGGGATGAGTATAAACAAGAAACTAAAATAAATTTGGTCATCAGTGGTTCTGTGTACTCCTTAATGCAGAAAATATTCACTGATCATAATGAACCCCTATTTGGGCGTGCTGACAATATTTTATGTCTGCGTGCTTTTAAGATCGGTGTCCTGAAACAAATAATGGAGGATCTTGCTTCCGGATATAGCAATGATGACTTATTAGCTTTATACACGTTGACAGGAGGAATCCCTAAATATGTAGAGTTGTTTTGTGATAACCAAGCGCTTACTATAGATAAGATGTATGACTTTGTCTTTTCGGAAAACTCCTTGTTTATAGATGAAGGACGTAATTTATTGATAACTGAGTTTGGGAAAAACTATGGTACCTATTTTTCCATTTTGTCAGAAATCGCCAACGGGCATTATACGCAAGGCGAGATAGAATCGGCATTGGGCGGTACAGCTATCGGAGGTTATTTAAGCAAACTGGAGAATGTATACAATTTAATAACCCGGGAGCGTCCTATTTTTGCAAAACCCGGAACTAAGAAAAATGTACGATATGTTATTGGCGATAATTTCTTGAATTTCTGGTTTAAATATATTGAGCAGAATCGCTCTTATATTGAATTACAGAATTTTGATGATCTGAGACAATTAGCAAAAGCTGATTATCCGACCTATTCGGGTAGGGTGTTAGAGAAATACTTCAAACAGAAATTGGCAGAGACCGGAGGTTTTAAGGAGATAGGCTCTTGGTGGGAAACAAAAAGTTCTATCGGCAAACAACGAATAAATTCTTATGAAATAGATATTGTTGCTCTTAAATCCAGTGGTAAGAAAGCTCTTATTGCTGAAGTTAAACGAGTTCCTGAGAACAACTATAGTCATACTGTTTTCATGGAGAAAGTGGAACATTTAAAACAAAAAGAAATGTCTAAATATGATATTGAGACACAAGTTCTGGGATTGAAAGATATGTAAACATAATAAAGAGGCTTCACGACTTCATTATGAACTGCACCTCAAAAGTTAGACACAAAACTTTTGGGGTGTTTTTTATGAAGTACAGTTACGAACAAAGGCTCTTCATCGTTAGTCGTGTAAAACAAGGAGAAGTGATAGCGCACTTGTCGAAAAAGTATCATATCAATAAGACTCAGATATTGGCTTGGGTGAGAATGTGGGACAAATATGACCGTTTTAGACTGGAACAACAACCACATTGCCGTCCTACGGTTAAATTAAAGGAAGAAGTAGTACGTTTAATATTAGAAAAAGGCGTCCTTTGGCCCATATAAGAGTAGAATACAGAATTGGCAAGACGGCACTACAACGCTGGGGCAGCATAGTACGTAAGTATGGTTATGAGGCTCTCGATCCGTCCAAACGCCGAGGAAGACCACCGAAAGATTCTATGAGACATCCAAAGAAGAAAGAACCGCAAACGGAACTTGAGAGAGTTCAGGCTGAAAACCTCCGCCTGAAGGCCGAAAACGCGCTGCTAAAAAAACGAAGGCCTTAGTCGAGGCAAAGAAAGCCCAAGCACTTCTGAATGGGCGCGGACCATCAACGAACTAAGGTCGGATTATCCTTTTGACTTGCTATTGGAGTTAAGAAAGATGGCTCGTTCTGTGTTCTATTACCATCTGAAGCGCCTTAAAGCCGCTGACAGGTATGCCAATGAAAAGGAATCGATTAAACTGATTTTTCATGAGCATAAGGGACACTATGGCTATCGCCGTGTGACAGCGGAGATACATAACCGTGGTTTTATGTTAAACCACAAGACCATCCAAAGGCTTATGGGTGACTTGGGGCTTAAAAGCAAAATACGCCGGGTGCGCTACCGGTCATACAAAGGTGAGGTCGGCAAGATCGCCCCAAACCACAAATGGGCGACAGATGTAACACTGATAAATATCGGTCCCGTCAAACTTTATCTTTCGCCGAGATTGGATATGTTCAACGGCGAGATAATATCATACAATATCACCCGGACCCCAAATCTGGAACAGATATACGATATGTTGGATAAAGCGTTTGCAAGGTTCGACAGTCTTGACGGCCTTATACTTCATGTTGATCAAGGATGGCAATACCAACACTACGGATACCGTAAGCGCCTGGAAGAACATCATATAGTACAAAGTATGTCTCGCAAAGGTAACTTCCTTGACAACGCTATGGCGGAGAATTTCTTCGGTATTATGAAGTCTGAACTTCTATATGCCGAGAAATTTGAATCATCCGAAACCTTTATAAAGGCTTTGGATGACTATATCGAATATTATAACAATAAAAGAATCAAAACCCGGTTAAATGGAAAGAGCCCGGTACAATACCGAACTCTTTCTATTACGGGATAATGTTTAACCTGTCCAACTTTTTAGGGTACCTGAAGGACAGTCTCTTTTAAAATTAAGCTTAGTTTATTGCATTAGCTACCACTCAATTGCTTGATCTTCATCTGGGATCTGAGTATTGATCTTGCGTGACAAAGTCAGAGTGCCTTTCACATGGTAGCGAACTGATGTTCCTGCAACAGCTGTATAATCAGAATAATAGTAATCAATATTATTAATTATTACATAACGATGTTTCAGATATGGACGAGTTGCATCCATTTCTTCTACAATACGAAAAGAAGCTTGTTTATTAGGATATAGTTCAAAATTCATACCATTTTCATCCGTGTCGCCTGATAAAGTAACCATTCCACTTTCTCCTTCTTCAAATTTAGCAAATATCTTATATTTTTTTCGATCTGTACGATCTTCGTCAATGTTTCCTGCATAGAAGAAAATCGTATTTTCATCTACGACATAGCCTTTAATTGAATTTTTTGTGATTGAACCATTCTTTTGTTCCTCTTCTTCTGCTTTTTCAGGATCCGTATTATCAGATGCGAGATAATTATTTAACAACGTTCCGGAATAAACTCCTGAATAAGCATTAAATGGATAGATTCTCAATATCGCTTTTGCGTAATTCTTGCGTGGATTTGCTTGGTAATTATATGAAGGATCGTCTACTACGGTTAATGGGAGTACCCATTTCTCTGACATATCAATATTTTTAAAATCAAAATTAATATTCAATAGGCCAACATCATTTCCTGCTTTAACCTCCATAGTTTCAGGAAAAGTCACGTATTTATAGTCTTTCCCCATCATATCTTCATAATATAAATCTGTACGACTCATAAAACGCGAAGCATTTAAAGTATTCAGCGTATCTGCATCGTGAGCAACGTGTACTGTAATGTTTTGCTGATTAGTCAATGAACCGCTTACTATTACTGGAAGTTCGTAATTAGAACGTCCTTCACCTCCTGCAACATATTCTCCTTCTATGTTTTTGCGACTGTATGGAACATAAATTTCAGTTACCCCTTGATCATTTAGTGGTGAACGAAAGCCAATATAGTGTTCATATTGCTCTTCTGCCCATTCATCATTGCATGAAACACTTAGTATAGCAGTTGCAAATACTGCGATTAATATATATATATTTTTCATATCTTTAATTGTATTAATAGGATTAATCATAATATGTCCAACCAGGAGCTTGCGTTAGACGTACGTTATGCTTCAATTCATCATGTTTGACTGGCCAGAAGTACATTTTAGGAGCAAATGCAGTTGGAAGGTCAAATGTAGCTACAGGAGTATGAAACTTATCCCGATTGTCTGAGTCCATTATAACATTGCATCCATAAGTCAATACAGTTTCTTCTGTTGAAGCATCCTTCCAACGACGAAGATCAAAGTAACGTTTGCCTTCACCCATCAATTCGATCATACGTTCGCGTTTCAAGGCTATACGCATGAGTTTCTGTGTTTCATAAGTCGCCGATGAATAATCGGGTAAACCTGCACGAATACGCACCGGATGGATTCCTTTTTGCATTTCTTCTTTCGTACGGCTTATAGTATAGGTTGTGGTTTCATCCCAAGAAGGAATATTGTATGTTGCACCATCTGACAATTCATTTAAAGCCTCTGCATAAAGTAACAAGATATCAGCATAACGAATAGCAGGTTCTGGCTTTTCTGTGTAATTTTTTGGATAGTCAGTTGGTTTTACAAACTTCTTAATACCAATGCCAGTGCGTAAATGATAAGCATTATTCATATATCCATCACCTGTTCCACGATAATAAAACACTTGCCTATTACGATGAGATTCTTGAGGATCATTCAAATAATACCACATTGATCCATTATAAGCAACGGAAGCATAAAAACGAGGTTCGCGATTTACATATTGTAAAGAAACTCCCACCCCTGGCTTTTGCTGATCATCAGGCTTTCCGACTTCATACAATCCTCCTAACTCAGGATATTTATTATTTTTGAGGTCTTCAACTGTTGTAAATTCAGTTTCACGAGTACGACTATCTGTACGCTCTTCATATCCAGGAACCCCTGCATACATTGCATTCATACCTCGACAATTACTACCATCTGCCATATAATATGCATCTACCATCTTTTGTGTTAGTCCATGTGTATTCCATCCACCATCTTCTTTAGGCATCTGATGAAGAACTAAACCACTGATATTAAAATCATCACTGTTGGTGTTTTTACTTGATCTTGTGAAAAGTATTTCTGAGTTACTCGCAGCAGATACAGTTCCATCAAATATATTTCGGTAAGACTTCAGTGGATCAATATTAGCCCAGCCATCAGGCCAGTTTTTAGTTGCAAAATCAGGTCCTTCTTGTGGTGTTGGTGGAGTTATAGTAGGACGATCGTGAGGACCATTGTTTGAAGTTGACTTAGATACATGATATAAATCATACTGTCCTGTTTCCATCAGATCTCGACAAGCCGCAGCTGCTTTTGCCCATTTTTCTTCACTATACTCAGGTGACAAAAGACGACGTCCCTGATCATCTACCATTGCTTGAGCAAACTCATCATTATTGCCATTTGCAAGTGGACTAGCAGCAAAGATTAGCGCATAAGCACGTGTTGCTAATGCAGACCCTTTGGTTGGACGGGCTACATTTTCATCATCCATACGTCTATAGTATTGTAGCTCTTTAGCAGCCTGTATCATTTCGGAACTAATAAAATTAGCAACTTCTTCATATGAACTACGTGGAGTTGCAATTTTATCATAACTTTGTGTATAATCTACTCCTTCATCTGGGACTATGGGAACTGGACCATATCTACGTAGCAGTAGCCAATAGTAATAAGCGCGAACAAAACGAGCCTGACCCTTATAATCAAGAATCTCTTCAGCAGTCATTTCTTTATTTATATCAATATTGTGAATAAAGACTGAAGCCTGATAGATACCTTTATAGCATCTTTCCCATGAACCATTCCAATTATTTTCGCCATATTCCCCTAACTTAAATTTCTTATATGATAATTCGTTTTTAGTTGGATCATAAGTTTCATCACGGTCACCATAATACATATCATCTGCAAAACAGAATGGATTAGTTCCAGGATCTTTACTTACTACTTCTGCATTGTCATCTCTCAAGAAAGAATAAGCATATGCCAACCATTCTTCCACACGTTGTTTGTTAGTAAAAACAGATTCGATAGTTGTGCGGTCTTTGAAGTATTTATCCGAATCTAGATAATCAGAGCAAGAAGACATTAGTCCTGCACCCGTTATCATCAACATTAATATATATATTTTTTTAATCATAATCTCATATTTATTTTATAAGTTAACTGTTAATCCCATTGTTACGGATTTAGTTAATGGATATTGTTCACCATTAGTACTACCCATTTCAGGATCCCATAATTTGAAACTTGACCATGTCAACAGGTTAGTTCCTGTCATGAAAATTCGGATATTACTAAGATGGAGTTTGTTAACAAACGACTTAGGGAGTGTATATCCAACATCTACATTTTTTAAACGGAAATATCGACCATTACGCATCCAAAAAGTAGAATTTCTGAAATTATTTGAGTTTTCTCCATAACTTAAGCGTGGATAAGATGCATTTGGATTTTCATTTGCTTGTATACCAAGGGTGGCAGCAGTCTCAGAATCTACCCAACGATCGTTTATTAGATCTGTGAGAATATTCCCCCAATCACCTTCGCTAAAAGCCCTAACAGTTTTTCCATCTATACAAAAGGTTGACTTACCAGATCCTTGAAAATGTAGATTAACGTCAAAGCCTTTCCAAGCAATGGAGGTACCAATACCATAAATCAAATTCGGACGTTTTGTTGCACCAATAGCTACTTGGTCACTATCGTCAATTATACCATCCCCATTGATATCTTTATATTTGATATCACCTGGCTGTACAGCAGTCCAAGTTTGTTTAGGACTATTGCGTATATCATCATAATCTTTAAACAGTCCTAACGCCACCCAACCTTTTTCTTGATCTACACGGTAACCACGTTCATACTGATAAGGGTAAACTTTATTTTCTTCATCTTTTTCCAATACTTCGTTCTTACTGTATGTCATATTGCCACGAACAGTAAAGTCTACATTACCGATTTTCTCTCTAAATGTGAAATTTCCGTCAAAACCTCTAGAGCGTACTTCTCCTACATTGGCTCTTGGTTTACTTTCTAAACCTGTAATAGTAGGCAGAAAGTTTCGAGTCATATAAATGCCCGTACGTTTCTCACTAAAATAGTCTATTGTAGCCGAAAATTTATCATCAAACAAAGAAAAATCCACTCCAATGTCATCCTTAACAGCAATTTCCCATGTTATATAAGGAGATGCTACCTGTGTATAATGTATACCATTGAACTCTCTAGGGTAGGACATGGTTCCCCAATTATATACATTGGTGTTATTTCCATCGCTGTCTTTAACCCAATCAAGAGTATATAGATAAGGGAATCGTACTTGCTTATTGTCCTCTACAAGATTATCATTACCTACTTTACCATGTGAATAACGCACCTTAAACATATTCAACCAGCTTAAACTTTTCTTAACAATTGGTTCCTCTGCAATGTTCCATGCAACAGAAAATGCTGGAAAAAAACCAAATTGATGTCCTACTGCAAAATTTTCCGAACCATTATAACCGAAATTGAAGTCTGCAAAATAGCGATAATTCCAATTGTAAGTAAATCGACCGGCTAAACCTTGATTACGACGGGCAACAGTGTTTTTAATATCCGTACCTACTTCAACCGTTTGTTTTTTGCTATCTTGTGTAAATCTAACCGTTGCACCTAGATGATGTTCATTGAAAGCACGATCCCAACTCATTAGCAAATCCAAAAACTCTCGACGGTCACCTTCTCCACCACTTATTACATACATATCTTTGGCACTATACATTTTATCATAAATGATTTCGCCGGTTTCTTGTTTACGTCCATTGGCTTTATAAAGGTCTGGCTGACGAAGACGACGAATATTACTTTTATTATTGGTATCGTATCCGAAACGTCCAATAAAACGTAAACCTTTGGTGATGAAATCAAAGTTTTGCTCTAACGTCACATTTGTTTGAATATTGTTAGTCCATTCCTCATTATAGCCAGTTTGTGTCGCAAATACCCATGGATTCATGCTATGTTCATTACGATGCGAAATAGGTGTCTTCCCGTCAGAATAATATACTGGTGAGTTTATTGCATTATAGCCGAAAAGCGATCCCCATAAATCCTCATCTCCCAATCCCGGACTATTGCGTTTAGTCAACGAACCAGATACGCCTACCTTCAAAAGAGTTGTTTTCGTTATATCAATGTCTGTATTTAAGCGATAATTCCAACGTTTGTAGTTAGCGTTCGTATCATAATCCTTTTTTAATGTATCGTCAGTTTTATACATTCCTTGGTCTTCAACATAGCTTGCTGAAACATAATAACGCGCAGTTGTTCCACCGCCATTGATATTTAAATTGGCACGATAACTCCATGCACCATCTTTCAGAATCAGATCTGACCAATCAACGTTTGGATACATATCAGGATCAAGTCCCAAGCGCATAATTTCTAGTTCTTCTGGTTGATAAACTACTCCTCTATTACGGGTTACATTAGCTTCATTCATTAAATTGGCATATGTCATACCATCTACAAATTTTGGCGTCATGGTGCGAGTATTATAGGACGTTTCTACTTTAGCGTCAATATTCACTTTGCCAGCTTTGCCATGTTTGGTAGTAATTAATACAACGCCATTAGCTCCTTTTGAACCGTAAATGGCTGTAGCAGAGGCATCTTTCAGAACAGTAAAAGATTCTATGTCTTCAATATTGATTTCATCCAAATTGTTACGTTCAAACCCATCAACTAGAATGTAGGCACTGTTACTTGCTCCAAAAGTTGAAATACCACGAATCCAAAATTCAGAGGTGTTTTTTCCTGGTTGTCCAGAGGTTTGTCGAGCAATAATACCAGGAACATTACCTGCTAATGTATTGGAAAGATTGGATGAAGAATAACGTTTCAGATCTCCCACATTTACATTAGTGACAGCTCCAGTTACAGTTAGCTTCTTTTGAGTTCCCATACCTGTTACAACAACCTCATCTAATGCACTAGCTGCCGCTTCTTGCATTTTTACGTTTACTACACGTTGTTCCTTTACTAGTATTTCTACATTCTCATAACCGATATATGTGAATAGTAATTTGTGATAAGTTTCCATTTTAATACGATAATGTCCATTTATGTCGGTTATAGTTCCCATACCTGGCATATCTTTTACTGTGATATTCACTCCAATCATCGGTTCACCGTTCGTATCAGTGACAGTACCAGTGACGGTTACGGTCTCCTGTGCATAAATGGCTACAGAGAATCCGATCAACATTAAAAATGTTATTATAAAGTTCTTCATACTATTGAATTTATCATAAAATTAATTATTCGTTTCGTCAGCATTTGTTTCTTCTTTTTCCATTGAAATTGTGCGAATTTTGCGACCTACAGTGTCTAATATGTAGAATGTATTAGTCCCTGGATCATAGGTAAAACCTGTCGGATCGCGGAAACGTGCTACTTCACGTAAATCACCATCTTCAGTCCCCCAGAAGTTGTTATCTGTAACTGAAGTGCTATTTCCACGTCCCGCATAGGTCTTTACAATGCCTTCTGGAGTCATTAAGCGAACGCAGTGGTTTCCTTTTTCAGTAAAGTAAAAATCGTAATGATCTGATCGCCCTTCTTTTACATATTCATCATTCAAAACAAATACTCCTTGATCTGGAGTGTTCATACGAGCATCAGTACCAACTGCATCTACCCAATCGGCTTTTCCTCTTGCGCCAGCTACAACATACGGGAAAACGAATCGTTTATTAGCTTTGTCATAATCAGTTCGTAAAATATAATGCTGATTGCGAACAACAATATAAGCATATTCACCTTCAGGATGAATATAAATGCGGTATTCCCAACTAGGATCAGCAACAGTATATAGCAACTGAAATTGATCGTTTGATACGACTTTAGGATCCCAAGCTAACCCACTTTTAATTGTTTCGAAGTAGTCATTTAAATCCAAACGGTATAGTTGCCCTTTATCATAACTATTGAAATACAATTCTCCATTTTTAGGGTGTATTGAGGCACCATTACATTGTTTATAAGCAGCTAATTCCTGTGTATTACAGTCATTGTCAAAAGTCCCTTTTGAGTTACGTTCAATAATGTAAACACTTTGGCTTCTTTCTTGCTGACCATCAAAATCTACAGCTACAATCATATATTTTTTATCAATAGTGAAATCGAGACTGCGTAAACGACTATTCGGCAAACTGGAATTGTTCACTGGTGAAGAAAGTGTGCGATTTTCTAAATCTATTAATTGTATTTCTTTCTTACCATCATAACATACATATAAGTGATTGGGATTTGCTGGATCAAATTTTAAAAATCCATCATTACGGAAACCTGCACAAGTTTCAAATGGGCCATCTTTCCAACCTTGATCATCATTATTATTTCGATAACCGCATAACGTTCCGACAACCATCTTTTTTTGGTAAACAAAAGAAGTACTTGCAGTAGCCACTTGTACATTTTCTCCTTCTCCTACTGAGACTTTTATTTCTCCAGAGAAAGCACCTGAAGGTACAAAACAGTAAAGAGAAGTCCCTTGAGTACTAATGATTGTAGCATCTTTACCACCAATATTAACCTTTACGAGTGAAGGATCTGCTCCAAAGTTCTCACCGTAAATAACTATCTTTTGGTAAGCTCCTCCTTCTTTAGGTGTGAAATCCGATATAACTACAGGTTTCGATGGATCGAAAGCTGCTACACTCATTTTATCATCATCTTTACAGCTTATAATGCAAAGAGCAATAAAAGTCAACATCATCCACTGAATGTGCTGACAGCAACTTTTTGTGTTACTTTTCATTTTCATAATACTACATTTGAATTTAAAGGTAAAATATTCATTTTCATACATTTAATTATTTAAGACTTTATCTAGTAATACTTTCATCCAATAACCGCCGATTACTGACCGGGCTTTAAAGCCTACCCATTCACCGCTATCTGTGTGATGCCAGTCGCTGATGGGTACCCGTGAAGTCGTTTCATTGATATATTTATAGAGAGGATTTATGAACTTTTCAAAAGTAGCCTGATCCGGAGACATAGTTGCAGTCCAAATTATCCAGTCAGACTTTGTATACTCTTTGCGGGAGTC
>PVMO01019553.1_pt1 | contig 52760 bp, 32 predicted proteins | sample 1853421 | NCBI WGS metagenome assembly PVMO01 (sample SAMN08533511, study PRJNA380276) | Human gut metagenome, whole genome shotgun sequencing project.
TATCCCAATCTTTGTTTTGTAAGCCAGTTACATAACCACCTTTACCATCTAAGGAAATAGGGTTGTCACCACCAACTTTTACAACTTTGTCACCTTCGAAAGTAAGTTTGCCAGAATCAGCACCATTTGTGATAGAGGAGATATCTGCCAAGTCGCCTTCTACATTTACTTTGTAAGGAGTAGCTGCTGTGCCGTCACCTTCAACTTTAGTGTTTTTGCCATCTACAAGTTTAGAAGGATCTGTAGAGCCAGTAGCACCAGTGGAGCTTACTGTGTAGATATCTTGACCTTCAGCACCTTGAGATTTAGCTACAGTTACGCCTGCACCAGCTTTAACTTCTGTCTTAGCGGATTTTAATTGTTTTACGTTAACTGCGTCAGTATCATCAGTACCAGGAGCTACGTTAGTGATTTTTTTGTTACCAGCGTTGATACCAGTTTTAGTAACAGATGGGCCACCAGTGATTGTTAAGCCATCGTTGTTAACTTTAGTATCACCAATTGTTAAGGAACCATCTTTAGTCAAATCAACATCCTTATTCAAGGAGTATGTGAATTGTTTACCAGCTTGGTCTAATACAATGTTTTTACCAGCTTTGAAAGTAACAGTGTCGCCAGGGCTTACTTTTTCAGAAGTAGTGCCATTTGTAGTACCACCATTGTTAGCGGAAGTTACATTCCAACCGGAACGGTTAATAGCTTGTGCTACATTATCAGTAGTTGCTACACCATTTGTAGTAGGAGGTACAACTTTACCGTTGTTATCAGTGATTGTAGCGCCTTCTTTAAGTTTCAATTTAATGCCAGTAGCATCAGCTTCTGTGGAAAGAAGACCTTCACCTTTAACTGTCAATGTACCATTGTCCAACAATACATCGCCTTTACCAGTGTCGCCAGCGTATTTCAAGTTAACGCTTCTTAATTGAGCTACGTTAACGGCATCAGTATCTTCTTTACCTGCAGCAAGACCTGTAATTTGACGAGTTGCAGTAGCACCGTCACCTACGGAAACAGCTGCCAATGTAGATGTTTGTGCAGTACCAGCTAAACCACCGTATTTATTATCACGATCTTCAGCAGGGTTGAAGCCTTTAACGCCTTTATCTACAGTTGCTTTAGATGTAGAACCAAGAGCAACACCATCAGCAACAGAGGCCTTTGCCTCTTTACCTAATGCTGTAGCAGATGCAGCAGATGCTTCAGAACCTTGACCCAATGCACTTGCACCATTAGCTGTAGCAGAAGATTTGCCACCTACTGCAGTAGAAGCAGTACCACTAGAGTTAGCTTGCATACCAATTGCAACAGCCGCAAATCCACTTGCTGTTGTTTTATAGGTATTACCACCACTTGGAGCACCATTAGTACCGATAGCAATAGCAGCATTAGCAGTAGCTTCTGTACGATTACCGATAGCAACGGATAAATCGTTTTTAGCTTTTGCTTCACGACCAATAGCAATGGTATCTTGTGCTGTCGCTTCATTTTGACGACCGATAGCAATCATAGTATTACCAGCATTACCACCAGAGTTCGCAACGTTATCTTGACCGATAGCTACAGCACCACCAACAGATGCAGTATTGTTATAACCCATTGTGATTGTATCTTCTTTTTGAGAGTCATTGCCCTCACCGATTGCGATAGCACGATCACCAGACGCTTTATTTTTGTAACCAACTGCTACAGCGCCAGCTACAGAAGCGCCATCAACTGTATTTTGACGACCTAATACAGAGGAGTTATCGCCTGTTACAGTATTACTAGAACCAACAGATGTAGCACCTTCACCGGATACTTTATTGTTAACACCAACGCCAACCGCTACATTGTTAGTTGCTTTATTCAAATAACCTAACGCCACAGCACTGGAACCTGTTGCTTCCGCTTGACGACCAATTGCTAAAGCAGCGCCTTGAGTAGCGTTTGCACCAGAACCGATTGCGATAGAACGGTCACCAGATGCAGTACTGGAGTTACCCATTGCTACAGATGCTTCACCAGATGCTGTATTGCCAACACCGATAGCACTTGCAGATTTATTAGTTGCATGGTTTTGATTACCAACCGCTAAAGAAGACTCTCTTGTAGCTTCATTAGCAGCACCGTAAGCAATTTTGCCACTTTCATCACTAGGACCACCTGCTGTATTATTTTGGTAACCAACAACAACAGAGTTTTTAGACACTGTATTAGAACCATTATAAGTACCGTTAGGAGTAATATTAACCGCACTATTACCTAAGTTTACATCCGCATGTACCGGTGTACCCATTGCGCCAGCGCCTACCATAGCCAAACCAGCTAATACGCTAGCTAACACTTTTTTCTTACCACCATTGTTTTTTGCAACTTCGGAAACTACTACGTAGCACTCTTTAGTTTTGCTCCAAACAACTTTAAAGATTTTATTCATATTACTATGAACCCCTTTCTTAACTAGACACAATTACAATCCTTATAATTAATAATCAATAAATACAAAAGACTGAAAGGCCAAACATCCCATACTTAATGGCATTCTGAGTGTCTTTCATATTCTTTTCATTTTGTGTCATGAACAGAATATCATATATCGAAAATCTTGTAAATAGTATACTTCATCTTTTTATCATAAACACCAAAATTTATTATTAGAACCTTTATTTTGTTAAATAAAATTTAATATATGGTCGTTTTTTTACTCATTTTTTTGACGATTTATACGTATTTTATAAAATCTAATCTATTTTATTCTATCCAGTTTTATTATTTTCGATAATTGCATTACCAAAACTTATAAATAAAGGTTTAATCGATTTATGGAGATTGATTTTTCTCGATTTCAAACTCTATTTTTATATTATCTATAAATTTTGATCTCAAAAAAAATCTATATATGAAATTCACTCAATCCTTTGATAACCATTTCATAAATATTTCATATATCTCTTTGCAAATGAAATAATTATGAATTCGCTCTCCTATATATAATAGAAATTATGATATACTTAATCATAATGAGGTAAAATTTAACCATATAGTAACAATGAGGATTTACCATGGACACACAACCAAAAGAAGCACGTAAAGATATGTATAAAGAAACCACAGAAGAAATAGTAAAAGGTAATAGCAGCGAAGGCCAAGCCATTAGTCCCCCTCCGCATCAACCGTCTACTGACCAAGCAGGCATTGAGGCATTAAAGGACTCATATGATGATTTCCTTTATGTATCTAAAGCCTTTGCTAGTTGTTCTATTAATTCGTTAATTGCAACGGCGCGCATCTACGGTCTTGATCCGGCGCCAATTAAGGGTGCTCGTGTACTTGAGCTAGGCTCCTCTTGTGGCGGCAATATCATTCCACAAGCACTGTACTATCCAGAGGCAACTTTCACAGGCATCGACCTATCATCTGTACAAATCAAACACGGTAATGAATTAATCGAATCCATTGGGCTCACCAATGTAACCTTATTAGAAAAAGATATCATGGACATCGATGATGACTTTGGCACCTTCGATTACATTCTCGTTCACGGCATTTGGTCTTGGGTACCTGACAGCGTTAAGGATAAAATCCTCAGCATTTGTAATCGCAATCTATCTGACCGCGGCATCGCTTATGTGTCCTACAACACGTATCCCGGTTGGAAACGATTAGAGCAAATGCGAGATATTATGCTCTACTCTGAAAAGCAATTAAAGTCTCAATCACTGCAAGAACGTACTGTATACACTAAAAACGTGTTAAAACTCCTTGGCGAGACAATGAACATGGATAAACGTTCTCAAGAGCGGTCAGGTTACAAAATCGCCAATATCAACACTGTCTTAGATTCCAATGATTATTATGTGGGCCATGAATATTTAGAAACCTTTAACGATCCTGTGTATGTGTCTGAGTTTATTGACCGTGCAGAACAGCAGGGCTGTGTATATATCGGTGATGAAAGCCTCGAAAAATCCTTTATCACGTGGCTCAATGATAAGGTAGTAGATAATATTAAAGCCCTTGCCAACGGTAATCATAAGGATAAAGAGCAATATTATGACTTTGTCTATGATACACAGTTCCGCATGGCATTATTAACAAAACCATGCAATAGAGACAAAATTGTGCGGGACGAAACGGTTCAAAAAGATATTCTGGACACGTTGTACTTTGCGGCACCTTTTGAAGATTCCTTAGGCATGCCTTCGGATTGGACCGATACGCTACGCATTACGCTCAAACAATTTATGCGCACGTTCCAACAATTTAATGTTCAAGATATTGTAGACTACATGGCTGAGAATCATCCTAATGAGGAATATAGCAAGGACAGATTGTACGTACAGCTATTCTTGCTAACCATTTTAGGCCATCTCCGTTCGTATGCTGAGAAATATGAAAAATTACTATTTGTAGAAAATGTGAGTTACATCCCAGAACGTTTCATTAGATATGTTTCTACCCTCATCGAAGGCAACGGTAAACAATATATGTCCTTAGGCAATATGTTTAATCAAGAGGATCCTACTGTAGACGAAGGGCTATTGTACGTCATGAAACAAATGGCACAGCCCACAACTCGTGCTGAGTTAATTAAAATTCTAGATGAAACGTTAACCATCACTCGTACGAAAGCAGATGGTGAAACCTTCACTGTCCCAAGTGAACAATACCTCGATGAGTCTATTAAACATTTAGTAGAGCTTGGCTATTTTAGACACCAAGCTTAAAACACCATTTTTTATTTTGATACGTCACTACTTAAGTTATTACATTACTTCTAATTAAGGTATGACATAGTTGCGACTTAACAAGAGAAAAAGTAAGCCTTAGTTTCACTTTCAAAATTTAATCACACAAAAATAAAAGCGTAACAGGTATAGAGTGCAATTTAATCTATATCAGTTACGCTTATTTAATTTGGCTACTACATAATGTATCTAGAAGTGTTAATCTACGTAGTAGCCAATTGTTATGTAAATAACCTATTTTATTTTTTGTTTACACGAACGCGTTCAATTGTTGGTTCACCTTGAGCATTTTTCGCTACTGTGTCCACGCGGAACAATGCCATTTCTGGGCTGAATTCAGTAACGAGGCGATCATCTACTGTTACGCCGTCTTGGATTGCACGGTATACGATTTGTGCGAATTCATAACGAGTTAACAAGCGGTCACCACCAAATGTGCCATCTGGATAACCTTCAACGAGACCACGGCGAGATAAATCGCTTACCGCTTCATATGCCCAGTGGTTTGTAGCTACGTCTGGGAACAATGTAGTATGGTCAGCTTTCATCTTAGTACCAGCTACGCCGTTCAATAATGCAGTCAATTTTTGAATTTGTGCATTTTGTTCAGCTACAGTTTTCTTAAGAGCCAATACCTCTTTACCGATAGCTACACGAGAACGGGATACACCATTATGAGCGCCTACTTTCACAGATAAGCCAGCATTAAATACTGTTTCATCGCCGCCCACTGTGGAACCGATGCTAAGTTGTACGTCTTCGTTAGGACGGTAGAAAGCACCAATAGCTGCCGCATCACCACTGCGGTAGTGACCATAACCTGCAGCAAAGTCCCATTTAGCGTCTGGATCGAAATCAAGTGGATGTAAAGCCGCCAACGCTGCAGCGCCTGCTACAGATTTGTCGATACGTTTATCCATCTTGGAAAGATCGCCTTTGAAGGAGTTCATATTGTTATTGATGTTTGTAATATTGTTTTGAATATCTGTTACATTGCCTTTAATGTTTTTAATGTCTTCTGTATTCTTAGCGATGTTTGTAGTATTGTTTGCAATATTACCTGCATTTTTGTTGATATCATCGCGGTTTTTATTGATGTCATTGCGATTGTTCTTGATGTCATCTTTGTTTTTGTTGATATCGTTGCGATTTTTGTTGATGTCATCGCGGTTTTTGTTGATCTCTGTCTTATTTTTGTCGATATTCGTAGTATTGTTATTGATTTGGTCCGTAATATCTTTAGACAAAGATACTTTGTAATCACGGCTATTACCATTGATTGTTGGTGTTACCGTAATGTGGTCACCTGCTGTTACTGTTGTAGTACCTGTAGCAGCGGTGATTTCGTCTTTCACCTTTTTAAGTTGGGAAACGTTAACCGCATCAGTATCTGCTACGCCGGCTTTCACATTGTTGATGATTTGATCACCAGCACTGATGCCGTTTGTAGTGTAGTAAACTGTTTTGTCCCCTTCACTTGCGTACATACCAGATTTTGTGAAAGTAGCTTGTTCTAAGGTATCTGTGTTTTCGATTTGGATACCTTTAGGTGTAACACCGATATTTTCGCTGCCGTTGAAGAAACGAGCACTGTCCTTATCGATACGAGCACGAACGTCGTCAGTTGCTTTACCGAAGTTAACAGAGTTCATCTCTACTAAATCTTTATTTACAGCTACTTTATATTCAGCACCACCGTTTGCATTTGTACCTTGTGTTACAGTCGTATTATCGCCTGCTACAACTGTGGTATGTTTTTTAGCTTCTGCTTCAACGGTGTTAACTTTTGTTTCTAAGTTATTAACTTTAGTATCTACATTGTTTACTTTAGTTTCTACATCGTTAACCTTAGTTTCAACGGTGTTAACCTTAGTCTCTACTGTATTTACTTTGTTTTCTACAGTATTAACTTTATTTTCTACAGCAGTAACTCTAGGCTCTAAGTCGTTAACCTTAGTTTCTACAGCAGTCACTTTGTCGTCTACTTTTTTAAGTTGAGCCATATTAACTGCATCAGTATCTGCTTCGCCAGCTTTCACATTATTGATTTTTTGATCGCCTGCGCTAATACCGTTTGTAGTGTAGTAAACGGTTTTATCCCCTTCACTTGCATACATACCGTATTTAGTGAAGTTCGCTTGCTCTAAAGTATCTGTATTTTCGATTTGAATGCCTTTAGGTGTAATACCGATGTTTTCGCTACCGTTGAAGAAACGAGCGCTGTCTTTATCGATACGAGCACGTACATCGTCTGTAATCTTACCGAAGTTAACAGAGTTCATATCCTCTAAGTCTTTCTTTACAGACACTTTGTATTCAGCACCACCAGCCGCATTTGTACCTGCTGTTACAGTTGTGTTATCTCCTGCTACAACTGTAGTATGTTTTTTAGCTTCCGCTTCAACATCGTTGATTTTTTCTTCTGCTTTTTTAAGTTGTGCTACGTTTACTGCATCAGTGTCATCTGTACCAGCTGCTACAGATGTAATTTGGCGTGTTACATTATTTGCTACGTCGCCAACGGATACGGCAGAGCTTGTCGCTTTCCATGCAGCACCTGTTTCTGTAGAAGCAGCACCTGTTTTAACATCATAGCCAATACCGCCAGCTGCTACTGTTGCTTTGGAGCCACTACCAAGAGCTACGCCGCCTTCAGCAGTTACCTCTGTGTTGTGGCCAATAGCTACTGCTTCGTTCACAGTTGTTGTAGTACCAGCATCGCTAGAACCAATTGTAACAGTATTGTTAGCACCTGTTACAGTACGGTTATCGCCTACGATAATTGTGTCAGTTGCATCAGACACAGTATTCTTGGAACCAATAGCTGTCATGTGCTGAACTTTAGTAGCCGTATTACCTACGCCCATAGCAAGGTTGTCTTTGCTTTCACCACCCTTAACACCTGTCACAGTATTGTTAATACCGATCATCGATGTACGTAACGTGTAGTCAGCCTTGTTAGCGCCACCAAGGGCCATCGTGGAGCCACCACCGTTAGCGTTTTTAACAGCAGTACGCAATGTTTCTGCAAATTCCTTAGCAGAACTACCTGCATCAGTTGCATTAACAGGAATCGTTGTAACGGAGTTTGTAATTTCGTTACCTGCACCCATCACGATGGAACCGTTGGAGTTGAACGTTCTGTTCGCTGTACCTACGATGCTGTTACCGATACCAGAGTAGAAGCTGCTAGCTGTTTTAGATTCATTACTATTGAAAGAACCATTCACAGTGGATGCTAAGTTTTTAACAGGGTTGGAGAAACGACCACCATTATATTCACTGGAAATAATATTGTACGTACCAGTGTTTGTAGCAAAGGCACCGTTTGTGAAGCTGTTAGCGCCCACTGTAGTAGCATATACATTCAATGCATCTGTACGAGTTTTGGCAGAATCTACAGTTGTGTCACCAAGGTCACCTTTATAGTTATGGGAACCAATCATAGTACTGCCAGTACGAGCAAAGGTATTATCACCAATAGCTACGCTGCCTACTACCTTAGTTGGATCCGCAGGAATTCGAGCGCTAGAGAATAGACCACCGCTATAGTTAGTTTGACCCAAAGCAAAGGCAGCCTCTACGCCGCCTGCCATATTTTCAACTTTTGCATTTTTACCGATAGCTACGCTACCGCCTTGGCTAGCATAGTTATTGATTACAGCGCCGCTACCTACAGCAATGTCGCCTGTAGCAGCACTAGCACCATTAGAATATTGAATAGCGGCGCCTTTACCGACAGCCACGTTTTCCGCTTTAGGTGCACTGCTGCCAGTGCCGTATGCTACGCCACTACCACCGCCAGTCGTAGTGTCTGCCGCACTTGCAACAACCCACAAACTGGATAACAACACACCGTTAATTAACATAGTTAATAAACGTCTCCGTTTGTTCATGATGAGTATCCTCCATGTACTTTAATTACTATCTCTCTTACAAATAACATATAAATAATTCACGATATTTTCATGAGTATTATATGAACATTGTAGCATGAATATCCATTTTGTAAACAGTTTTTTATATATCTATTAAATGTATTTAAAAGTAGAAACTGTTTTAGTATTACTCGGGCATGTAAATGACCTATAAAACCTACAATAGTCTATGTGGTTATATCCGGTATAGGTTATATGTCCCTATATAATGCTATAGGTTATATGTCCTTATATATAATAATGTTATATATAAGAATATATAAGGTTATATAAGAAATACTCTATATATCGGGATATACTCTTAACAACAAAAAGTGGGTAGTTAATCCATACAGATTAACTACCCACTTTTGGTAAGAGGTAAGGCGAACCTCTTACGATTGCCGCATGATTCAAGTTTGTTGTTGAGAGAGAGATTTTTAAGTAAATACACCGCAATAGTTATTGAAGTAACAGAGAGTAACTAATAATGAACGGGCGATCACACGGCACTAAAAAAGTAATGTTTCCACATTAAGATAATGGCCTTACATAAGAGCCATTATCTATAAAGAACAGTTAAACTTAATCCTAACTCTTCCTTATCATTAGTATATCATTTATTAAGCTCAGATAATAGATATTTTTTCATTAAATTTTCATTAAAAATTAATGAGCCGAATGAATCACAGTTCTATTCACTTTATGAGTTCTATTATAAAAATTATTACTCAACCCAGATCGTATTATGACGTCTTACAAGGCTTAGCATTTTGGAACGAACACTCATAGTACCCTCTACACTGTGCTTACCACCATACCAAGCTACAGGAGATCCAGCTAAGCGGAATGTAATCTTCCCATACGCTCCACCTGAGTTATGCTCAGGCTTGTTATAGCCCATATCGACGGACACACGCGGTGTGAGCTGCAACTCGGAACCAACGCGCAAACCATTCTTATCAGTCTGACGTTCTTGATTCCAATGGTACCCTTCTACATAGACTCTCGCCCAGCGAGCATTTTTGAAAGTCTTACCATATTCGAGGGTATAACCATTGGCCACCCGTTCCAAAGTATGTAAATTTACATCTAGGACGCGCTCATCAGAAGCAGAACCGTACCAGTTGAAGCGGAACTCGCTTTCACCAGACATATATTCTAGGCCCCCGCTGAGGCGGTCGTGATGACGCAAGAAGCGGTGGTCATAGAAGAGATGAGCACCATAAAGGCGACGATCATCCTTCGAGATACGTCGGTACCCAACACCTACGTTAAGGGTTGTCCCAATATCGGAAGCCCGAGAAATACGCTGCTGCGTAAACCATACGTCGCGCGACTTCTCATCGTAATGGCCTAGGGGTTGAATCGTCTCCACAGAATACAATGGCTTCCACCCCTCTTGGAACTGAAAGCTCAGCGTAGTGCGTCTCATCCACGGTTTACCTTTAGCGCCATACATCGCATTGGATACATTAGACATAGCCACCGCATTGATAGCGCGATTTACTGCATCTACGTCGCTGTACTGCACTGTCTTGGTCTCTTGGCGATCCATCACGAGAGGGCCACCTTCACCAATCACATGGTCTGGTGTGGCCGCTGGAGTGATATGGAAATCTTCAGCTGCCGCTTTAACATGCTCCTCACGAGTATTCGTTGCCACAGCAAGGGTATGCTTCCTTTGGACAGACTGGTCTGCCCCCTTATGCAATTGTTGCTTCTCTGCCTCTGCGGAACCCACACAACACAAAAGGGCACTCAAGGCAACACATACAATACGTTTCATTACTCTCTACAACGTTTTATTATTCTCTACACATAAAATTCATGAACAATAAATGAAATATATATTAGTGTAACGAATAATGGCCACCACTGTCAAGAAATTAGAGCCATATATAGCCAAAACTATAAAGACATTTTTCTATGTAGATTAACCTTTTCCGTTTCGACTTAAACGTTTTTATACCATTGCATAAACATTCTCTAAAATATCCGTTTATGGTGTATTTTATACCCATAATATACAAAATATTCATTTACAATATGCTTTTCATGTATTATTATGAATCTGTAAGTTTTTATGAAAGTTTTGTGAAGTCATAATATGCAAAGGAGTGTATTGCGATGAGTAAGAAACATTTTGTATTAACTGGTATCGTGCTAACTGCACTATCTATGGGAGTCGCTTCTGCAGCGCCGATTAACATCGTCCAGACGGGACACAATATAGGCGCTGAAGGTACGACTTTCACCAATGATGGCAACATTACCTTAGGTCACGCCGCAGGAGCTGCGAATAGCACCCATCAAGTGATCAACAGTCCTAACTCGAACGGTAATAACATCGCCATCGGCACCCTATCCAGTAATGGTTCCAAAGGAGGCGCCAATATTACATTAGGTGGCAAAACCTTCCTTAATGGCACGGGCGACAACAACGTAATCGCTGGTTCCCTCACTGCCAATAATGCGAAAGCGACCATGTCTATCATCATGGGTACCCAATCGGGCGAGAAATCCGAAGGTACTAAAAACGTGTGGCTCGGTCATTACCAAGGGGCGAATAGCACGGCTAACAATTCCGTCCTCATTGGTTCTGGTTCTTCGGTGAAAGCTGATTTTACCCTCGGCATCGGTCATTATACGAATGTAAATGCCAAGAAGGGCCTCGCTATCGGTTCTTATAATACCTTATCCGATAAGGCCACTGAGTCTGGTGTATTCGGTCAAGGTCAATATGGGAAAAATGCCATCGATGCAAGTGGTTCCTATAGCATTGGTAACTATAACCACATCTCTGGAAACAACACCTTCGTCATGGGTAATAATGTAACTACAGCATTAGAGAACGCCGTTATCCTCGGCAACGATTCGACGGATGGCGATGTGGTAGGCACATCGAGCTATACCTTTAAAAATGGTACGACTGTAAACTATGCAGGTACTACACCTGTTTCTACCGTATCTGTAGGCGCTAAAGATAAAGAACGGACTATAACTAATGTAGCGGCAGGTCGCGTAAGCGCTACCTCTACAGATGCTATCAACGGTTCTCAACTATACGGTGTGCATCAAATGATCGATTCCCTTGGTCAAAGTACAAATGCACAACTACAAAGCTCCATTAGTCATGTAGAGCAAAACATTAATCGCGTAGAACAAAACATTAGCCGCGTAGAACAAAATATCGGTCGCGTCGAATCGGAATCCAATAAGGGCGATGCTCGCGCCGCTGCACTAGCTGCTTTACATCCTATGGGCTACGATCCAGACAACCGCATTCAATATATGGCAGGCTATGGTCATTATAAAAATGCCAATGCACTTGCTCTTGGTGTTGGTTACTACCATCGAGACAATCTATTATTAACTACAGGTGTAACACTCAATAGCCACCTTATGGCTAATGTAGGTGTTACCTATAAACCTGGTAAGTCTAACATGACGAACCACCCACAAAACCTTGAAGCTCGCGTACAAGCGTTAGAAACACAAAATAAAGAGCTCCAAGAAACAGTACGTCAGCTCATGTCTAAATTAGACAAATAGTACTAGTTAGTTAGTTAATTAGTTAATTAGTTAATTAGTTAGTTAGTTAGCTAGCCAGCTAGATAGCCATCCCATATACTATTTAGCTAGGCTGAAGCCCTTATATATTCTTAACACTTACAAAATAATCCTTATGATAAAATAATCCTTATGATAAAACAATCCTTACGATAATCTTTTAAACAATTCTTATAGTAATACTTGATACACTACTTATAAGATTACTAAACCTCTTTAACAAACAAGCCCCCGTAGGAAAACCTACGGGGGCTATTTGTTTAACAACGACCATATAGCTTATTGAGAGAGAAATAGGGTATCCAAAAGGATTGTAATTGCTGTGTAACTAGGAGTAATTGCATATATTCGGATACCTGTGTATAAATTTATGTATAGTACGTAAGGGTTGTCTATATATAAAGTGCTATACGGTCATGGGTATAGTATAGACCTAATAATACTACTATTATATGATTTTCCACACACCTTTTTTATATAAATACGCCTAAAAAAAGAGGTAACGACCTATGCCATTACCTCTTTCATAGATATATAGTTATATATACCGATTAGCGGATGCGTTTAACGCGGTTATTACCGTCACGCATAGCTTCTTTCAAGCTGTAGATTACCATTTCGTTCATGTAGAAACGCAATTCATCATTATTCATATTTTCAGTATTCTTTTCAAGAATAGCTAAGATTTGGCGTTCATATTCAGCTTGGTTCATTTCAGATACTGTAGTGTTATTCGTGAAGAATTCTTTGTAATCTAAGTACAAGCGATCTAATGCTACGCGAGCATAGCTATCTTTTTTATAGCGATGGCTTGTAATGTACCAGCTACGACGAACGTTCATGTAGTACAACGCATTGTTAGCAAGACGTTCTTGACCAGACACACGGCCAGTATTTGGTTGACCAAGTTGAAATGCTGCAAATTCAGATACTACAGCTTTTACCTCTTCACTAGGAACAGCAAGAGAGATTTCTTGTTGTTCTGCAGTCAAAGGAGCCGCAGGTTGTTCAGGCATCATCAAAGGATCTTGTGCCGCATGTACTTGGCCAGCAACACATACAGAAGCAATTGCCATAACTGGTAATAATTTAATTAGTTTCATAAGCCCCCTCATTGGAAGCCGCCCTCCCCAGGGCGGCTTTCCTATGTTTTAAATACTCAATACACTCTCAAGTGAATGATTATTTGGTTAACCCAGCTTGTTTCATAAGCATTGCAATTTGAGCTTTCATCTCTTCATTATCTCGTTGTACTTGTTCGTACTTAGCAGATAATTCCTCATCGCGTTGTTTCATGCGTAAGTTCTCAGCTTTCAATGCAGCCACTTCATCTTGCATTACATAGGCAGAGCTGATTGGGCCTGCTTTGTAACGTGCTGGAATTGCTTTTTTAGCGTCAGATGTACCGAATTTATAAGATACACCAGCGTTAACCATATTATCATGACCACCTAAGGAAACACCCATATGAAGCATTGTAGATTCATTTGTATAGTGAGCGATACCAATAGCAGCAGCAGTACTACCTTTATAGTTGCCAACAGCCGCCAACACTTGTGTAGGTTCTAATGGATCATATTGCAATGGTTTAAGACCTGCCATGGCTGCGCTAGCTGCACCAACATCAGCGATTTTACCATCTACACTATGCATAGCATTGCGCAATTGGTTAACGTTAACCGCATCAGTGCCATTGATGCCTGGCGCTACATTAGTAATCGTATTATTACCATTGTTTAAGCCATTTTCTGTAAGGCTTACAGTGTGACCTGGTACAGGTTGACCGTTGATGGATGGAGTAATTGTGATACCACCACCATCTACTTTTGTATCTACTGTATAAGGAATTGTAGTATTAGTTCCTGGTACAGTTTTTGTATACGTAGTAGAACCGTCTTTTAGGTTGAGGTCCTTAGCCAACTTGATATCATAGCCATCGCCTGCAGCGTTCTTCACAACAGCTAGGTTGTTGTCACTTAAACGATTTACATCAGCGCCACCTTTTAGGTTCATTGTATCGCCTAAACCGCGAACAACTTTACCATCGTTACCAGCTTGGTCACCTTGGAATACACGACCATTTTTAGCTTTTTCGTTAAAGTCGTCGTTAACAGCTTTTAATTGATCTTCTGTTGCCGCGCGACCTGTAACAGCTACAGGGTTGTTAGGATTCCATGTTTTATTGTCCAAACCAGTCACAAAGTTACCGTTTTGACCACCCGAGCTTTGGTTACCCATGATTACATCGCCAGCTTTCACAGTGTTACCTGCTGTAACAGAACCTGTGCTGCCATCAATTGTAACTTGGTTAGCGCCATTACCCGCAGTAATCGTACCAGTAGATCCGTCAACTTTAACTTGTTTTGCTGGATCTGTGCCAAGTGTAATTGTATCATTCAAGGACATCTTAATCGCAGTGCCATCTACGGAAGTCTTGATGTTGCCATCGCCTTTAAGGTCGATTACTTCACCAAGAGGTTTCTTCACAAATTGACCATCCTCTGCTTTAAGACCGAAGCCTTGTGCCTTGATGTCTTCCATTGCAGTATGCAATTGACCGCCATTTACAGCGTCTTTGCTGCCGGCAGCAATTGTACCATCTTCTACATTAGTGATTTTCTTATCACCAGCATTAATGCCGTCTTTTGTTACCTTAGGGCCGTTTTCGATAGTCAAACCATCTTTATCGATAGTAACCGCTTTGTTACCACCATCGTTGATTTGCAAGCCATCTTTAGTCAACTTAGTCGCTTCATTGGCGCCGTCTTTGATAGTTACGCCATTTGTATCCATCTTAGTGTCGCCTGTAGTCACTGTATTTGCTGTAACAGTATCTACATTAAGATCTCTAGCCAATGCTACTTTCACAGCACCATTATCTACAGATGTAGTAATGTTCGTACCGTCACCTTTCACAGTTACAGTATCACCAAGGGATTTCTTAACAGAAGCGCCATCTTCAGCAGTTAAACCGAAACCTTTAGTTTTAAGGTCTTCTACCACTGTATGTAATTGACCGCCATTAACAGCATCTTTACTACCTGCACCGATTGTGCCGTCAGCTACGTTAGTGATTTTCTTATCACTAGCGTCGATACCATCTTTAGTCATAGATGGACCATCTGTAATCACAACGCCGTCTTTAGTAACGGACGTCAACGGATTACCTGCTGCATCATTAATAGTAAGGCCGCCACCGTTTACAACAGTGTTGCCATCTGTACCATTGTTGAAAGTAGCAGAATTTAGGCCTTTAAGGTCTTTTGCAAGACGGAGCATCAATGTATCAGTGCCATCAGCTACTACCCCAATATTATCTTCATTGGACAGTTTCGCTGCAGCTGTAATACCGCCCTTAACATTGACTTGGTTGTTAAGTTTTTTCTTGATTACAGTACCAGTATCGCCACCATACAACATGCCGTCATCCATTGTAGCTACTTGGTGTTCCCCAGTGTTATCAGTGTACACAATACGTGTAATACCATCTACACCGTCTACACCTTTTTCACCTTTCACACCTTTAGCAGCATCATCATAACCATTTTTCACGGACATGTCGATACCATTTGTGCCATTGATACCGTTAGTGCCTGCAGGACCTGTTAAACCGATATGACCAACGCCGTCTTTACCGGAGATGGAAACTGCGTCTTTACCATCGGCACCTGTGATGCCTACTTTACCATTGTTGCCGTCTTGACCAGCTACGCCAGTAGGACCTGTAATAGATACACCATCCTTACCGTCTTTGCCGTCTTTATTGACTTTGATGGAATCGGCTACAAGGTTTTTGTTCAATTTAACATTAATCGTTGTAGTGCCAGTTGTATTATCTTGGTCGATGAAAGTCTTAATATTTTCGCCGCTGTAGTTGGCATCTGCATCAGTGCCTTCACCTTTTACAATTACAGTGGAGCCTAATTTATTAGTCTTAGTACCACCAACGTTAGCGTCGAATTTAAGGCCTGCATTGGATTGGTTTGCCAACGCATCTTTCAATTGATCCTCTGTAGCAGCACGACCAGTTACGATGTTGTCAGCATCCCAAGTTTTGTTATCAAGACCTGTTACATAGTTACCAGTTTCTTTAGTGCCATCTGCTTTAGTTGCTTCTTGGTTACCTACAGTCGCTGTACCTGCTTTCACAGTTTCAGCAGCTGTTACAGTATTAAGTCCTTTTAGATCTTTTGCCAAACGAACTTTCAACGTATCTGTACCATCAGATACAACACCAATGTTATCGTCAGCTGTAAATTTGGCTAGATCTGTAATGCCACCCTTAACATTTACTTGATTGTTAAGTTTTTTCTTGATTACAGCACCAGTGTCACCGCCGTATAACATGCCGTCGTCCATTGTAGCAACTTGGTGTTCACCAGTATTGTCTGTGTACACAATGCGTGTAATACCATCAACACCGTCTACACCTTTTTCGCCTTTAACGCCTTTAGCAGCATCGTCATAGCCATTCTTAACGGACATGTCGATACCATTTGTGCCGTCCTTGCCGTTTGTACCAGCAGGACCCGTTAAACCGATATGGCCTACACCGTCTTTACCGGAGATGGAAACTGCATCTTTACCATCAGCACCTGTGATACCAACCTTACCATTGTTGCCGTCTTGGCCAGCTACGCCAGTAGGACCTGTAATAGATACGCCATCTTTGCCATCTCTGCCATCTTTGTTAACTTTGATGGAATCAGCAATGATGTCTTTATTCATCTTCACGTTAATAGTTGTGTTACCAGCTGTATCTGGTTCGATGAATGTTTTGATATTTTCGCCGCTGTAGTTTGCGTCAGCTGCAGTGCCTTCACCCTTTATAGTTACAGTAGAGCCTAATTTGTTAGTTTGAACACCACCAACGTTAGCATCAAATTTAAGGCCTTTATTAATTAAGGCATCGGAGCTGTCTTTGATTTTGTCAGTTAAGTAATCTACGTTAACTGCTTCGCTACCGTCGTTACCTGTTGCGTATGCCACATTAGTTACGTGAGTACCACCAGATTTGTTAGTACTGTTGTACGCAGGACCTTCATATGTAACTTTAGATTTATCTACATTACCTGTACCATCTAAATCATACTTAACAGCACGATCTTCTAATTTGTCGAGCTCAGTTTTAGACGCAATATCTTTGATAGTTACAGTGTTTGTAGTACCAGATTTATCATCTTTAACCTTCAAGTCTACTTGGTTGTTTGTAACCTTGTAGGAACCGTCAGTTGTGTTAGCTGGATCACCAATCAAGCGATAGTCAGATGCACTTGCGCTCGCAGCTTTCACCGCATCACTAACAGTTTTCAATTGGTCTTCTGTTGCCGCACGGCCAGGTACGAATACAGGATTAGTCATGTTCCAATTTGTATTATCTAGACCTGTTACAAAGTTACCAGTTTGAGTGCCACCTTTGTTATCTGTAGCAGTTTGGTTACCCACTGTAGCTGTGCCAGCTTTCACAGTATCTGTAGCCGTTACAGATTTAAGGCCTGTAATATCTTTAGCAAGTTGCAATTGAAGTTTAGCATTGCCATTAGCATCAACTGCTGCAGATGTAACACCGATATTGTTACCTGTTGCAAGGTCAGCTGCATTTGTAACGCCACCAGTTACGTCCACTTGTTTATTGAGTTTTACATTAGAAGTAGCCCCCATGTCGCCTTTGAATCGAAGGCCATCATTTAGTGTAGCAACCTCTTCTGTAGTACCATCTGGTTTTTCATATACGATACGAGTTGTAGTTGCGCCAGCCACACCGTCTACACCAGGTTTACCATCACGTGTAATGGAAAGATTTGTTGTAACACCATCTTTACCATTGATGCCAATTTTCCCGTCTTTACCATTTGCGCCTGTAGCAGTTACAGTTTCAACTTCAAGATTTTTGTTCATCTTAACGTCGATTGTTGTATTACCAGCTGTATCTTGTTTGATGAATGTTTTGATGTTTTTACCACTGTAGTTAGCATCAGCTTCTGCGCCTTCGCCTTGTACTGTCACAGTGGAACCAAGTTTATTAGTTTGAACACCACCAACGTTAGCATCGAATTTCAAACCTTTGTTGATCAACGCATCGGAGCTATCTTTTATTTTGTCAGTTAAGTAATCTACGTTAACTGCTTCGCTACCATCATTACCTGTTGCGTACGCCACGTTAGTTACGTGAGTACCACCAGATTTATTAGTACTATTATATGTAGGGCCTTCGTATGTCACCTTGGATTTATCTACATTCCCAGAACCATCTACATCGTATTTAACAGCGCGATCGTTTAATTTATCGAACTCAGTTTTAGATGCAATATCTTTAATAGTTACAGTATTAGTAGTACCAGATTTATCATCTTTTACTTTCAAGTCTACTTTATTGCTAGTTACAGTATACGCTTTATCAGTAGCTGTATCGTTTTCAATCAAGCGATAGTCACTAGAACCGGCATTCGCTGCTCTCACCGCATCACTAACCGTTTTCAATTGATCTTCTGTAGCAGCACGACCAGATACAAATACAGGATTAGCCATGTTCCATGCTGTGTTATCTAAACCAGTTACAAAGTTACCGGTTTGTGTTGCACCTTTGTTATCTGTTGCACTTTGGTTGCCCATAGTAGCAGTGCCAGCTTTCACAGTATTGGTAGCTGTCACGGTATTTACATTAAGATCTTTATTCAAAGTAACAACAATCGTGGAATCATCCCCAGTTTGCGTAATTTTTGTTGTAATATTCGCGTCACCAGCGACCGTTACTTTAGAACCAAGTTTGTTTGTCTTAACGTCGTTATTGTCAGCATCGAATTTCAAACCTGTGTTGATCAAATCTGTTTTAGTGTTGTTAATTTTATCTGTTAAATCAGATTTTGTAGTATCTAACTCTGTTTTAGAAGCAATGTCTTTAATTGTTACAGTCTTCGTATTCGCAGGAGTACTAGTATCTTGTACAGTTAAATCAACTTTATTACCCGTTACAGTATATGCTTTATCAGCAGCCGCACCATTCTCTACCAAGCGATAGTCACCAGCCGCCGCTACATTGACCGCATATGTTTTATATGTGCCATCTGTACCTTCTGTAACCGTTGTATTTTGACCAGCAATTACTTTTACGGCCTTTTGAGCCTCTTTACGGATAACGGTTTTACCATCGTTATTAATGTTGGATAGATCAGTTTTTGCTACCTTTGTAGGATCTACGTCAACAGTATAGTTACGAACACCGTTTACATCAGGTGTACCACCTGTAAGGGTCATCAAGCCGCTAGTGCCTAAAGAAACCTTTGTATCCATAGCATTTACAGTATATGTTTTTTGACCTGTTGTAGTATCTACAGTAGCTGCTGGAATTGTTACATTATGACCAGCCTCAACAATTGTACCTAATGCAGTGATATTCTTTTTACCTACATTTGTGATGTTGGAAAGATCTTTATTAGCTGCATTGTCGATTTTATCCTTTGTATCATTTGTTAACGTTACATCGATAGTTTGGTTATTAGCTTTAGTTGTTACATAAGTGCCATCGCCTTTTACAGTCAATGTTTGTTTATCTAACAATACGTCATTTTTGCCGTTATTGTCATTCGTATTGCCTGCAATTTTAAGGTTTACATTGCGCAATTGAGCCACGTTAACTGCATCTGTATCTTTTTTACCAGCAGCAAGGTTTGTGATTTGACGTGTTTCTGTACCAACACTTGTGCTTTGACCAACAGATACAGCGCCCAATGTAGATGTAGCCACTGAGCCAGTTAAATCAGTGTATCTATTCGCACGGTTATCCGCTACGCTTACATCGTAACCAGCTACGCCAGCTGCCGTATTTGCTACGGAATTAGAACCTAACGCAACGCCATCATCTTCTGTTACTTTCGCGTTATAACCTAATGCAGTACCTTTTTCACTTGTTGCAGTTGCATCTGCACCAAGTGCAGTACCAAAATTACCTGCTGCAGAGGCACGTACGCCTGCTGCTGTCGCATTTGTGCCTGTAGCACCTTTATTATCGTAGTTTGCATCAGCAGATGTGCCTTTAGCGCTGAAGAAGTTAGTTTGTGCCGCTTCTACCGCTTCTTTTACTGTATGGTATGTGCTATTTTTGATATTGAAATCAGGCGCTTTGTAGGTAGAGCCATTTGCTTCATAACCAGTATATGTAGGGCCTGCAATGGTCATAGCCAAGTTGTTATTTACATAACGCAATTGTTTAATCGTTGCTGCGTCATTATCGTTTTGACCACCTGCTACGTTAACAATACGACGTGGTGTACTACTATTACCTACTGCCACTACGCCCGATTCTGCAGGGTTCATTTCGTTGGTGAAAGCAGCATATGTATTTACTAAAGGATCGTTAAATTCTGTGCCTGCCCCAAGTGCAATAGAGTTATTAGAACTAATTTTAGCACCAGAACCTAATGCCATGGAGTTTTCACCTGTAACCTCTGCACCATTACCGATAGCTGTTGCGTTGCTGCTTGTTGCTTTAGCAGCACTACCGATAGCCATAGTACCAGCTTTACTTGCTTCTGCTGTACTACCAATAGCAAGAGCATTAGCCTCTAATGCTTTTGCCTGACCGCCCAATGCGATAGCATTCACCTTAGAAGCCTGAGCTGTTCTACCCATAGCGATAGCATTTGCACCGGCCGCAGATGCAGTATTACCAAAGGCGAAGGAATCTGTACCAGTAGCACGAGAGGAATTACCCATTGCTACTGCATTAGCTGCTTTAGTTTTAGCATTAGAACCAAATGCCATGGAATCTGTAGCTGCTGCTGTAGTACGCGCTTTTGTACCGAATGCAAGAGAACGTGCACCTTCTGTTACAGTATTAGTATTACCATTATAGGATGCGCTAGGTTCATTACCACTGCCTGCTACCGTGATAGGCTCAGCTGCACCGATGGCAATGGATTGATCCCCCTTCGATTGCGCAGAATAACCCAAAGCAAAACTACCAGTACCACTCGCCCAAGAAGTTGTACCAATAGCCGTAGAGAAATTACCTGTCGCTGCTGATTGACGCATCATCGCTAGAGAGTTAAAGCCACTAGATAAAGAAGCCGTACCAATAGCCATAGCAGATGGTTTTGTGGACTGTGCATAATTACCAAGGGAAAAAGATAAACCACCTGTAGCTTGTGCATAATCGCCAATAGCTACACCAGAATAATACGTAGGATCACTAGTCTCTTGAATCTTCGTATTGTGACCAATGGAAATACCATTTAATGCACTGCCAGAATAATATCCAGTAGTAGCAGTACCATCTAAGGCACTCATATTGCCAGGGTTATCATAATTGTATAAATAACTCCATTTATTACCACCATTTTGAGCTGTTGCATAGCCAGCATTTACGCCATCAATCATGATAGCTGCTGCATTTACAGATGTAATATTCACACCCGCTAACAATGCAGCTACAGCCATAACAGCGCCCATGCGAGCACATATTTTACCAGTGTGCAAGGACTTAACCTTACCGCCACCACTTTTCACGATCTCAGAAACAACCACATAACACTTTTTAGTTTTACTCCAAATAACATTGTAAATCCGATTCATAATTTAACCTCTAGCTTACAATACACATAAATAAGTTCTTACTCTCAATGACTTTACTGAAACTTCACCATTTCTTCATAATCATTGAATGTCCTAATCATATCAAAATTTTTCTATGCAGTAAATAAAAATTCATTTTATATTCATGTGTTAGAATGTTTATAAAATATCGCCAATAATGAGCCGTTTCTACCTCATAATAGCTGGTTACTCCGTCATAATGCCCATTTTTTCTATAATTTATATGATTTTACATGTTGTTTTTATAAATAATTTACAACTAATTAAAGATTTGCATATAATTCGGGATGAAAAAAATCTAGAGTTTAAATTTACTATTTCCAGTTTACTACTTGAATTGCAATAAGTATTACTGTTTTCGTTAGATCCTCGTTGCCAGGCTGCATAGGCTGCATCTTGCATTCAGATCAAGGGTGGCAGTATCAGCATAGCAGTTATCAAAAAACATTAAAAAATCACGCTATCATCCAAAGTATGTCTCGAAAAGGAAACTGTTTGGATAATAGCGTGATGGAAAACTTCTTTGGTTTACTAAAGTCAGAATTGTTATATTTAGAGAAATTTACTTCCTATGAAGATTTTATCAACAAATTAAGAGATTATATTGATTATTACAATACGAAACGTATTAAGCTCAAACAAAAAGAGGTAACGACAATCATCGTTACCTCTTTCCTATGTATTTTCAGTTATATCTACTGCTTAACGAACGTGTTTAGCATGTTTGGCACGCATAGCTTCTTTCAAGCTGTAGATTACCATTTCGTTCATGTAGAAACGCAATTCATCATTAGACATGTTAGCTGTATTCTTTTCAAGAATTGCCAAAATTTGGCTTTCATATTCAGCTTGGCTCAATCCAGATACTGCAGCATTTTTAAAGAAATCTTTGTAATCCAAGTACAAGCGATCTAATGCTACGCGAGCATAGCTATCTTTTTTATAGCGATGGCTTGTGATGTACCAGCTGCGACGAACATTCATGTAGTACAACGCATTGTTAGCAAGACGTTCTTGACCAGACACGCGGCCAGTATTTGGTTGACCAGCTTGGAATGCAGCGAATTCAGAAACAACTGCTTTTACTTCTTCGCTAGGAACTGCAAGAGAAACCGCTTGTTCGTTCGCAGTCATAGGAGCAGATGCTTGTTCAGGCATCATCAATTGGTCTTGAGCTGCATTAGCTTGCCCATAGAAACATACACCGGCAATTGCCATCATAGGTAATAATTTTACTAATTTCATAAGTCTCCTCTCTCGAAGTGCCCTCCCCAGAGCTACTTCATTTATCATGTAATAGATATTATCTCTTGAGGAACTTTTATCCCCATAGAGATCCCCATACTAAGCATGGTAAATTTATTAATACAGTAAGCTTCAATCAATAATGATTCTGGTACCTTACAGTTTCATTAGTATACACGATATATCGTATTTCGTCTATATAATTTCGCCTTAAATTCAGAAGGAAAGTGAAGAGGTGCTATGTAGTTAACTCTATAGCAAATACTATAAAAGCCTCCTAATAATACAGTTATGACTCTGCTATTAGGAGGCTTGATATATTTTAGCTATTTTACAAAGGAGTATTAATTAAATCTTCCTTAGAATTTATGGGTAAATCCTGCATTTACAGACCAACCAGCTTTATAATCGCCAGATAGACCTGTGCTAATATCAGCGAAGATACTGTTGTTTGCATTGAAGCCATAGCGGCCACCGAATGCTAGATCTGTCCAAGTACCTTTCATGTCTTCGGATGTGTATTTAGTAGTAGCACCACTTGTGTACGCAGTTTTCACTGTACCAGAGAAGGCATGGTTCACGCCAACACGAGTATAGATGTTACCTGCACCGAAGTTTTTACCGATTTCAAGGCCAAGACCACCTGCTGTGCTGCTCACACCAGATTGCTCTACATGCATGCGGCCCGCATTAAAGCTATCGCCACCGAAGTGAGTGTAGCTCAATTGTGCTTGTGGTTCAATGTATGTACCATTTGAAAGCTTCACTGTTTTACCATAGCGTGCACCGATAGAGTATGCATTAGCTTTAGTCTCGCCAGACAGTCTTTCACCAATTTCATTGCGAACTGTGAAGTCGTTAGAAGCACGACCTACTTGAGATTCGATGTGAATGTATTGGTTGTTACCAAGATCTTTCAAACCGTACGCACCAACAGCAAAGGCTTTTTCTTTGCCCGTACCGTTGAATACGTAATCATCGTTGCCACGAAGGTAAGAAACTTGACCACCTACAGTCCAACCGCTGCTAGTTTTAGCATCGTAACCACCTTGAATGCGTGTATATGTAGTATCTGTGTCGATACCTTTTGTATTGAAGCTGTATTTACCGCCCCCAACGCGAGCCCAAATACCTGTTGGTTCGCCTTGTTGCAATACACGTGGACGATACATATTATCTGTCAATGTTCTCCAACCGTTGATATTACTCATGATGGCAGAACGAGCACCGCGCATATGAGGTGTATCAAAATCACCTACCACAACATGAATATGACCGTTGTTCTCAGGTTTAGGCGTTGGTGCTGGAGCTGGTTTCACCTCTGGCTTCGGAGCCGGAGCCGGTGTTGGTTTAACTTCCGGTTTTGGAGCTGGAGCCGGTGTAGGTTTTACCTCCGGTTTTGGTGTCGGAGCTGGCTCTGGTTTTACTTCTGGTTTTGGAGTTGGTTTAGGTTGTGGCTTAGGCTCAGGTTTTGGAGTCGGTTTTACCTCTGGTTTCGGAGCCGGAGCTGGTTTATTTTCACCATACACGTATTTACCTTGACCATCTTTATCTGCTTGCCAAGTAATGTCGCCTTCCTTAGCATGACCAGAAGTGATAACTGTAAAACGACCAGATTCAGAACCATCAGATGCAATAGCTACTGTGCCTTGAAGGTTTCTTTCACCATTTACATAGTTGTGATAATACATCTTATGTGCCAAGTTATCTAAGATCTTATTTACATTCTCTTCGGAAGACATGTCTAGACCTTTTTGAGTTGTGTACACATGAGCAGCCGCACCAGGAGCTGCACTTGTAATGTGGATATCACCACCCCAGAAAGAATCTGGTGTCACACCATTATAGGTTTTAGTTGGTGGTTGATAGTTCGGGTCCTCAGTATCTCCAGCTTCATCATTAGGGTCATAAATAAAGTTTACATGACCTTCAAGCTTATCTACATAAATTTTATTAAACTCACTTTGAGTTACATGATTAACATAGTTGCGATTCTTAGAGCCTACAAGTCGATGTACATGGCTAGGTTCAGTACTACCACTTAATTTTCCTTCATGCAAACCACCTTGATAGAAATGATCCCAAGAACCATAATCACCAAGGAATACATTGATATGACTTGGATGCTTTGCATCTTTATCTGCTAAATTAAATGCTAAGCCGTCCCATAGTGATTCTTTACCATCAATACCAATGTTAATCTCAGACGCATGATTTGGGTCACTTTTAACAATAACATCACCTACCAAAGATAAATCCTTGCCAATAAAATTGCCTGTATTACCATCTACGCCAATATTAACAGTACCACCTTGGGCCACTGCAATAGGAGTGCTCACTTTTTGAGCATCATAAACGCCTTCCTTAAGAGTAACAGTACTGCCACCTTTACTGCTGATGAAAGGCTTATTATTATAACCAATATTAGAAACAGCTTTATCAATAATGACTGTACTACCAGTATCTGCCTCAATGGTAGATATGTAGTTTGTCATTGTACCAGCCTTAAACTTCCCACCGTTATTTGCAGTAATATATGCACCATTAGGTGTAGTAACTAATGTACTTCCCGCCATTGCATACGGCACTACAGAGCTAGCAATTGTTAGGGCAATTGCTAAAGATAATTTCGTTTTACTCACACGTTTCATAAAACCCTCTCTAATTCACACTATAAATTATTATTAAATATTTTTAATTATAATTTATAGTTAGAATCTTGTAAATATGAGGGAAAATTGTCACATATTGTATTTAACAATATAAAAAGCAGTAACTATAGTTACTGCTAACGTATACGTATATATATTTTTGTATATTTCTATTTATAGATTCTTATTGATTCGCTTATATGTTCGCCATATAATTATCTTAAGATAGTCAAGCGAGGTTGGGCCTCTCTTCGTTAATGAAGGGAGGGTTGTCTATGAGTGATTATGAGTTAATCATGATAATTCTAGAGGCAATGACTGTTGTCATTGCCTTTGGTGCACTTGTGGCTCTTATTTGTCTTGGAAAAGACAAATAGCCCTTCGTTATCCCCTGGATAATTAGGTAACTGAAAGGCCATTTCATCAATTTTTTGTAACTGTGAGATGAGCCCGACGGAACCACTCGTTTGGCTATCTGTTTATATTATAGGGTTTATATCATATATCGTCAAATACAGATAAACAATACTAATATGTTGTATTATAAACCAAGAGGCAGCGACTAAGTCACTGCCTCTTATCTTTTTATCTTTATTTACGTGCCACGCGCATGGCCGCCATCATGCCTGGGGATTTCCAGAGGGATTGGCCTTTATCGCTTACGAGTTTATCGTTATTGTAAAATACATCTGCATTGTAGTAGTCATCATTGCCAGATGTTACTTTATAACTCAAACCAGCTGTTGTGTACACTGTAAAGTTGAGGATATCCCCCACTCGTTTTATAGAGTCTTGGTCTACGTACCAGCTATTGCCGTGATATGTCGTAGCATATACATCTCTACGAGCTTCTACGTCACGTGTATTAATGCCAATTAACACGAGTAGAGCTGCCATTATATATATAAATTTGCGCATTGTGATTACCTCCGTTTTATGGTGAAAATATTTTATAGTATACTCAAAAACGGTGAAAATCTCATTAAAACTTCAGCTTTCTCTCTACCCCTGATTGAATACGTTCTCTGGCTCAAGGCTCTCAAACTATTAATATTCTTCATATCAGTTTATTCTTTAGAGTCTAATATGCTCGTCTTTAGCATATACGACTCAGTACGGCCATACTTTACTTTTATAAGATGGTCTTTAGGAATTTGTTTAAACCTAGTAAAGATAGTTCCTCTACTTTTACCACAAGCATTCATGATTTCAGCTTTACTAATACCTACGCCTAATGAAAATAGCCGTGCCTGTAGTAACAAGATATATATTTCTCGTAATAGTGGATCTGTAATTTCATTAGCTTTGAAAAATTGCTCTAACTTTTGTTTTTCTTCAAATAAACGATTGATACGCTTATTCAATAGTTCAGTAGCATTATCAATGGTTTTTTCTATAAGCGACATAAAAGCAATTATAAAATAGGTTACATCACCGCCGTTAATCTCAGCAGTAGTCATTTTAAAAGCATCATAATATTCTTTTTTGTTATTATTAATGACTGCAGACAAACGTAACGCCACAAGAGGGTGAAAGTATTTTGCTAAATAAGCCGTTGAAATAAACCGATTTGTACGCCCATTTCCATCATAGAATGGATGTATATAGCCAAAATAATAGTGAAAAAGAGCTACCCGAATAGGAAGAACAAGCATTTCATCATTAAGAACTGCTAAAGCTTGATCCATCTCTTGTATAATACGCGACTCAGGTAATGTCCCTCTATGAATCACTTTACCTTGATGATTAACTATATCTACAGAGTCTCGTCTGAATACAACTCCATCGGGCTGATTTTTATCATCTATTTCACTACTAATGATATCTTCAAATAACGCTCTTATATCTGGGCTACTTTCAAAGGTAAAGCCATGAGGATTCTCAAGAATAGCCTTATATTTACTAATAATACTTGAAAACCTGAGTTTATCATTTTCTCTATTTTGTATAGCCTCTTGGATTTCTCTTCGACTACTATATACGCCTTCAATATCATTACTTGCCTTAATTTCAGTAGATAAGAAAGCATTCATAACATGAGAGATCAGAACTGAAGGAACTTCAGAAACTAAAGTAATAAATGCGCTGCGCTTTCCTTCTAAAGATAGTAACAGTGTTACTAATACAGGGTGATACATGAAAAACGCACCATATGTATTACGTCTATTATACTCGTGGATAGGAATAGGTAAGGAAATAGAGCTTTCAGAGTTACGACGATTATCTAATATACGTTGCCACTCAGCTGGCTGTTTATAATAAATTTTGTGCATAGGTTCATACTTCATTATGTCCCTCCTATCTAGCCTAGATAACGATCATAGTAAAAGTACAAAATAATATTATTCTTAAATTGCAATATGAAATTGAACACTCTGTAAATCCATAACTTTATTAACTTCTTCAATGAAGACTTCTTGAGGCGTTTTGTAATTCAACAGCTTTCGGGGTAAATTATTGCACCAATGTAACGCCCGCTGAATCGTTTCTTCTGACACAGCCTTTATGGGCGTTCCTTTTGGGATAAAGCGGCGTAATAGTCCGTTATGTCGTTCATTTGAACCGCGTTCTCCAGGCGAGTACGGGTGAGCAAAGAAAATAGATAAATCCTCTGTTTCTAATGTACTTATGTCTGCAAATTCACGGCCATTATCAGCCGTAATAGTTTTACATAACATGGATACATCGGAAACGGCCTTAAGAGACTCCAACCAATTTTCTAATGTCATTTTTACATCCACAGCTTTAGCGGATAGACAACGTAAGGCTACATATAGGCGAGACTTGCGTTCTAACAATGAAACAATTACTTCATCGCTTTTATTCTTTATTCCTCGGACCGTATCTAGCTCCCAATGACCAAATTCTTCGCGGGTAGCAACAGATTCATCACGCAGATCAATGGATTTACCTAACTTGCGTTTGTGTTGCCTGTTATGTCGCTTCTTATGAGAATGGCGAATAACACAAGGCAAATCCATTGGTTTAAGACCTAAAATGCCTTGGTAAAGGTAGTTATATAAAGTTTTAGTACACACCATTTCATTGCGTACAAACAAACCCTTACGTAAGGCGTAGCCAACAGCAGCATCTAAGGACCATTTATCGACTCTTACCTTGTTTTCAACCCAAGATAAAAAGGGCTCAATAGAACCTGCTTTCAAAGTGTTGAAAGAACCTTGGCGGGTTCTTTCATAGGCAAGCTGACCGCAATCTGCTATATACATAAGAACAGCCTTGTTTTGTTTAATTTGAACCACTGTTCCACGCTTTTTCTCAGCATAAATCGTAGTTCTAGAGCGTCCTAATGCCTTGGCAATAGTATTGATAGGATCACCAGCAAGAAGGCGTTTTTCAAGATAAAAGCGCTCCTCTAAATTTAAGTGTTTGTTTGTGCGCAATGATGTGATAAGATTAGAGCAGTCCATATTAGTACCTCGTGATTGATTGCGAATTTGATACTCTAATCTTATCACTTGTACTAATATGGATTTTTTATGTGTTCAGTTTCAATTTACAACTAAGCAAATAATATTATTTTATACTCTAAATGTTATTAATCATAAAGTAATGTTCAAAATCTCTATATTTTGAACATTACTTTATCTAATTATATTAATTATGTTCAAAAATAGCAAATTTTGAACATCAATCAAAAAATATTAAGTAAAATTAAATGCGTAGGTACCACAATACGAGTACAAAAAGAGGCTGCTCTACATGAGCAGCCTCTTAAAGTATCTAAGTATTATATTCTTAAATTAGAATGTGCGTTTTACGTCTACGCCTACTAGGTATGCTGTTTTATCTTTTTTATCGGTCATATTATGAAGTCTAGATACGCCTACCTTCGCAGCTAAGGACCAATCGTTAGATAATTTACGGCTATGATCAACCCAAACATTAAGGGCTTTTGCATTTGTATGGAGTTCACGGTTTAAACGCAAGTACTCGACGTTGAAGCCTGTTAAGTTTGCTTTTTTATCCCAGTGACCAAGGCGAGCATATAAACGATTACTGCTGTTGCCCATGTAGTCGCCGATGATATTGCCTTTGTGTACATAACCATCGTTATAGGACCAGTGAGCATACCACCAGTTACTTGTTCTACCGCCTTCTAAGCGAAGGTTCCAGTCGTCGTGGTTGCCAAGTTTTGGCAAGTATACGCCTGCAGTCCAAGCGATCTTAGATGGACTCGGAATAAAGCCAAGGCCTGTAGCTTGGTCTTCACCATATACCATGCCATATACCTCCATGGATGGTAATGTCCATTTAATATCGTAACCAGCAATGCTATTCCATTTATCTTTGGAACGGCTACTTTCATTTTTACCAGTTAAGAAGCGACCATAGTCAGAAAGGCTCAAGTGACGGCCTACACCGCCCATGATGGATGTTAAGCTAGCACCTACTACAACGCGTTTTGTAGGGGATACTTCAACGCGAGCACCTACAAAGTTTGGATGCTTCACGTCGTTGCGATCATCAGACAATTTCGCATATACGAAGGTTGGCTTAATGGAACGCAAGAAGCGGAATGTACCGCCCACTTTTACAGGGTTAATGGTCGTTACCTTCACACCTGTTAAAGCATTCATATTATTGGACAGATTGAGGGATGATTGGTGCATAGGGCCCCACCAAAGCTCATCTTTACCAGCTTGTACCTCTACGGCACCGATATGTGTTTTTACGTAGCCGTTTACGAGTCGTGCACTGTTGTCCCCAGCAAATAGATCAGCGCGCGGTGTAATGGCGTACGCTACATGGTTGCCCGCCGTACCACGAATGTGCACTTCACCGCTCACAGTAGTGCCACGATTGTATTTATAACCATTGTTATTGGTATTCAATGGTTGATACGTGCTCGCCGTACGAACCCAACCACCACGATTTTGGTTGTACTCTGGAGAATTCGTAGATGTAACAGATACAGTAGCAGAGTCGACTACTACTTTGGACTCTTGTTTTCCTGTTGCCAAAGTTTGGATATCATCGGCATACTCAGTTTCAAGATTTTGAAGCATGGATTGAACAAATTGTGGTGTATTAGCATCCACTTTACCATTCGCTTCTTGTACCCATTCAGCCACTTGTAAACGGCTGTAAGGCTTGGATGTTGGTAATGTATCGATATAGCCTTGAGCATGCAAGGAATCGATCATGTCATATGTTGTAGAATTTAAATTTACATTTGGTGATACAATTTGTGCGCCATAAACTGGAGCAATGGCCATCGCCATAAGAGCGCTTGTAACTAATAATTTAATACGTTTCACCCGATAACTCTCCTCAGTGTAATAAAATTAAAACATACTATGTCTCTTAAAATAATAATAATAGTGTAAGATAGCAACTACTTTCACAGATAACAGCGCCTTAACTCTCTTGAGCTAAGTAATCCATGAGCAGTTGATAGCCTTCTTTCATGTTAATTTGAGGCGCCCATCCCAAAGCTTGGAGCTTGTCCGCCGTTAAATAATACTTCACTGTTGGCGCATAACCATAGTTATTTGTTTCTGGAATGTCCATCACTACGGAAATGCGGCCCCCTACGACCTCATCAGCCACGAGTTTTGCAATATCATAAATGCTTCTCGTTTCCTTAGCATTGCATATATTATACGCTTCTCCCGGTGCGCCAGCTTTCAGCAATACTAAAATACCCGTCAAGGCATCGGTGAGGTAACAGAAATTCGATAAAGACTCGCCCTTTGTATGCAAAACGATATCTTTGTTTTGCAACGCGCTTTTAGCGAACTGAATCGACACGCGATTGTCCTCACCTGCTACGCCAGGGCCAAAGGTTTGTGCCAAACGAGCAATAGTGACGTTCACACCGTATTCCTTGGCATACGCATAACAGTAACATTCGCAGGCGCGCTTGCCTTCCGAATAAGAGCTGCGCGTATCTAGATGATTGATATACCCCAAATCATCTTCGGTCATTATTTGGTAATCCTCGTATTGGATGCCGTATTGCTCCATAGAGGACAAATAGACCATATTCTTAATGTTTTTTGCTTTTGAAAGCTCCAAGCATTCCACCGTTTGATTGATGGATGTATGCAAGGTTTCTACAGGATTGCTGATAAAGAACTTGGACTGCGTTGGTGATGCGGTGTGAACAATATAGTCGATAGGCTCCGCAATATCCTTTACGTTTACCTTCGTAATGGTAAAAGTATCTCTTCTAAAGCCTTCAAAAACGGCTTCTGCTTTTTCTATATTGCGCACATGACCGATTACGCGGATATTTGTGTGTAATACATCATTAGCAGTCATAATGGACTTGATGAGCATAGATCCAATCAAGCCAGTAGCACCAGTAATCAACATAGTGCGACCACTAAAGAACGTAAACAAATCCTTGTTGCTATTGACGGTCCGCATCAACTCGTCTTGTAGTACTCTGTTCATTATCTATCCTCTAAGTAACTATAAACCAATAACATTCATACTATCTTGTACATCTAAATAGGCTTTAAATGTGTAGAAGTCGATTGGCGTTGTAATCTTAATGTTCGCAGGCAAGCCCTCTACAAGATATAAGGTGTGTCCAAAGTGCTGCATCATGGACGCAGAATCAATGAATTCTAATTTCTCTTCATTCGCCTTTAGATGAGCCTTATGAATATCGCCTAAGAAGAAGCACTGCGGCGCCTTAGCAATTACGCATTGTGAGCGATCTAGAATTGTACCAGCCGTATGAGGCTCCTCCCCTTTTACGAAGGTAGTTTCCGTAGACGGTGCTACGGTAATGGCATTACCATGATGAAGCACGCAGGAAATGCATTCTTCAATCATCATTTCATTGATGATCGGTCTAACCCCGTCATGCAAGAGCACTACAGTCTCATCATCGAATAGTCTTCGACATTCTTCCAAACCGCGGAAGATAGATTCCTGACCTGTACTACCACCAGGAATGATGGATACAACCTTCGTTAGACCAAACTTAGCCACCAAAGACTCCACTTGAGGAATCCCCGACGCTAAGGATACTACAATAATCTTGTCGATATTAGGCGCATATTGGAAATGCTCCAACGTATGGACAATAATTGGCTTTTGATTGACTAGCAAAAATTGTTTTGGAATACCGGACGAGCTCATGCGTTGTCCCGTACCACCTGCAAAAATGATAGCTACATTCATGGTAATACCCTCCTTTTTTTGATAACTACTAGTTAGTGAAATGCTTCTAATCAGTAGATTACAAAAATCAGTAGATTCTACTAGTTAGTTATATTATGAAGTGTATAAGCAAGTGACGCAAATGGTGCAATATCACTTGGAATAATACGATGAGATTTAGGTACGTAGATCATATCGCCATCTTCAAGAGCGATGTTTTGTTTAATATCTTGTTTCTTGATGAAAGCTTCCATATCTACTTCTCGTACGTATACAGTGTCATCGATAACGCGCACCACTTGGATGTGACGTGGACGAGCCTTTCTAGCTGTGCCTTGTGCGCTAGAGATGGCAGCAAATACGTTCATGTAGTCGGCACCTAAGCGGTAGATACCAGGTTTTGGTACTTCGCCCATTACGTATACTTGACGACCGCCGTATTCAGATACGTTAACTGTTAAGTCTGGATTATGGACGTATCTGGAGAACTTCTGATTGAGCAATGCTGTTGCTTCATTCAATGTAAGACCAGACAATTTAACAATACCAGTATATGGTGTATTGATCCGACCATCTGGACCAATCATGAGGGTAATACCAGACTTGCTTGTCGCATCCCCGCCACCAGTAAAGCCGAGCTCACCATTGCTATAGCCTAACATGTGAAGATTGATTTTATCGTATTTAGATAAACGGTATTCCCCAATATCTGTACGAGCCAAGGAGAATACGCTGTCTTTTGGATCAATGTACTCGCCATTTTCTAGTACCATCGTCAACTTTTGTTCCTTTGTAGGATGTTTTGTTTTGAAAGTAACGACCTCTCTACCTTTAACATGGCTATCTACGACAGATACGTCTTGTACCTCTTGATTATAAGAAGTAGAAACGCCCCCCATATACTCAACACCAGCTGCATTTGCCATAGCTACATTACCTGCCAAGCAAGCGCCTACTAATGCCATTAATAACTTACGTTTGTTCATGTTTATCTCCTTAGTATTACCTTTTCTTCAATCTTAACTTCACTAAAACTGAATCACTTAGCTGCTTCTCATAGGTGTTAAAGTTAATCACTCGTTGAAGCCCGAAGTAAATAAAAGCGTATACTAACATACTAATAATCAGAATATAAATAGATTTGTTTAAATCAATATAAGGAATAATATATAAGCCCGCTGCTGTTACTGCAATAGTAACGAGGGACAGGCGGAAAATTTCTTTCCAAAAATGAATGATGTTCAGCTTCATTGTCCGTTGGTAGTACACATTCATGATGAGGCCATTGCCTAGCACCATAGAAAGACCAGTAGCCGCCGCACCACCGACGATGCCGTATGCATCAATCCAGAAGTATGCAAGCACTACGTTTAAGGTACCAACGAGAACATACACTACAGCGCGCACATGATATACATTGCGAGCCTGCATGATAGCAAGACCTACGTTCTGGATCAAGTCGATGGTAAATGGTGCAATGATGAGCAAGGTAATGATATATACCAAGTCAAAACCATCGCCAACCCAGTAATGAAGGAAGCTATGTCCAAATACGATAAATCCGCTGAGGATCAAGGACAATAAATAAAACTGTAATCGCCCTATTTTAAGGAATAAATTCTGTAATTCTTCATCGCTAGCACGATTCGTTACCATAGCCGTAATCTTAGGAAGCAATGTCCCCGATATAGCTAGTGAAATATTCATATAGTTAATGTAAATCTGACTCGCAATGGCGTAAATCGCAACGGATTCGGCGCCCATTTTCATGCCTAAAAGGAGCTGGTTGCTTTGCCAGAACACTTGATCCACGATAGCTACTACGAACATGCTAAGAGATAGGTTGCGCATGGTGAGGATAATTTCATTATCCCAGCCGCGGTACACCAATCGAGTACCTAGTGTATTGTGGCAGTATAGAACTTTCACAATGACCAGCACCACATTGAAGATGGTTTGTACTAACACAACGCTCAACGCCGATGGATAGATTATAATCATACCGATAATTGCAAAGGGTTGTAGCAAGATTTGTAGTAAACTAATGGAGCGATGAAATATGAAGCGCTCTTCGGAAATGATGACCGCATCAAAGACCTTAGATGCGAAGAGCACTAATAGGTTCAGTAAGAGCAATAAGAAAATATTTTGGGCACTACCGATCATAGATGGGTCTAAGGTAGCCCCAAAAATATATGGAATACAGAAATAGAATATGAGACCTACGAGACTAAGGAGTGCCCCAATACCTACGTAGAGGATGAGGGACATCGATAACAGCTTATCAATTTTCTCTTGGTCTTGTAAGGTCTTATATTTTACTAAAAATCGGGTAATCGTTGCAGATAACCCGAAGTCTAGCACGTTAAAGTAAGCGATAACAGATCCGAGCAAGCGGTATAAACCGAACTCAGCAACTCCGATAAAGGACAGTAGAATCGGTACATAGGCTAAGTTAACGATTGTATTGCCTAGCAAGAGTGCATAGGACAACAAGGTGCCAACCTTTCTCTGTTTGGAAAAATTCTGAGACATAGAGTTTCTCCTATTCTACCGATCGAATATCTTGAAGTTAAATTGGTACTCAATGTTCATACTTGATGGGTACTGGTTACGCCAATGAGTTATATAATCCTGTGGAATCCCGGACATACCATTAAGGAACGTATACATATAGAATAACAATAAGATGTAGCCCCATTTAAAGTTGTAGATTTTATCTTTCACTTGTAATAGATAATTGGAATTCAAGTACTGAATCGTATACGGTATGATGAGAATAATAAAATACTCAAAATATTTTGTTAAACGGGTTATTGGCAAGGAAAAGGAAAATAAGAAATTCCCTAATAAACCTATAAACCAAAGATTTAGTAAGCCTTTATAATGCGGCTTAAGTTCCAAAATAGCTATACGCGCAATAGAGAATAAAGCAAATTTTACGAACATGTACAACCCTGTCATCTTAACGGAGTCTGCATCGGAGAGGTAGTTTAAATAACGACCATCCACTTGTAAAATTCCAAATAGAGTAGATAAAAAAATCAATACAATATCAAGCTTAAATACAACGAAAGTTAAGACAAATATGATGGCATACTTGTACCAAGAAAATACCTTTGTAGGAACAAAGTAAAATACGACAGCTACAGCAGCACTATAGTGAATCGACGATGCAATAGCTACTACTATTAAATATTTAAATAGCTTTCTCTCTAAACAAAATCTGTACCCCCAAAAGATGAGGACCATACTAAGGCCTTGTCGAATAACATTTAAAGAAGCATAATATTCCAAACATAAAAATACTGCAACAATTAGTAGTTGAACTTCCGTATCCTTAGTATAGTATCTAATAGCACTCCATAGGAGTAGCATAATTGGAAGCTCATAAGCAATGAACAGCATTTGATAAGAGAAATGGAAATGACGAAGGAAGTCAACTAACAGTAAAAATGTTGGTTCTGGGTAGATATCATCAATTTTAACCGTATCAAAAAGTACTACATACCAATCATAGTCCGTGCCAATTTCATATCTAAATAGACCAAAGAAAGTTAAGACACACATCACGAAGATGGGCATAAACTTTTTATACTGTGGCGGAAGCAATCGTTCCGCTACAATGGAGGCTAATACAAATATGACCAGTCCAATCCAAAATGCCATAGAATCACCTAGACTTTCGTGCCACTCATACGTCTAGTGTATTGAACGTAAATAAATGCACCTGCAATCACTAAGTATAATAAGCCGCCAGCAATCATTACATATAGTTTACGTGGCCAAGAATGTTTCAATGGTAATGTAGGCTCGTTGATAACGCGCATATCCATACCATCGATGTTTTCTTTAATTTTTAGTTCTTCTAAACTCTTAGTTAACAAATTATATGTATCGGCAGATACTTTGGCATTACGTTGTAATTCTAAGAACTTAACGGATTTTTGAGATAATTGATTAGATTGTTCTACGTTTTGTTTACTCAATGTATCAAGTTGGGCAAGAGCCGCTTGTGCTGCTTCGATGTTATTCTTAGCAACTACTCGTTTTTGTAACAAGTCCATTTGCACTGGGCTAATTGTTACGTTTTCAGAAGCGATGGATTTCGCTACAGTTTTAGATAATTCGCCTTCTAAGTAAGCGATGTTTTCTTTAACTTTTACAACGTCTGGATAATCATCAGTAAATTTGAATTGTAATTTAGCTAATTTTTCGTTTTCGCTAAACAATTCTTTACGAATAGATTGGATTTCAGAGTTGTCCGCCATTTGAGAATCTACTAATTTTTGATTTTGGCTGTCGATTTGAGCCTCAATAGAACCTAATACAGCGTTATTTGTGTTGATTTTTACAGTTTCTTCTGCTTTTGCTTTTTCATAACCAGAAGTACGTTCTAACAAGATTTTTTCTTGTTCTGTTGGAGAGAATACGCCGTTTTCTTGTTTGTATTTTTCAAGAATCGCCATATCTGCATCCATTTTTTGTTTAGCTGCTTCGTTTTTCTTTTCCAAGATTTTAACTAATGTAGAGTCTTGAACATTACTTACATCCGCAATAGCATTTTTCAAAGATTCTACTACATCGCCTGCAATGCGCTGTGCATTTTCAGGAGAATCTGCAGTAATAGTAAAGGACAAGATCGATGTGCCGCGAGGGTTATCTACTTGCATGTATTTTTTTACGAAATCATCAGCATCAAAGTCTTCTTTTTCTGCATCTTCATTGTCTAACTTTTTGATAACAGGGTTGATAACCTTGTCACTCTTAAGGACAGACATGTAGTCTAGTACAGAGTCACCACTGGAAATACCAGCTAGTGCTAATAACGCTGTATTATTCGCCAATGCACCAAAGGAACCTGCTTTTGGCTTTACTTGAATCATTACACTAGATTGATACTGCTTTGGCAGTAAGAATGCTAATAAAAGAAATATTACAAAGATGACTCCCATTAAAACAAGGAGTAATTTCTTATACTCTTTAATAATATCCTTTATAAGCTGATAGGAAATAACTTGTATTTTCATATTAGTCCTTTCATTATTGTTAATATACATAAGATAAGTGTTAACGAGAAAAGTTATCCTAAATAATCATCTCAGAGTGTAAATCTATTTAATTATCATTTAATAAACTACACCTTATCTTAAATTGGTTTTCCCTAATATTTTAATAATTCTATTGACGTGTAAAAACAACCCATAAATAAATATTTGTTTATATATTATAAGTATACGTTGAAACTTTACTTTTATGTTAAGACCTACTGAATCCGAGAGCTTTACTAATAAAAATAATTTTTGAGAAAAATTATTTTTACAATCATTAAGTTGCTCCCAAAATGAGGCATTGCCTCGCTCAAACTCCATCCTTATAAGCTCTCTTACCATATTAAGAGCTCTATTATACATCTGTTGTTTCAAATAGCCTTTTTCATCAAGCTCACTTAATCGATCAAAATATAATTCAAAGTTATTCCAATAGGACTTATTATATCTTCTAGTAGCTTGATTTGTATGTTGTATATAATAATATAACCACTTATCCATAACATACATAGATTTTATTTTACATAAAGCATCAAAAAGTGCTACTTGATCTTCACAATAAATTAAATCTCTTCCAGCTTCAAGAGCTGATTTCATATAATCTCTTTTAAATAACCTACCCCATAAAAATCCAGTCATACCAGCCAAGTTAATACTAGAATCATGAAGAAATTTATCTTTTAATAAGGAATCTATTCGCTCTCGATTATAATATCCCAGACTAGGTCTAATAATCGAAGGATTTACATCATTATTAACTACATCATAATGTTGACAAGAAACTAAATCAACATTAAATTCTTTGACTGCCTCAGTCATTAAATAAACTATATCTGTAGACACATAATCATCACTATCTACAAACATAATATAGTCTCCAGTTGACTGGCTAAAACCATTAATTCTAGCTTGATTAACACCAGCATTATCTTGATTAATAATTTTTATACGCGAATCTTTCGCACCAAAAGTATTACATATTGCTAAGCTATTATCTGTACTACCATCATTAACTAAAATAATCTCTATATTTTCATATGATTGTTGCACTAAGCTAGCTAGGCACTGCTCTATATAGTTCTGAACATTATAAACTGGAACAATAATACTAACCAAGGGATTATTTAGATTATTCATTATTTCAACCTTTAAACCCAAAATACAAATATACCTAACAGTTAATAAATACACTTATCATATGAATAATAAACTATGATAAATAAGACATCTCTTAAATAATCTAGACAAGCTAAATATCATCTAGCAGCCTAGTACGTCTATTTTTATAATCTATTCAACTTACAGTTTATTTTTCCAATACACATTAAAATTATGATGGCTTACGCGACGATCCTCAGGAGGTGGTGTCATATAGTCGCCAAAAGTGTTTTCCAAATACTCAATATAACCTTGAGGGGCGTAGAACTCAGTATCTTCAAAAGGCACCTTAACATAGCCATCTATAGAGGTTCTTTTCAAACTTTCAAATTTCCAATTCCAAATATATACAGTTAAACCAATAATTTCAGACTTACTAATTGGATATTTCATTGCTATAGAATTCATAAGGGAAAAAACTTTTTGTGTGTTAATTCCTCTACCAAAGGTAATCAATATATATTTAATAAATGTTCTAATTTTATTCTTTAACTCAACGTTATCTTCTTTAGAGTCAGAAAAATGTTTACTAGGTGTATAAGTAAAGGCAGAAGCATTCCCAAGAGCTGTCAATATTTTTTGAGTTAAGCGTAAAAGCCTCTCTTCAAATACCCTAGATGGAACACCATCTACTGGAAAGATATCTATAAAGGCATGATATTCTTTATATTTTTCTTTCAATGTGTATTCATATAAAACTGTTTCCGTATCACCAACACGACCAAAAGACATATGCCAGTTCGGATTATTCTCTAAAGAATCAGCATGATAACGAGCATTGGATCCATTATATAATTTAAAGAAACGTTCATAATCCTCTCTCGGCATGGCGATATCGATATCGTCATCCCAAGGAATAAAGCCTTTATGCCTAATAGCTCCTAATAAAGTACCACCACACAAAAAGTACTTAATATCATGCGCCTCGCAGAATTTAGCTACATCTTTTAATATATTTAATTCAACTTGTTTTAATTCTTCTATTGTTAATTCTGTCATGACATCGACCCATTTTCACTAAGTAATTAAGAATAAACTGACTATGTGTCTTAGAATCACTAAAAATCATAATCATAATTTATAAAGATAATACATTATTATCGAACAATTTTACTTATCAAGTCAGCTACTATAGAGCAAGCTTGTCCTTTTTCAAATGTGCCTAACCGCTCTTGATGAGCATGTAGTCGTTCTAAGTATGTTTCTTTATCGTACTCTTTGATGAGCTGTCCTAGTGCTTCATTAGTCAACGCAAATGGATATGGCCATTCTTCTAAAGGTGTACAGTAATTCGTAACAGCCTCATACTCCACCTTATCAGGCGTATAGAGGAAACAAGGTCGTTCTAACAGACCAAAGTCCCATACAGAGCTAGAGTAGTCCGTAATGAGCACATCTGCTACGAGCAATACCTCTTGCATATCGTCGTGACTAGATACATTGATCACGTAATCAGGGATATTACTGTCGTTTTCTAAATAGTAATGGCCGCGATACAAGATTTTCCACTGACCCCCAAACTTTGCTTCCAAGTTCTGTTTCAACGCAGGGAAATCGATGTCGTACGTACTGCTACCTTGAAACTCACGGTACGTAGGCGCATACAATACATAGTTGTAGTTTGGATCTAGTTTCATGTTTGAAAGTATATCCAAACGCTTAGCATCCATAGTGGCACTATCTACGAAGAACATATCATCTCGTGGCAAGCCAGAGTCGATAAATTGTTCTTCTTTTGCATCAAAGGCTTGCGCTGCATAGTACGTAAAGAGCTTACAAGAAGATAGAAAGTAGTTAAATTTATGTGTCATATGGTAACGCACGCGCCCCATCCAGTTCCAATCTAACAACATGCCCCATTTCTTATAGGCACCGCCCCCATGCCAGGTATTGATATACACTTGATTACCAGTAGTCGGCAAAAAGGCTTCTAATAGGTCATTGAAAACGATGACCTTAGAGGACAAATAATAGTAAAAGTACTGTAGTGAGCCTTGTTTTACAGTGATAATGCCTTGTCGGCGTAACTCATCATAAGGCTCAGGATTATTGAAAGACCATACGATTTCGTACGTATCATCGTTCTTCATGTATTCGCTAATATATTTAGGGCTACAAGTGTAGCCTCGACCTTCGTAAGCTCTAAAGAGAATGCGGTTCTTCTTTACAGGAATAAAGAAGGCAATCCCACGAAAGACAGTTCTCGCCGCTACTTGGGCGCATAAGCCCCCAAAGTTAATGGCTAGATAGACTGCTTTTACCTTGCGAAGTTTATTCTTTATCTCTCGTAGATTCATGGTTGTACTACTTATCTAGTTCCAATAAATGTTCTACAAACAGTTTCATATATTTAACATCCCCAGTAGTTACGCGGATATAGCCTTTAAGGATGTCGTAACCAGATGTTTTGATAGAAATCTTTTTCTCTGTAAGCAAGCATTCAGCCACTGTTTCAGCGTCTGTTTTAGCCTTAATTGTGACGTAGTTACCACCTTGGAATACGTATTCGTAGCCTGCCTTATCTAGTTCAGCCATGAGGTACTCACGACCTTCTAGCTCGGTAGCGATAAGCTTTTGAGTAAGCTCTTTATTGTTGATAAGCTCGTTAGCAAACAATAAGGCAATAGAGTTTGTATCAAAAGTTGGTCTCGCATTGTTAATCATCTTTACGATTTTAGCGGAAGATACAGCATAGCCGATACGACACGCTGCAATGGAGAATAATTTAGAGAACGTACGCGTTACGATGATATGATCGTATTCTTTCAACAATGGCATCTGTGTGCCTTCGTAGAAGTAATGATATGCTTCATCAATGATTAAGAGAGAACCAGTAGCCTTTGTTTTTTCTGCTACGAGGCGGAACTCTTCATCAGTGTAAGGACGACCTACAGGATTGTTAGGATTCAACATGGACACGATGCTTGTGTTTTCATCGATACACTCAAGTAAGCGATTCAAGTCGATATCAAAATCCTTTGTTACATCAACCTTTTTATGGTTTAAACCGTACATATTCGCATATACCCTGTACATTTCAAAGGTTGGGAATACGCTAACAAAGTTAGAACCTGGTTTGCCAAAAGCTTCAAAGATATATTTCAAAGCCATTTCAGAACCATCTGTAATAGCGATATTATCTACGGATACACCGTGGAATGTAGCCAAAGAATTGATGAGAGGATCTTTATCTGGATACGTAGAAAAGAACTCTGGTGTCAATTTACTTTTAACGGATTCAACCACCTCTAGTGGCAAGCCACCAGGGTTTTCATTCATATCTAAGCGCAAAATGCCTTCGCGGTTACCACCTGGGTATTTGCGTTCCAATTGTTCAATTAATGGATTAATGTACATAGTGCCATCTCCTGCTATCTATTAATGTAATGGGATTTATCATGTAGGAAAAATGTAACCATATAGGCTACTTAGAATGTAACTTTGTTCGCTACGTTGAATTGATTGATCATCTTCGTAATCGCTCTAATTTCCTCAATTGTTAAAAGGATAGAATTTTTCTTATTCAAGATGCACTGAATAAACTCAGAGATTTCATAACGCAAGCCTTCACCATCGAATTTGTAGAAATACTTGCGGTTCATGTTAAGATCTTCAAAACGAACTTCAAAGTATTCTGTTTTCCACCATGGCGCAGGAACGTAGATATAGCCTTTATCACCGGAAATAATCATGTCCCCTTCGCTCTTGCCGCTGATGGCTACATTGGATGTAGCTACTGCATTTTCATAAGAAACTAGAATCTTAGTGAACATATCAAGACCCTTATCGTCATTGCGACTGAAGAATTGAATGTCTTTATAATCTAAGCCTAAGAACTTAACAAAAGCTAAAAATGGATAGGATGCTAATGCGTTAACGCTACCACCGTCGACTAGGCGAATTTGTTCGGCCAGTTGTTTGCCCAAGATTTGCGTAAAGTTGGCATCAACGCTCAAAATATTGCCGATAATGCCGCTTTTAGCCAAGGCAATCAATTTGCCGAAAGCTGGCGTATAGGCCGTTTTCAATCCTTCCATAAAGATGCAACCATTAGCATCTGCCAAGTCTGTAATCTCTTGAAGTTGCTCATCTGTTACAAGAATTGGGAACTCTACTAAAACGTGCTTTTTATGTTTCAAAGCATTCATAATTGCTTGGAACTGATACTTTGGTTCCACTACGATGTATACCGCATCAATAGCATCATAGAACGCTTCTTGATCAGGGTAGATCTTGAGCTCATAGTCCTCTACGAGTTTGTCTAAATAATCAGGTTTATTCTCCACATAAACAGCGCCTGTATCCATACCAGATACGTATTTAGCCTCATCTAAAAAGCGCGCCGTTACTTGTTCCACACCGTGACAGCCTAATTTTATGGTATTTGTATTTCTAATTTCTGTACTAGAAATGCCCTTCGTTCTATCTAGGTAAATTACTTCACAGTATTCATTGAGATAGTCGAAATGGCCCTTCCAGTCAGAACCTACTGTAAAGATATCAACGTCGTATTTCTTGATATCATCGATTTTTTGACCGAAGTATTCTTCGATAATAATTTCGTCAGCAAAGCCTGTTTCTTCAACATGCTTGATGCGAGTCATCAATGAGTCACGAACATTTAACTTGCCTCTATTTTTATCAAAGTCACCTGAGGTAACCCCAACAATCAAGTAATCTCCTAATGCTTTTGCATTTTTTAAGAGATTATAATGACCTTCATGAAATAAATCATAAGTACCGTATGTAATAACCTTTTTCATACTTACACCTTTATCAAAAATAAGTACCTAATCGACTTAATCAAGGAATATATATTTACACATTAATCTTAACCTCTCAACTTAATATGATTGGACCCATATAAAATCTATTCCATGTATAGGCAACTTTAGTGATTATAGAAATAAATAAAATATCTTATACTTTATTTTTTAAACCAAATTTACGCAGTATAAAAGATCCGCCTTTTTTAATCCAATTTTGTGGCTCCATAAAGGATACATTTTGTTCTTTATAGTTAATCTTATTGGCTTCAATCCACACATCCAATAAGATTTCACTCACAAAACCATAAATACGTGCTTCATAGGCATCATAACCAGAAATATCAACACGATTTTCTATTTCTTCTAATATGGAAAACATCCACTCGCAGTATTGATCAAATAGATCGCGACGCATGACGAACATGTTAAACATATGCGCCCAGGTGCGATTACAAACCTTTGTAAAGGCAGCACTATATTCAGGATATCTCTCAGCGATGATTTGCTCTGCTACATCAAGGCCATCACTATGATGTGCATTATTATAGTGAGAGCGATTGGATTCAATATAATATTTACGTTTATCTGCTACTATTACAGGATACTCTGAAAGCAATTTTTCCCATTCCGGACCTGTAAGGATTTGATTTTTTTTATCCTCTACAGAACGAACCTCTTTGCGAGTAAAGTAACGTCTGTAATGAACGAGACCAATATAGTCCGCATCAAGATTCTTCCAAGCCCAATATAAACCTGTTAATTCACAATAATTTGCATTTTTTGAAGATATATTATCTCCCGTATGATCACCCGTATAACCAATATCCACCTTGCCTTCTCGGCCTACATGGATTGGCATATAGACAGAGTCTTCTGGCATCCAATATTGTTTATGGGTGGCAACTAAAATCTTTATATTCACTAGTACTCTCCTACATGAGTTATAAACTCTCAAAACTTCTATATATTATATGAAAACCTGTTTATGCTAGCTCTTTTTCAACTAATAATAAAGCACTAGCAATAACTTTATCCATATCGTAATATTTATATTCCCCTAAACGCCCACCAAAGATAACATTTGAAATGGTTTCAGCTTTTTTAACATATTTAGCATACAAATCCAAATTCTTTACGTCATTTACTGGATAATACGCTTCTTCACCAATTTTCCAATCCTTCGGATATTCTTTGGTTACATATGTAACAGGCTGCGTACCAAATTCAAAATGCTTATGCTCGATAATACGAGTATATGGAATTTCACCTTCTGTATAATTCACAACTGCTACACCTTGATGGTTTTCCTCTTCAAGACGCTCTGTTTCAAAATGAAGACCGCGGTATTCCAATACACCTTCAGAATAGTCAAAATACTCATCAATAGGACCTGTGTAGATAATTTTACCTGCCAAGGCTTCATATTCATCGCGATGTTTAAGGAAATCTACACCTAAACGTACCTCAATACCTTCTAACATACGCTCAATCATCTTTGTATAGCCACCAATTGGAATACCTTGGAAGCGATCATTAAAGTAGTTATTATCGTATGTATAACGAACAGGTAAACGTTTAATGATGAAAGCTGGTAGCTCCGTACATTTACGGCCCCACTGTTTCTCTGTATAGCCTTTAATAAGCTTTTCATAAATATCTGTACCAACTAGGCTAATTGCTTGCTCCTCCAAATTTTTTGGTTCCCCTGAAATTACTGCACGTTGCTTATTGATAATTTCGTTAGCCTCTTTTGGTGTACGAATATTCCACATCTTAGAAAATGTATTCATATTGAAAGGCAAATTATACATTTCACCTTTATAGTTAGCTACAGGACTATTTACATAATGATTAAAATCAGCAAATTGATTCATATAATCCCATACATGTTTCATTGATGTATGGAAAATGTGAGCACCATAAACATGGATATTAATATCATCTTTAGTTTCACAATACATGTTACCTGCTATATGATTTCGACGATCAATAACTAATACTGATTTACCTCGTTTATTTGCTTCATGTGCAAATACAGCACCAAATGGTCCTGCACCGACAACTAAATAATCATATTGTCTTTTCATATATACCTCTATTTTTTCATACCTAAACAAAGTAATCGTGAATAATGATTTTTTCTTAACATATAACCAATGAAAATAGATACAATAGTAGATGCTACGAAACATACAATAAATGCTTCATAATACAAGCCTAATTTAGACCAAAGTATAATTCTAAATGGAATTTTAACAATATCGCTGAATATATAGATATCCATTGAAACGGTACCTAAGAAAATTAAAAGACTGTTATACCATCCAACCCTATTATGAATTTGATTAGCTACATAATATGTAATATTAATGCCCGAAATAGCAGTTATGATATTAAGTATTTTAAACATATTAACATCAAGCAGTAATACATAATTGCCTATGCTAAAAACAATAATTGATACAATTACAATTACTAACGATTTGATGTAATCCAAAAGCTCATATTGTTTAATATATAAGCCTAACACATAGAAAAACTGAAAATACAATATACTTGAAACCATTGGTATGGAGACAATATTTATTACATCAGCAAAAATACCAATAATTAAAGATATACTTAATAAGCTTATATTTACACGTTTAACTAACAACCCCGTAAGAATGGAAATAAAGAACAAACAATATAAAAACCAAAGTTCTCCATCAGGGTTAACACCAATAAAAATTTTCCATATATCCTGTACATTTATTTGTTGATTTGCAAATTTAGATAGGGCTAGTTTAAAGGGAAAATATAATAAACCTATTGTAAAATATGGAACCATTAGTCGTATAAATTTGTCTTTTACAAACTTATTAAAACCTTCTTTCAAAGGTATATGCATGAAATAACCGGCTACAAAGAAAAACACAGGCATATGAAAACTATAAATTATCGTTCTCATTAAATATAAAGGATAGCTAGCAATCCCACTTGCGCTTGCTTGATCTGGTACTGAATGACCTAGTACAACAAGTAAAATAGCAATCCCCTTCATGATATCAAAACTACTATCCCTCATAGTTAATACTAGTAAGCCCCTTTCGATTTAATAACAGCAAAAACTGTTTTTACTAGATACACAATATCAATCCATACGGACCAGTTGTGTACATACCAAGAGTCCATAAGAACTCGTTCTTCATACGTCGTATCACTACGACCACTTACTTGCCATACCCCTGTAATCCCTGGTGGTACGAGGTAGAAGTCGTTAATATATTCGCCATATTTTTCAACTTCTGCACGCACGATAGGTCTTGGGCCTACAAGACTCATATCGCCAATCAATACATTCCACAATTGTGGCAATTCATCAAGACTTGTTTTACGAAGGAATTTACCGATTTTTGTAACACGAGGATCATCTTTTAATTTGAAATCACGTTCCCATTCTTCACGGGCTTCAGGATTTTCTTTCAAATAAATTTCCAAAGCCTCTTGTGCATTAGGCACCATGGAACGGAATTTGTAACAAGGGAATTCCTTGCCGCCTTGGCCTACACGTTTATGACCAAATACGATAGGACCTGGAGAGTCCAAGTAAATTAATATAGCCACTATAAGTGCTACAGGTAAAATCAAAATCCCACCGATTACTGTAGCTGTAATATCAAAGATTCGTTTAAAGAGTCGATTGCGTCGTTGAGCTAAGTTATTTTTAACCTCTAAAATCAGGGTTTGTTCATTCATCAAGCCACGAGCTTGAATATTTGCTGCAGGAATACCAAATAACTCAGGAACGAAGGTTACCTTTTCAACGAGAATTTGCAATTTATTAATCAAAGTGACTAATTTGCGAGACTCCAAGCCTGGCGCACATACAAGTACATTTGGAATATTATATTTCTTAATTACTGCTTCAGCATCGTTGAATTTGCCAAGGCATTCGTATTTATTAGCTAATACAGAGGATTTAGGATGATCATCTACAAAACCTACAATTTTGTACATCGCAAGCGGCATATTGCTGAAATGAATGTCGACAATCTCTGCCGTTTTGCCGGCTCCTACAAGTAATACAGGAATAGCTAAAATGTTCAATTTAATCAGCGTACGAGCTAAAATATAACGGAATACAATGATATAGAGTAATATAAACCCATAAGATAAAATCACGAACAAGCGGGATACATTATTTAAAATATGACCTGCGTACATTAAAACGATAGACAATACGATACCAATAGTAATACTGCGGAAGATAATTTTTATTTTTTCCCAGTAAGCCGTATCGATCTTATAGCCATGATTTAAAAAGAGTACACTTATAAAAACAAGAGGCGTGATAATATAGGCATACCAATGATCAATATGTAAAGCCATATCACTTTCACTAAATGGTAGAAGCAAACGTAAATTATAGGCGGATACTATACCACAAATAACAGAAATATAATCGATAATCACCATCAGCGTTTTAACAATGACATTAGAGTTAACATATTTTCTTTCCATATATACTCCCTCATAACTAATAAAATTAGTCTATTTAATAACACTAACCTCCCAAAGTATGTTATAAAAACATCTCAAACTATTACACTAAGCTGTTTATCTTAGAAATAAAACTCCCTATTCTAAAATAAATCACTTATTTATTTCTCAATTCTAAACTCTCTTATTTTAGTTACCAGCAATTTACTGTAACGTTTTCATTATTTCTACTTATAAAAAAAGGTTGTTTTCTCAACACAACATTAAGAAAACAACCTTCTTTCTACATATAATGATAATAGATTCCCTAATTTCCATTATATTAAGTTTACCATATTCTCATGTAGTTTTCATATAAACTATTTATAAAATGTTACATTTTTTACTCATACTATAGCTTATATATTGGTAATTCTAATAATACAATCTAATACTCAAAATTCTGTATTATTAATGCTCTAACCAACCACGGAATTTATGAGATGTACCGTCGTTGGAATCTAAATTCTCTAAGTACACATAAGAGTTTTCCACGTCTACTTTAATACCTAAAGATTTTTTCTTAGATTTTGCCATATTAATAGCAAGACCTAATACATTTACAGTCTTAAAAAAATATTCTGTAGCAGTTAACTCTTCTAAATCCTGATTTGCATCAGCTATCATATGTAACTTATAGAACTTAGCATCCCCATACATCTTAAACGTAAAAATAGCTTGTTTATATTCAGCATCAAAGTCAACTTTATATTTTTCAATTGCCCCATCTAATGAAGTATTTATTTCATTATCAGCTGTATCTACGATTAAATTCATAATCAAATCCATAGGATTGTTCATCAACATAAAAGTGGTACTCATAGTTTCTCCCTTAATTTACTAACCCTGATTTATAATAACTCCAATTGTTAATATAAGATATTTAATAATTTCAATATCTATAGTATACATTATTATTTTAAAATATCTATTGTTAATTAATAAATTTTTCATGAATTATTCATTTTATTACATAAAAATATTTACTAGATTAATAATGATAATAGGAAGAAAATATAATACTACCTTATTAAATATTACGAATTTTCACGCAATTGCAGCATAGTACCTAATATGAAATACATAAGACGAATCCCAGATGAGTTATCCAACGTATATTCAATTTGGCCAAATACAAATACATAGGAGAAAACCGCTATCATCGCACAAAGACTATAAGGATCTCTCCTTCGATACCAAATCTTGGCATTATCTATGACCATATAGCCATAGAATATGAGAACGCCTAATAATCCTAATATACCTACTTCGCTTAAGAGCTGAATAAAATTATTATGGGCATGATATAGATGTTGATTTTCCGATGGTAAACGATAGGATTCTTCATATTTAGTACGCCATTGACCTATTCCTACACCTATAGCAGGATAATCTTTAAACATATTTATAGACGATGTCCATACTTCAAAGCGTCCTAAATTAGAACCATCTGTCGTTGTATTAGTAATAGACTCAAATCTAGCTACATATTGTGGTTGTGTACTAAATCCCCAAATGACACCACCTAATGCTGCTAATACAGCAACTACATGTATAAACCGCTTCATAACATAAGGTAAAGAAACTATAGGCACCATAATCATATTAAAGAGCCAAGAGCCTCTACTTTGATTACCATACATGCCAAACCCAACGCAGCCTAAAGCCCATAAAGCCGCAGCTTTCACATAGTTTGGAAATTCTTTATCTAATAAAATAACACAGAATATAGGTACGAGCATAACCATAAGACCAGATATAGTTAATACACTACTACCAAAGCCCCAACCACGAGCTGTCATGCCTGAAAAATGTTGGTAAAAGGCTACTAGATTATCGATGCCAAAATCTACGAAGAATACGGCAAGCATGGTAAATAGTGTTTTCTTATTGCGTATACAGAGAGCAATAATGAAAAATACTGGTATTCGCCATAACCATACATTAATGAATTCTGGCAATCCAACAGATATATTATTTGTCAAAACCGCAGATGGTAATAACAATAACAACATTACAATCAATGATTTACTATATTTTTTAATATAAGCTGGAACATATAGCTCATTCTTATTTTTCCAAATATAAATGATACTCAATAGAATTGCAATACCATAAAAAAACTGACCAGCAGCCATAGATAACCTAGTAAAGCAGACCATTAAGGTAACCATAATAGCTATCCATGATTCTAATCGTAACTTTGATAAAATCCCCAAGAAAATCCCCTCAATAAGTAAGTCATAATGCTTATCTAACAATTCTTATACATTTACAATAGATTGAATTAATGCACGATGACTGTAATCCTCGTTCGCATGTATTAATCCTTGCTTATATTTTTCTTTATTATGTTGTAAATTCTCCACGAACTGTGAAATCCCCTGCCCAATGGAATGTACATCATCTAAATTTAATACTTCTCCAATGGAATATTGTTCTAATACCTCTGGATTGATTTCTGGAGATATGAGAACAGGCTTTTGAAAGCCTATAGCCGTAAACAGCATAGCCGCCCAGTGATAGCGATAACGTTCTGCCCCATAAGGCAATAATAAAGCATCTACACTCAATAATGCTCTATCCCAATCTTTCCCAATCAGACTGGCATGGATGAACTGAATATTACTATATTTGCTGTATTGCTTAATGATGGACTCGAATAATTCGCCATCTTCGGGCTTTACCGTAGCCCCTTGCACGACGAGTTGTACCGAATCATCATAATTAAGCGATACAAAGGCATCGATGAAACGCTCAATATTTTTTTCTTTTCTAAATTGACCAAAGAAGCCTAGTTTAATAGGCTTATTAACTGATTGATTAGCTGCATCGTTCGTTGTTTTAGACTCTGAAGAATTCACACGTTCAAGACCTTGTTCACTAACAGCACTTTGTACAGTTATGTTCTGTTGTTCGCCACTTAATTCACTAGATGGCAAGAATACAGGTGGCAAAATTTTGCGAACTCTCGGCAAATCAGGTCGCAACATATCATCACGCAAAGAGATTACATCGAAATACAAGTTTTTATAAGCATTAGCTCGATGAGCTTGCTTAATAAAGCGATCCATTTCGCCTTTGCCAATACCGTGGAATATAACGTGCACGGTGGCCTGACTATCCTTTAACGGCGTATCGAGCAACGCTTTAATATAGCGATATGTCCCTGTTGGAATGATTAAGACATCTATATTATGCTCTTTTATTTTTTCAGCTGCTGATGTAAACCAACTACGACGCCGGCGTTCTCGTAAAATAGATAAAAATGGCTTCTTCCATTTAGATGCGCCTGCGTAGGTCACAACCTCTCCACCCTCTAAGTACACTATATCTACACCATAGTCTACTTTAAAAGGAAAGTTTTCCGGTACAAAGAGTACAGGCTCATGACCTTGTTGTTTCAGTTCCTTAATGAGGATGCGATCAAATTCTACCTCATGACCAGCAGGCATGACGATACTTTCTAAAATTGCTACGCGCATACCACACCTCTAGGCCTTTACATACGGCTTAATATGTTCTTGTATCATAGCCTCGTACTCATCTAATAGAGCATAGCGATTACGATATTGGCTACGTTTTTGTGACTTAATTTCTTCAATCGGTTTTCGTTCTTCTTCAAGAGGAATTGTAAAGTAGTTTGAATCGGATTCCAATACTGTACCGCCAATATCCTCCCACAAGGTATCTAAGACAGCTACCTTTGCTTTATTGCCCCGCACCATATGAGAGTTAGCATAGAATCCTTCATCAGATACGGCAAGGATAGACTCTACTTGCGCAGCACGCCCTATTTCACGAATCAAGAAGGTAATGAAGTTCTTCGGACGATATCCATACATTTTTTTCGTAATCTTCTTAGCTCGTTCAAGACCGTCTTTATAGCCTTGAATCGTGCCGATAACGAGGGTACGTTCCTCCTTAGGACCTGAAGCAAAGCGAATATTTGCATGGTATACGCCCTTATCTTCGAGCAAGAGCATAACCGTTAGGAACCCTTCCTTACGTTGACCTGGCTCATAATATAAATGAGCAGACATATCAAGCTCATCAGAACTCCAAAGGGTAATCCCCCGCTTTTTATCGTAATAATCAAACTCTGCTTCATCTACATACATGAGCTGAATCGCTTCATCCGTAAACACCTCTTGTAAGATGGTAAAATGCTGATGAAGTGCCTCTAAACGCCATTGTGGTGTAGAGTTTTTAATCAAAAACATACGGCTCATCAATTCATAGAGACTTGGATGTTTTTCCAACATCTTTGGATCTGCCGTATAAGACTTAAAGAAGTTTTCAAATTCAGTAACTGTTGAGTCATAACGAGAAGAGCGCATGGTATGTAAAAAGGTACGTCTTGTTTCACGCCATGTGCGCTTACCATATATAGTACGGCCTATATGCCAATGCTTTCCAA
>PVMO01020178.1_pt1 | contig 49732 bp, 48 predicted proteins | sample 1853421 | NCBI WGS metagenome assembly PVMO01 (sample SAMN08533511, study PRJNA380276) | Human gut metagenome, whole genome shotgun sequencing project.
ACAAGGTCTGTATTCTCTATGCGGAACGACTGGTGACGGGCACCATCCTTTTCGTAAATCTCCACTACCAGCAGCTTGTCATCCGGCAGTGTCAGCTTGGGCAACACGAAGATGTTGCGTACCGTGGCCTTGCCGTCCACCGTTGTCAGACGGTTGTAAGTCCTTACCGGCTCTATAATATTCTCCTGCATGGCCGTGCGCTTGGCCACCTTCTTATCCACCACTTTGAAACGGATATGGTCAATGTCGAACGATATGTCCGAGGTGTTACGCAGGGAAGTATGCAGGTACAGCAGGTCATTGTTGATATAGATTCCTTTGAGCAGGGTCTGTATGCCGTACTTCTTGCAGCCGATATGCCTGATGTCCCTTTTGTTCTTCTTATACAGCGTGTACATGATGCGGTTCACCACCAGCGGTGTCTCCCCGCCCAGCTCCTTCAGCTTCACGAACATGCGGTCACCGGCAAAACCGCCTTCAGGATTGTCCCGCAGCCAGTCTTCCATCTCAATGGAAAGCTGGGCCGGTTCGTCCTTATAGACCACATTGAATGAATAGAAACAGCCATCAGCCGTAATGACCGAGAAGTTCGTCTCGCCTTCAAAGCCTTTCACCGCCGCCTTGATGCGTACCACATTCTCCGCTCCCGTGGCCTTGTCCGCTATGATGTCGAACGAGCCCAGATCCACATATTTCACTTCGGAAGGGAAAAGGATATGTACGGTTTTCTGGAAAGTCACCTCAATCCTGTGCGGTGCGATAATCTGGTTGGTGGGGAAAATCCTTGTTTCCACCGGTTCCTGCGCCTTTACCGACAATACGGTCAAAAGCATTACTAATGATAAAATAATTCTTGTCTTCATCTGATTACTGTTTTTTTGAGATTAATAGAAGTTGATAATTTGCTTTCACGGCCACCTTCACCTCACGCATCTTTATGCCCAGGTATTGTGACCCGCCGCCAAGCACGCCCCTTGTCACGTCCATGACCAGTTGCTGCGAGGCGCTGCGTGCGAACGAGATGCTTGTCCCGAAACTGCCCCCGATATTGGCGGCGGCTTCCTTCATGGCGGTACGTTCCGCCGTGTTCGGGACGAAAAGTCCTTCCTGCCCGTCCATATCGTAAGCCGCCAGTTCCACCGGCAGGATATTGCCGCCGCTCTCTATGGAGTTTACCGTGACCGCCATCCGCTGCCCTTCGATACGCACCGTGCCATATAGCGGAGTATTGGCAGGCACAAGCACGCCACCCACTTGCAGCGGTTCCAGCAGCCGGAACTTCAGTCATGCCCCGGTGGTCACCGTCTGGTCTTCGGCCACACAGGCACGTATCGTATTGGCTCCGGCAGGCTGTCCGGCACCTACCGCCGTGGCAAAACTGTAATTGCGGAGTATCGAATCGGGTGCCGGAGGCGCAGCCAGTGACGAGACCACATTTTCAGAAGCACGTCCGGCGGCTATGGCGGCAGGGGTACCAGATGAATCGCCTGCAGGCTGTATGTTCTTCACCTGCCCGCCCGTCTGTCCGGGGAAATAGCGTGCCGCCATCTCATACGACTTCTCCATCAGTTCCAGCGGGTCCTGCCCGTTCCGTTCCCGTTCCAGCTTTTCGCCGAGTTCCTTCACCTGCCGTTCCACTTCGCTCACCCTGGGATTCCCCTTCGGCTCCTGATAGAACGAGGTGATTTGCCTTGAAATCTGCCGCTGCTTTTCTCTGGACTCCCGGATAGCATCCGTTCCGGGTGCATCCGCTTCCGGTTTCAGCCCGTCTGTCGTGTCCGGCATCAGATAGTCCCCGGCCACATCCTGCAAGGTTCTTACCTTCTCCAGCCTGCGCCTCTTCATCTCTTCCAGTTCGTAAGCCTTCTGTTTATCGGCCATCGTCTCAGGTGCGATAGCGTCGGGTATCGTTGTGTTGATGCCTGCCGTCCCTTCCACTGTTTCGGATGCGTCCGGTTTGAAGATAAACCAGATGAATCCGGCACAAAGCAGGGAGAGGACTGCCACCACGCCACAGAATTTCAGCTTGTCGGCAACCTTGCCGCTTAATTTCTTCTCCTTTTCGGATACGGGTGTCGCCTTCAGCGTTTCCTTCTCCTTTTCTTTCTCTTCTTTCTTATCGGATTGTGTCATTGGATATATTGTTTTTTAATGGTTGAATACTGTCCGTTTGGGGAAACGCAATCCTTTGGAGATGCTGTACCTCAATCGGAAATTTGTCTGTCCCGCAGAAACCGCCCACGATGTAGGCAAGGTCGATGGCGGCAAAGAGTCCAAGCAAGTAAAGAATGATAACCTTTTGCTGCCGGCAGCTCAGCCGCAGCCAGCGTCTGCGGAGTCTGGCCATATGGCGGTCTATCCCCGTTCTGAACGGGTGGAAGACCTTTTTGATCCCCTTATCTTTCATACTGTCCGATGTCCCTGTTTTCGATGATGGTAAAACTCTCTATCAGGAATCCCTGCGGGTTGTTGTCACTCCGGATGACGTTCCTCAGACGGCAGGTGGTGACAAGCGACCTTTCGGTAATGCTGCTCGAACGGATGATGTGCTGCCGGCAATAGGCCTTCATCTCGTAGGGATAACTGTCGAAGTTCCCCCTTATGCTGTCCACCGTCAGCGTCTGCGAGATGTTTCCCGCTATCATCCGGTTGAAATAGCCTTTTTCCTGCAAGTTCCGGTAGTAGCCGATGGCGCTTTCATCCGAAAGGTAAAGGGCACGCTCCACATTGCTTTCAATGGCGCTCTTGTCCGGTGACAAGGAGAAGAACAGCTCGTGGAAACGCCTGATATGTTCCCTCGCCTCCACGGGGCGGTTCTGTTGCATATCCTGCGAAAGGGCCAGCATCAGTGATTTTCCGCTGTCCAACACATAGATTTTCTGCCGTTGTGCCTCGGCGAAATCATAAGCCTTTCATACGGCAAATACCGTTACCAGCGTACACGCCCCCAGGAATATCATCCCGAATAGCCGTAGCTGCCGGAACGATGTCTCGATGTTTTTTAATGATTTGAATTCCATTTTCTTCTTCTGTTTTTAATGTTGTCGTTATACAATTATTGATGTAAGGTTAGAACATTTTCTTGATACGTCCGGCTATCGCTCCGCCTGTTGCACCGCCTATCGCCGCGGCACCGTTACCGGCCATCTTTCCGGCACCGTTTGCCTTCTGTCCGTAAGCTCCGGCACCGCCCGCCTGGATAATCCACGATGAAACGGTGGGGACACAGAAATAACCGATGATACCTATAATCATGAAAATGCAGTACACTTTCCCCGACGAGTCCGGTATGAATGCCGGGTCCTGCATCTTCTCTATGTCCTGCTGCAACATCAGTATCTGTATGCGCGAGAGGACCGCTCCGAACAGGTCGCTCACCGGCAGCCACAGGTAGATGCAGATATACCGGGACAACCAGGTGGTCAGCGTGCTCTGGAATCCGTCATAGACGGCCAGTGCGAAGGAGACGGGCCCCAGGATGGACAGTACGATCAGAAAGAAGGTTCTCAGCGTGTCTATCAGCAGCGAGGCCGCCTGGAAGAAGAGTTCCAGCAATTCACGGAACCATCCCCGGATTTTCTCGCCGAGCTCGTATATCTTCTTCTGTCCGTACATGTTTATCATCGTGTCCATGTCCCCCAGCGACCAGCCCAGTTCGTCCAGCCTCTTGTCATACGCCTCGTCGCTCACCAGGAAGGCCTTCGCAGGGTCACGCAGCATCGCTTCGCGTTTCAGCCTGTCTTTCTCTTCCTGATATTTCCTCATGTCGAAGGTCTGCTGTTCGACTAGGGAGGAGGTGGCATTGCATACGGGGGAGAGAATCCCGTTGATCGTACCCAATACCATAGTGGGGAAAAACATGATGCAAAGACCCAACGCGAAGGGCCGGAGCAGCGGGAACACGTCTATCGGTTCCGCCCGTGAGAGCGATTGCCATACCCGGTAGGCCACATAGAACAACGCTCCGAGACCCGCCACTCCCTTCGCTACCGAAGCCATGTCTTCACATAATGGCATCATTTCATCATACAGCGAGCGCAGAAGCTCGTGAAGGTTCGTCCAGTCTATTGATAATAATAACATAGTCTTCTTGATTGATTTAACGGATGAATGATTACCAATAACGCTGGTCGTGTGTCCCGTACAGGGAGAGCACCCGTGCGGCATCTCCCTTTTCCTTGCTCCGCAGGTACGACACCCCGATGTTCTTGCGGGTATAGTACCATGTCAGGTTCTTGTATTCCAGCACCTCGCCGTATATCCGGTTGATGATGTCCAGCCGTTCCTTATCGGTCATCGAGAGTCCGGTTGCCGTGGTCACTTCCTTCAAGTCCAGCAGCAGGTCGCTGCTCTCCTTGAGCAGTCTGTTATACCCGAAGGCGATGGCCGAGAGCTCTTCCACCGTAAAGTTGGGGTCGCCCGTCATCGTGTTGAAGTTCGTCACGTAGATGTCGCTGATGTCACCCACCAGAAGGATGGTCTGCTGCACCTTGCGAGCGCCTTTTACCAGGTCATGCACCGATTTCAAGGCATCGTAGTAGGCTTTTCCCTGCTCGTAAATCTTCACAGTCTCCTGAAAATTGCTCCACATGTTCTGCGCCGTCGAGGAAGTCTGTACGATTTCATTGGCCGAGTTCACGATGCTTTGCGCGAAATTGCTGGGGTCGAAAACCGCCCACTGCGCCCTGACCGTCACCGAAAGGGACAGCAGGGCCGTCAGTAGAATTGTCATTTTCCTTTTCATGCGTCTATCTCCTTTCTTTAGTCAGTAAATACCGGCTGTCGTCGTCACGGGCAAACAGGCCGTAACTGCCGAACAGCAATACCTCACTACCTGAAAAATACCCGATGCATCCGGCATCCCTGTTCCCGTGCAGGAAAAGGTCGTCACCGCTGCACAACGGGATACTGATTTCAATGTAGGCCCTTTCTCCGGCGAACAGCGTGGCCTTGTATCCCTTGAAGCCGTCCGTCACCCGGTTGGATTTACGGATGGTCAGCGTCGAGCCGTCTTCCCTGTTCATTCAGTGCCCGCAGATGCGGTCATGTTCCAGTTCCTTTCTCATCTCCCCAATCAGGTTCAGCAGGTCCAGATTGGTCAGGGTGGCGTCTCCGAGCGCTTCCCTGCATTGGCTTAATAAATCTTTCTTACTCATTGTGTTTTATGGATTAAAGGATTGTTTGTTTTCCTGCCGCTTGTTTTCGGCAAGCTGTTTGATAGCCAGCTCGATGTTTCCATCCAGCTTTTCAGTAAGTCGGGTAAGCTCCAGTTTTTCAGTCTCTTCAGTGGTGTAGCAAAGGTACTCTTCAACCGAAACTTCTGTCGCATATACCGCACTTTGTGTACCGCCAAGCCCTATCCAGACCTCTTTATAAAGCCGGTTGGCCGCATTGGCAAGATTGATAGACAGTATCTGTGAGCGTTCCTTGTCCGTCAGACCGAGCAGGTTCTGTATCTGGTCGAACTTGTTCTGGTACTTCCTCTGGTCAAGCAGTATCTTGCAGTCCGAATTGTTGATGATTGTCTCCTTCACAACGGGGGAAGAGATAATATCGTCCACTTCCTGCGTCACCACAACCGCTTCACCGAAGAATTTTCTGACCGTCTTGAAGAGATAGCGGATGTAGTTTGCCATCCCTTCACGTGCGATTGCCTTCCAGGCTTCCTCAATCAGTATCATCTTGCGGATACCCTGCAAGCGTCTCATTTTATTAATGAAAGTCTCCATGATAATGATAGTCACCACCGGAAAAAGTATGGGATTATCCTTCACGACATCCAGTTCGAATACGATAAACCGTTTGTTCAGTAAATCCAGTTCCTTGTCCGAGTTCAGCAGATACCCGTATTCGCCGTTCTTGTAATAGGGTTCCAGCACGTTCAGAAAACCGTCCACGTCAAAGTCCTTCTCGCGCACATTCTTGTCCGCCAGCACCTTGCGGTAGTCTTTCCTTACAAAGTCATAGAACGAGTTGAAGTTCGGCTTTATCTTCCGGTTCTTCTTTATCTTCTCGATATACAGGCTGACTGCGTTCGATAGCGCCACCTCTTCCGAGCGCCGGGGCGGTTCGTCCTCCCTTTTCCATAAGGTCAGAATCAGCGTCTTGATGCTGTCCCGCTTCTCGATGTCATACCGGTAATCCTCGGTGAAGAACGGATTGAAGGAAATCGGGTCATTTTCCTGGTAAGTGAAATAAACTCCGTCATCCCCGTTCGTCTTCTGGCGGATCAGGTCGCACAGCCCCTTGTATGAATTTCCGGTATCCACCAGCAGGATGTGCGTGCCTTGTTCCCAATACTGCCTCACCATATGGTTGGTGAAAAAGCTCTTTCCGCTGCCCGACGGGCCGAGGATGAACTTGTTCCGGTTTGTCACCACCCCTTTTTTCATGGGCAGGTCGGATATGTCGAGGAAGACGGGCTTTCCCGTCAGCCGGTCCACCATGCGCAGCCCGAAGGGGGAGAGCGAGTTCCGGTAGCAGGTTTCTGCCGTAAAGAAGCATAGTGCCTGTTCGGTGAACGTGTAGAAGCTCTCTTCCGAAGGGAAGTCCGCCTCGTTTCCCGGTATGCCGGCCCAGTAAAGGACCGGCAGGTCAATGGTATTATGGCGGGGTGTGCATTCCATCAGTGCCAGTGCGCTGCCCACGTCGTTCTTCACCCGTCGCAGTTCATCCCCGTTTTCGGCCCATGCAATCACGTTGCAATGGCAGCGGACGGATTGCAGCCCGTTGGTATGTGCCACGTTCAGGTATTCGTCCAGCCATTCCTTGTTTATCTGGTTGCTCCGGCTGTAGCGTGAAAGCGACTGCATGTTCTTCGCCGTCTTCTCGAAACGGGCGAGGTTCTCGCTGCTGTCGTCTATGAATATCCACTGGTTGTAGATATGATCGCAGGGCAGCATGATACCCACGGGAGAGGCATAACTCAGGCGGCAGTCCGAGCGGTCCGTGGAAAGACGCTCATAGCGTCCGTCGGTCCGTACCCTGCCCGGCAGGTCGTCGAGGTCGGAAAAGGTATGCAGGCAGAGCCGTTTGTCGCCAATACGCATCCCGTCCGGGTTCAGCTGCATGTCCTGCAACATGACGCTTCCGTCCGCAGACAGGGTCAGGTACCTCTCGATGATGCCCGGTCCGTCTTCCGTTCCCGTTATCTCTTCCGTGGACAGCCGCTCCAGCCTGACAAGGCCGCTGTCATTCACGATACTCTCGAACTGTCCCACCGACTCCATGAAACGCTCCATCATCTCCTTGTCCCGTATCTCTTTCGGCACCAGAAACTTCCGGCACAGCGTGTTCCAGTTGCTCTGCTGTCGGGAGCGTTCCCTGGTGGTCTTGGTGAGAAACAGGTGGCAGGTGTGGTCAAGGTAAGGCCGCTCGTTGAAGTGACGTTCAAAACTGCGGGAGAGGAAGCTCAGGTCGTCTTTTCCGACGTCGGGCCTGTATTTCTCCGTGATGAAAATATCCTGCTTGTGGATGATTGAATAGTTCGGCAATACCTTGATTGCCTTGGCTCATGTGGCGTGCATCGCCTCATATTCCGCGGATGATACCGAAAACACTTCCGGCAGTGTCACCCGGAAGGCCACCGTGATGTCGGCGTCCTTGCTGACGATGCAGCCGTGTTCCACCGCCATGACGGGGAATTTGCTTTCCAGTGTGGATGTTGTCAATGTACTTCTCATGATTTACGATTGTTTTTTTTAATCAGACGTGTGATACGTTTTCGTGAGAGGATTCTCCTGGGATGCTGCCGGGCGGCAAGGAGCTTCATCAGTCCGTGGCTGCCGAAACGCCTGTTCAGCGAGAAGGTCAGCCAGACCACTGCCGTGGCAGCCGATACCCCGAAGCCGATACACGTCCATTGCCCGATGCCCGCCGTGTACATGATGACAAACACCACGAACACGGCAAGCAGCCCGAAAGCGAAAATAAAAAGGTACTGGGCACGAAGTCCTTTGAACTCCACCTCACGGCCCACGCCTTTGTTTATCTCAAAGTCAGACATAAGTTGTTGGCTTTTATTTGTTCTTAGAGGAAGAACGATCTCAGGATAGTGGCGGCCACTATCAGGAAGATGCAGGCTCCGAACCACGAGCTGGCAGTTTTCGAGGTGTCGGGGTCGCCCGAACTGAATTTCTGGTAGACCTTGATGCCGCCTATCAGGCCGATAATGGCACCCACCGCGTACACCAGTTTCGTGCCCGGATCAAAATATCCCGTCACTAACTGCGTGGCTTCCGTGATGCCCGCCTGTCCGTTTCCTTGTGCCATTGCCGCACCCGCTGCCGCCAATACGGCCAGCATCATAATCAATCTTTTCTGTTTCATTAAATTCCGAGTTTTTTAAGTGATTAAAAAAGCCACGGACTCCCCCTTTTACTATCCCCCATAAGGCAGCCCGCAGCCGCTTATGGGTTATTGATTCGGAGGATAAGTTTCGGCTGGAAATCAGCCGGAGTCATAATATACCATTTGCATTGTTACATGATTTGGTGGTGAAACATTCTTGTTAATTCTCTCTTGAAAGTAGGATGCGAATCATCCCGAATCGTAATGTCCGTTTGTCATTGCCGCTGTCGTTTTATGGATAAGTTAATGGAATGATTGTCTCTCTGGGAGTCGGTACGTTTCCCCTCATAAGGGGAAGCCGCCGTTTGTCAACTTGAATCAAAATACGTCATAAACATGGATGATACGTTTTGTTGTTGGTTTTCTACCGAATCTCTCTTCCTATAGTGATACGGGCCATCAACCCGTATCAAAATAACCTCTTGCCATTGTTACCTCCTTTTTTAATCGGTTAGTCACTGTCCGGAGCAGCCTCATTCAAATGTTCGGCTTCATCCAGAAATTTGCTGATACGGCTGTCGCTGCCATTGATGCTTTGCAGTATCGAGCGTTCAATCTGCGTATCCTTGATATGGTGGATCGCCCTTAAAAGGGACAATCGTTTGTCTGTCGGAATCTCCTTGCCGTTGCAGAGGTCGATGATTAAATCAAGCTCTTCGGGCCCTATGCCGGTTGCCTCGTCCGAATAATCTTCGCGGACACAGTTCAAATCTTCCAGTTCCTCGTTCAACTCGTCGGTATCCACTTCGTCACCGTTTCCTCTCTGTCCGTCATCGCCTTCACGCTCGCCGGAACTCTCATCCGGGGAAGCCCGCCACTCTTCCACACGCTTGTCCCGGAACAGATCCGGGATACGCTCCGGCGGCACTTGTGCAACCTTTGGCGGTGCCGTTTCCCCGTTTCTGCCAGCAAAAGTAGAGGCATTTTCCTTACCTGCAATAGCCCCGGAACCGGTGGCGTTCATTGGCGGCTGTTGGCGTGTCCCGTAGCTTTTCGTGACGACAAGGCTGTCCGTTTCAGGCTGTTTTCCCACCGTTTTTTCACTGTTTCTCTCCGCAGTCTTTTCTGTGGGCTTCATCTCCGCCTTGACAGGTGGAAGCTCTTTCTCCTGCGTTTTCACGACTGCCGGAATCTCTTTCCTGACCGTTTTCCCTTTCGCCTGTCCACGTCCCTTCTTCCGTTCCTCTTTCACCGGATCGAACCAGCCTGCCGCACCCCGCAGGGCTTTCGCCATGCGGCGGCGTGCCTTCCCGAAACATATCTCGCCAAGCTGCCCCCTGAACAGGAACTTGTCCATGAACAGATAGGCGAACAGCAGCCAAAACAGAACCACTCCGGCTTCATAACATAATCGTATATCCATAGCTTAAAATATTTTGTTGTAACTCTTCTGGCAATATGCCTTCACCTCATCCGAATGCTTCTCGAAATGTTCCCGCAATACATTGTCAATGTAATTACCCACCGTCAACTGCCGTTTACCGGCAATGCCGACAATGACCGATATTTTCTGATGCAGTTCCTTGTCTATATAGACACCCTGCCTGCCTTCGCATTTGTAAGGGGTGAGGAATCTCCGCATAAATTCGGCCAGTGCGGCTTTCAACGTTTTGGATGCGGCCTTTTCCGGCATCTCTTCCACTTCAAATTCCGTCTTTGCTTTTTCAGTCGTTTCCCTGTCCGTTTCCTCTTTGGGGGGAATAAACGGTGTAACCTTTTCTGGCGGGCTACCCGCCATCAGGCTGCGCAGGTAGGCTTCATCAACCGGATTTTGTTCACTCGTTTTCTTTGCCATGACTATACAATTTTGATTATCCGCATGATTTCATCCATAAGCGCATCAAAGCCGCACTCCTTCGTAAAGCCCGCATCCGGCGCAAACAAGGTGCTCCGGTAAACCGGGCCGCCCGTAGTGGAGAGGTCTTTGGTGAAATTACTACGCACGGGGACACGGGTTTTGAGACAGTCCAGTCCCAAGAGGGAGAAACCTTGCTGGTAAATGTCATATAAAACGGTACGTTCCCTTCGGTCCACCATATTCCAGAACATGCACAAGGCTTTCAGATTGGAGATGCCGGTCTTTATCAGGCGGTCATTGACAGTCGTGGCAAAGTTCAGCGTACTTTCCAGCACAAGGCGGTCTGCCTTTATCGGTACGAACAGATAATCGAGTGCACTGATTGTGGCAATCACCCCGTCACTGCCCATTGTTCCGGGCAGGTCGAACAGTACCACATCATAATGCACGTCTGCCTTTTCCTCAAACGACCTTCAGTCCGTCATGCAATCCGCCGGGGTACTGCCGATAACCGGGTAAGCCTTCTTCTTCAACCGCCCGGCCTGTTCCACCAGAAGATTTTGATAGACGGGTGTGGTCTTTACCACTTCCATATCCCGCTTTTTCTGTTTGATGATTGAATGCTGCGGATAGTCACAATCCACTATCGCCACATTCAGATCTTTCACATAATGCAGTCACGATGCCGCATAAATCGCAAAGGTTGATTTACCCACGCCGCCCTTCTGGGAAGCGAACGAAACGAATACGGTTTTCTTTCTCTTTTCCATTGTTACTGATTTAAATGAATAAATTGATTTATAGACAGCCGGATGAATAGCCGTCTGTCTTTTCGACTGTCTGTCCGGTTACTCATTCTGTTATCTGTTTGTCCGATTAGCTATATAGTTATTTAATTATGCGGCTACTTGGCTATCTACTTATAGAGCTACTCTATTATATAGCTATTTAGCTATCTATCTATTCAGCTACATAGCTATGTAGCTATATAGCTATGTACATATTCGGACAGCTATTCACATGTCTGATTGCATAGCCATTTATCCGAATATCTGTTTATCCGTCTATACATTTATATATATGTATAGCTATATATCCGGATAAATGCCTGTCTGAATATCTACCTGCTTGCATATCCGTTTATCCGTTCAAGTAGCTATCCGGCTACAAATAAACCTCAAAAAGAGCATCCATGAAGTACACCCGGTTTCAAAGTCATTCATTGGCGGGTGTTGGCGTGATACGCCATGATGCATGGACAGAAAAAACTATCTACCTTTGTTGCCGGGAGAGCGCAGCCCGTTCTCAATAAGAGAACGTCAGACAATCCTTCAAACCTTTAATCCGGCTCAGCCGGATTTAATATGCGTCAGCATATAGCGAGGTGTACTTTGAGGCCCTCACTTAAAGTTCAGGCCCTCAAAGTCTCGCCCGAAAGGTCTTTCGGGGGCGGCGGTTCTCCCAAGTCGAACCTTCTAAAATATTCATGTTATGAAGAGAAAAATGCTTGTCAGCAATGAAGCGGGGCACAAAGTGCTTGCTGATCCACGGGTGTATCGCCACTCCGTGCGGTTGAACAGTGAGGAAAATGAAAAATTCCTCACGATGTTTGAACAATCCGGTATGAAGAACAAGGCCGAATTTATCTTCGCCCGTATCTTCGGTTGAGAGTTCAAGGTAGTAAAGATTGATAAGGAAGCGCAGGAATACTACGCCCAACTCACCGCTTTCTATCAGCAGTTCCGACGCATAGGCAACAACTACAACCAATGTGTAAAGACTATCCATACCATTTACGGGGAGAAGAAATCGCTTGCGTTTCTCTACAAACTCGCCGAAGAAACCCGTAAACTGGAAGAAGTATGCAGGCAGGTTATCGAACTTACAAAGCGGTACGAAAAGGAGTATCTTACTAAAAAGGAATAACGTCATGGTACCGAATATCACATCGGGCAGTTCGTTCTACGGAGTGATTGCCTATAATAAAATAAAGGTGGACGACGGTACGGCAAAGGTATTGTGACATCCGAAAATAGTGGCGGACACTTCCGGCAATGTGCCGATTGAAAATTGCGTGCAGGCTTTCGAGCCTTATATCGCACTCAACTCGCACGTCAGGAAACCGGTTATCCACATCTCCCTGAATCCATCCCCGAAAGACATTCTTTCAAAAGAACAAATGACCGTATTGGCGCAGGAGTTCATGGAAAAGTTCGGTTACGGGAACCAGCCCTATATCGTATGGCTACACAAAGACATAGACCGCAAACACATGCACATCGTTTCGGTACGTATCAACGAGAAGGGAGAAAAGATAGACCACAACCGGGAGGCTATCCGGGCACAGAATATCTGTCGGGATATGGAAGTGAAGTATGGCCTTGATCCCACACTCGGAGAACACAGTGAAAGGGAATTACTATCCTTGCAAAAAGTGGATTATCCGAAAGGTGACGTGAAAGCGCAGGTGAAGCATACCGCCCGTACCTTGCTGGAATGTTACAACTGCCATTCGCTTGCCGAATATGGCACCCTTCTGAACTTGTATAACGTCACTGTTTACGAAGTCAGGGGAAGCGTGGACGGAAAGGAATATCACGGCATCATGTACGGAGCTTTGGACGATGACGGGCAGCAGGTGGGAACGCCTTTCAAGTCCAGCAAGTTCGGAAAGGTATTCGGTTATGAAGCCCTGCAAAAGAAGTTTGCCGCTTCTGCCGAAAAGGTGAAAAGGAACAACCTTACCGAAAGGGCACGGCAAGAAATAGTCAAAGCCATGCAGGACATAAGTACGAAAGAAGCGTTTGCCCGCAAGCTGAAAGATGCGGATATAGAGGTGGTTTACCGTATCAATCCCGAAGGACGCCTGTACGGTATCACTTTCATAGACCATACCAACCGGACAATGTTCAACGGCTCGCGTTTGGGCAAAGCCTTTTCAGCCAATGTATTCAACGAACTGTTCAACAATCCGGATGCGGACCGTACAAGGCTGATACCGTCACCGGAACAGGATACGTCCCGGAAGGAACGGGAAACGGATGCGGAAAAAAGACAGGAAAGGGAGGAATACCGGCAGCAGGAAAATCGAGGCAACTATCAGAGTGAACCGTCCGGCAGTCTGATTGATACGTCCGCACTCGGTGCCATTGACATTTTCTCCGTACTCATGGAAGATGACCATACGCACGAGTACATCGATCCGGCCTTCCGCTTCGGGCGCAAGAAAAAGAAGAAGCGCAGGCGCAAGTTATAATATAATAATGTATAGAACAAGAAGTCTAATTTTAATAGTTACAATTATGCAGAATGAAGATGATTTAAGAGGTCTTGCCAAAGTCACGGACTTTATGCGGGCCATCAGTTTTTTATTTTTGGCGATACACATCTATTGGTTTTGTTACGGCTGGCTCCACGAAATGGGCTGAACGCTCGATATAGTGAATAAGATACTGTCCAATTTCCAGCGTACCACCGGATTGTTCTCGTCCCTTCTTTACACCAAACTGTTTTGTGTCCTCTTCCTCGGTCTGTCCTGCATGGGCAACAAGGGAGTAAAGAAGCATGAAATCACATGAAGGAAAATAATTATTGCGGCCATAGCGGGTGCCATACTCTTTTTCCTGAACTGGTGGTTGCTGTCCATTGACGCATCATCCGGTGTATGCGCCATACTTTATACCACGACATTGGTCGGTGGCTTTTTCAGTCTGTTGGCATCAGGATTGTGGATAAGCCGTCTGTTGAAGAACAATTTACTGGAGGACGTTTTCAATACCGAGAATGAATCGTTCATGCAGGAAACTCGCCTTATGGAAAACGAATATTCCGTCAATCTACCGACTAAATTCTGGTACAGAGGGAAGACTTACAACGGATTTATCAACCTTGTTAATATTTTTCGAGCGACAATGATATTGGGAACACCGGGCAGCGGGAAGTCCTATGCCATTGTCAACCAGTTTATAAAGCAGACTATAGAGAAATCCTATGCGCTCTATATATATGATTTTAAGTTTGATGACCTGTCGGTTATCGCTTATAACCATCTGCTCAAGTACAGATACCGCTATAAGGTTCCACCTAAATTTTATGTGATCAATTTCGATAATCCGAGGAAAAGCCACCGTTGTAATCCATTGGCACCGGAACTGATGACGGATATTTCAGATGCTTACGAATCGTCGTACACCATCATGCTCAACCTCAATAAGTCGTGGGTGCAAAAGCAGGGGGACTTCTTCGTGGAATCCCCGATTGTCTTGTTTACGGCGATAATATGGTTTTTGAAGTGCGCCCATAAGGCGGTGTAATAAATATCTATTTAGCAATAGATTAGGTTAGAGTTCTATGAAAATAAGACCTACTGTCATCCGACTTATCCCAGAGGGAAACCCGAGGGGGAGTGTAGCATGTCGGAGAAGCCATAAGTCAGCCAACTGCCACGCTGCGACTGAATGGCAAGACAGAAAGACGGACATGAGGATGAAGCCTGAATTGGTTGAACAACAATCCAGTGGCACACACCAGAGCTGTGGCGGAAGGCAGTTACTAACGCCACATCGCATGTACCCCAGCAAGTGCTCAGATTGTTTGGGGCGAAGAACTGACTGCGACACGTCTGCGATAAGCAGATTAACGGACGAACGTTGCATCCGACAGTCTGTCATGCTTGTTATTACACCCGCTAAATGGGGATTGCCTAAACCGAAACGCCGAAAGGCTATAGAAGTCGTTCTTGAATATTCGGCATGGCAACGGAGCTTCCATAGTAGTCCGAGCAGGGTAATGCCCTGCACATGGCGAAGGGAAGCAGTTATATAATCAATATAATCAAAGGAAAATGTGAGAGACATTATGAGAAATCCAAAGAATGTATTGAACAACTTAGTGAAACACAGCAATGTATCGGGCTATAAGTTCGAACGGTTGTATCGTATTCTATTCAATGAACAGATGTTCTATACCGCCTACCAACGAATCTATGCCAAACAGGGCAATATGACCGCTGGAACAGACGGCAAGACAGTTGACGAAATGAGTATTCAGAGAATAGAAAATCTAATCTCCAAGCTTAGAGACGAAAGTTACAAACCCAACCCAGCCAAAAGGGTCTATATCCCTAAGAAGAACGGAAAGAAACGCCCGTTGGGTATCCCGTCTTTTGAAGACAAGTTGGTGCAGGAAGTGGTACACATGATACTGGAAGCCATATACGAGGGAAGTTTTGAGAATACCTCACATGGCTTCAGACCTCGTAGAAGTTGCCAAACTGCATTAAACCAAATTCAAGATACGTTTCTCGGAACAAAATGGTTTATAGAGGGGGACATAAAAGGCTTCTTCGACAACATAGACCATAATGTTCTGATTGGCATACTCAAGGAACGCATAGCGGACGAGAGGTTCATAAGGCTCATCCGTAAATTTCTGAACGCTGGGTATATTGAAAATTGGAAATACAGACACACGTACAGTGGAACTCCGCAAGGCGGCATCATTAGTCCCATACTGGCTAATATTTACCTTGACAAGTTCGACAAGTACATGGAGGAATACGCCCAATCTTTCAATAAAGGCACAAGCAGAAGATTGGATAAGGATTACCGTCGGATTAAAGACCGTAAGAACAAGCTGGAAAAGAAACTGAAATCCGAAACCGATACAAAGGTACGGAAAGACCTTATTGATAAAATCAAAGGGTATTACCGACAGATGCAACAAATGCCTTGTGTCATGGAAATGGATGAAGAGTACAGACGGTTGAAATATGTCAGATACGCAGACGACTTCTTGATTGGGGTTGTCGGCAGCCATGAAGAATGTGGGCAAATCAAAGCGAATATCACGCAATTCATGAAAGATAAGCTAAAACTTGAACTGTCGGCAGAGAAAACGCTTATAACCCATGCACAAGAAAAAGTTAAATTTCTGGGATATGAAATAACCGTACGCAACTCCAAAGCCACCAAGAGAGATAAGAATGGAGTGCTCAAAAGAATGTTCAACCGCAAGATTGTACTTCTACTCCCGAGAGAGGTGGTCAAGAACAAGTTGATTGACTACAAAGCCATGAGGGTTATACAAACCAATGGCAAGGAGGATTGGAAGCCAAAGGCACGCAGTTATATGATGAACTGCAAACCGGAGGATATTGTAGCCCAATTCAATAAGGAGATAAGAGGATTCTACAATTATTACTCGATAGCGAACAATGTATCTACTCTTTGCAAAAGGTTCGGTTATATTATGGAATACAGTATGTACAAAAACATCGCCAAAAAGCAAAGCAGCAGTGTACGGAAGATTAAAAAGAAATACTCGAAAGACAAAGACTTTGTAATCAGTTACACGGATGCAAAAGGGCAATGCAAATGCCGTGTGTTCTATAATGAGGGTTTCAAGAGAAAAGACGCTCAATGTGATGCTAAATGCGACATAATTCCAAACACCAATTTTCTGCCAGCCTCAAGTCTTGTTGAGAGACTAAAGGCGGAACAGTGCGAGGTATGCGGAGTGCATGGCAAAACGGTGATGCACCATGTTCGTGCCTTGAAAGACTTGACAGGCAAGAACGAATGGGAGCGCATCATGCTCAAAATGCACCGCAAAACATTGGCAGTCTGTCCAGAATGTAATGCTAAAATACATGGCAATGTATAACACCAAGTTGAATTATAACGGAGAGCCGTGTACATGGAGACATGTAAGCACGGTTCGGGGGCAGGCTCTCGGAAACCTACCGCAGAAATGCGGCAAGGCGCCGAGTGCCGAGCCTACAATCTATGAAGGTGGCAAGTTCTGTACGTTCCCACATGCTATTGAATTGCTTAATAAAAGGTATGAAGACGTCTTTACCATTCTGACAAGTTATCCCGATTTGGAGAACTATCTCAGCCCGTTCATTGACGCATGGAAAGGCGGAGCGAGTGAGCAGCTCCAGGGCCAGATTGCAAGCGCTAAAATCCCGTTATCCAGACTGATAAGTCCGCAACTCTATTGGGTAATGTCCGGCAGTGATTTTACGTTGGATATTAATAATCCCAAAGAACCGAAAGTATTATGTGTGGGCAACAATCCCGATAGAATTTCAATCTATGGAGCAGCATTGGGTCTTTATAATTCAAGAATCGTTAAATTAATAAACAAGAAGAAGCAACTTAAAAGTTGTGTGATTATTGACGAATTACCCACGATTTTCTTTAAAGGTTTGGACAATCTGATTGCCACGGCACGAAGCAACAAAGTGGCAGTCGTATTGGGCTTTCAGGACTTCAGTCAGTTAAAACGTGACTACGGTGACAAGGAGGCGGCCGTAATCATGTCAACTGTGGGCAATGTATTCAGCGGCCAGGTGGTGGGTGAAACGGCTAAAACACTGTCTGAAAGGTTTGGAAAAATCCTGCAAAAACGGGAGTCTATGAGTATCAACCGTAACGACACTTCCACTTCCATCAGCACGCAACTGGACAGTCTGATACCTGCCAGTAAAATCAGTACACTTTCACAAGGTATGTTTGTCGGTGCGGTAGCCGATAACTTCGGTGAGACAATCGAGCAGAAGATTTTCCATGCACAGATAGTGGTGGACAATGAAGCCGTACAGAAAGAGACGGCGGCCTACCAACCTATTCCCGAAATCAGCAGCTTTCTGGACGAAGACGGCAATGATACAATGGAGCAGCAGATACAGGCCAACTACCGGCAAATCAAGCAGGATATTGTAGAACTGGTAGAGAACGAGCTGATCCGCATAGAGAATGACCCGGAACTCAAACATCTATTAAATAATAAAGATGCAGATATGTAATCTTTTAAAAAAAGGCTGTTGTAACAAATTTTACAATAGCCTTTCTTAAAGAGATTATAAATTAAGTTCCCTATTTTAACTTTTAATATTATATTTTTCTTCGCGTTTTTTAAAAGCCTCTGTTCCTCCCTCAAGTATCTCACAGACATGTTCTCTGATACCTTGTTGATACAAAATTCCTTTTTGCTTCACATCTTTTGAAAACGTATTTTCTAAAGGCCCATTAATATATTCAAATCGGAATTTGTTGTTATCCTTTCCATCTTCTCCTGATTGATTGGCTACGATTATATTCTCAGCATCAGTATTTACTACGAGATTAGCATTATGTGAAACCATAATTATTTGTCGGCGTTGTTTACAATGTTTAATATAGTCATTTAATTCAGTATAGACGGTTCTATTATCAAGATTATCTTCCGGCTGATCAATTAAAATAGGACAGTCAGATTTACTAAGGCTTAAATAAAGCTGTAATATAACAATCCCCTTTTTTCCTTCTGACATATTTTGTAAGCTATCACTACCTTTAAAAATATCATAACTCATAAAGAAATAATCTTTTAATAGAGATCTCAATAATTCTTCAGTATCATGATCTGCCTTAAAATTATTAAATCTGTTATTTTCTGACATGCATTTATGTAAAATATTTTTAATATTAGATATGTGTGTGTCAAATCTATAATTATATTTTGACCCTTCTCCAAAACCTGAATTTTCAAATTGATTTTCAAGATACGTTTTCATATTAATAGAAGAACTAAGACTATTTACAAAAGCTGTTTCATCAAAATTAGTATTGACTGATATCTTTATCTTAGTTTCCGTTTCATCCCATTCCTCTGTAATCTTTTGATTAATAGATACTTGAATTGCATTATATGAGTTGAAAATAGTTGTATAAGGCGTAATAAAATCAATCTCATCTATTTTCTTGCGCAATTCATAAATTTCAGCTTCTTTATCAAGAATAAGTTTCAATTTATCTTTTTCGGATTTTATTATGGAATCAATATTACTAATTTCCTTTTCTATTTTCATTTTATCCAAAAAGGGCTTCAACAAATTTGTATTTACCAAATAGTTTTCTTTTAACTTTTCTTGTTCAGTAACAAAATAAGTATTTTGTTCTTTGATTTTTATATTATATTGAGATACTATCTCATTTATTGATTGTACTATTTCCTCTTTCATTTTGGAAAAAAGAGTTGTTATAATAGTATCTTCAGTCTGAAAGTGTATACTATCTTTAATATTTGTTGATATTGATTTTACAAAATCATCCAAACGATTGAGTTCTGTCTGTTTCCTGTTTATTGAATTAATTTCTTTATTTATATTTTCATTTAACTCTATTAACCTCTTATATTCTTTCATTTCATCATCTGATAAACCTGAAGATTTAGTTAATATTTCTTTTTCTGTCTCTCTTTTAGATATTTCATTTTCAATAGCTTTTTTATCTCCTAAAGGTCGTAAATCATTTTTAGCCTTATTCAAAGAATCATCCAATTTTAACCATTTATCTATGGATAAATTTATATCAGAATTAGCTTGTTGAATAATGACATTATGCTTATTAAAAATATCTTTTATTTCATCATTTTGTTTTATTAACCCTTCAATAAAGGTATCAAAATAACGGACTTTGACTTTTTTCTTATCAGATACAATTCTATCACGTACAATTCTTTCAATATATAATTGAGGTAAAAACTCTATTACTCTCTTATCAGTTGCTGTTTTACAATTTTCCAAATCATCAGCATAATAGACTTCGATTTTAACTCCAGATAGTAAATCTGAATAATCTTTCAAATCTGTTTTATCCCCAATTTCATTTGCAATCATATGTAATAACAACGACTTTCCGGAAGATTTACCACCAATAATTGCATTTAAACCAGGATTAAAACCAATTTCATAATTAGGAAATTTACACTCACCCGAAGTATCTATAAATTTTATCTTTTCTATTATGTTATATAAGAATTTTTTTTCAGGTTTAAATTCTTGGATTTTAACCCTTTCTTTTGGTTCACATAATATTTGTTTTAATCCCTCAAAGCTACAATCAGCTTTAATCCAACAATAACGATTATTATCAGGTTTGAATAATTTGTCTTCAGTATGGGCATCGCATCCATGTATACAAGGTTTGAGAGACTTGCATTTTTGACATACTTTTTCCGGAGAGTCAATACTCTCTCCTAAAAAATATTTAATATCCTTTTCATTACTGGAAAATATACAATCCGAGATTTGGTATACCGAATCTCGGATTGCCTCTAATGATCCAGGTTCATTTTCAAATAAATCATAATGTTTTTGGACACCAGAAATACCATCTTGATTTGAATTGCTCACAACAACAATTGTATTATTTGCTAATTCTTTATTTGATTTCAACAAATTGCGAAGATCTTTAGGAGCCAGTGTTAAATTATCAACACCTTTTTTATAAGCAATAGCGTCATCTCCTTTTTCACCTAAAGCACGCCCTAACGCAATAATACCATTACGATTCATCTTGTATGGTTTATCCCCATATGAGCATTCCAATGAATTAAAGAAATCATTTTCTAAATATGATATATAGTTAGGATTAAATATACAATGAATGTTTATTAGGCGCTTCGCCCCTGTAACAGGTAACATTCTCAACTCAACATTAGGTAGAATTAGTATTTTCTCAATTAAATTTTGTTCATGTGGTAAAAAATCTGTATTGTGTTTGATTGCCTTAACATAATCTATTACTTTACAATAATTTTCTATACTAAAATAGTCAGTAATACCTATTGCTGCAATTTCATTGTCTATTGCAGCTCTAAAAAGATTTTTACAAAACATTTCAAATGTATCACTTTTGAATTGATCGTTCTTATTGGTACCTTTAGTATGGACATGTAAATCCCAACGTCTCCATTCAGAACCTTTATTATATAAATACATAGTGCTTCTCATAAATGATTTTTTATTTTTTCCATTGTATAATCATAAGACCTTTTGGCCATGAACCATATACTTCACAAAAATAAAGAATAATAATCAAAAAGAATCTTTTTCTCCTAAAAAATGAAAGTCACAATTATGAATAACAATACTGCCATCTTACGCCATTTTACGCCATCTATTCCTCATACCTTCAATTTTGTAACATGTTATCAACTAATATCCTACATTCGCACCGACGGGCTAAAGTTTACCCGGTATTGATTAATTATTGTATTATTTAAATTATTGATTTTATGGCTAAGAAAAAGCAAGAACAACAAGAACAGAGTCAGGACGAGCATGTAATGGCCATCCTTGACAAGCGAACGAACAAAACCGCAGTCGTTTCCAAAATGAACGAGCAGGACGGCAGTCTCGAAATCATGCCACCCGACAAGAAGAACAGCAGCAGTTTCCTCAAACTGGACCGTACCTCACCGCTGGAACTGTTCTTCACCAATTTCAAGAACCAGTACGACAATCCCACGAGTTTCAGTTTCTTCCTCGTACCTCTTGTCCTTTTGGAAAAGACACTGAATGCCGTAGTCCAGATCCGAAAAGGGGAAGACCCCGGAGTGGAAGGCAAAAAACTGGTGGAGAACAGCGAACTCAACGATGAAGGACGTATCGCCAAACTTGCCCGTCGGTATAAGTTTGACGAACACCAGCTTCCGTGGAAAGAACTCGCCGCATTGGGAGTTGACAAGCAACTCTTGTTTGATAACCACTGCATGGGTGAGATGCTGAAAGGAAGGATTACCTCTATGGCTTTCCCCATCAGTAAGGAAGTGAACGGTGAAAAGAAGGATATGGGGGAAGCCTGTTTCCTCTGTGTCAAAGGGGAGGACGGTAAGGTGCAACTGAAAACTTTAAGCAGGCTTGACAAACCGCAGTACGACCTGCCTGCCTATAAAGGAGTATTCACGGACGAGGAAAAGCAGTCGCTCAAAGACACCGGAACGTTGGGGGCAATCAAGGAGATGAAGGATACCCATACGGGAACCGTCTGTAACTGTTATGTATCTTTCCATGAACCGAGCAACCGTATCATTACCATGCCCGTAGATGCCATCAAGATACCCGATTATATCTACGGGAAAAGGCTGGATGACAAACAGAAGCAAATCCTTGCGTCAGGAGGCCAGCTTCCCATCAACGACATACAGCGCAAAAACGATACGCTGCTTTCCGGGGTTGCTTTCGTCGATCCGAGAATAATGGACATCGCATTCAAGCAGTCCGGTGAACAACTGAAGGTCAACGACACTATCATGGGTGCCAAAATCACGCCTGAGCAAAAGAAGATGCTCCAGAACCATGAAATGGTGTTCGTTGAGAATATGCGCTACAAAGGCAGGGTATTTTCCGATGATGTACGTTTCAGCAACAAGAGCAACCAACTGCTGATAGGACGTAACGCCCGTGAATACAAACCCACTATTGATAGTAAGAAAAATGACAAGAAAAAGGAGGTGAAACAGCAGGCACCCCGCCATGTGGCGTCTGTAAAGGCCCGGTCAAAAAAGAGCCTTTCAGTCATGTAACAGACAGATTATTCATGTTTACATCAGATATATACCCGGTTCTCTTTTATGGCAGCCGGGTATATGTTTAATATCCGATTAACATTTTAAAGCGAAAACAAATGATTATACAAGATAAAAATACCGCAACCGGAGAATTGTCCTATTTTGAGACGACTCTCCTTCTTTATTTAAAGGAAAGCCATCCGCATATTGCCGGTGACAAAGCACTTGTCCGAATGCGGGCCGACGAGGCGGCAGGCAGCTACGAACGTGCCATACGTGACGGCTTATCCGTTACGCAGGCTTTGCAACTGGCCGAGGCCGTTCTCTATCAGGACTTGCGTTTTTCCAGATTCGATACGGTTTTCGAGGTCGTGTCGGAGTGGTTTCCCGAAGTGCGGCCCGAAAAACGGGCTGGTTTCTGCCTGAAAGTATTACCGCCCGCAGAAACAGTATTCAGCAAATATCCCATAGATGACCGGTTTGAATCATCCCCGTCCTATCATACACTTACCGTTGAACTTACAGGTTTCATACAATTTTATATAGAACAATATGGCATATAACAAACGACAACATTTAGCGGACAACATAGCCGCACTTGAATTGATATTCATGCGCCCGGAGTTTTGTCTCACAGAAGAGGGACGCAAAGTTTTGAACGGTTATTCGGGTTTCGGGGGATTGAAGTGCATCCTGAATCCAGCGGAAAAAGACACGGACATTGAAAGATGAACGACAGACAAGGAACTGTTTCCCCAAGTCCGACTGCTGCATGAACTTTTGCGTGAGTATTCCAAAGACGGGAAAGAATACAAGGCATACGTCCAAAGCCTCAAAAACTCCGCTCTCACAGCCTTTTACACACCGGAACCGGTGGTAACGGCCATGCAGGAATCCTTGCAGCTACCGAGAATCCATCTGGGACGTTTTCTTGACCCTTCCGCCGGAACGGGCATGTTTATCAGCGGCTTGAAGGATGTTCCCGAAATCCATTGTTTCGAGAAAGACAAGCTCACGGGAAAAATCCTCTCATCCCTCTATCCGGAAAGCAGAGTGACCATAGACGGTTTCCAGTCCATACAGCCCTATTATAACAACTACTTCGATATGGTTTCATCCAATATCCCGTTTGGAAATACCAGAGTTTATGACCGGGATTTTGACCGGAGTGAAGACGTCGTGCGTAAATCTTCACTTGCCGCCGTACACAACTATTTCTTTCTCAAAGGTATGGACACGTTGCACGAAGGCGGAATACTGGCCTATATCACGACTTCGGGCGTCATGGACTCGCCACAGAACCGTCCCGTCAGGGAATGGCTGGTGAACCATGCCAATCTTGTTTCAGCCATCCGTCTGCCGGACAACCTGTTTGTTGATGCGGGTACGGAAGTGAGCAGTGACCTGATCGTATTGCAGAAGAATACCCGAAAATCGGAACTTACCGAAAAGGAACGGAACTTTATTGAAACCCGTCTTATATCCGGCAGCATCAATATCAACAACAGCTATGCCGATTTAGACCATATCGTCCATACTTCCGTATCTATGGGTAAAAACATGTACGGACAACCGGCCATGAATTTTATTTATGAAGGAGGTGTCGGCGCCATTTCAGAACATCTCAGGCAGTTATTGGCGCAAGATGTGGAGAACCATCTTGACCGGAAACTTTATGATGACAATCTATCCCGTCCAAACAATTCCACTATCCTCAAAACGGAGTTTGAGACACTATTGGAAACAGCAGGAGAGACAGAACGGCAGGAGGTACAGGAAGAAAGCCCCGCACAGCCCTATGAGCCCATGCTCAACCTGTTTGCCGCCTATGCGGATGAAGAGCAAGCGGAGGTGCAAGTGGTAGAAAGCAGACCTTCACCAAGCCGGACACCGTCGGCATCCCGCAAAAAGAAAGGGGATGAACCGGAAATGTTCAATCTGTTCTCCCAAGAGAACATGTATGATGAAGCCGCCACACAGGAAGACATGACTGCAGAACGGGCGGAAGCGGAAGCAAAATGGCAGGAGCGCAGACAAAAATTCGAGGAAGAGCGGAAGAAAGAAATGGAACCACGACCGTTTACCGGAGAGATACGCCCCGAATACAAGAACGGTTCCATCGTGAAGTCGGGTGAGCAATACGGATATTTACGGGGTCTGGGTACTCCCGATGTACAGTTCCATCCGCTCAAACTGACAGTTACTCAACAATACCGGGCCGCCTACTATATTCCACTCCGTGAAGCCTACCACAATCTCTACAATAAGGAAGCCGAAACGGAAACCGAACAGCCGGAACTACGGGAAGAACTGGTCAAGCGGTATGACAGTTTTTACCGCATGTTCAGGGAATTGAACGGAAAGGACAATGCCAAGTTCCTGCTGATGGATGCCGGAGGACGGGAAATACTTTCATTGGAACGTTCCGTTAACGGCAAGATACAGAAGGCGGATATCTTTTCTGTTCCCGTATCGTTCAACGCCAATGAAGTGACACATGTGGATACACCGCAGGAAGCGCTTGCGGCATCCCTGAACAAGTTCGGGGAAGTCAATCTGGAATATATGGAAAATCTCAGTGAAATTGACATACGGGAGTTGCTCAAACAACTGGATACCCGTATCTTCTACAATCCCATGATGAAGAACTATGAAATCAAAGACCGTTTCATAGCGGGTAATGTGGTAGCCAAAGCCGAATGGATAGAGAACTACCTGAAAGACTATCCCGATGACGAGGCAAGCAGAAAATCATTGGAAGCCTTGCAGAAGGCCATACCGGAACAGATCAGTTTCGAGTTGCTTGACTTCAACCTGGGAGAGCGGTGGATACCCATGTCCGTATATGAAGAGTTTGCCGGATACCTCTTTGAGACAAAGGCCCATATCCATTATACGGAATCCATCGACGAGTTTAGTGTGAACTTCGAGAGTACCAACGCGAACATCACCGACAGATATTATGTGAAAGGGGAAAAAAGAGGTTATTACGGAAACGACCTGCTGAAACATGCGCTGCATAACACGGTGCCCGACATAACAAAAACCGTGCAGGATGAAGAAGGCAATGATATAAAGGTACGGGATGCCGAGGCCATCCAGCTTGCCGATGCCAAAATCAATGAAATACGGTCGGCTTTCACGGGCTGGCTGAACGAGCAGCTCCCCGAGCTCAAGCAGAACCTTGCCAACATGTACAACCGCAAGTTCAACTGCTATGTGCGTCCCGATTATGACGGTTCCCTGCAAAGTTTCCCGTTCCTTGACCTGAAAGGGTTGGGCATACCGGATTTGTACGACAGCCAGAGAAATGCCGTATGGATGCTGAAGATGAACGGCGGCGGGATAATCGACCATCAGGTACTGGCAAGACCCTTATCATGTGCGTGGCAGCCTTTGAGATGAAACGTCTCGGACTGGCGAACAAACCGATGATTATCGGACTCAAAAGCAATGTGCATGACATAGCCGACACGTTCAAGAGAGCCTATCCGAATGCCAGAGTGCTGTATCCGGGCAAGGAGGACTTTACGCCGGAGAAGCGTGTCGGAATATTCCATGACATCAAGAACAACAACTGGGACTGCATCATCCTGACACACGACCAGTTTGGAAAAATACCCCAGTCTCCCGAAATACAGCAGGAAATATATACACAGGAAATAGACAGTATCGAAGAGAATCTCGCCGTATTCGAGCAGCAGGGCAATGAAGTGAGCGGCTGGATAAAGAAGGGGCTGGAAAGAAGGAAGGAAAACCTTGAAGCCAAACTTGAAAAGCTGGAGCAGGATATAAAAGACCGGACGGATGACGTGACCGACTTCAGGCAAATGGGCATCGACCACCTCTTCGTTGATGAATCACACAATTTCAAGAACTTGATGTTCAACACACGCCATGCGAGAGTTTCCGGTCTGGGCAATCCCGAAGGAAGCATGAAAGCCATGAACATGCTCTTCGCCATCCGTACCATACAGGAACGCACGGGTAGGGATTTGGGAGCCACATTCTTGTCCGGTACGACCATTTCCAACAGTTTGACGGAACTCTATCTCCTTTTCAAATATCTTCGTCCGAAGGAGATGGAGCGGCAGGGCATTACCTGCTTTGACGGCTGGGCGGCCGTCTATGCGAAGAAAAGCACGGACTTTGAATTTTCAGTAACCAACCAGGTCGTGCAAAAAGAACGTTTCCGCTATTTTATCAAAGTGCCGGAACTCGCCAATTTCTATGCGGAGATAACCGATTACAAGACAGCCGAGGACGTAGGGGTTGACAGACCGGAACTCAACGAGCAACTGTATCATATACCACCTACTCCCCAGCAGGAGACTTTCATTCAAAAATTGATAAAGTTCGCAGAAACCGGGGATGCGACCTACATAGACAGGGAACCTTTGTCCAAAGCGGAGGAAAAAGCACAGATGCTGATAGCCACCAACTACTCAAACAAGATGTCGCTTGACATGCGGCTGATAGACCCTGAATATGGTGATAATCCGGGTAACAAGGCGTCCCATTGCGCGGCCAAGATTGCGGAGTATTACTATAAATATCTCGACCAGAAGGGAACACAATTCATCTTTTCAGACCTTAGTACTTATAAGCCTGACCAGTGGAACATTTACAGCGAGATAAGGCGCAAGCTCGTGGAAGACCATAATATCCCGGAAAAGCAGATAAAGTTCATTCAGGAAGCAAATAGCGACAACGCACGCAAGGAACTGTTCAAGGATATGAACTCCGGACGCATCCGTTTCCTTTTCGGGTCCACACAGAAACTGGGAACGGGAGTCAATGCGCAGGAGCGTGCCGTGGCCATCCATCATCTGGACATACCCTGAAGGCCGTCCGACCTGGAACAGCGTAGCGGACGGGCGGTAAGAAAGGGCAATATCATCGCCAAGCAATACGCCGATAATAAGGTGGACTGTTATATCTATGCGGTGGAAAAGTCTTTGGATAGTTACAAGTTCAACCTGCTGCAAAACAAACAGGTGTTCATCAACCAGCTTAAAAGCCGCAATCTGGCCGCCCGTACCATTGACGAGGGGGCGATTGACGAAAACGGCGGAGGCAATTTCAGTGAATATGTGGCCATCCTTTCAGGTAATGACGACCTGCTGGAAAAGGCGAAGCTGGACAAGAAACTGGCAGTCCTTGAAAGCGAAAGACAGGCGTATCACCGTAATAAAGGAAACGCGAAAGGAAAGCTGAATGAAAAGACCGCCGGAATAGAGAAGAACAATATTTTTATCGGACGCTTTACCAGAGATTGGGAATACCTCAATAAAGTGGCTCCGGTAGATGCGGAAACCGGGCTTCGTCCCAATCCCTTGAAACTGGACGGTGTGGATTCGGACAATATAGAGATACTCGGTAACCGGCTTGCCGCAATCAATCTGAAAGCCCGGACAGAGGATGATTATATGAAAATCGGAAGCCTGTTTGATTTCCGCATCCTTGTCCGCACCGAGAAATCTTACGATGGGGATACGCAGGTCTTGCATAACAAGTTCATGGTTGAAGGACTGGACGGCATTAAATATACTTACAACAACGGTTATATAGCCAAAGAACCGAAACTGGCCGTAATGAACTTCATCAATGCCCTGGAACGTATTCCCGCTATGATAGAGAAAAGGGAAAAGGAAAATACGGAATTGTCAAAGGATATTCCCGTCTTGCGGGAAATAGTGGCGGCCACGTGGCCTAAAGATTCGGAAATCAAACAGTTGGGTGAAGAACTTGCCACACTGAACCGAAAGATACAGCTTACCCTTAAACCGGTAGGACGGCATGAAAGTGTAGAAGGTAAAGAAACGGGAGCGGAAGAACAGAGGCTTGTCAGTGGCAGTGACGTGATTCCAGATTTACCACGGCAGGCAAAACATGTACCGTCTATGGAAATTGCAAACCCGGCAAGGGAACTGAAAAAAATATCCTAATGTTTCCTGCGGCACATTGCTGTAACCCCCGGAAGCTACACAGGCTCCACTTCCGCAGGTTACAGCAAAAAGCCGCTTTTCAGGAAAGGACAAAGGCACGGCAGGCACCCGGATAAATCCGGCCTTGCCTGCCGTGCCCTTGTCTGTCAGCCGCAAATCACATCATTCCTCTTCCTCGAAGGAAAGGCTTTCCACCTGCTTGTTGATTACCTTCCAGTCAATCGAGTCTTTCAGGTTGATTATATCCACGATTGAGTAATGCCTTGTGCCGTTTTCCTCTTCCGCAAAACGCAGGCGTCCGTTCAGACGCTGTTTCTCTATTTCAGCCGGTTCAAGTCCTATCAGTTCACATACCTCATCCGGCAGCATGGACAGTTCGACACTGTTGTCCTCACAGATATGTTGCAGCACAGCCAGCATGTTGAGGGACTTCTTGTAACTTCTCACGAGCGCAGCGAATGAACTGCTTTCGATCTTGATCATCTTTCTCATAACCTTTTATTTTTAGAGTGTTCTTCCTTTTCCAGTAACATGGCGCGCAGCACGTCCGAGCGGCGGTAGTAAATTTTTCCCTTGTCGCGGTGAAAGGGTAACGTACCGTCATTGCGACGCCTTAAAAGCGTCCTGTCAGACATCTTGGTAAGCAGACGGACTCCTTTTGAATCCAGAATCTCACTGTCCGGCAGGTTTTCGATATTGGGTGAGAGCAGCTTCTCAATTCTGTTCACTTTGGCAAGGATAGTGCTCAACATATGGGTAACTCCGGCACCCGGTACGACTTTTCTGTTATTCATATTGACCTTGTTTTTATCGTTTATGGTGCAATATTACAGAGTTGTTGCGAGGCCATTGGTTACTCAACCGTTGAGCAACCGACAAAAAAAGACAGAAACCGACAAAAGGGTACAAAAATAGCCGGAGGGCAATTCCGGCTATTCCAATGGGAAGAGAACTATGCGCAGATATTGTCTAAGATATTAATAGCCAATATTATATGTAAAATATATCTGAATAAATTTGGCTATATTACAACTATTGCGTATATTTGTACATAGTTATTTGAAATTATGCAAAGCAGTGTAACTGAAAGCAAGACTTTCGCTACCAAATCGTTACCTGCATCTTTAAATACTTCTGTAAAATAATACAAATCAAGAAGTTATATCAAAACACTTGGTTTCACCGCATGAAACTTTAGTTTCTGCAGTTTGGAACTAAAGTTTCTTCAGCTTACGAATTATTAGATAATTCGTTTCTTTCGAAGACGTTTTTTTTCTATAAGGCATAAAATTGTTCCTACTGTTTGATAATTCTCGTATTGACCTTCAATCCGTTTTTATCTTTGGAGAAAGACGATATGTAGTTACACTCCTTTAATAAGGATAAAAGGCTCCGGTTCAGTTCTGTGTCGGGTATAATCGGGTGTTTTCCGTTCTCCTTCATCTTGCTGTAGGGTAATGGCAACAATGCCAATAGCTCATCAATCACATCATGGTTATCCTGGTTTTGTCTGATAGTATGACAAATGACTGTTATTGCTTTCTCTAATACGGATGCCTTAACAAGAACCTTTTTCAGCAGGTCATAATCTATTTCTGTTTCATAATCTGTTAATATTTCACAGATAATATTGGCGAGTTTCTGACTGACATCTATGGAAGTTGCTTTCAGTTGTTGGAGCACAACTGATTTTTCTTTGCCGGATAACTTGTAGCTACCAAGCAAGCAGAGAGCCAGGTCTTTGTTATAAGCTATTTTATCTTTGTCTTTTAAAAACTCATTTTTATGATGCAACAGAAAATTGCCATAGAGTATATCACTATGATGGCTGAGGTATCGGATATTATCCTCCGTATACTCAATGCTATTCTGATCTATTAAATAGCTGATTCGCTCATCTTCCAAATTTAAAAGTTCCTCATTCAGATCCATTTTGCACAGGAAGGCTGAGAATATCTGCTTGTAGGAATTAATACTAATCCGGTTACTACCCATAATATTATTAAATAGCGAATGCTTATGTAGCTCACTTCCTGCAAATCTTCTTGTTCCCAGTATTTCCGCGTGTTGATCTAAATATGCCCATAAAACGTTGTCTATATTACAGTTGTTTTGTACATAGTAATTGGTTATATTATCCCAGTTAGGTACTAGTAAATCCAGTCCAAATGCTAAGCCTTTCATGTCATCTTTCACCTTAGATACATCATTGATAGGATTAATATGGGTCTTGAGATATTTCTGTTTAACCTCCATTTCAACCTCCTTGTTATTTAAAATCTCCAGCATGGATTCTTCATCTTCATCGCATATATTCTGGAAGACATTTTGAATGCATTCTTCCATATTTTCTTGTACCCTTTCAATGACGTCTTTCCGTCCGACTCTTTTGATGCGCGTTAGGGTGATATTGTTTTCATTTGCACCTGCTCTATCGCTGATATGATTCAGTAATAAGCTTATGTTGTGTCTCGTCAAAGTATAGCTGTCACCTTTAATAATAAGTTCCAACAAGGGTTTGGAAGTATTTGTCAATTCCTCATAACAGCATACACTGGCAATAAAGTTGATTTTCTTATCGTCAAAGCAATCGTATCTGTTTGCTAAGTAATCATAATTATCTTTCAACCATGTTTTTTGAAACTCACCTATATGGCTGTTCTCACAGAACTTTAACCATGCTTCGATCAGAATGTCTCTGTACTCACAGTTCAATACCGCAGTCCAGCTATCATTGACGTTCCAATTGATATAGTGGTTAAACACATTATAATTTTGTTTTCCCTCTTTGTAATATTGGGCCAAAAAATCCATTTTAGCTACAGGTTGTTCCAATCGTGCCATGAATAGAAGGAACCGTTCCCGTTCGATGTTCGTATGTTTGCCCAAATAATCCAACAGATTAATATTAAGCACGCTATCACTGAGATAAGCATAGGTTGGTAATTGTGCAACAAAACTTTGTATCTTGTCTATCTTGGCATTATATTCGGGACTTTTGTCCAGCTTCATGGCTATAAGCAGAAGACGGTCATTCTGAGAAATCGTGTTCGGATAGAAATAAGAAATGTAGTCATAATAGTCTTCATCAATATAACCACGCCGGATAAAAAGATCCATCATTGGAGCCAATTTGATTTTCTGGAAAGCTTCGCATTCATTCATCTTAAACTGCATAAACAGTTGCTTCAAAGAAAAACTGCTGATACGATATTCTTCCTTTTTCAGTTCCTCCTCTTCCCTGGCTAAATCTTTGTCTTTTGTTGTAATAGCGGCTAACCGTTGGGCATAAGATATTTTTGGATCAATCTTTTTCTCTATTTCGCTAAAGCGGATGTTTGTATGGGATGTATAAATACTATATGAATTAAAATATTTGTATTCTATTCTCTCTTTTTGGATGAGCTCATTAAATAAATCCTCATCCTTCCATATAGCACTCGTTTCATAATAGTTATCATTAATTTTTATAGAAATTAGATTGCCGTTGATATGGGTACACATATCCGTTTACATAAATCATTCGCAATTCACCTGCCTTCAGGTGTCGGTTCCTTTCCTTTGTTTCGCGACGTTTGGCCATCTCCTCCTTCCGTTTGTTCAATATCTGGAGCGCAAACTTGGTGAGTTCCTGTTTGGTTTCATGACATACGCATTGATAAACCTTTCCACGTCTGTTGTGTAGTGCTGAGAAATCATCAGGATAATAGTTCTTATACACAATCATGGCCAGTAGTTTTGAGTGGCTCAGTTCCGTACCGTTGACAAAAAGCCGCTTGTGGTATTGGTGATACTCGTTTGCAATATTCTTCAATAAGCGCATATCATCTATGAAAAAGGCTATATCTTCCAAATCATCAGCTTTGATCTCCTCCTTATGCCCTCTCTTTTCCAATTCTTCTTTCAGTTTGTCTTTCGAGTTGGAAGGGTTGATAACCGGAATGACAGTGGTTATATAATCAAAGAACTTTGTCCGGGAGGAATCCTTGAACATATCATCTTTCACTGCATAGATGAATTTTATCTTTCGTCCTACGACAGCCGAATTGTTTAGTAAGAAGTTGAGTTCCCTCAATTTCAGAAAGATATCGGGGGTATCAAAGCGATCTAGGTCCTCAATGACCACTACGTCATAATCAGTTGCCTGGAAGAAATACAGAATCTCGTCTAGATGGCGGTTGAAAATGGAGTTTTCGTCTTTAATCTCAATCTCGCCGTCTTTAAAGTTGAGCTTATTCAGTTTGGTACTGCCATATATCCGGATAACATATTGGGCTATTGTATATAAGACAAATAACAGATATAGCAGAGCCACAATATCCCCTATTAGGTTAAAAACAAATCCTTGACTGAAAACACGATAAAACGAATCAATTCTCATCCAACTAGGTTCGAAAAGGATTGCAAATGCAAGAATCGTTCCGATAAAACCACATGCTAATTGCGATATATGTTTTGGGGTAATGTGTGTGATCCGTTTGAAGCGTGAATTGGGTAGAGTATCAATCGTTTCTCGGTAAATTAATTGCTGGAGAATGCTGTATTCTATTCTTCGGTTCAGTTTTTCTTTATAGTTTTCATTATCCCGGTCATCGAAGTTATCTTTACCTGTAGATTTTTCATTGGTTTGGTTATCCAGAAGTTCTTGTTGGTCTTCCGTTTCTTCATCCTTTGTTTTTTGATGTTTGTCGTCATCCAATGTTGCTAAGGATATGGGCAGATAGTTCCATTTTTCATCTTTCAAATACATCAGAGTGTGTAATACAGAACTTTTTCCTGACCCATAAGGACCGGTCAGGGCAATATTCAAAACATCCTCAGCCTTGAGTGCTTCCCGTAAATCACGGACAGACTCATAAGCGGACTCATTCTCCTTCAGCAAGGTCGGAGTTAAGGATTCTTGAAATTGTGATACCTGCTCAATTTGCGCCGAAGGCACTTGAGTGGATTCTTGTGTATTCTCCATAATGTTTTCTCAATAAAAATTATATAATTCTATATAATTCAAGACTTCGCCCATTTTGTTTTTATAAGTAAAGGCTGTCCATTTATTCTGTGTTAAAATCAGTTCTTTAATATAGATATTAATTCTTTATGCAAATATAAAGTATAAAATAGTGACAAGCAAATGAATCTGCTGAATATATCATCTGGATAACCACTTATTTAATAAAAGAATATTCTAATTTTCAATCATTTTAGTTACTTCATATAGTGATAATCATTATTGGTTCGTATTTTATTCGTTTGTTCAACTATTTGCGGACATGAAGATTTTGGATGTCTTAAGATTGATTTTGAGCAAACATAATTCTCATTTTTATCGTTATAGTCTATGAATTAAGTAGGTATAATATGAAAAGATTATTATTTGTTTTGACTTTTATGTCTCTCACTTTTCCTGTTATATGGGGACAAACTAAGATACAGAAGTATGCAGGGACGGCCATGCCCTATCCTAATAGGACAGACTCGTCCGTTACTTTTAGGGATGGTATGACCCCATTTTATATAAATCATCTGGGAAGACATGGAGCCCGCTTCCCAACTTCAAGAAAAACCCTAGACAAAGTGGAGAAGGTATTGGTATCAGCCCAACAAGAGAATGGACTGACCTCAGAAGGCATGGCTTTACTCTCTATGATACGACGTTTATCCAGATTATTTGACGGTCAATGGGGAAAATTGTCAAAGTTGGGCGAGACGGAACAAGAAGGAATTGCCGGACGTATGATAAGGAACTATCCTCAACTATTCAGCAATTCTGCCAAGATTGAAGCAATAGCAACCTATGTTCCCCGCAGCATAAATAGTATGGACGCTTTCCTTTCTTGCATGATAAGGCATAATCCAGCTTTACAGGTACAGCGAAGTGAAGGAAAACAATATAATCATATCCTTCGTTTTTTTGATCTGAATAAATCTTATGTCAATTATAAAGAGAAAGGTGACTGGCTTCCTATATACAAAGCTTTTGTACACAAGAAGATATCTCCGGTTCCTATAATGAAGAAGTTTCTTCTTAATCCGAAACAATATCTGGATAAAGAAGCAGAGGAATTTGTCATGGCTTTATTTTCTGTTGCGGCTATTCTTCCTGATACAAGCATCCCATTAAATTTGGAAGACCTTTTTACACTTGATGAATGGCATCGTTATTGGCAAACCCAGAATTTGCGACAATATATGAGTAAGAGCTCTGCACCTGTCGGCAAGATGTTACCGGTTGCAATCGCTTGGCCTTTGCTTTCTGAATTCATTCGTTCTGCTCAAGAGGTGATAAGTGGGAAATCCGATTATCAGGCTAACTTTCGTTTTGCTCATGCAGAAACAGTTATACCTTTTGTGTCGTTGATGGGCATAGAAAAAACTGATGTACAGGTTTGCCGACCCGATTCCGTTTCAGTCTATTGGAAGGATTATGAAATATCTCCAATGGCCGCTAATGTACAGTGGCTTTTCTATCGTGACAGAGACCAAAGGATTTGGGTTAAGATTCTGTTAAATGAGGAAGCAGCAGCGCTTCCTATATCAACCTCTTGTTTCCCATATTACTCTTGGGAAAAAACTCGTATATTCTTTAATCAGCGAATCGAAATGGCTAAAAAAACACTTTCAGTTTTCAATGAATAGAATAAGCCATTTTTTAGTTTTGATTATATTTGAAAAAAATATTTTTTCTATTTACCAATGAATGACAGATACATAGATAATGGTGGTTACAGTTAAATAAGGTTGCCTAGGTGAGATATAAATTGATGTAAGAATGAGGTTAAAGCTAAAAATAAGTATTATACTTACCCTAATATGTACCATGTAGCCAATTTTATAACGCCTATCTTTAAATACAATAATCGAATCACATAAAATTCTCTTAAGGTTTCAACGGTAAGCGGTGAGGCAGACGGATGTGTTATCTTATGTTTGTGTAGTAAGTCAATCTGTTCCCATCACTTCTTCCCAAACTGAAAATGTAGTAAATGACCATTTTAATATAACTTGTGGATGAAATAGTGTATTCTTCTAAAACACAAGGACAATAATAATTTCATGATTGTAGAATATCTTCCAACTTGTAAAAGTAATAACAGTACATTGTTGAGTTGTCATAGGGGTGAGTGTTTCACTTTTGTATATCACTCTGATGACAATTTGGAATACCTGAGCTATCACTCCGAACAGCACCACCAACTCCATTTCTGACATCCATACATTACCCTTCGGGATATTCACTCTGTCGTTTTCTCTGATTGTTATAATTGTTCGTTCCATGAGTAATATAGCCACTGAGATTTCAGTAGATGACTGGTTAAGTCTGTTGCCAAACGTTATCAAATCCAGGTCTATTTTTCAGATGGTTATCATAACATACTTCTATGCAGTGATAATTTCGTATGCCGCAATACTCGGCTTATACTCTCAACGGGAATACGCCTACTGGGAGTAAGGGCCGCAAATCCATGACGTACGCAATAAGACATTATTGCCCATGCGTGACCAGGCAATGTCCTTAAGTTTCGACAGAAAATTATGGATGCGGTGTTACAGGTACAGACAGATCTTGTCACTAAAGAGCATCTGGAGCTTACCATGACGAGAGCAACCTCATCCGTCAGCTTCGCCCTGCGCAATGACGCTGAAAACAAAGAGAGGATTCTCCGTACCTTGAAACAGGCAAACAGAAAATGAAAGGTTACCACCGAACTGCTCGGAATCGAACGTACAACACTGTATAGCAAACTGGAAGAAGTATGGATTGAAGTATAAATTCCAGCAATAATAGTCGGTAATTCACTAAGAATTGATATTACGCTTAAACCGGATTTATTTAGTGATGGCAAAAAGACCTCCACGTAAAAAACACAGGACGGGGTGATGTGCTTCTGATTTTTATTCGTAATTTTGTACTAAAGCGAGTGATATTGACAGCAATGCACAACAAAGCCCAGAAACGATTGCCAATCTGTTACTCTATTTAACCCTTCTTTCAAACTTCCTAAGACAAAGAAGATTAAAAAAATCTTCCAGAAATACAACGAAAAGGTTTAGTATTGAAGAAGGTAAAAACAATAAATAAATCGTTATTATTTTACAATTTATGGTTACAATATATTTGGATAAACAAGTTTTCAGTCATCTATTTAATGCAAAAGAAGAAAAATATTCTCTTTTGCGTGAAAAGATATTATCTCACAAAGATGAGTTTATTTTCTTCTACTCAAATGCTCATTTATTTGATTTGCAAGATGATAAAACGGATATTAAATATACTGAAATGGAATTTATGCAATCGATAGTAAGTGGATATCATTTAATATACGAAAACCATAAACAGGAAGTTATAAAGCAATCCCCACGCAATGCTTTCGAAACTATAGGCAAAATAGAGGATTTCTCTTGGCTTGAAAATTTTGATTTTTCACAAATAACAGAAGAACAGCGGAATGTTATCAATAACATTGTTGATATTAGCATTAAGGATTTAAAAGGTGAATTAGATTTTGATTGGCTAAAAAAAAGAGCCCCAATTTCAGTCGATGAACTCCAAATGGACATATCAACTTTTACATCATTAATGAAATTCGTCTCCCACTATTTTTATGAGAATAAGGAGTCATACAAAATTATGAGAGACAATACTATTGCTAGATATAATCCGACATCAATTAAAGCGGAAGGTGAAAATGTTTTTAACGAGCAGTTAGCCTCATCTCCATTAGGATTATCCTTTCTAGATATTATTCAAGCCTCTTTAACTCAAACAGGATTATCATACACTGATTTTGCAACGGTATATTATATGTCATATATACTTCTTGACCTATTTGGAGTTAATAAAGAAACCCGGAAGAAGGTTAAGTTTAGAAATATGCAAGTCGACTGTTACCACAGTTTCTTCGGCTCATACTGCGATTGCATGGTTAGTGATGACGAAGGTATGCGCCTCAAGAGCAAAACATTATACAAACTTTTCAATTTCAACACTAAAGTATATTCAATAGATGAGTTTATAGAAAAATTTGATGAAGCAATAAATAACAATAAAAAATCTGCGCGTGAATATTTTGATGAAGTTCTTAGCGATTATATTACAAGGCAAGTAACTAGAGTCGAAACAAAATCTGGGCAATCTTTAACTTATCTGAGTACTTCTTATAAATACTTCGGATATTTTAACTGCATGATAGAAAGAAAATCAAAAGATGAGACGGTTATTATACTCCATAAGAACAACGACTTGAAGCAACCTATTCTGGCGAAAGAATTAGAGATTATAACTAATAGGATTGTTAGAGTATTTAATGATATGGGAGCTACCTTTACTTTATTCGATGAAGCAGTAGAAATCCCTCTATTAAAAGCTGACAATTGGAATAGATTTCTAACGTTAAATGATGCTGATGTGTGTTTAACTAGATTCAAAGATACACCTATGTTGTGTTTATGGATTAAGTTAAAGCAGCCAATATTACAAAATAAAAATTGAAGAAATTAAAGATTCCTGCAACAAGCCACTGACGAGGATATAGTGGTTTCCGATTTGTGTCTGCTCGCTAGTATGTATCAACTTGTTGCGTTGAATACGCAAGGAGAGCAAAAGTTTATTTTTCATCAGATTAGGATATATGACATCAAAAAATAGCGAGCCATCAGCTACGAATCCTATCAAAATAGTTTTTTATGCATTATTCTACAGTAAAAGCCAGTATTTACTTTTTTCACTGCTAGAAAGAACAAGAACTATAGAATAAGAAAGCACAAACATCATATACTAAAAAATATCATACATCCTCTCGAAAAAACAACAATCTTTGATTATAATTTTTTCCAGTGCTCGCATCTTACAGACCTATAGAACTCACTAAAAGAGTTTTCCAACAAAACACATATTAACAGCGATGTAGTCATATAGTTCAAAGAGCGAAGGCTATTGTATTTCCTCCATTCTAAAGAGAGGTTGTGCCAGAGTTTTGACACAACCTCCTACCAGATAATTCTAAATAGAGATATGAAAATCCATCTTTATCTGTGACATCTCACGTATCACTGTACGATCCAGCACACGTGCATAATGACGGGTCATCTGGACATTGGTATGCCCTAACATCTTAGCAACGCTCTCTATCGAGACACCATTGGCCAGAGCAAATGTGGCAAAAGTATGACGCCCAACATGGGTGGTCAATGTTTTTTTAATACCACAAATATCAGCCAGTTCCTTGAGGTATGCATTCATTTTTTGATTACAAAGCACCGGAAAAAGCACACCATGTTTCTTACAATATTCATTGGTGGAATACTTTTCCAAAATCTTCAATGGTATTTCCATTAATGGAATATTACACATGATTTTGGTCTTCTGTCTTCCCTTGCGTATCCACCTGACACCGTTCGAGTCCTCCACGATATGTTCCTTTCTCAAACCATGAATATCCGAGAAAGCCAAACCGGTGAAACAACAGAACACAAAAATATCCCGTACCTGACTTAATCGTGGAATATCAATTTCCTTCGATATCAGCTTCTGGATTTCTGAATCTTCCAAAAAGTCCGGTTCCACCTTATCCAATGAGAATCTAATTTCTAAAAACGGATCGTTCTTCATCCATCCCTTAGCCAAAGCAATACGGATAATCTTCTTAAAATTCTTCAAATATTTGGTGGCTGTGTTATGACAACACTTTTTCTCTGTCTTAAGCCAAAACTCGTAATCCTCAATAAACTGGCGGGAAATTTCATCCAAAAGAACATCTTTCTTATGATATGTCTCCCAGACAAAATCCCGGGTATGCTTCAAGGATGTCTCATAACGCTGCACGGTTGCAGGCGCCATGTCCGTACCGGACAATTGGACACATTTATCATTATGCTCACGGAAAACCTCAAACAGAGTATGTTGTACGGGGGCATCCTTACCCTGGAAACGATCCAGAACACTGTTGGCAGAAACGGATACCTCCTCTATTTCCAGTTCACGTTGAATCTTCATTATCCTCAAACGGATAGAGTCAAGATACAGATTCAGTTCCTTGTACTCACGCTTTTTTTCCAGAGCCTTTCCTTTTGCCGCACTCCAGAATTCCGGAAGAATTGTTTTCTTCACTGAAGCATCAACCCGGACTCCATTCACAGTAATTCTCATCATTATCGGAGCCTCACCGTTCCGATTCAATTTCGTCCTACGAATGTAGAACAATAGACAAAATGTTGTTCTTTCCATCTTACTTGTTTTTTTAATCACAAAACTAAATTTCCAAGAGTAACAAGTCAAGATGCAAAACACTGATAAACAATGAATTATTTACTTAATAGGTGTATCTGGCATTGAAGGCAATCAGGTACACCGAATAGTACACCGAAAGAATGCTTTGATATGCTTATTTTTGCTATGCACCAAAAACAAAAAATCCCCGTAAAGTATTAATTTACAGGGATTTTCTTTGTTTTGCAATTCTTTCCAGCGGAGAGAGCGGGATTCGAACCCGCGATACACTTTTGGCGTATACACGCTTTCCAGGCGTATCTTTATTATTTTTATTAACTGATATTACTTTTGATTATTATTGCACATAGCTAAAAATCAAACAATTAGTTTTATTAGATTTTACTTATTTTGATTACACGTGACCCAAATGTGTTCCACTAAAACATAGAACTATATACACGTGGTCTCAATATTATCCACAAAGATAATGAATAAAATGTTTCTTGAATCGATTAGTCTGTCTAAAAGTGCGAGACTATTATCAAACGCCTTCTTAAACTCTCCTTTTTCTGTTTTGTATTTTTAACTTTTGCATTACATTTCTGATTATCTGTTATTTACGTTTACAGAGTGCTTATAAAATAGAAAACTCTATTTTTCCTATCGTATTAGAGAAATAAAGGTAATACTACTTCTAATAACGATATAAAAGACATTGAGTATGATAAGTTTTGTAAAAAGGAATGATGTTGTCAATGCACAAGGATTATGCGCTGTTCGTCTAAGAATATGCAAAGAACGACAACGCAAGTATTTTTCTTTAAACATATTTGCGGATAATGAATACTGGGATGAAGAAAACGAATGTTTCCGTATTCTTAAGAATGTGAGAGATAAAAAGCAGAAAGAAGAAAACGAACAACGTAAACGGTATAATTATTTGCTGAATTGTCATAGGTTACGAGCACAAGAAATAATAGAAAGCTTTCAAAGAGAGAATACAGATTGGACTTTAAACCAATTTGCAGACGCTTTTTTAAATAAATCGAAGCAAGGGAAAATAAAAGTTTATATGGAGAACCATATTAAAACTTTGCGCGAAACGGGACATATTGGTAATGCAAATTGTTATGCTGCAACTTTAAATATGCTTGAGCATTATGATAGTAAATTGGATCAAAAGGTATTTTCAGAGATTGATATAAAGTTTGTAAATGGATTCGATGTTTTCCTTCAAAAGAGAGGATGTAAAGGAAATACAAGAAAGTACTATTTTAAAGCATTACGCAGCATTTTAAATAAAGCTATCCTGGAAAAAGAAGCAACAGAGAAAACTTATCCTTTTGGTAAAGCTGGTTTTCAAATAGAGAAATTGACCGAAGAAACAGAAAAACGTTATCTTCCTATGGAAGATTGGAATAAGATAAAAAATACCGTGTCAGAAAAGCCACAACGAGAGTACGCCCGCAAACTATTTTTATTGTCATATTATTGCTATGGAATCTCATTTATTGATATGGCATATTTAACAAGAAGCAATATTGTAAAATTCAATGGAGGAGAGTATATTGTCTATAAACGGCATAAAATACAACATCAAAAAGGGGTAAAGCCTATTAAGATTAAAATAACGAAAGAAATTGAGCGTTTATTAGATAGCCTTAAAGAGAGTAGCCCTACAGTGGATGATTTTATTGTACCAATAGTTTCTATTAGTGGTTATACCGGAGAAAAACTATATAATCACATCCGTGGCAGGTATAAAAAATATAATGGTTATTTGGCAGAGTTAGCAGAGGAACTGCAAATAACCGATATGAAGTTGACAACATATGTAAGTCGGCATACTATGGCAATGATGTTGCAACGCAATAATGTTTCCCGTGAACAAATTTCCCAAATGTTGGGACACGCAGATATGAAAACTACCAACACTTATTTAGATAGTTTTGATACAACTGTAATAGATGAGGCTGCAAAGGTTTTATATGACGTGTAATTTTGAGATAGCGTTTCTGTGGGTATTCGTAACTTATTAAACCGAAGTTAAATAATTTGAAAAAGAAATAGCTTTATTAAGCAAACATTTGCTCCACATGAAATTATATGTATCTTTGTGGTAGACAATACGGGATGGTTAAATAACAAAGTCGCATTTTGAGTATTTCTTATCCCGTATTCTCCAAACGAACGGACATATAATATGTGCCGTTTTTGACGCCCAAAGATAAATGTGGGGCAGACACATAAAATTTTATTCATAAATACTTGCCTTTTTTCCTTGGTTAGAGCAAATCAAGACTAACTTAATTATTAACCTGCTATGTAGGGTTGGTAACAACTCTTTATGGCATAAAGAACATGAATATGGAGAAAAATTCATTTTTTCATGACGATGTTCCGTTAATACAGTTGACAGTTGGTCAGATGAAGAATATCATCGAGAATGTATTTCAAGGAATGTTGTCTTTAAAAGAAGATAGTAAATCACACGTTCTTACTATTGAAGAAGTTTCTAAATTGACTGGCTATAAAAAAGCTACAATTTATAAACTTACGCATGAGAGGAAAATCCCTTTTCATAAACCTGCGCATGGTGGACGAAGAATATTCTTCCAACGGGAAGAGATTAACCAATGGTTACAGTCCAACAGCATTAAGAGTTATCAAATGGATTTTGAGAATTGGAAAGACAATAATAACTTAAAAAAGAAAGAATTATGAAAAAGAAAGGTTTTGTTTTTTATGCTTCTTACTATGAAGCAATACAGACTTTAAGTTTGAAAAATAAGCTGTTAGCTTATGAAGCAATTACAAGATATGCTTTGTATCAAGATGTAATGCCTAATTTACCATCTCGTGTATTGGCTATTTTAATGGTTGCAATGCCTACTATTGATTCTAATTTTGAGAAGTATAATAAAAAAGTTGCAAAAACTCAAAAGGGTATGTCGGAATTTGATGAAATTACTAATAAAAAAGTAGATTTACCTTTGAAAGAAGAAGTGTCATCATCTATGCAAGGTTATGATGAATTGAAAGAAGAAGATGATGATAATTGATTTGATTGAATTAAAAACAGAACCGTTTTGGTTCTGTTTTTAGTATAATTTATTTTCTAACATATTAATTTTCAACGATATGAAAGACAGAAAATATTCCCTAAAAGATAAAGACAATGATAATATTGAAGAAAAAGAAGAAAAGAAAAGAAAAAAAATAAAAATGTAAATAAAAAAGGGAGTGGCATAATCTTTCCTTCCTTTGATATACCAATGGTTTCGGTGTTTGAAAATTACTTTAGTAAAGAACCGATAAAAAAAGTAAGGCTTGATACGTTTCTACATACAAGAAAATTTAGAGAGCAAGTAGAAAGATATAGAGCAACTACAGATGAAAAACTACGGAAGAAAATAAAGGGAAGCCTCATCTGTATAACTCCGAGTGGAATATTCAGTGAAAGGAGAGAAACAAGCATAATAAAGCATAATGGATTGCTATGTGTAGACATTGATGCAAAAGATAATCCTGAAATAGACTGGCAGCAGGCAAAACATATAATTGGCAAACATTGTCCAAGCCTGTACTATGCAGGTTTATCTCTTAGTGGTAAAGGATTGTTTCTTATATTCAGAATATCAAACCCAGAGCTTCATAAACAACATTTTGAAGCTCTTGCAGAGTTTATAAGCAAAAAGTTCGAGTTGCAAGTTGATAGAAACGTTAAAAGTCCTGTTAGTCTTAGAGTGGTAAGCTATGATGATAAACCTTATTATAATCCGGAGCCTATCCCGTTTACCTATGTGATGAACACTGAAAAGTTATCAGGGAATGTTATAAACACGGTGTCTCAAAGAACAAGGATTTTACAACGTGTGATAAATGCTGTTCACTTTATCCAAGCAAAACGAATTGATATAACTAATCAATACAAGGACTGGTTTAGGATAGGTTGTGCATTAGCTCACGAATTTGGAGAAGAGGGACGGCACTGGTTTCATCTGATTAGTCGTGTCTATGAAGAGTATAATGAGGGTGATTGCGATATTCAATATTCTAAATGTTTGAAATACAGGAAAGACAATGGAATTACAATCGGAACATTCTTTTTCATTTGCAAGTCTTTTAAGATTGAAGTATAAGGATATGTAATTTCAGAATCAAAAAGGGAAAAAAGAGGAAATGTGAATGGCTTTCATGTTTCCTCTTTTTGTATTTTTGTCTCGTATTATAAAAAGAACCCAAAGCAAAGAAAACAATACTCCTTAATTAGAGTGTTTTTAAGTAATTTTACTATCTTTGCAAAGTCACAAATAGTGGCAATGTAATGGTGAAAGTGTTTCGCTTTTATCCTGTGTAGGAAATCTGACAGTTTCAAAAAAGCAGGGGTAAGCAATGGCATTCATCACTTGGGTAGCGTATGTTCAAAAGACATATACTAAACAGGTGTGGAGTATTGTTTATTTGCTTTCGGGTTTTGTCAGAACCTCCTACACAATAAACGAATGACTCCACACTTTCTTTTTATCTAATCCTGTCATTAAAGGAGTCGAATGACACAACTTTACTAATTACTATGAATGGATTAGATTTTATTAAATCAAAACAACAAAGTTGGGCAAAAAGGAAAGGTTTCAATGTAGTAGGTGGAACTATCCCTAACAGAGGGGAAGCAAATTATTTACCTAATCTAACAGATAACCTGTTTGAACCATTGTCTAAAGGGAATTTGCTTTCTTACCAAAAGGGGGATGGAAACGAAACAAAAGATTCTAAAACACGATTGGCAAAAATGAAAGCACTTCATTCATCTTCTGCGATTGTGGTTAATCTGTTCCAGTATTGGCAGGGAAAAGATGTTTGTCCGATTCTAAATGTATGCAAATTAACTTCAAGAACTACTAAGGTAGGCTATCTGATTAAAAATGTCGGTTCTGTTTCTCCCGAAAAAATTCCAATAATTCCTTCTCCACTCAATTACGAAATTAAATTTGAAGAGCAGTTTGAGATAAGTGGAGATAAATCTCAATTTCCACATTCACCTAATATTGATGTTGTGATTTATACTCCACTGTCTACTATTGGCATTGAGTCTAAACTTACAGAGCCATATAGTAGTAGAAAACATGGAGGGTTAAAACAAAAGTATGTTGAAAATCCCTCTTTTTGGAACGGATTGCCTAATCTGTATGAATTAGCAAAAGAAATTTCTCCTAATGATACTAAGTTTCAGTATTTAGATGCGGCACAATTAATAAAACACATATTGGGACTGAAAAAGAATAGTGACGAGTATAATTCAAATCTTATTCAAAAGCATCATTTTGTAGAAGGTAAAAGGAATTTGATACTCAAACGCAATTTTCATCTCTTATATCTTTGGTACGATGTAATAGGAAAAGAGGGAAGTAAGCATAGAAAAGAGATAGAGCAGTTTGCAGAAATTGCTAAAAAGGACAATATAAAGTTTAGCCATATAACCTATCAAGAAGTGATAGCGAAACTATCAAAAGAATTTTATAACGGAAATGAATCTTATTGCAATTACCTAACGAATAGGTATTTGTAAAACGTATAAGTAAATCTAATAAAAACGTTTGTTTAATTTAAAGATAAAAAACATGAAAGCTATTATTCTAAGTATGTTGATGATGTTATCTTATAATTATTGTTTTGCACAACTGAAAGTAGAAAACTCAACTCCAAAGCAAGAAAAAGAAGATGTATACGATGTATCACAAGACCTTTATATACGAGAATCACATCGAGGAAGATACATTGGTGCTCCTTTGGATTATAAATCCTACCACAAATTTATCAATCAACGAATTTTCTGCATCTCGGACGAAGCTTTTACTCCTGATGGAAACCGTTATGCTTTGAAACGACAGCTTGTCAATCTTCCTACTCCAATAAAAGGGTATATTCAATACAAGAAGAAACAATTAGACTTTTCTATTAATCAGATAGCGACCTACTTGTATCATCCAATAATTCAACCTACCAAACCTCAATCTTCTAATGTAAAGATGCTTGATGATATGAGAGGGGATAATGCTAATTTCCCCTGTTATGAGAAAGACGGTAAAAACTGGAAACCTTATACAATGGTTTTGCATAATGTATATGCCTCTGATTATGTAGGGAAAAGAGTAGCAAACGAACCTGTTTCTTTGGCAGGAGAGTCTTATCTTATTAAAAAAATATTAACTTTTGATGAAGCCTTGAAACTTCTTGAAGAAGACCCACAAATAAAGCTTATTACAAAAAGTGAAAGTACACATGGTTTGGGTAAAAAAGAAACCTGTTATTATGAATCACTTGTTTCAGGAAAAACATTTTTAACCCCATCTGTACAAAATGATATTTTGATTAAAAACAACATAGAATTTGGTGGAAGTAATGATTGTGAATCCCCTATCTTTTTGATGGAAAGTAAAAGCGGAGAGCTTTTTCTCACACGGCTGAATGAAGACAAGTTTATATCAGGAATATCAATGAAGGATGGCTCTGCGTTTGCTTATACAACTTATATTTTAGAGAATCATATAGAATACTTGAAAGAAAAGTTTATAGGGAAACTGTATTCCATACAACATTATCCTGACCCTAACGAGAAAGGTCTGATAGAAGATATTGTAATTCGGGATAATGTATTGAGTGTAAAATACGTAAATGTAGAAACAAAGAATATAGGCTACAGGTCTATGGAATGGAACTCAACAGGTAAGCTGTGGGGCGTAGCTAATGCAGAAGAGATTATACCGAAACAATCTAAATAAATATTCTGAATATTAACCGATTAATATTGATATTATGAAATTTATATGTAACTTCTTATTGGTATTGAATTATATTGTTTATATCATTGCCGATGTTAGTGCATGGGCGACAGATGTAAAATATGGACTTTTGCTTCTATTGCCTTTGATTGTATTTCCAATTGTTGTAAAATTAGCCCATAAGTTTGCGGTTTCGCAAGCTGATAAGTTTTTCAAATCAGAATGGAATGTGTTTTTGAAAAAATTGGAATGGGGAAATTCTGTTGTTGTAGCAATCGTTGCTCTTTTTTATTGGCTGTTCTTAAGTAAACCAAATTAATAATCATATGATTGTTACCAAGATTGATACACCGTTTAGAAAGTTTTTGGAAAGTCTGAAAGTTCCGTCTGTACCACGAATGAAAGGCGGAACTATTTTCAACCCTGATGAGATAAACTATCTTGTACGATACTCAACTCCATTGGTTTATGAATTTACGCAAGAGGATGAAACTGATAGGGAATTTTATGAGAAGTTTGTCAAATGGCTACATGAAGAAATGCCAGTTTATGGGTATGTTGATGTTTATATGGTCGTTTATTTACGTTATGGACAATGTTTAAGTAACGATGAATTTGAGTATTTGGAAAGGAATATTCCGGAGTGTTTCGAGAAAGGGCATGTATGGCTCTATGAAATAAACTATCGCAGGCGCTTCCGTTTGCGTATTCAATTGATTCGTTGCTTAAAAAAAGACTTTCAGAGAATTATTCGGAAGGGTATTCATAAGATTGATTCCACAATAAATAAGTTATAATTATGTATTTCAAGAGTATATTTCTAAGTATTATATGCAGCACAATAGCGTTTACATCAGTAGCCCAAGTTTCTTGGTTATCAACCATGCATATAAAGGATGCCTCTAAAGTGATGGAGTATCTTCCACCTAAGAACGCTTGGTATGGAAAAGGATTTAATCATTCATTGTATTATTGTTACAATACCCCTAAAAAGGGAGCTCGTTCTTTTGATTCTTCAAAAGATATCTTAGGTTCTGAATATGCAAATGAGTTTATTAGAATTACAACAAAAATACCAGTAAGTGATGTAGTAGATAAAGACCCATTTGTAGTAATCGTCTCTAAAAATGGAGAATTGATAGATATACCAACACCTGTATGGAATGTAACCCATAACCCTGATGAAAGATTCCAAGATTTTGGAATACGGGATTTTCTAACTTCCAAATGTGAAGCAGTTGCTTTTGTTGAAACCTCAATTTCATTCTTCGTAAGAAAAGACCAAAGTACAGTTACCTTATTCTTCTATAAAGATATGAATACTTTTGTATCGCATAATCTTGGAAAATCATATGCTTTGACTGATTTAGGAGAAAGAGAGCTTTTGAAGTGTTTGTATTATGCCCCTGTTAAGGATATTACTAAATATGTTCAAAAGGTGTTATTAGACATCTACAACAATGTAGACGGATTTTATAAACTTGATTTTGATAGTTCGACTTTTGATAGTTATTTGAAAGATTTATAAAACTGAATTAATGTCTAATCATCCTACTTTTATTTGTAGTTTGTGTTCCAAATGTGTTCCACTAAAAAACAAATCAGCCGCTAACTGTCCGTCAGCGGCTTTCTTACACCCTTATTTGCGGAGAGAACGAGATTCGAACTCGTGATACCCTTTAGGGGTATACACGCTTTCCAGGCGTGCCTCTTCAACCACTCGAGCATCTCTCCTTTCAAAAAACTCAATAAACACTAAGAAAACGCTCCCGTTTTCGTTTCACAACATCGGAGGCGTCGCCCTCCATAAAAACAAAAAAGCAGCCCAAAAGCTGCTTTTCAGCGGAGAGACAGGGATTCGAACCCCGGGTACCTCGCGGTACAACGGTTTTCAAGACCGCCGCAATCGACCACTCTGCCACCTCTCCAAAACTTCCTTATCAGAAGTGCTTTTCGTTAAAAGCGGTGCAAAGGTACGAAGATATTTTAAACTTGCAAGAGTTTTCACTAAAAATTTAATCTAATCTTTTCCTAAGGATAGCAATTAATAGGTATTTTATGTTGAAAAGCATAAAATAGAGCATATTTATGCTGATTATATGAAAAATGATTGTAACTTTGTGCGCTCTAAAGAATAGGATAACTACAACCTCTAATTTTATCATTTTATGGAATTAAACAAGATCTTTAAAGACGGTCTTTGGAGCAGCGAAATCAACGTCAGAGATTTCGTAAGTCATAACATCACTCCGTATTACGGAGATGCTTCATTCCTCGAAGGACCTACAGAACGTACCAAAGCCGTATGGAACCGCTGCCTCGAAGCACTGGCAGAAGAAAGAGAAAACAACGGTGTCCGCTCATTAGATAATGTTACCGTATCAACCATCACTTCCCACAAGGCCGGATATATCGACAAGGAAAACGAACTGATCGTCGGCCTGCAGACAGACGAACTTCTGAAACGTGCCATCAAGCCTTTCGGAGGTATCAATGTAGTCAGCAAAGCCTGTCACGAAAACGGCGTGGAAGTGGACGACCGCGTAAAAGATATTTTCACTCACTACCGCAAGACGCACAACGACGGAGTATTCGACGTATATACGGAAGAAATCCGTTCCTTCCGTTCGCTGGGATTCCTTACCGGACTTCCCGACAATTATGCACGCGGACGCATCATCGGTGACTACCGCCGTATGGCTCTTTACGGCATCGACCGTCTGATCGAAGCAAAGAAGGAAGATTTGCACAACCTCACCGGTCCGATGACAGAGGCCCGCATCCGCCTGCGCGAAGAAGTGGCAGAACAGATCAAGGCACTGAAAGACATGAAAGTGATGGGCGAATACTACGGTCTCGACCTGAGCCGTCCCGCTTACACGGCACAAGAAGCCGTACAGTGGGTATATATGGCTTACCTTGCCGCCGTCAAAGAACAAGACGGTGCCGCTATGTCACTGGGTAACGTTTCTTCTTTCCTCGATATCTATCTGGAATATGAACTGAGCAAAGGAACCATCACCGAATCATTCGCGCAAGAGCTGATCGACCAGTTTGTCATCAAACTGCGTATGGTCCGCCACCTGCGTATGCAATCATACAACGACATCTTTGCAGGCGACCCGACCTGGGTAACCGAATCTCTGGGCGGACGTCTCAACGACGGACGTACCAAAGTGACAAAGACCTCCTTCCGTTTCCTGCAGACATTGTACAACCTCGGCCCTTCACCGGAACCGAACCTGACCGTACTCTGGAGCCCGGAACTTCCCGAAGGATTCAAAGAATTCTGTGCAAAGGTTTCTATCGA